>ENA-UEQX01001947-UEQX01001947.1-human-gut-metagenome-genome-assembly--contig:-NODE-1947-length-12206-cov-7.428312_pt1 | contig 12206 bp, 9 predicted proteins | sample MGYA00242952_ERZ507952 | MGnify/ENA primary metagenome ERZ507952 (study PRJEB26167, sample SAMN06115425) | human gut metagenome | host: Homo sapiens | place: China:Sichuan | collected 2015-04-07... | reverse complement strand
AGATTGGGAACAGAGACAAAATATGATTTGGTAATTTAAACTCTTATTATATACATTGATTGTACTATTAGGACCAATACAGTGATATTATAGGACTCCACTGATAGTGTAAGAACATGCAATCTTTCTTTTTTCCACTGTTTCATTGATAACCAGTATCCTAACACCGATATTTCAAGCTATACATCTTTAATAAATAGCCAACAGCTTTAACATTATATTATACACCATGTTTTAATCTAATTCAGTAGATAGATCAAACTACATACAAACTGTCCTGCTAAATAATTGATATTGAGTCTTGGCTATAATGTTTATAGTAATAACGCCAACGTAAGCCAATCTTGGATTGTAGCTCCCCCACTTACTCCACATATTCACTCTGAAGTTTCATGATCATATTGAAGTGGCAAAAGAATCTCGATCACCTATAAGCAGTCACTTTACCACTACACCTAGTTTCAATAAGAGCTTATTTTGAGAGAAATAAAAAAAATTCATCTAAGTGATAACTAAAACAGGCTGCCACCTGTTCACAAGTAAGTCTACCTCTCCGCTGCTGTCTTCTTAATCCGACGAAAAACATCACTAAAGTATTCTATTGATCCCAATCTCGAATATTAGCAAAGTAAGGCAACAAATAGGCAGAGCACATATCCGATTCCAAACTGCTAACAAAACAACTATTGTTATGGCACTTCGTTGGTCCTTCTAATATGACATTCGCATAATTTTTTAGAAAGGTCAAAACTTCCACCTCAAAATACATTCCATAAGCACATATTTTTACTACTTTAAGAAATTCAGGTTCTTCCTCATCCCCAAGGTCCTTTACCAACTTAGCCAGATGTGATTTAATGAGACAAACAAATTATTAAAATTTCCTCCAAACCATCTTATTGACTATCCCTACATAGCTTTGGATTATTTTAATAACCTTTGTAGACACATTTTCATCCACATAGTCAGGCACAGGAATACCATGTAGACCGTCACGACAAAGTTCAACGGCAGTATCTACTGCTTGCAAAAGACTCTTTTCGTCAATACCTGCAATGATAAAGTCTCCTTTATCAATTGCTTCCGGACGCTCAGTAGAGGTACGAATACAGATAGCAGGGAATGGATGGCCTACACTTGTGAAGAAACTTGACTCTTCAGGAAGTGTACCAGAGTCACTAACTACGGCAAAGGCATTCATCTGAAGGCAGTTGTAGTCATGGAACCCGAGAGGTTCATGCTGGATTACTCGTGGGTCTAGTTTGAAGCCGCTTGCAGCAAGGCGATTGCGTGAACGGGGATGGCAACTATAGAGAATCGGCATATCATACTTTTCTGCCATACGATTGATAGCATTGAAGAGTGACATGAAGTTCTTCTCAGTATCGATATTTTCCTCACGATGGGCTGAGAGCAGAATGTACTTTCCTTTCTCCAAACCAAGACGTTGATGTACATCACTCGCTTCAATTTCCACAAGGTTATTGTGAAGTACTTCCGCCATAGGTGAACCCGTAACGTAAGTACGCTCTTTGGGCAAACCGCAATCGGCAAGATATCTTCGTGCATGTTCCGAATATGCCATATTCACATCACTGATGATGTCAACAATACGACGGTTGGTCTCTTCCGGAAGACACTCGTCTTTGCAACGGTTACCTGCTTCCATATGGAAAATTGGAATATGCAGCCGCTTCGCACCAATTACACTCAAACATGAGTTTGTATCACCGAGTACAAGAACTCCATCCGGCTTTGTCTGAGCAAAGAGTTTATATGAACAATTGATGATATTACCACAAGTAGCTCCCAAATCATCACCTACGGCATCCATATATACCTCAGGCTCTGCCAACTTCAAATCTTTAAAGAATATGCCGTTGAGATTGTAGTCATAATTCTGACCAGTATGGGCAAGAATCACATCGAAATACTTGCGGCACTTGTTGATGACAGCCGCCAAACGGATAATCTCAGGACGGGTACCGACAACGATGATAAGTTTCAACTTGCCGTTGTCCTTGAATTTTATATCTGAATAATCAAATTTAGGTTGTTTTTCCATATTATTTTTCTACTTTATCAAAGTATGTATCCGGTTTATTAGGATTGAATACCTCATTGCAGTACATCACTGTCACCAAATCTTCCGTATCAGAGAGATTGATGATGTTATGAGTATAACCAGGAAGCATGATGACAGACTGTTTTTTCTCTCCGCTCACCTCATAGTTAAGCACTTCGTCTGTTCCTTCCTTACGAAGCTGGATAAGGCCGTGACCACTGACTACAATGAACTGTTCCCATTTGGTATTGTGCCAGTGTTCACCCTTGGTTACACCTGGTTTGGAGATATTAATACTTACCTGGCCACAATTCAAGGTATGTACCAGTTCTGTGAAACTGCCACGTTGATCTACATTCATTTTCAAGTCGAAGATCGCTTTTTCTTTTGGTAAGTAGCTCAAAAAGGTACTGTACAGACGTTTGGCAAATGAATCAGCCGGGATTTCCGGAATCATCAGTGTTTTAGGCATTTCCGCGAATTGATGTAATAAGTCAACGATTTCACCAAGCGTTACCTTATGGGTGACAGGGCAATAGCAATATCTGCCGTCAGTCTTCGGTTGTACGTCAAGCCCTTCGAACTCGCAATGATGTTCCTCCCCTTTCAGGGCATGAATCATTTCGTCCACAAGGTCATCAATGTAGAGCAGCTCAAGTTCTACACTCGGATCGTTGACCTGTATAGGCAAGTCATTGGCAATATTATTGCAGAAAGTGGCTACGGCACTGTTATAGTTTGGACGGCACCACTTACCGTAAAGGTTCGGAAAGCGATAGACCAAAACCTTGGCTCCTGTCTCTTTGCCGTATTGTAGAAAAAGATCTTCACCCGCCTTTTTGCTACGACCATATTCACTGTCACCAAAACGACCGGTCAACGAGGCTTGCGCACTGGAGGAAAGCATGACGGGACAAGTGTTATGATGTTTCTTCAAGGTGTCAAGCAATGTATTTGCAAAACCGAAGTTACCTTTCATGAATTCATCATTGTCTTTAGGGCGGTTCACCCCGGCAAGATTGAATACGAAATCGGCCTCTTTGCACCAATTATCCAGTTGTTCCGAAGTAGAGTCAAGATCGTACTCGAATACGTCACTAATCTTCAGTTCACCATAACAACGAGCCTTACCGTCCTTGATGTTATTAAGTTGGGCGCAAAGATTCTTCCCTACAAAACCTTTGGCACCGGTTACTAATATCTTCATAATTTTATTACTGTACGAAGTTGCCCTCACCACTCAACTCCTTCTTTATATAGTCCAAAGCTGCAATCTTGGCTTTGGTTTCTTCCACGTTAAGGATTCGCGTATTGTTTGAATTGAACTCTGTAAGCGTGTTACGCTCTGTCTCACCCTCTTTGAAATATTTGTCGTAATTCAATCCACGGTTATCTGCCGGTACACGATAGAAATTGCCCATATCTTCTGCCTTGGCACATTCTTCATTGGTAAGCAATGTCTCATACATCTTCTCACCATGACGAATACCGATAACTTTAATGTCTTCTTTCTTGCCACCAAAAAGTTCACAAACAGCCTCTGCCTGAGTCTGGATGGTGCAAGCCGGAGCTTTTTGAACGAGGATGTCACCATTCTGACCATGTTCAAAAGCGAAGAGTACGAGGTCAACAGCTTCTTCAAGAGACATTATAAAACGTGTCATTTTAGGCTCAGTCAGAGTAACAGGATTACCATTGCGGATCTGCTCTATCCACAGAGGGATTACAGAACCGCGAGAACACATCACATTCCCATAACGCGTACAGCAAATTTTGGTCTTATCTGAGTAACGGCTCTTAGCTACAGCAATCTTCTCCTCAACAGCTTTGGTGATACCCATAGCATTGATAGGATAGGCTGCCTTATCCGTAGATAGACATATCACAGCACCAACGCCAGCCTCGATAGCAGCTGTCAATACATTGTCAGTGCCAATTACATTCGTCTTTACAGCTTCCATTGGGAAAAATTCACAACTCGGAACCTGCTTCAAGGCAGCGGCATGGAAGATATAATCTACTCCCGGCATGGCGTTCCTACAAGACTGGAGGTTGCGTACATCACCGATAAAGAATTTTATTTTGTTTGCCACATCAGGATACTTAGCCTGATATTCGTGGCGCATATCGTCCTGCTTCTTCTCGTCACGTGAAAATATACGAATTTCACCGATATCGGTACGAAGGAAACGATTCAAGACTGCATTACCGAAAGAACCTGTTCCACCGGTAATCATTAGGGTTTTACCCGCAAAAATGCTCATAGTTTTATTGTTTTATTGTTTTATTTCTCCGTATTATAAAACTTTACATACCACTCTGCAAAGTTTCTTAGTCCATCTCTCAAACTTGTACCCGGTTTAAAAGCAAAATCCTGTTCCAATGAAGTAGTATCAGCATAAGTAACAGGCACATCACCCGGTTGCATAGGCACAAGTTCTTTATGGGACTCAAAATCATAGTCTTTCGAAAGCACACCGGCACGGACCAATTCTTCCTGAAGAATAGTTACAAACTCAAGCAAGTTCTCCGGATGACTGTTACCGATATTATATACTTTGTATGGTGGAATCGGAAGTCCGTCTTCCCCATTCTCTTTTTCCGGAGCGTGTTGCATAACACGTACTACTCCCTCCACAATATCATCCACATAGGTAAAATCACGCTTACAATTACCATAATTAAAAATCTTGATAGTTTCGCCTTTTACAAGCTTGTCGGTAAACCCGAAATACGCCATATCCGGACGACCTGCAGGACCATAAACCGTAAAGAAACGTAAGCCTGTTGATGGAATATTATAGAGTTTTGAGTATGCGTGAGCCATCAACTCGTTACTCTTTTTTGTTGCCGCATAAAGGCTGACCGGGTTGTCAACCTTGTCATCAGTTGAATACGGAACTGTCTTGTTACTGCCGTATACGGATGATGAAGAAGCATAAACCAAGTGCTCCACCTCATAATGACGGCAGGCTTCAAGGATATTATAGAAACCGATAAGATTACTTTGGACATAGGCATCAGGATTGGTGATACTGTAACGGACGCCCGCCTGGGCGGCAAGATTTACGACAACGGAAATTCTGTCTTCAGAGAAAATTCTTTCTACCGCATCCTTATCGGCAATCGAGGCACGGACAAAAGTCCAGTCACGGTTTAACAACTCTATTTCCTTGAGACGCTCATACTTGATATTGACATCGTAATAATCGGTGATGGAATCAACACCGATTACCCTGATATTTCGGAAATCATGGAAAAGGCGCATGACAAGTTTGCTCCCAATAAAACCGGCAGCACCCGTTACAAGCACAGTCTTTCCGTCCAGCTCTACATTATATGGCAACATGGTCAGTCCCTTCTAAAAATGTCACGTGTATAAACCTTAGCTTCCACATCTTCCAGACTGTTGTCAAAACGGTTGGCTATGATAGCCTTGCTCTGCACCTTGAATCCAGCAAGATCGTTAACAACCCTGCTGCCGAAAAATGTAGTCCCGTCCTCAAGCGTGGGTTCATAGATGATCACTTCCGCACCCTTCGCCTTGATACGTTTCATTATACCTTGAATGGCGGACTGGCGGAAATTGTCAGAGTTCGATTTCATGGTCAAACGGTATACACCGATGACACAGGCATGCTCTTTGGATACATCCCATTGTCCGTTCCCTGTATAATAGCCCGCCATACGGAGTACTGCGTCTGCAATATAGTCCTTACGGGTCTTATTTGACTCCACGATAGCGGACATCATATTCTGGGGAACATCTTGATAGTTGGCAAGGAGTTGCTTGGTATCTTTCGGCAGGCAGTAACCGCCATAACCAAATGAGGGATTGTTATAATGTGTCCCGATACGTGGGTCAAGACCTACGCCCTCAATGATGGCTTTACTGTCCAATCCTTTCATTTCAGCGTATGTGTCAAGTTCATTGAAATAGCTGACACGGAGAGCCAGATAGGTGTTGGCGAAGAGCTTGACTGCTTCAGCCTCTTTCATGCCCATGAAGAGTGTATCAATATTTTCTTTGATAGCCCCTTCCTGCAAAAGGGCGGCAAATATTTTAGCTGCTTCCTCCAACATAGTGACATCCGTAACGGAACAGATCGCCTCATTTTCTTCCGCAAACTCCGGACGGTCGATGATCTTCGGATAACCTACGATGATACGGCTCGGATAAAGGTTGTCATAAAGAGCCTTGCTTTCACGAAGGAACTCCGGTGAGAACAGCAGGTTGAACTTCTTTACTCCTTTTTGGGCGTACTTTACATAAAGGTTACGGGTATAACCCACAGGAATCGTTGACTTGATGACCATTACGGCATCCGGATTCACCTCAAGCACGAGGTCGATAACCTCCTCCACACGACTCGTATCGAAATAATTCTTCACCGGGTCATAGTTTGTGGGAGCGGCTATTACCACAAAGTCAGCGTCAGCGTAGGCTGACCTCCCGTCCAAAGTGGCTACAAGGTTAAGCGGCTTTTCAGCCAGATACTTCTCGATATAATCATCCTGGATAGGGGAAACCTTGTTGTTCAGTTTCTCCACCTTTTCCGGGATTACATCCACGGCAGTTACATGATGATGTTGTGATAGCAGTGTCGCTATGCTCAGTCCCACATAGCCGGTGCCGGCTACTGCGACCCGAATCTCTTTGAAATCACGCATATTATGTTTGATTTGGTTTTATCAATAGCAGTTTATATACCCTCCCGACTTGTATGCTTTTCTCCATAGCCATAACCGTAACGCTTGCCATAGCCATAATACTTGCCGTATTTACCATAACCATAATAATAGCCGTACTTCTTTTTCTGAAGATCCAAGCCGTTAATGGCGATACAGAGGTTAGGCAGTTTGTTGTTTTCCATAAGCTCATTGATCAAAGTAAACTCTGCCTTACGGGTATAATCAGCACGGCATACGTATACCGACAAATCAGCTGTGCGACCTATCAGCAAGGTATCAGTTACCATACCCACGGGGGCCGTATCCAGAATCACATAGTCAAAATTAGCCCTCAACGTTTCGATGGCTTTTTCCAAGCCGTCACGGGCCAACAGTTCCGTTGGATTGGGAGGAACTGATCCGCCCGGAAGAATAAACAGATTCTCGTTTATATCGGAAGGCTGTACTAAATCCATCAGATTCTTTGTCGGATTGGTCAGAAACTGGGTAATACCATGTTCCTTTTGGGAAATATTAAAAACCTTATTCAAGCCAGGCTTGCGAATGTCAAGACCAACTATCACAACTTTTTTACCTAACAAAGAAAGACTAATAGCCAAATTAGACGATACAAAAGACTTACCTTCACCACTGACGGTAGATGTCACCAGAATCACATTCTTGCCATTTTCAAGCATAAACTGAAGATTGGTACGGACATTACGGAATGTCTCGCTCATCAGGTTATTCTGATTCTCAAATACAGCTATAGAACCGGACTTTTCATCCGCCAACGGGATATCGCCAATAACAGGAAGAGAAGTTAGTTTTTCAACATCAGCACGGCCCTCAATCTTGAATTTGGTCAAGCCAATCAAATAAATGATACCTACCGGAAATCCTACTCCTAACACCAAGGCGGCAAGATAGACCATCATCCTCTTAGGAGAAACCGGATTGTCGTCCGCTAACGCTTCATCAATAATCTTGGCATTATTTGCTGTAGCTGCCAAAGTGATGGCATTCTCTTCACGTTTTTGAAGTAACATCAAATAAAGACCGGCCTTAATTTCCTGCTGCCGGGCGATACTTACGAACTGGCGTTCCTGGGTCGGAGCGTCATTAATACGACGGGAATAGCGGTTCGCCTCACGGGCAAGGTCTTCTTTGGTTATCTGCAATCCTTTCAATGTAGCATCCAGCGTAGCCTGTACATTGCTCCGCATCGCACGGATACTGGTATCCAAATTTATGATCGTCGGATTATTCTCGGTTGATGTACGCAGCAAGCGCTTTCTTTCAACCAACATCTCATTATATCTGTCTATTGCACCTGCTGATGCTGCATCCTGTAATCCAATATTACTTGGCAAGACCTCATATTCGTTACCTTGCATATAGCGTTGCAAATCCATCACCAAATTGATTTGAGTCTGGTTTTCCACACGCTTCTTTTCATATTCAGCATTACCGGTTAAGGCTATTTGAGCCTCACTGCTCAAATCTGTAATTCCGGCGCTACGCTTGAAATTCTCCAAGTCTTGTTCGGTACTTCCAAGTTCCTTGGAAATAATGCCGATACGGTCGTCGATGAATTCTGCGGTTTTCTGGGCTACCTCATTCTTGTCATTATTGGCATTGATATTGTACATCTCAAGGAGTTTGTTGATGAAGTCCCTGCCACGCCAGGTATTTGAGTTCTTCAACGAAAGAACAGCTACAGAAGTGGTTTTTGATGTAGGGGCTATCGACAAGGACTGGATATATCCTTTGGCCACAGACATCGGCCGGTTTATAAAAGCTTTTATATGACGCTCTTTACTTTCCTCCTTAGCCTGATTAACCGCCAATGTATCCTTGCTTTCAAAAAAGGCGACCGTCCCCTCATCCGTCGGAAAAACAGCTGGTAATTGTTCGAATTGTTTCCGATACTCTTTGTCTTTCACTGTTATCAACGCATCCATCCCACCATTGGGAAATAAAGTCATCTCCACTTCCATTGGTGCAGACAATTTTTCCGCCTCCTGTGGAGTCAAGCTCACCACTACGGGCGAGGTACGGTAAAGTTCCCTACTAGGAAACTCATCTTCATCCTTATAAGTCACAAACAGTCCCAGATTGTTGACCACTTCACGGGCAAGAGACTTTGATTTCAGCACCTCGATTTCATTGTCTACATTGTTCGACGAGGAAACGAAGCCGTCCAGTCCCATCTTTTCCAGTTCGGAGGACATGCTCGCACCACCGCCTTTCTTGTCATCCTTGATCAAGACTGTAGCGGATATATTATAGACAGGAGTGGCCAGACGCAGGTAACCCCATGCACAGGCGATACAGATTATTACAGAAACCACAAACCAGGGCCAGTGGATCAGGTAACGGAAAAGGATTTCCTGAATATTCACCAGCTCTTCCGGTTGCTCACCCCGGTTCTCTCTTTTTTCCTCAATCATATCTATATTACTATTTGAAGATTGTTACTAATAAACTTGCCAATGATACCAGAATAGAAGTAGCGGAGAACCACAAGCTAGTACTGTTACCTATATCGGAATTACGGGCTTTTGCTTTATTAGGAGTCACATAAACTATATCATTCTGCTGTAACCAATAATAAGGAGAAAGAATTGTCTCCGCCTTGTTTAAATCCAATGTCACAATTTCCTGTTTGCCATCAGCACCCTCACGAATCAGCTTGACATTGTCACGGACGCCCCAGACGGTCATATCCCCCGCCATAGCCAAGGCTTCTAGCAGGTTTACCTTCTCGTTACTGATGGTAAACGTACCCGGACGGGCTACTTCTCCCAATACGGAAATCTTGTAATTAACCATACGCACGGTGACGATCGGACTCTCCTTGATGTAAGGTTTCAGTTTTTCGACAATCAACTGCTCGGCCTCCTTCTTGGTCAGACCGCCCACTTTTAATTCGCCTAATACCGGAAAATTGATCTTTCCTTCATTATCCACCAGATAGGGCTGTAGGACAGGCTGAGCTGTCAACTGTGTATTCCCAATAGCCACACTGCCAGGACCCGCTACAGTCAAATTGAATGGAACTGCAAGTTCCGGACTAGTACACGACACCACGATAGTAAGTAAGTCTTTAGGCATTATCTTTGCATCATACAAATTTTCCTGTTGATTGATATCCTTTACAACTCCCGCATCCTGCAAATAAGGTACTTTCTTATAAGACTGACAGGAAGCAAGCAGAAATACCGCTATCAGGCAAGAAAACAGACTTTCATACAAGCTTCGTACATTCAAATGCGTGCGCAATGATTTATTCATATTAAATGATAATTTATTTATAGAATCTTTTGTTGATTATTTCCTATTTATTCTTTATCCAGTACTTCAAATCGCGGAGAATTTTTTGATTTGAACTCCGGAACTATTTTCTTCATCAACCGCACGGTATCCATGATCTTTACCGCACGCGACAACCTTTCAAACTCTGCATAAGTATCAAGAATATCAGTATATTCATACCGACGAACTTTGGCGATCATGATTTTCTTATTCTCTGTTGGGATCGTATTTTCTTTATCGCTCAAGACCTCTTCATAAAGCTTCTCACCCGGACGTAATCCCGTGAATTCTATTTTGATGTCTTCACCCGGACGATAGCCAGCCAATTCGATCATACGAGTCGCTAGATCAACGATCTTGACTGCTTTTCCCATCTCAAAAACAAAGATCTCATTGCCCTCACCCATTGTGGCGGCCTCCATTACCAAACGGCAAGCTTCGGGAATGGTCATGAAGAAACGAATAATATCGGGGTGAGTAACAGTCACCGGCCCACCATTCTCTATCTGTTCTTTAAAACGAGGAATGACAGAACCGTTACTACCCAATACATTACCAAAGCGAGTGGTGATAAATTTTGTATGACCTTTCACTTTTCCTTCACGGATAGCGCATCCCAGACTTTGAACATAGATTTCTGCCAAACGTTTGGAACAACCCATTACATTAGTAGGATTTACAGCTTTATCCGTAGACACCATAATCATCTTTTCAGCACCATATTCCACAGCCATATCAGCCACCTGACGAGAACCGGTCACATTGACAAGTACAGCTTCACAAGGATTTTCTTCCATCAAAGGCACATGTTTATAAGCAGCAGCATGAAAAACAATTTGAGGATGATACAATTCGAATACCATACGAACGCGTTCCTTCACACGCACATCACCAATCACCGGAACAAAATCTATATTCGGATATTTTTTCTCAAATTCAAGACGGACATTATGCAAAGGTGTTTCTGCAGAGTCGAACATGATAAGTTTCTGAATTCCCATCTGCACTAATTGACGGCAAAGTTCACTACCAATACTGCCTGCCGCACCAGTCACCAACACCACTTTTCCCCTGAATTCTTCTGCAACCTGACGAAGGTTGATATTAATTTCGGCACGACCCAACAAATCCTCAATCTTAATAGGACGTACCCACTGATGAAAGTTTCCATCAGAATCCGCTTCACTGATAGTAGGAGCTATCAATGTTTTAAGTTCATTGTTTTTACAATATTCCAGAAGGCGTTTTTCTTCCAGACGGGTATCTTCATAACGGGCAAACAGAATCCCCTTAATTCCGCGCTTCCGCATGATATAATCAACATCCGATTCATTTTCAAAGTAATAAACGGGAAGATCTGCCAATCGGCGTCGGCTGTTATTTTTACCATATACATAAAAACCGGCTACTTTATAATGTGCACTATCCCTAAGACGTAACTTCAAGGCTACACTCTCTTCATTAGTACCATAAATAAGAATACGTGTGTTCTTTTTATTCACCCAATCCAATAAAAAATCATAGACGATTATCAATGATACACGAAAGGTCGTCAAGATCACTAAAGTCAATAAACCATCAAATAGAAGATAGGATATTTTATAATTATATGGCAATTGGGTCTCATATATAACTCCAAAAGAAATAATGACCAAACAGGCTATTTTAAATAAAACGGCACACATGATACGCCAAAGTTCACGTGCCTGTGAGAAACGAATTGTATTACGATAAGTATGGAATAATAAAGAGCCCGCAACACTTGCCACCAAAGAAACGCAAGCAAATTTACAGAGCATCCAGTCGGTCATTGGAACATGCTCCATATAATGAATTACCGCATAAGCGACCAACGAACATAATACAGAAATTGCCGTGTCAATACCTAAAATAACCCAATAACTGAAATAATTTTTGCGGACATATTGCACTATGTCCTTCAATGTTTTTTCCATTATAGTATAAATGAATAAAATAATATTTCGAAATTTGATTTATCTGATTGATTATGATCAGTACAAGGACTATGACTACGATTTCCATGTTGGTGTAGCCCAACAAAGAATCCCTTCATCTTTCGATACGTACATACATTTCTACACTATATCTTTTGTAAAGATATAATTCATAATACTTTATGGATTTTTATTTT
>ENA-UEQX01001940-UEQX01001940.1-human-gut-metagenome-genome-assembly--contig:-NODE-1940-length-12235-cov-7.919559_pt1 | contig 12235 bp, 8 predicted proteins | sample MGYA00242952_ERZ507952 | MGnify/ENA primary metagenome ERZ507952 (study PRJEB26167, sample SAMN06115425) | human gut metagenome | host: Homo sapiens | place: China:Sichuan | collected 2015-04-07... | reverse complement strand
AAGAGCCTGATATTTACAGCTCAAGCCCGTCAAGTATGCTCTTAAGTGCATCAGCAGACTCCTTGAGCTTTAAAGCTTCCTCACCGTTTAACTCGATTGGGATATCGCTCTCCACTCCGTTTGCTCCAACGATTGCAGGCATTGAGAGAACCACACCGTCGATGCCGTACTGTCCGTGCATCATATGTGAAACAGGAAGAATAGACTTCTCATCACGCATGATCACCTCGCAGATACGTCTGACCGACATAGCGATACCATAATATGTCGCATGCTTTCTGTTAATTATCTCGTAAGCACTGTTCTTTACGTTTGCAGCAATTTCCTCTGTATTCTCCTTGTGCTTGTAGTGACCTCTCATCTCGCACATCTTGTGAAGCTCCACTCCGGAAACATTGGCTGATGACCATGCAACCACCTCACTGTCTCCATGCTCACCTACTATAAATGCATGTACGCTTCGGCTGTCCACCTCAAGGTGCTCTCCAAGCGCGTACTTAAGTCTTGCACTGTCAAGCACGGTACCTGAACCGATGACACGCTCCTCAGGAAGTCCTGAAAGCTTCTGTGCCACCTGTGTTAAAATATCTACAGGGTTTGCAACGATAAGTAAGATTCCACCGAAATTTCTCTTTGCAATCTCCGGAATGATGCTCTTGAAGATTGCAACATTTTTATTTACCAGATCAAGTCTTGTCTCGCCCGGCTTTTGGCCTGCACCTGCAGAAACAACAATGATAGCAGCATCTGCCACATCATCATAACCACCTGCATATATCTTCATAGGTCTGGCAAAAGGAATACCGTGGCTTATATCCATCGCCTCTCCCTCAGCCTTGTCCTTATCAGCGTCAATGAGAACTATCTCAGAAAAAAGACCGCTCTGCATAAGTGCAAAAACTGATGCCGAACCAACGAATCCACATCCGATCATGACAGCCTTTCTTGGGTTTGTCTTAACAACTGCGCTAGTTTTATTGCTCATGTACGTTCCTCTCTTTCTTAAACTATAATTCAAATAGTTGCTTTTTATTATAACTATTCATCCCAAACACAAATTCTCAATATCTGCTTTGTTATCGGTAGTTCTGAATAATTATCTTTTATTTATATTATACCCGCATTGTACATATAATCCGTTGTAAAAACAACAAATTACTTGATAAAATACAATCAATAGCCCATTGTTCCCATTTTTATACAATTTTAATGCAGATTTTTACATAAAAAGTACAGTAATAAAAAGCAAACCGGACCAATACAGCTGAATGAATTGTCATTTAGCATATTGATCCGGTTATATTAAAATGCTGTATCCGCTTATTTTGTGCTTGAATTTCTGTACTCAAGCGGTGTCATTCCATACAGCTTCTTGAACTGTCTGTTAAAATGCTCCACGTTCTGATATCCTGCCTCGATTGCGATATTCTCAACAGTTGTGATGCTGTTTCTCAGCAGTGTACGTGCCTTCTTCATCTTGGCATTGGTGACCAGCTCCCCGAAAGTCTTGCCTGATTTCTCCTTTATGTACTTGGAGATATACGGCTCCGTCAGGTTGAACTGTGCAGCCATGTCTGCAAGCGATACTGTCTTGTAGTTGGCCTGGATGAAGTTGAGCATTGCAATATAGCGCTCATCCTTCACGTGACTGTCAGCCTTGGTGGCAAGGTAATGGTTTACCGCAACAACAAGCGCTCCGATTGATGCCTTGATGATATCCTCATCCACACCTGCGCCCCAGAACATACTGCCGTCAACTGTGATACCCACATACGCCATAGCCTTTGATGAAGATCCGTGTGAAAGCGAATGCTCCTCGTATACAGTGAGCTCAAAGCTGATGTCAAAATACTGCTTAATTATATTGCTGACTGCATCGAGACGGCCGTTTCCATTGGCATCTACCTTTCTGGTGCTGTCATTGTGTAAAATAACTGCCTCTGCGAAAATGCCGTTTACCTGCTTAAAGTGGCACTCCGGTATAGTGAAATATGGATGAAAATCCACATAATTGTCTGTAAAGATACTGTGTACCCACTCAGGTGAAAGCTCCTTGTGCTCCTCGTCCGATACCTGCTTGACCATGTATCCGACCTGCTCTCTCATCTGCTGTGGCACATTGATACCGAAGCTCTGCTTAAGGATATATGCCACTCCGCCCTTTCCTGACTGGCTGTTGATACGGATAACATCAGCCTCGTATGTCCTGCCGACATCCTTTGGATCTATAGGCAGATATGGAACCGTCCACTTATCAAGCTTCTTTTCCTCTCTCCATGCCATGCCCTTTGAGATTGCATCCTGATGTGAGCCTGAAAAAGCAGAAAAAACAAGGTCTCCCGCATATGGCTGTCTCTCGCCTACCTTCATTCTGGTAAATGTCTCATACTTCTCCCTGATCTCAGGCAGATTTGAAAAATCAAGCTGTGGATCCACTCCGTGTGAGTAAAGATTCATGGCAAGTGTCACGATATCTACATTTCCTGTTCTCTCACCGTTTCCAAACAGCGTACCCTCTATCTCCTCAGCTCCTGCAAGCACACCAAGCTCTGATGTGGCAACACCGCAGCCTCTGTCATTATGAGGATGTAAGCAAAGCACTACTCCGTCTCTGTACTTGAGGTGCTTGTTGATATACTCTATCTGTGTGGCAAAAACATGTGGCATAGCATTCTCTACTGTGGTAGGGATATTGATGATGGCCTTATTATCAGCCTTTGGCTGCCATACATCAAGCACAGCGTTGCACACATCAACCGCATAATCCACCTCAGTGCCAGAAAAGCTCTCCGGTGAATACTGGAAACGGAAATTACCGTCAGTCTCTGTTGCAAGGTCTCTCAGTAAAATAGCTCCGTCAACTGCAAGCTGCTTTATCTCTTCCTTTGACTTCTTAAACACCTGCTCACGCTGTGCAACAGATGTGGAATTGTACAGATGTACAACTGCTCTCGGTGCTCCCTCAAGTGCCTTGAAGGTCTTCTTTATGATATGCTCTCTGGCCTGTGTCAGCACATGTATAGTGACATCATCAGGAATCATATCCCTCTCAATAAGAGCTCTCGTGAAATTGAACTCTGTCTCAGAAGCTGCCGGGAAACCTACCTCGATTTCCTTAAAGCCTATATCTACAAGCATCTTAAAGAAGTCAAGCTTCTCCTCAAGACTCATCGGCTCGATCAGAGCCTGGTTGCCATCACGTAAATCAACCGAACACCACAGTGGTGCTTTATCTATATAATCCTTCTTAACCCAGTCATAAGTGCATTCAGGAGGCAGAAAATAACTGCGCTCGTATTTTTCATATCCTTTCATCTTAAAACCTCTTTTCGTTTGAAATGATATAATTGTAACACATAAGCGCAGTTATTGGAATGATTATATTTAATCACTTTGATTGATGTAATTTAATTTTTTATAAAAATATAATCAACTTTATTGATTTTGATTATTCTAATCAGATATTTAGGCTAAATATCCGGCTAATCCTCTCTCTTATTACCCCAGAAAAACAATGCAACTGTTCCCGGACCGGTATGGCTTCCTATAGTCGTACCGATATCATTTATCTCTACTTTGCCCTTCATCTTAGGGAAGGCAGCCTCTATCAGATCAGCTACGGCTTTAGCATCCTCATAGCATGCAGAATTTGATATATAGACCTTATCCGAATAATCGGCACCGTCCTTGCAGAGTGCCTGCATCTTCACAAGCATCTCCTTTATTGCCTTCTTTTTGGTGCGGATTTTCTCACGCACAATAAGCTTTCCCTCATTGCTCACATTCATGAAAGGACAGATATTAAGCACATTTCCCACGAATCCCGCGGTCTTTGAGATACGGCCGCCCCTGATAAAAAATGTAAGGTCTGATGAGAAGAACCAGTGATTCACCTCAAGTCTGTGCTCCATGGTCCAATCAGCCAGTGTATCAATATCCATGCCGCTATCCCTAAGGTCAGCGAGCTTATCCATCAAAAGACCAAAGCCTGACGATGCTGCCAGCGAATCAATCACATATATCTTTCTGTCAGGGTATTCCTCCTTAAGAGCCTCCTTTGCAAGCCTCGCCGAGTTGACTGTACCTGATATACCTGAGCTTAGTGTACAGTGAAGCACATCATATCCCTCATCCAGAAACTGCCTGAAGTACTCCATGTACTCCCCCTGATTGATCTGCGAGGTCTTTGTCATGGCACCTGCCTCCATTGCCTTATAGAAATCAGGCAGTGGCATGGACTGTCCTAAATCATCCATATACTCTTTACCGTCAAGCTCATAGTGAAAGCATGCGTACTTAATATTTCTCTCGAGCATATGCTCCCTGGTAAGATCTGCTGTTGAACAGCAGCTAATCACATAATTTGACATATTATTTTCCTTTACCTTTTGACCTTTTATCATTATATGTAGTCAGATACATATGGTATCTCATGATATAAAATATCGTCAAGCTTTGCAACAGCATCATACGTAGCCTGTATTTTGCCCATCTGCAAAAGCTTCTCAGCACTCTTGTAGCCTAAAAGCAGTGTGGTAAACGTGCCAATAGACATGCTTAGGTGATGCTGTGGCTTTTTGTCGGTGAGAGTACAATGACCTCCCTCAAAATCAATAACAAATGTGCCATTGTTCCACGGCAGAAGGTCATCTTCTATCTCGAAGCTAAAGCAGCCGCCCGGACCATCCGGGTCACAGTTATACTGTGATATAAACTGCGCCACGTCGATGATTCTACCCATGGCGTATGGTCTTATTGTCTCCTTGATATCACTGTCATCGAGCTCAAAAGCGATGGGCTCGCTGTAATAGTTGTTGCCTCTGACCTCATCAATCATGGAATCGTGCGCATGAATGTACTCCCACAGACCAAGCTGCGCCTCACGGTTTAAGTAGATGAGCTCCTTGATGTGCATGACATCGGAGCTGATAAGATACACCATATAGCCACACGGTTCATCATCCTCGTTATAGTAGATGGCGACCATCGTATCGTCCTCATCCCAGCGGAAGTACTCCTCCCAAGCCAGATTGTTTCTGTACAGACAGCCGTGAGTCTTCTCGGCAAAGTGAGTATGAAGCATCTTAAACTGCTCGTCATCCCACTGCACACGGCGCACATAGCCCGGCTCCTTAAGCTTTGTAGGAATCTGTCTGTCCTTTATCACATATGTCATCTTGTTTGAGATAATCTCCCAGCCAAGCCCTCTGTAAAGAGGTATAGAGTATGGATACAAAAGGGCAAACGACTTGTTGCTATCACGCATCCTCGTAAGACTCTTTCTCATAAGCTTCTTCATGATACCATGGCCTGTGTACTCAGGATACGTGCACACGCTTGTGACAAAGCCTACCTCGTAGCGCTCACCATATATATTCATATCAAGCGGATATACCGCAAACTGAGCCACAAGCTCCTCTTTGTTGTCTATGATATTGAAGCAGCCAAGCACATCAGCTCTCTCAAGCACCGGAAACTTCGACTGCTTGATTTCATCATCCTTCCAACCGGTCTCGGCAAGATCTGCCTCTGTTACCTGAAAAGCATAACGAAGCAGTGCATTGTATTCCTCCGCATCGTCCTTTGTCAATACTCTTATCTTAAATTCATCTGATTTAAAAGAATGCATAGTGTCCTTTCTCACCTGTCTTTACTGTATGACCATACATATTTTCCGAAATAATCCTAAAAATATAATAGTCCCAAATTCCTAAAAAGTCAATCTTTTGACTCAATAATGATAAATTTTCCTCTATGGATATCAATCACTGCATGGTCATCAATTATTTCATTGGATATGCCAAGCGATGTAAATCTGTCAAAGGAATAATCCGTAACAGGATACTTAAAGCCTCTAAGGCTCACCTCATTGTCGTCTGTCACTGCTATAAGCGAGACAAACCTGCCATACTGTGCTGATTTTTCAATGGTTACGGGCCTATCAGCCATCCTTATACGGTTGTTTGTATCGATAATACTGATATCAGTTCCACTTTCCAATCCTATTCCCAAAAGTGAAATATTGCCGAGCACATGGTCTATTCTGCTTCCTGTTGCTCCAAGCATCACTATGCTTCGTGCACCCTCTCTTATGGCAAGTCTTATGGCATACTCTGTATCAGTATCATCCTTTATGGGATTGAGCCTGTGTATCTCGGTCTGTCCCTTTCTCTCAAAAAACTCCAATGCCTTTGTCGTGGCTGAATCGAAATCACCTACAATTATATCAGGCGTGACACCGTTTTCGTACAGGAAATCCATTCCGCTGTCAGCCGCAATTATGGCATCTATTCCGTCAGTCTTTATCTCATTTAAGCCGAATTCCTTATCTGTTTTTCCACCACATACAATCAAATACCTCATTTTGTCCACCTTCTTATAAATAACATATACACATTTGCTACAGCCCCGGAAGCATTTCCGTTTTAACCTGCATCTGTTACATCATGATATTCAGAAAACCATTTACATTTTCTTCTATATCTCCGTTAAACACCGCACTTCCCGCAACAATGATATTGGCTCCTGCCGCAAGCAGTGTCTCCACGTTCTCAAGATTAACACCACCGTCCACCTCGATATCAGCCTTATTTGCGGTTTTCTCAAGAAGTGCCTTTAAGTCGCGCACCTTGTCTACAGTGTACGGAATAAGTTTTTGTCCTCCAAAGCCCGGATTTACAGTCATGATAAGCACCATGTCCACCTTTGGAAGCACATACTCTATGGCTGAGAGCGGAGTAGCCGGATTTAATGCTACACCTGCCAGTATGCCCTTTTCCTTTATTGCCTCGATTGTCCTGTCAAGATGCTTACATGCCTCCGCATGGACTGTGATGATATCTGCTCCTGCTGTCGCAAAATCATCTATATATCTGACCGGCTCATCTATCATCAGATGCACATCAAACATACGCTCTGTGCACTTTCTGATTGTCTTTATGACAGGCAGTCCTATTGATATGCTTGGAACGAAGCTGCCGTCCATAACATCTATATGCACATACTGTGCTCCGGCCTCATCAAGCTGCTTAAGCTGCTCTCCGAGTATTGAATAATCCGCTGATAAAATTGATGGTGATAAACAGTTCATGTTTTCCTCCGTTTGATTATGCTTTAAATTAATACTTTTGTCTGTTTTTAAGCTCCTCATATAAAAGCTTATAATTATCATACCGCACCTGCGATATTTTCCCATCTGCAAGAGCTTCCTTCACGCCGCAGTCCGGCTCATTTATATGACTGCAGCCCTGAAACCTGCAATATGGCTCATATTCTACAAACTCCGGATAACATGTCCACAGATCTTCCTTTTCAAAGCCCGGCACATCCATCGAGCTGAAGCCGGGTGTATCCATGATATACGTGCCATCCTTTATCGGGATAATCTCAGAATGTCTGGTCGTATGCTTTCCGCGCTCTATTTTCTCACTTATATGTCCGGTCTCCATCTGCACATCATCCTGCAGACAGTTGATGATAGATGACTTGCCAACTCCCGAGGGACCTGCAACCGTGGTCGTCCTTCCCTCTAAAATGTGCTTTATCTCATCTATGCCCTCACCTGTTTTCGTGCTGGTAAAAAGCACTCTATAGCCAGCCGGCTCGTATATGCTTTTAAGCTCCTGCTGCTCTTTAGGTGTGATTAAGTCCTTTTTGTTGAAGCATATGGTAACCGGGACATGCTGGTACTCCATCATACACAAAAACCTATCAAGCAGGTTGAAATTGGGATCCGGCTTTGCGGATGCAAAAATAACCAGGGCCATGTCTATATTGGACACAGCCGGCCTGATAAGTTCGTTTTTCCGTGGCAGTATACGCTCGACATTGCCTATGTGCTTTTCATCATCGAGGACTGCTATATCGACGATATCGCCTACCAGCGGCTTTATCTTTTGTTTTCTGAAGGTGCCTTTTGCTTTGCACTCGTAGAGAGTGCCGCCTGTGGCAGTTTCTTTTGCTTCTTTGGTTTCTTCTACGTAGACGTAGTAGAAGCCGGCAATTCCTTTAATAATTTTTCCTGTCATGGTTTTCCTTGTGTGCTTTTGTATTTGCAGGAGTCACGCTTTCGGCGGGGTGCATGCCGCGCTTTGAGGTTGTGTGGGTGGCGGGGGCAGGCATATATTCCTCTTAAAAAATATGAAGCCAGCCCCGGGCTATCCTACGGACAGGCTATGGCTTGCTCTGCCCTGTTTTTTCCTCGGTAGGTTTATGGCACCCCGGGGCATTTCATATTTTTTCCTCGGAACACATGTCTGCCCCGCTATCTACAGTCCTTCTCCGCGAGTTCAGGTTCTCGTCCGCGGGTTGGTGTGGTTGGGGTGCGGATAGCACCACTTTGTGGGTGCTATCCGGTGGCTTACTGTACTTCTACTGTTTCTGTCTTTGTCTGAATTTCACCCTCAACTTCATTTCCATCTCCATCCAATGATGGAACTGTATATTTCCATGTTACCGTTAATTTACCGGATGCACAATTCATTGTTCCGGATACTGTAACCTCTGCTGAAGTTACTGTTCCACTTGCGTATGTCTGTCCATCACTGCCTTTTAAGGTATATGAACCATCTACTACCTTTGCATTTTCTATTCCAAGTGACAATGTCTTATTTACGCTCTTTGAAACCTGCTGCTTACCCTTACTGAGTGTCAGTGTGATTGTGGTGCCTGCGGCTACGGTTTCACCGGATTTGGTCTGGCTGATTACGTTGCCGGCTGGTACGGTGTCGCTGTACTGTGAGTCGGCGTAGGTGTACTTGAGCCCTGCTCCTGCTAGGGCGCTTTCTGCATGTGACTGTGAGGCGCCTACTACGTTTGGCACGGTGATTGGCTTCTGACCCGGTGAGAGGGTGACTGTTACTGTGCTGCCCTTTGCGGCCTGTTTCTTTGCTGATGGTGACTGTGCTGTTACTACATCTGCTGCTACACTGTCATTGTAATCTCCATACTCGAAGGTGACACTAAAGCCTGCTGACTCGAGTGTGCTCTTTGCCGAGCTCTTGGTCTTTCCGATTACACTTGGTATCTTGACCATCTCTGATGTACTATCACCTTTTCCTGCGATAACTACATTAATCTGTGAACCACGCTTTACTGTATCTCCGGCCTTGACATCCTGATCAAGGATTGTGCCGTCCTTTTCATCTGACTGCTTTGTCTCAAATGCAAATACTGTGAGGTCAAGCTTTAAGCGGTCTACTGCCTTCTGAGCATCATCCACTGACATGCCTCTGATGTCAATCATCTGGCCCTCTGTCTCAGTCTGTGTCTCTGACTCTGATTCAGACTCGGTCTGTGTCTGTGACTCTGTCTGCTGTGACTCTGAGTTCTTTTTGCCGCCAAACTTAAACACTCCTGCCACTGAAAGTGCAAGATATATGATAACTATTACAATGATTACGGCTGTTACTATACCCATGATTGTGATTGCTTTATCCATCTTTGGATTTAAAAGCTTGCCGTCATCATCATCGTCTTCGTCATCATCGTCGTCTAAGAGTGACTCATCATATTCATCATCATCGTCTTCACCGTCAGCATACTCATCATCATTATCTGCATCGGTATCATCATCGTTTAAGTCCTCTGCGACACCTCTGCCCTCTTTTATCTTGTCAAGCTCATCCGGGCTTATAACCTTGGTCTTGCCACCGTCAACGAGTGGAGCTATTGTAACGAAATCCTCATCAGGATGCGCAAGAGAGCGCCTTATGTCTGTGAGAAGCTCCTCAATAGTCTGGTATCTGCGATCCGGTGTCTTTTGTGTACACTTTAAGATGATTTTCTCAAAACTGATTGGCAGATCTGGTGCGTAGATGCTTGGCCTTGCAATCTCCTCCTGTAAGTGCTGCAGTGCAACTGCCACTGTGGTATCACCGTCAAACGGCACACGGCCTGTAACCATCTCAAACATTACTATTCCCAATGAGTAAATATCACTTCTGCCATCGACGAAGCCGTTTCTTGCCTGCTCCGGAGATGCATAGTGTACTGAGCCCATCACATCTGAGCTTATTGTATTTGAAGATGTAGCCTTTGCAATTCCAAAGTCTGTCACCTTTACCTTGCCATCTGTAGAAATAATGATATTCTGCGGCTTGATATCACGGTGAATGATATTTTTATTGTGAGCGGCCTCTATGCCCCTTGCCACCTGGATTGCAATACTTGCAGACTCCTTGAATGACAGCTGGCCCTTTTTCTCGATATAAGTCTTAAGTGTGATACCCTCGACATACTCCATGACAATGTAGTACAGACCATTCTCGCTGCCTACATCATAGATATTTACGATATTTGGATGCTCAAGTCCTGCTGCTGACTGTGCCTCAGCACGGAACTTGGTCACAAATGAACTATCCTCCGAAAACTCCTGCTTTAAAACCTTTATAGCTACAAAACGGCTCAGTATATGGTCTTTTGCCTTGTATACATCAGACATGCCGCCTGCGCCAACCTTGCTTAGGATCTCATATCGATCCGATAAAAAACTTCCTATCTCTAACATCTGTTATTACCTCGTCTTAAAATGGTTTAATAATCATTACAGTGATATTATCGCGGCCACCGTTTGCATTGGCCATGGCGACAAGCTGTGACGCTGCTGTCTCGATATTATCATTTTGCCTAATAGTATCGCATATTTCTTTATCTCTCACCATATTGGTAAGTCCGTCTGTACACAGAAGAATCCTGTCGTCCTCACATAGCTCGACCTCAAAAAAATCTGCCTCCACATGATCTGCTGCCCCGACAGCTCTCGTGATGATATTCTTGTCCGGATGAACTCTCGCCTCGTCGGCATTTATCTCACCCATCCTGACCATCTCATCAACCAGTGAATGATCCCTGGTAATTTGTCTGATCTGCTCTGTGCCACCTACAATATAAAGCCTGCTGTCACCTATATTGGCCACAAAAAGCTTGTTTCCTATAATAGTTCCTACGACTAAGGTGGTACCCATTCCACGCTTAGCTTCATCCTCACGAGACTCAGCCACCAAAAGCTCATTTGCCTTGTTGATAGCCTCTTTGATGATGGATACCGGTTCATCCCCGGCATTTCTCGATACCGATGCAACCACACGCTCTATAGTGTATCTGGAAGCATAGTCACCGGCTTTGTGTCCTCCCATTCCATCTGCTACGATGAAAAGATTCGGAAGATTTCCTACTGCAGTGTCAGACGAGAAATAAAAATCCTGATTCATCTCACGAATAGCACCTGCATCCGTAATGGAAAACGTCTTCATCTAGTTTATTCCTCTCTCTTTATCTATATGCTTCTTGCGAAGCTGTCCACAGGCACCGTCTATATCTCTGCCCATTTCCCTTCTAATAGTAACATTAATTCCGTTTTTTTCAAGCCTATTTTTAAAAGCCTCTATAACACCCTTGTTGGACTGCACGTAGTCGCGCTCCTTTATCGGGTTTACCGGAATCAGATTTATATGGCAGTTCATGCCATGCACGAGTGCCGAAAGCTCTGCTGCATCCTCGGCTGTATCGTTCACTCCGCCTACCAGGCTATACTCAAAGGTGACTCTGCGGCCGGTCTGTGCAAAATAATATTTGCATGCATCGACCACATCATGTATATCATAGCTGTTTGCAACCGGCATGAGAGCTTTTCTCTTTTCCTGGTTGGAGGCATGCAGTGAAAGCGCCAGCGTGATAGAAAGCTTTTCATCTGCAAGCTGTCTCATGCGCGGTACGAGACCACATGTGGAAACTGTCAGATTGCGCTGGCTGATATTGATTCCGTTTTCATCAGTGAGAAGCTCTATAAAGCGCAGCAGATTGTCGTAATTGTCAAGCGGCTCACCTGTGCCCATGACAACTACATTTGAGATGCGCTCTCCTATGTCCTTGCCTATCTGATAAATCTGGTCAATCATCTCAGACGGCCTAAGCCCCCTGACGAGACCGTCAAGAGTGGATGCACAGAATCTGCACCCCATCCTGCAGCCAACCTGCGAAGATATGCATACAGAGTTTCCATGCTTGTACTTCATAAGCACACTCTCTATGACATTGCCATCGTCGAGTGCAAAGAGATATTTTCTCGTGCCATCGAGCTTTGACACCTGCACCTCCTCTTTTTTTAGCGAGATGAGTATTGCATTGTCCTTTAATACCTGTATGAACTTTTTTGAAATATTGGTCATCTCATCAAAGCTGTCCACATGCTTCACATGAATCCACTCATATATCTGCTTCGCACGGAATTTCTTTT
>ENA-UEQX01001937-UEQX01001937.1-human-gut-metagenome-genome-assembly--contig:-NODE-1937-length-12242-cov-557.642252_pt1 | contig 12242 bp, 10 predicted proteins | sample MGYA00242952_ERZ507952 | MGnify/ENA primary metagenome ERZ507952 (study PRJEB26167, sample SAMN06115425) | human gut metagenome | host: Homo sapiens | place: China:Sichuan | collected 2015-04-07... | reverse complement strand
TCTTCAGATACAACTACGGCGTGGCCTACAAGGACTTCCATTCCTACATGCTCTACTCGAAGTACGCCAACAGCCTGCTCGACATCGCCTCGGCGCCCGACCTGCTCTTCAAGGCGCTCAGGCTGCGCAACCAGGTGGCATGGCTCGAACTGCTCCTCACGCGTGGCGGATTCCGTATTCTCGAGTCGCTCACCCCCGAGCTCGTATGTCCGGGCGAGAGCGGAACGTTGTGGGAACGCTACAAGCGGCCACAGCTGCAGGCGCTGCTCGACCGGGTGCGCACGGCCACACCCTTGGAGAAAGACTATTACTACCGCTTCCTCACCTTTGTGGAGAACGAGCAGATGCTCTCCAAGGTGGGCAACCGAACCAAGGAGGAGTCGGGATTCGCCTCGGTATGGAACTCCACACTCGACGAGCGACGCAACGCCGGCAACATCTATTGCGACCTGCGCATGATGCCCATCCGACAGGTCAAGGGAATGCCCATCGAGCGGGTGGAGTTCGCCTTCGCCGACGGACAGGACAAGGACGTGTCCAACTTCCGCAAGGGCGATATCGTCTTCTTCTATGCCTACAATCCCACCCTTGAGGGCGAGCCCAACGCCACGCGTCACTATGTGTTCCGTGGGTCGATCGTCGACATTCACGAGACGAGGGTAGAGGTGTCGCTCCGCAATCCGCAGACCCAGCGCGAGGTGTTCGATGGCGAGGTGTGGGCGATAGAGCATGACTTTATGGAATCGTCGTACCGTGCTCTTTATCAGGGTCTTCAACTCTTCCTCGAAGCCCGTCAGGAACGCAAGGACTTGCTCCTGTTGCAGCGCAAGCCGAGGGTCGACACCACGCTCACACTCCAGGGCGACTACGCCAGCCAGGGCAACACGGAGTTCAACGACCTGGTGCTGCGCGTGAAGCAGGCCCGCGACCTCTTCCTCATCATCGGACCTCCCGGCACGGGTAAGACCTCCTTCGGCATGGTCAACGTGCTGAAGGAACAACTCATGGAGGAAGGCACGTCGGTACTGCTACTCTCGTTCACCAACAGGGCTGTGGACGAGATGTGCAGCAAACTGGTAGGCGAGGGCATCGATTTCGTGCGCTTGGGCAGCGAGCTGGGCTGTCATGAGGCTTACCGCTCCCACCTGCTCGGCAAGCGGTCAGAGGCGTGCCGCGACGGCCGTGAGATCAGGCAGATGATAGAGCGTTGCCGTGTGTTCTGCGGCACCACCACAGCCTTCAACAGTCAGATAGCCCTCCTGTCGATCAAGCATTTCGACCTGGCTATTGTCGACGAGGCCTCCCAGATACTCGAGCCCCAGATCGTAGGTCTGCTCTCGGCGAAGAATGCACGCACGGGCGAGCACGCCATCGCCAAGTTTGTGCTCATAGGCGACGAGAAACAGTTGCCAGCCGTCGTGCAGCAACAGGAGTCGGAATCCATGGTGCAGGAACCCAACCTGCGGGCCATCCACCTCACCGACTGCCGGCTCTCGCTCTTCGAGCGCCTCATCAAGGCTTATCGCTCCGAGGGTGTCAACAATGAGTACAGCTACATGCTCACCCGCCAGGGACGTATGCACCGCGAGATAGCCCTCTTCCCCAACTATGCCTTCTATCAGAACAAGCTCATCCCCGTGCCCCTGCCTTATCAGGAGGAGCCCACGCCGCTCACCTCTGAGAGCCACGACGGGCTGGAGGCATTGCTCACCACCCGCCGCATCGCCTTCGTCACCTATCCCGAGCCACGACAGACAGGACTCGACCCATGGCAGCAGGATACCTCCGACAAGGTGAATCTCATCGAGGCCAGGATGATCGCCGCCACGGTGCATCGCATCTACCTCATGGATCCTGAGGGCTTCGACAAAGACCGCACGGTGGGCATCATCGTGCCCTATCGCAATCAGATCTCCACCATACGCAACGAGATAGACAGCTACCACATCGAACCGCTCCACGACATCATGATCGACACCGTGGAGCGCTATCAGGGAAGCCAGTGCGAGAACATCATCTACGGCTTCACCATCAGGAAATACTATCAGTTGGCATTCCTCACCGGCAACCAGTATGTGGACCGTGCGTCGGGTGAAATCATCGACCGCAAGCTCAACGTGGCGATGACCCGTGCCATGAAACATCTCATCATGATCGGCAACGCCAGACTCCTGCGCGAGAACGTCATCTTCTTCAAGCTCATGGAGTTTGCCCGTAACAGGCAGAGCTATTTCGACATCGCGCCCAGCGACTATGTGAGCGGAAACTTTGTCGTTGGGGAAGCAGGGTCGCTCGATTCGGCTGATTCTGTCGATTCGCTCGATTCTTGCGATGGACAGAGAAATGCGGTTTTCCCGGTCGGGGAATTATCATCTGATGAAACCTTTGACCGTACGTTTCGTACGGTCGTCGAAGAGCCCGTCAAGGGCGATGCGATGACCCATTGGCCCCAGTATGTTCTGGGCAACGAGTTTGCCACCAACCAGGCGCTCATCGACTATGGCAGGAGCCATTTCGTGCAATCCAAAATCATTCAGACCGACCTCAAGGACACCTCGGGCAGAAACCGGATGCGCACCTTCACGCCCGCCGATCAGGTGCTCGTTTACTGTCACAACATGATGCCTGCCCACTATGCCTGCGCCAAGCTGATGTACGGCTCGGTTCGGGAGTGGGTGGAGGAGAGGCTCTCCTCCACCTCCCTGCGCACCATCTCGGTGCATCTGGGTTGCGGACCAGCCACCAATGCCCTGGCTTTCATGCAGGTTTTCGGCGACAAGATAGGATGTTTGAAGTACGAGGCAGTCGACATCTCGGAGAGCATGCATCAGATGGGCGAGCGGATGCTTCATGCCGCTTACGCCGACCGGGTGGTTTATCACAAGCTGAGCCATTTTGAGGAGTTGAATGACGATGATTGGAATGCTTTGTCCAGCGTTCCTACGGTCATCTTCTTCCATTTCTCGTACATCTTTGCGAAAATCGGTCCCCAGTCAGCCGAGAAGTTGGCTGCACGCATCGCTTCCGTCATGGCTGCCCATCCTCTCAACAGATATGTTTTCTTCATCCAGCAAGCCGATGCCGACCGTAGTCTCAAGAGTTATCGTGTGTTCCGCAAGGCGCTCTCCGCCCGGGTTCATTTTTTGAAGGTGGGCTGCGCCTCGGCAGTATGGAATGCGAGAGTTTCTCAGATGCAGGCGGATGTTTCTCAGATGCAGGCGGATGCTTCTCAGATGCAGGCGGATGCCCTTGCCTTTCCGTTCTCTTATGAGATTTGGGAGGGATAGCTTCCTGAGGAGCCCAGCGAACATACTGTTTGCTCAAGTTTCGCAAGAGTTCCGTTTTTCTCTCTCAGGGCTTATCATTTTTTAAGGGGGCTTAATCTGGTGAACGACTGTTCTAAATGTCACGAAATAAGGAATATATGTACTCTTTGATTTCTTTTCGAATGCAAAACTATTTCGTAATTCAGGTTTTTTGATTACCTTTGCAGCCGTATGAAAAAAAGAAATATGAGATTTATCTGGGCGATGGTTGGCTTGTTGGGGCTGTCGCTCGTCAGTTGTGACAAGGTGTTCGACGTGCATCCTTATGATGTGAATATCAAGGGAGAGAAGAATGTCAACGCCAAGCAGATGGTGAAGATAGAGGAGGCGACGAAGGACAAAACCACCTTTCGTTTCGCCTTTATCAGCGACTCACATCAGTGGCTCAATGACCTGAGTGACGAGGTGAGCGACATCAACCGCAGGCCAGATATCGACTTTGTGATTCATGGTGGCGACATGACCGACTTTGGTGGCACAAAGGAATTTCTCTGGACTCGCGACCGGCTCAAGAAACTCAACAAACCCTTTGTGGCACTCTTGGGCAATCACGACTGTCTCGGTACAGGGACAAAGGCTTACCAGGTGACTTTTGGCAATCCCGACTTTGCTTTTATCGCAGGCAGAGTGAAGTTTGTGTGCCTCAATACCAATGCCATCGAGTACGATTATTCGCAACCAGTTCCCAATTTCGACTTTATCAAGGCCGAGTGGACCAATCGGGCTGATGAGTTCGACCGCTCAGTCGTTTGTATGCATGCCCCTCCTTTCTCCGAGCAGTTCAACAATAACGTGGCAGAACCCTTCAATGATTACATCCACAAGCTGCCCCGGCTGATGTTCTGTCTCGACGGTCATGGCCATCACATTCGCATACAGGACCTCTATGATGACGGTACTGTCTTCTATATGACAGCGAGTGCCAAGGAGCGAAAGTATTATATATTTACCATTACTCCCGACGATTACAGCTATGAGATTATTGATTTTTAGGATATTTCTTCTTTTGTTTCTGATGCCTGCATGTGTTCAGGCGCAACAGAACGCCGTGGCAGATACAACGTTGGCTGCTCGCGACACGGTGGTGAAACATAGTCGCTATGACAACCGCATTCACCGTTATCGCCGCTATTGGGGAGCACTCATCCCTACGCAAACCATCCTGCAGACTTGTGGCAACATGGGACTGTTCTCCTTTGGAGTGGGCTGGGATTATGGCAAGCATCAACAGTGGGAGACGCAGTTGCTCTTCGGCTACATACCGAAATATGACTCCAACAGTGCCAAGATGACGATAACCCTGAAGCAGAATTATATACCCTGGTCGGTGACGATGGGTCATGGCTGGGCCTTCGAGCCTTTGGAGTGTGGCTTGTATTTCAACACCGTCTTAGGCTCAGATTTCTGGACGAAGCAGCCGTCAAAGTATGGCAGTGGCTATTATCCTTTCTCCACACGCATCCGCCCCAACATCTTTGTGGGAGAGCGCTTCACGGTGGATGTGCCCGAGAACCGCCGCAAGTTTGTGAAGAGTGTCACCTTCTTCTACGAGCTGAGCACCAACGATATTTATTTCATGCGTTTCTATCGCAATGGTTCTGCCGGTTTCTGGGATGTCTTCGGCTTGTCATTAGGCATCAAGACACAGCTGTTCTGATGGGACATGTGATAGTTGAGCCGATCTTACCCCAATTCGGGATAAAATAGCGATTAGTTGCATGTGAAGACTGATACACGAATTTAACGTATCAGCCAAATTCCTTTTGTACGTCGAAGCAGGGACAGGCTTTGGCGGCGAACTCGTTGTGGCCGTGGACGGTGGCGAGAGGGAACTCTTCCTGCAGCTGTTCTACGAGTGCCCGGAGCGAGGCTTTTTGTGCTGCCGTCCGAGTGTCCTTGGGCTTGCCGTCAGTCGACAGACCGCCGATATAGCAGATGCCGATGCTGATCGTATTGTGACCTTTGCAGTGTGCGCCAATCTGGCGCTTCGATCTGCCTGCGTGTATGCTGCCGTCACGATATATCACGAAGTGATAGCCGATGCCGTTGAAGCCTCGCTGGCGATGCCAGCGGTCGATGTCCTCGACGGTGAAGTCCTTGCCCTCTGTGGTGGCACTGCAATGAATGATGATTTCTGTAATTTTTCTCATGATTTTTTCTTTTTTTGATGTTATATTTTTGGGGAGTTAAGGGAGTTAAGGAGTTATCGCTCCCTTCGGTCGCTGAGGAGTTAAGACAAATGTCTTGAGGAAATATTTAATGTTTAGTGTTTGATGTTTAATTTCAAGTCCACAAAAGCTATTGTCTTAACTCCTTAACTCCTTAACTCCTTAACTCCTTAACTTCTTCCCCAGCAAAACAATAACACTTGCTCCTAATGCGATGATGCCGAGGCAGGCGAGGAACTTGGTGAAGGGCGGTGTGTAACGCTCTTTCTTCACCACAAGCACTTGCTTGATAACAGGGACTGTATCGGTTCGAGTCTTATAGACTGTATCTCTGAGGAGGCGGTAACGAAACTCTGTTTTCACTCTGTCGTAAAACACCGTGTCTGCCTTGCGCTCGATACGCTGCCATCGGTCGATATAGATTGAATCGTATTTCACCTTGCTGAGCCAAAGCGTGTCGTGCGTAGCGGAATGGACAGGCACGATGGCAGTAGTGTTGCTGGTTGTCTTGCAACTGCTCAGGAGGAGCAGAAACAGAAACAAGATAAACGCTATGAGTCTGGCTAAGAGTCTGTTCTTTGCTGGATTTTCAGTTAGTTTCATGCTGTTCGGTCTTTAATAGTGATAGTAACGTCTTTGTTTTTATTATTGACAAATCGCTTGATGCGGTTGCAAATATAGCTGTGATGCTTCTGTGTATGAACGAGTAAACCACTTGTTCTATATTCGCCTACATTGATACTCCCCTTGATGCAAGTAAAAGGTCCATTGTAACATTCAAATCGAGTAGCCTTTGATCTGCCTATCCAGACGAGCCCCTTTTTGCAACTTATGGTGTGGCAACCTAAGGGAAGGTGCAGCGAGGGGTGTTCACAAGTATTGCATAAAAACTTTCCATTTATATACAGGTTCCCATGAACTCCCCATCGAGTATAGTTTGTTCTGATAAGAAAAATTTCTATTTTCATATTTTAATTGCTTTAAAAGTTGATTTTGAAAATGACAAAAATGACTTTGACAAAAATGACAAGTTTTTGAGACTTTTATACAACTGTCGATATTTTTGTATATCTTAAGTCCGGTTGCTGTACAACAAGTCCCTGTCTCTTCCAGTTCTTCAGCATCTGCTTTACCATCATACTCGTAACCCCAGAACCTTTCACAACCAAACTTTGTTGCATGGCCATTTCCTCAGTAAAAGTAGAATCCAGTCGCTCAAATATGGTGTCGTTCTTGCCTCGATGGGTACGGCCTGTAGTGGTCTGTCCAGCATACTCTCTCGACGAGAAGGCTGCCTCGATTCTTTCTCTAAAGAAATAAAGGGCATTTTCCATCAGATAGTCGGCGATGACATCAAATAATGAAAGCATGGAGGCTGTTTGCGCCTTGACAATCATGTCTTTCCACATCTCTGGTTTCTCCTTGAGTATCTTTTCTGCGCCTTGAAAACCATGTGCCTTGATTAGTTGTTCAGCTACATCACACAGCATGATACAGGTCATCATCCGCATGGTTGTTGGGCAGATTCTGAAACGCTGACGAGCCTTTATTTTGTCGTCATTTTTCATTGTTTCAAGACGTATCTCTTCCAACCATTCACGCCCCTTTTTCTCCAGCTCCTCGAGAACGACATCTCCGCTCATCAGCGGCAGCAAATGTGCTATTTGGGATATTTGCTCACGCTGTCCATTATTCAGGACATACAGGTTTTCGGTGAGAGCGGCAAACGTATTGTCGGGTGTTCTTGCCACAGCTATACGGCTCTGAAAACCATCCGTATAATTGCTTACTACACGATAGAGCGCATCAGGAGTACCGCACATGGTAACGTTCCAAAGCAACCTGTCGATATGGACATTTACGGCATCCGCACTCTTTGCCTCGCGTTCGTAACTGGTTCCGTCGTATGCCTGACGAAGCATCACAGAAAAATCACTCAGTCCAGAACGCCATTTCTGTGCTACGGTGTCAGCTTCGGGTGTAAAAGAAAATGCGTGTTTGCCTTCGGTATTTGAAAGGCGGTCTGCAAGGTTGGCGACAGTATTGTTCAGTGTCAGGATGCGGATAGGCAACTTTGGCTCCTCTGGCTGTTCCTTCTTGTTTTTCGCAGCACGCTTCTTTGCTCGCCAGTCCTCTTCCTGCTGAAGGTAAACTTTATCCATCTGCTTCATTTCTTTCGTCCATGACGCAATCAATGGGTCGATGCTACCCTTTCCTGATGCAAAGTCACCAGCAATATAAGAGATAAGGTTGAGCGAATTGTATCTGCCGTGCACCGAGATTTTGACACCAGTCGCAAGGGTTCCTATCACAGGACAGATTGCTACAAGAGCTGGCATGGCGAGGTGTGGACCCACAGAGTCAACTGACTCTCGAACGCCTTGCGGCAGCGATGGCAGGGCATGATAATAAAACAATTCGTCCTGCTCGTTGATGTCATCCAAAGCCTGCTCGATGTTTTCTGTATTGCTGCCTTTGCTTTCCTTGATGGCTGCCAGCACATCCTTAAGCCTTTTGGGCATTCTTGCACGTTTTTCAGCAAGGGCTGAGTCAATGCAAGACAACTTTTCGGCCTCCGAAAAACCATCATAGCAAGGAATTACCTTGTCGAGCAGCACTCGGTCGAAGCCGCAAATGTGGCGCAGATTGACTGCCAGTTCGAAGGTCAGTGTGTTACGGTTTGACTGAATAGGCTCATGTCCGTCGTTATAGAGTTCCCACCATTTGCGGATGATTTCCGAATAGGGAATTCCGCAGTAGTTGAGTGGCTCTGAGGAGGCTGCTGTATTTTCTGCTTTGATTTCAGCCTCTTTCTGAGGTGCTGCAACCTCCCAGGGTTTGTAGTGCTTGTTGACCTTATGTGCTCCTTTTGGCAACACTTCCTGTCCATATTTTTCTCGTTCTTCCAGCAACTTTGCCTCTGCCTTGACGGCAGCTTCATCATAAGAGTCTGCGAAGAGTTCGGTTGAGAGATAGAGCAAGTCGTCAGCGGCGGCTGTTGTAGTGAAATACACTCGGTTGATGTCGTGAGCCGAAGTGTCCATCTCGCATTGCAGCAGCGTTGCCAAGCGCACCTGATTCTCCAAGATGGTTTTTCCCTGCTCTCGCTTGCATACCACGTGTCCGCCCTGTCGGGCACTGCGTTCCAGCATCAGAAGTCCATATTTCCCAGGGTCTTGCAGCAACTTTTCTGCAGCGATTTTAAATGACTCTGGGTCGTCGAGGTCGAAACCGAAAGCCTTGCTGGGCAACTTGTTTCCCTTCACGGTTCCACCAGGATAATGTCCTGAATAATTCATCTGTACCAATCGCCTTTTGGCAGCATCATTTCCGTTTCTTGCCAGTCGAAGGTTTGCCATTTGCTGACTGCTGTTACGCAGCTCTCTGTACTCCTGTTCTGAGGTGATGGGGCGGGCGACCTTGCGCCCTTTCTCCACCTTGATATAATAGCAACTCATCGATGATTAATGTTTCAATTGATACTCTACAACCGCTTCACTTGCGTCTTCTGCTTCGTCTGCAAGTACATCGCCGATATTCACGCCCTCGTCGCAGTAAACCTTGAGGGTCAGCTGTATAGCTCCGTCTGCTGTTTTGCTTACTCTGCCATGAGCCAGCTTCTTAATCAGCTGCGAAAGAGGCTTTTTCTTTGGCTGTGCCACAAAGTCGAAGGTGCCGTCTGACATCTGTTGCGCCACACCTCGCATTCGCAAACTTGGCACTCGATTCTTGCCTGTAAAGTCGGGTGCAAACATAAAATATTTGCTCTCGTCGTAGTAAGCCACGCCTGCTATCTGGACGTGCTGAACACCTGTATTTGTGTTCAACACATTTGTTTTGTTGTTATTCTTTTTCATAATCTGTTGTTGTTTAGATGAGCGAAAGAAGTGTGTAAGTTTTAGTTTGCGCAAATTGTCCCGAGACATTTCTTACGCCACCTTTTCAACTCAGATTAATAAATGATTGGTTTACTTTTTCACGCTGTCGATGTCAGCGACCACGATGTCCTGATACATCTGTCCGTTATACTCCCGAACCTGGAAGCGGAGTGAAGCTACAACAAGCTCGTGATTGCCGAAGCTCAGTTCTGCTGTTGTTCCGAGCATGACAGCTGCGTAGGTGTTCTCGAATTTCCCGCCCATCTCACGAAGGATGATGTTGCGTTTTTTAAGCATCCCGCCCTCGCTTTTAGTACTCTGTACAGTCAAGATTTCGCCCTGCTGTATCACTCTCATGATTTTTGTTTCCATAATTCTGTTTTGTTAAATAAATTACTTAATTTTGTTAGTTCAGGAGTTAAGGGAGTTAAGGAGTTATCGCTCCCCTTGGTCGCTGAGGAGTTAAGACAAATGCCTTTGTGGGATTGAATTCAAGCAATAAAACTGTTGTCTTAACTCCTTAACTTCTTAACTCCTTAACTCCCTCTTACGATAGTTGAGCTTAATTACTCTTACTGAAAGAGAGGTTGAAACTCACGTTGAAACTGTACTTCCAAATGCGGAAAGAAAAATAAATGTTCATACACTGAAAAAATTAAAAGTTAATAAATCATGTTCCGATGCCTTCAAACAAAAAAAGCACCGCCAGCCAGACTTTATTGTCTGATTGACGGTGCAAAGATACTAACAAGTAATCGGAGCACTCCTATACTACATCTATACTACATGTTTTCCGCATTCATCCTGCAAGGGTAAGAACTCGCTATTTGCTGTTGAATATTTCCTCGTTTTTCCACTTCAGTTCGTCGAAGATACGCGACTGCTTCTCATAGGCTACACTGCTTGACATCGAATTCGACAGGTCGTTGCTGTAGCCTGACAAGTCGATATTGAACAGGCGGCCCAGCCAGTCAAAATAATCTTTTTTCGTCAGCTTATTGCCGTTCATATTCTCCACCTTGCCACATTCGTACCAGGCATTCATCACCCTGATGAAGTCTATCTTTGTGCCCTTTTTTCTTGACAGGCGCAGCGGACTTTTAAGCTGTTTCTGCTCTGAGTCATTCGTGTTTTCGGTAGTGCTCCCTTCATCTTTTCCCTGATTCACATTCTCGATATGCACATCACCATTCATCGTGCTGCCAGCGTTCATTGTCACGCTGTTTTCTGCAAAATTGTTTACGATACTGCTCATTTTATTCGTTCTGATTTTCGTTGTTTGTTTTTATTTTCACATCACCCATCATCGTTCCTCCAGCCTCTACGCTCACGCTTCCTGGTGCGAAATGATTGTTGATTCTCGGAGCTTCGGCCACAGCTTTCAGAGCCTCTGTCTGCTGTTGCAAGGCTTCCGTCTGTCGCATCTGTCCCTCCTGTATGGAGAGAAAACGGCCTGTCATTCCGTCTACCAACTGCTTGTCGGATGGCGGAAGATAGGGTATATGGCGGTACAGGAAGGACTGCATCACCTTCACATCTTCAAGCCTTTTGAGTTGACGGCAATAAGCGACGATGGTGTTGACGAGGCGCTGCTGCATCACTCCGATAAGAATCGGTGCTGCTGCCGTTGCTGTCAGTCCCAAAGCTATTCGCAGCCGATGGCGGACGGCAAAGGCGGCAAGAAGCAGTCGCAGATGGCGTAGTGGAATGTGGGTGTAATAGGCTCGGGTCAGCAGGTCGGTCTCGTCGGCAGTAGGTCTGTTGGCAAGGGCAGGGATATTGGTGAGCAAGGTTTCTATCTCATTGAGCCATAGGGAGAGTTCCAGCAAGTCGAGTTCCCGGCAATCGGCTCCTTTCAGGTGCAGCCATTCGTGCCAGCAGCGATCTGCATCGTGCGATGCAAGCAGCCGAGGCAACCATTCGTGTTTTCGCTCCTCCTTTCTGTGTTCCGTACACAGTCCGGACAACAGGTGTTCCATGTCCTGCGCCAACTTCTGTATCCATTCGCCGTCCTTCGCTTCCATCGTTCTCACGATATTCTCCATCCCCATCCTGGCTTCGTTCCAAAGGGCGTTTTTGCCTGTCGACACCAAGGCTTCGGTATAGCCTCGCACCTCTTCCTCGTCTTCTGCGGTCAGGGTTATCAGTGTCAAAAGTTCCTGCAGCATCATCACGGCATCGTCCACGCTCAGCATCTCCTCGGTCATGGGGAAGAGCGGCAGAGGCGGTTCCCATTCCATCCATTTATCATCGTGAACGATGGGGACTAAGGGCAAGTTGTCGGTTTCTACAGTGACATAGAAATAACCATGCTCATCAACTTTCACCTCTACCACTCGGGCATGAAAGAAACCTCGTCCGCTGGCAGCAAGGGCAGCAAAAGCGATTGATTTGTAATCGTCACGATTGCGCACATAACCTATCTTCCGACTCATCAGTCTGACGGCAAGAGCTTCCTTGTCGGCAGCATTGGTGGGTTCGGGCTTGATAGTAACACGAGGGTGTGTCCTGTCCAATTGGGTCAGGAGGTCGATGATGCGTTGGTTTTCCTGTGCAGTCATGGGTGTTTCGGGCTCATGGTCGGGGTTGGCGGCAAACTGCACTCCTACTATTTTTATTCTTGATGTCATCAGGATTTTTAGTTAGCATAATATTATGGATTGCAAATATAGTTATTCTTTTTGTAACAGCCAAGAGTTTTTCGGGATATTTTTATGATAGTATGAAAGAATATTTTTCATTCATATTATAACCTTTAGAAAACGCATAAACAATCAGCTAACCTTGTCATTTTTGTCAAAGTCATTTTTGTCATTTTCGATTTTGAAAATGAAAAAAAGTTCTATAAAGAATATATATATAAATATATA
>ENA-UEQX01001934-UEQX01001934.1-human-gut-metagenome-genome-assembly--contig:-NODE-1934-length-12250-cov-4.791999_pt1 | contig 12250 bp, 10 predicted proteins | sample MGYA00242952_ERZ507952 | MGnify/ENA primary metagenome ERZ507952 (study PRJEB26167, sample SAMN06115425) | human gut metagenome | host: Homo sapiens | place: China:Sichuan | collected 2015-04-07... | reverse complement strand
CCGTCTCGCCCGACCCCGTCAACTGCGTGGAACTGGGCAAGGACATGAGCCTTGGCATCGGCGCTAAGCTGGAGACCGGTTTTACCGATGCAACGCCCCGGATCGGCCGCCGCTGAGAGCCGCTGAGATTGGACAAAATCTTAACAAACCCTTAATATTGAGCATGATTTTTGTTCATAGTTGTTGAATCGGCCCGGAAAATAATGTATAATAATTTCAAATCGCTTTTGTGATCCGGTTGGCTCCGGAGGGCAAAAATACAAACAAAATAGGAGGAAGACCATGGATTTAGGTTTTGATGTGGTCGTGACTATCACCGGTATCGTTCTGGTGTTCGCGATCCTCGTGCTGCTAATGGCCATCATCACGCTGGAGGGCAAGATCTTTGACGCCATGAATGGCAAAAAGGCTGCAGCCAAGGCCGCTCCCAAGGCAGCTGCAAAGCCTGCAGCGCCCGCCGCAAAGCCCGCTGCCGCACAGGCTCCTGCTGCACCCCAGGTGGAGCAGGGCATCCCCGCCGATGTTGTGGCCGCCATCATGGCTGCCATCTACTCGATGGGCAACGGCAAGTATGTGCTCAAGGCAGTGCGCCGCGGCAAAAACGGCTGGGGCAAGGCTGGTGTCAACGACACCACCGCACCTTTTTAACACGGGAGGAAAAATATGACACAGTTTATCAGTACTCTGGTCGGTATTTTCCAGAGCTCCGGTTTCGCGCGGTTCGGCGAGCCGGGCGGCTGGCTGTACGCGGTGATGATCTGCGTGGGCTGCTTTTTGCTCTACCTGGCCATTGTCAAAGAGTTTGAGCCCCTGATCCTGCTGCCCATGGCATTTGGCATGATCCTGGCAAACCTGCCCGGCAGCGGCGTGATCCACATGCAGTATTTCGTCGGTGACGGCCTCGAGCACCCGATGTGGATCGAGATCCTGAACAACGGCGGCCTGGCCGATATGCTCTACATGGGCGTCAAGCTGGGCATCTACCCGCCGCTGATCTTCCTGGGCATCGGCACCATGACCGACTTTGCCCCGCTGATCTCCAACCCCAAGAGCCTGCTGCTGGGCGCTGCCGCTCAGTTCGGTATCTTTGGTACTTACATGGGCGCCCGCCTGCTGGCGGCTACCGGCCTGGTGGACTTCACCCAGAAGCAGTCCGCTGCCATCGCCATCATCGGCGGTGCAGACGGCCCTACCGCCATCTTCGTCACCTCCCGTCTGGCTCCGGAGCTGCTGGGCTCCATCGCCGTGGCAGCGTACAGCTACATGGCTCTGGTGCCCGTTATCCAGCCGCCCATCATGAAAGCGCTGACCTCTAAGAAAGAGCGCAATGTTGTGATGAAGCAGCTGCGCACCGTGACCAAGACCGAGAAGGTCATCTTCCCCATCATGGTCACCATCATCGTTTCCCTCATCGTGCCGGATGCCGCCGTTCTGGTCGGTATGCTGATGCTGGGCAACCTGATGAAAGAGTGCGGCGTTGTCGATCGTATCCAGAAGACTGCTGGTAATGAGCTGATGAACATTATCACCATCTTCCTGGCACTGTCTGTCGGCTGCACCACCTCCGCCAACACGTTCCTCAACTCCCGCACCCTGTTCATCATCGTGCTGGGCCTGATCGCTTTCTCGTTTGGTACCGCTGCAGGTGTCCTGTGCGGCAAGGTGATGTACGCCCTCACCGGCGGCCAGGTCAACCCGCTGATCGGTTCCGCAGGCGTTTCCGCCGTGCCTATGGCTGCCCGCGTTTCTCAGAAAGTGGGCCAGAGCGAGAACCCCTCCAACTTCCTGCTGATGCACGCCATGGGCCCCAACGTGGCCGGCGTGATCGGCTCTGCCGTTGCTGCTGGTATCCTCATCAACATCTTCGGCTAAGAGCTTCCTGAAAAATATTTTCCGCCTACCCATGGCAGCGCTGTGGGTGGGCGTTTTTTGTGCCCAAAGCACTGTCAAACCAGGCACTTTTGTGTTATACTATATCTTGTATGATTCTGATGAAATGAACAGGTGAAACCATGGCAACCAATCTTCAACAGGAATTTTGTAAACTGCGCGATACCTACATTGAAAAGCAGTTTGGCCGCCTGAACGAGATGCAGCGCGCGGCGGTGTTTACCACCAGCGGCCCGCTGCTGATCCTGGCAGGTGCAGGCAGCGGCAAGACCACGGTGCTGGTCAACCGCATTGCAAATCTCATCCGGTTTGGCTCGGCCCACGGCTCCAGCTGGACGCCCCGTGAGGTAACGGAGGATGATGTAAAAGCCCTGCGCACCGCCCTTATGACGGGCACGGATGCCCCCGGCTGGCTGGACGGGATGCTCCGCAAGGACGCGGTCCGCAGCTGGAACGTGATGGCCATTACCTTTACCAACAAGGCGGCAGGCGAGCTGAAAGAGCGCCTGCGCAATATGCTGGGCGGGGAAGAGGGCGATGAGGTGTTTGCCTCCACGTTCCACTCCGCCTGTGTCCGCATCCTCCGCCGCTGGGCCGAGGAGATCGGCTATCCCCGCAGTTTTACCATTTACGACACGGACGACTCCCAGCGGGTGATGAAGACCGTGTACAAAGAGCTGAGCGTGGATGATAAGTTCTTCCCGGTCAAGAGCGCCATCAACCAGATGAGCCGCTGGAAAGACCAGCTCGTCAGCCCGGCCGAAGCACTGCAGACCCCGGCAAAGGACACCAAAGGCGCTCTGGCGGCCCGCGTTTATGCCGCCTATGAAAAGAAGCTGAAAGAAGCCGGTGCGTTCGACTTTGACGATCTGATCTATCAGACCGTCCAGCTGCTGGCCGAGCACAAAGAGGTGCGGGACTTCTACCAGAACAAATACCGTTACCTGCTGGTGGACGAGTATCAGGACACCAGTGTGGCACAGTTCCGCCTTGTCAGCCTGCTCACCGGCCCGGAGAAGAACATCTGCGTTGTCGGCGACGATGACCAGAGCATTTACCGTTTCCGGGGGGCTACCATTGAGAACATCCTCAACTTTGAGCGCGTTTACCCGGGCACCAAGACCATCCGGCTGGAGCAGAATTACCGCTCCACTTCCAACATCCTCAACGCCGCCAACTGCGTCATCCAGCACAACACGGAGCGCAAGGGTAAGACCCTTTGGACCCAAAACGGCGAGGGCGACAAAGTGCAGGTCTACACGGCAGAGAACGAGCAGGACGAGGCCAGCCACATCGCGGACATCATCGGCCAGCACCTGCGGGAGGGCGGCCATCTGGCCGACCACGCCGTGCTCTACCGGATGAACGCCCAGTCGGCCCCGCTGGAAAGCTACTTCACCCGCGCGGGTATCCCACACAAGATCGTGGGAGGCCAGCGGTTCAACGACCGCAAAGAGGTCAAGGACATCCACTCCTACATGTCCATTGTGGCCAATTCTCGGGATGATGTGCGTCTCCGCCGCATTATCAACGAGCCTGCCCGTAAAATTGGTGCGACCACCATTGACGTCATCGCTGACCTGGCCGGGCAGGAGGGCGTGAGCATGTTGGAGATCATCCGCCATGCGGACCAGTACGCGAAGCTCAGCCGGGCCATTGCACCGCTGTATAAGTTCTATCAGATCTATGAGCGGTTACAGGACTCGCTGGAGAATAAGACGCTGGACGAGTTTGCCAGCGACGTTATTGAGATCACCGGCTACAAGGCGATGCTGGAAGCCGATGCCGCCAAGGGCCACGAGGACGCGGCAGACCGCCTGCAGAACCTGGGCCAGCTGGTCAACAACGTCAAAAACTACTGTGACCAGCAGGGCGAGGAGGCCTCGCTGGAGGGCTATCTGGAAGATATCGCCCTCATCAGCGACATTGACAACTACAACGAGAGTGCCGACCAGGTGGTGCTGATGACCATTCACTCGGCCAAGGGCCTGGAGTTTCCGTATGTATTCCTGATCGGCATGGAAGAAGGGGTCTTCCCCAGTGAGATGAGCAAATACTCGGAGGCTGATCTGGAAGAGGAGCGCCGCCTGGCCTACGTCGGCATCACCCGTGCCAAGAAAGAGCTGTACATCTCCAACAGCGTCACCCGGATGCTGTATGGCCGCACCCAGCGCAATGAGCCCAGCCGCTTTTTGCGGGAGATCGAGCCGGAGTATCTGGAAGAGACCCGCAGCCCGGTGCTGGAACAGCGCAGCCGTCTGGGCGGCTGGGGCAGCAGCTACAGCGACACGGTGCCCGGCGGTGCCTCCGGTTATTCCGGGGCTTCGGGCTGGGGCCGCGGTTCGTCTTCTTATGGTGGCAGTACAGGCTATGGAAACCGTTCCGGCTACCTGAACCGGGAGTACAACGCCGGGGAGAGCCGGGGCTTCGGTTCCGGTTACGCCGGGCGGGGGAGTTCTTCAAGCGGTTACGGCAGCAGTTATGGCTCCCATAGCGGCAGCGTGGGCGGTTCTGGCGGCTTTGGCAGCGGCTACAGCCGCCCGGCAACACCTGAAACGCCTGCAAAGCAAATCAACTTTACAGGAGCGCCTGCTGCAAAAACAAACGCAAACACGACAAAACACTACGAGCCCGGCGATGTGGTGGAGCACAAAGTCTTCGGGCGAGGCACGGTGGTGGCGGTCAAGCCTGCTGCCGGGGACCAGATCGTGGAGATTCGTTTTGAAAAGGTCGGCATCAAAAAGACCATGGCAAACTTTGCGCCGCTGACCAAAATTACGGAGGAATGAGAGTATGATGACCGTTCGATTGATCGCCCACACCCCGGAGCCGGAAAAGGTGGTGGCCGCAGCGGCCAAGCTCTGCTACTCCGATGCCCATATCACCGACCTGCTGGACGGGCTGGACGAGGAAAAGACCGCCCGCTTCCTGACCATGCTCAGTGACCTGGGCCACGCAAGCCCCATTGAGCACGCCAGCTTTACCTTTGGCATTGAGGGAGTCAGCCGCACCCTGCTGGCACAGATCACCCGGCACCGCATTGCGTCGTTCAGCGTCCAGAGCCAGCGGTATGTCCGGCTGGACGATTTCCGCTATGTCATCCCGCCCGAGATCGAGGCCATCCCCGAGGCAAAGGCAGCGTTCATCGAGAGTATGAACGAGGACGCCCAGCGGTATCTTGATCTCGTGCAGAAGCTGGAGGACGGCCACACCGCCCGCCTCATGGCCGAGGGAATGCCTGAGAAGCAGGCCCGCGCTAAGGCCTCCAAGCAGGCCAACGAGGACGCCCGCTTTGTGCTGCCCAACGCCTGCGAGACGAAAATGGTAGTGACGATGAACGCCCGCAGCTTGCAGAACTTCTTCCACCTGCGGTGTTGCAGCCGTGCCCAGTGGGAGATCCGGGCACTGGCCGAAGAGATGCTCCGGCTGGTCTACCCGGTGGCACCCCACATCTTTGCCAAGGCGGGCCCGGCCTGCGTTTCCGGCCCCTGCCCGGAGGGAAAAATGTGCTGTGGCCGCACGGCGGAAGTCCGTGCCCGGTATGCCGCGCTGAAAGGGGAACCGCAGAATGGCTGATGCAAAAAAAGGCACCCTCATCGTGCTGGAAGGGCTGGACGGCAGCGGCAAGGCGACTCAGGCGAAACTGCTGGCCCAACACCTGAAAGAAGCAGGCAAAAATGTCCAGGAGATCACATTCCCGGATTATGCCAGCGATTCCAGCGCCCTGGTCAAGATGTATCTGGCCGGACAGTTTGGAGACAAGCCCGATGATGTGAACGCCTACGCGGCGTCAAGCTTCTATGCAGTAGACCGCTACGCCAGTTACAAAACCAGCTGGGGCAGCTTTTACGAGGCGGGCGGCGTCATCATTGCGGACCGCTACACCACATCGAATGCAGTACACCAGTGCTCCAAGCTCCCGCCGGAGCAGTGGGAGAGCTTTTTGCAGTGGCTGTTTGATTATGAGTTCCGGCTGCTGGGACTGCCTGCCCCGGATGAAGTCATCTACCTGCAGGTAGACCCCGCCGTGAGCCAGAAGCTGATGACGGGCCGCTACCATGGCGACGAGAGCAAAAAAGACGTCCACGAAAAAGACGTGGAGTACCTGGCCCGGAGCCGGAACGCGGCGGAATTCTGTGCGGCCCATCTGGGCTGGGAGACTGTCCACTGCACCCAGGGCGATGCCATGCGGAGCATCGAGGACATCCAGAGCGAAGTGCGGAAATTGGCCCAGCGGGTTATTTGAGAATAAAGGAGGCATCCTATTCATGTATCGTTTGATGCAGCCGTCGGATCGCGCGGCGGTGGTGGCACTCTGGCAGAAAGAGCGGGGGGATACGGCGGAGTTTATCAACACCGCCATGGACCGTTTTGCCGGGGAACAGAATGTTTACGTGGCCGAAGAAAACGGCCAGATCGAGGCTGCGGCATTGGCGGTGCCGGTCACGCTGCAGGGCCGCCCGGGCAATTACCTGTTTGGCCTGTGCGGGCAGGGCAACCTGATTTTGGCGGGTTTGGTGGATACTCTCTGCGCCCAGCAGAAGCTGCGGGGCGCGGGCTTTACGGTGGCCGCGCCCACCAGCCCGGAGCGGGCAGCGCTGCTGCAGGATAAGGGGTTCCAGAAAGCTTTTGCCCTCCGCTGCCTGCCCCGGGAAGTGGAGCGCAACCTGTGGAGCCAGGCTGAGTTTGACTCGGTGACCGCCAAAAAGCTCTGCGAGCTGCGGGAGCGCTTCTGGCCGGATACGGTCATGCTGACGCCGGAGAAGATGGCCGTGGTGCTGGGAGACCTGTACTCCCGCGGTGCCACCATCGTGTCCAGTGAGCAGGGCTACGGCATCTATTTCCGCAAGGAGGATACTCTCTATTTTGTGGAGCTGATGGCCGGGGATGACCGTTCTGCCGAGAAACTGATGGAAGCGGCCCGGGAGAAAGAGGTCATCGTGGAAAAAGCTGTTATCACGGTGGGTGCTGCCCAGAACCTGTTCCTGGGTGAGGGCACCCGGCAGGACTATGGCATGATCCGCTTTGAGGGCGAACCCTTTGATGTGAGCGAGAGCTACATGCGGTTGATGCTGGAAAACGGTTAAAGGAGTGGGTATGGCACACAAAAATTCCCACAGTGCTCCCCGCAAAAAGGGCGGGGCACTGAAAATAGTTCTGGTGCTGCTGGTACTGCTGCTCGTGGTTGCGGGCGGCGGTGTCTGGATGGCAAAGCGGGAGATCGACGGCGGCACGCCGGGCGGGGAAGTCCCCGTGAGCATCCAGCAGGGCAGCGGCGTGGGCACCATTGCCAACGCGCTGAAAGAGGCGGGGGTGATCAAATTCCCGCGCCTGTTCCGCTGGTATGTGGGCAAACAGGGAGCTGCCGCAAAATTGCAGTACGGCGAGTTCACGCTTGCACCCGGCAGCTCCTATGACGACCTGATCGAGGTGTTGTCGGAGTATGCCAAGGCCGAGAGCGTCCGCCTGACGTTCCCCGAGGGTACCACCGCCATCGCCATGGCCCAGAGGATGGAGGATGCCGGCCTCTGCACGGCTGAGGAATTCCTGAAAGAGGCCAACACCGGCGATTTCAGTGAATATAAGTTCTGGCAGTATGTCCCGGACGACAAGGACGCCCCGGACCGCTTTTTGAAGTGCGAGGGCTATCTCTTCCCGGATACCTACGAGTTTCTGAAAGACGATACCGTCCACAATTATGTGGCCACGTTCTACGCCCACTTTGACAAACAGATCACCGACGCCATGTACAAGCAGCTGGACGAGCAGGGGATGACCCTGCCGGAGCTGATCACGCTGGCATCGTTCGTGCAGGAGGAAGCGGGCAACGACCAGGACGATAATGTGGCCCAGGTGTTCCGCAACCGGCTGGCGGAGGGTTCGCCCTACCCCAAGCTGCAGAGCAACGCCTCCAGCCATGTCCAGAGCGATGCCGACAACAACTATCTGTGGAACTGGGTGGCCCCCTATTACGGCGGGTGGGACAGCATCCCGGCCAATATCCGGGACGCCTACGACACCTACAACTGCACCGGCCTCCCGGCGGGCCCCATCTCCAACCCCGGCCTTGCGGCCATCCGGGCGGCGCTGGACCCCCAGTGTGACCCGGAAGTCAAGGACTGCTATTTCTTTGTGACAGACCAGAGCGGTCATTATTACTACGCCAAGACCTACGCGGACCACCAGAAAAACTGCGCCGAGGCCGACAGCGTGAATAAAAGCCTGAAGTAAATGCAATAAGCTCCCCGGCAAGGGGAGCTTATTGTGTGAATCAGAACGATAAAAAGAGAGGATAACGTTATGTTGCAGATCCCGGAACTGCTGGCCCCGGCGGGCGATTTGGAGCGCCTGCGGTACGCCATCAACTACGGCGCGGACGCTGTGTATTGCAGCCTGCCTGAATTTGGAATGCGCTCGGCTCCGGCCAACTTTACGCCGGAGCAGCTGGCGGAGGGCGTCATCTATGCCCACGCCCGGGGCCGCAAGGTCTACCTGACCATGAACACCCTGCCCACCAATGAGGAGGCTGACCGCCTGCCCGAGGCCATCAAGTCCGCCGCGGAGGCGGGCGTGGATGCCTTTATTGTGGCTGACCTGGGTGTGCTGGACGCCTGCAAGCACTTTGCCCCGGACATTGATGTCCACATGTCCACCCAGACGGGCATCACCAACTGGGCTGCTGCCCGCGCTGCCTACAACATGGGTGCCAAGCGGGTGGTGCTGGCCCGGGAGATGACCCTGCAGGACATTGCTACTCTGCGGGACAAGACCCCGCCGGAACTGGAAATTGAGGCCTTTGTCCATGGTGCCATGTGCATGAGCGTCTCGGGCCGGTGCCTGCTCTCTAATTACATGGCAGGCCGTGACGCCAACCGGGGCCAGTGTGCCCAGCCCTGCCGCTGGAAGTACTATCTCAGCGAGGAGACCCGCCCCGGCCAGCTGTATGAGATCGGCGAGAACGAGAACGGCAGCTACATCCTCAACGCCAATGATCTGTGCACCGCCCCGTTCCTGGACCTTATCTGCAAGGCGGGTGTGGACAGCCTGAAGATCGAAGGCCGCGCCAAGACGTTCTACTATGTGGCCAGCGTGACCGCTGCTTACCGCAAGGCGCTGGACCAGTACCTTGCCGACCCGCTCAACGATGATTTCGCTCTGCCGGAGCAGGTGCTGGAGGAGCTGACCCGCACCAGCCACCGCCACTATTCGCCCGGCTTCTATTTTGGCCGGGAGCAGGCCCGTCAGGCCACCGACAGCGCCACCTACATCCGCGAGTGGGAGTTTGTGGGCACGGTGGACGGCTGGGAGAATGGCATTGCCAGCTGCCAGCAGCGGGGCAAGTGGAGCCTGGGAGATACGCTGGAAGCCCTCTGCCCGGATGGCCGGAGCATTCCGCTGACCCCGGAGTGGATCAAAAACGAGGCCGGGGAGGCCATGGAGTCCACCCCCCACGCGATGGAAAAATACACCATCCCCACCCCGGAGCTGCCTCCCATGAGCCTGATTCTTTTTTAATGATACGGCGACCACCGAGATCTACACAAAAAGAAGCTCTCCTGCATGGAGAGCTTCTTTATGCATCGGATGCAAGGGCATCCAAAATCGTTCGTACTTCCCGGATAGTGGCTTCGTCGGTCTGCCAGATGTCAAACTCGGAGAAGCCGGGCAGGCCCATGGGCACGCCCTCGCGGCGGAATATCATCCGGCTGTCAAGGACTTTTTTGCCCGAGAGGTGGAACGCCCTGGCACCCGTCTGGGCGGCAAGGTCCGGGAGGTTGGCGGGGCCGACGCCAGCACCCACCAGGATCTCAATGTCATTCCCGGCGGCCTGCACCAGCTGGTGGAGCAGGGACGCTCCCCGCGGGGCACTGGCTGCCTGCCCACTGGTCAGGATGGTGGCAAGCTGCAGCTCTTTGGCGGCTTCCAGCGCCGCAAACGGGTCCCGGCAGACATCAAAGGCGCGGTGCAGCGTGCAAGCTGCCGGGCGTCCGGCCTCCCGCGCGGCACGGCGGGCAGCGGCATAGATGGGCCGCAGCGCCGCTGTATCCAAATCTCCCTCCGGTGTCAGGGCACCGGTCACGATGCCGTCAGCCCCGGCGGCAACCAGCTCTGCGGCCAGCTGCTCCATCTGGGCCAGCTCATAGCGGTCGTAACAGAAATCGCCAAAACGGGGGCGGAGCAGTGCCCGCACGGGGAGGCCGGTTTCGGCCTTGACCTGCCGCACCAGCGCAAGGCTGGGGGTGGTTCCGCCCACAATGAGGTCGGCACAGAGTTCCAGCCGGTCGGCCCCGCCGCGTTTGGCTGCAAGGGCGCTGGCCGTGCTGTCAACACAGACTTCCAGGATCATCTTACACACTCTCCAGGAAGCGCACAAAGCCTGCACGGCCTGCCTCGTCCAGCTTGTAGACACCGGCATCGGCCAGCACCTGTGCGAACACATGGCCTACCTCGTCCTGCAAAATCAGGTGCACATTGTCGGCGTTCAACTCCGGGTGCTTTGCAAGGATCTCCTCTGCCCACGCAGCGTGCTTTTGCAGGGCTTCAGGGTACTCTGCGGTGGGCAGGTGTGCCATCAGCACATCAGCAAGGTCGAACAGCTCCTGCTTCAGGCGGCTGGGGAGCACGGCCAGACCCATCACCTCGATCAGGCCGATGTTCTCTTTTTTGATGTGGTGGAGCTTGGCGTGGGGGTGGTAAACACCCAGCGGATGCTCCGGGGTGGTGATGTTGTTGCGCAGCACCAAATCGAGCTGGAACTTGCCGTCCCGCATCCGGGCAATGGGGGTGATGGTGTTGTGGGGTTCGCCGTCAGTCTCGGCGTAGACAAAGCACTGTTCGTCCGTGTAGCCGCGCCATGCTGTCAGAATTTTATCGGCCAGCTCCACCAGCCGGGCATCATCGGCGCAGGTGAGGCGGATGCAGCTCATGGGCCAGTGGACGATGCCCGCTTCCACATCCTCAAAGCCGGGGAAGACCCAGGGTTTCTCGATGGGGGCTTTGGCCATGGCGAATTCATAATGGCCGCCCTGGAAATGGTCGTGGCTCAGGATGCTGCCACCCACAATGGGCAGATCGGCGTTGCTGCCCACGAAATAGTGGGGGAAGAGGGCCACAAAGTCCAGCAGCTTGCGGAACGTGGCCCGCTCGATCTTCATGGGGGTGTGGTTGCTGTTGAAGACGATGCAGTGCTCATTGTAATAGACATAAGGGCTGTATTGCAGATTCCACGCACTGTCGTTGATGGTCAGCGGGATGATGCGGTGATTCTCGCGGGCGGGGTGGTTCATCCGGCCCGCGTAGCCCTCGTTCTCCACGCAGAGCTGGCACTTGGGGTAGGAGCTCTGGGGGGCCAGCTTGGCCGCTGCAATGGCCTTGGGGTCTTTTTCGGGCTTGGAGAGATTGATGGTGATATCCAGATCGCCGTAGGGGGTCTTGGTCACCCACTTGAGGTCCCGCTTGATGCGGTAGCGGCGGATGTAGTCCGTATCCTGGCTGAACTGGTAGAACCAGTCGGTGGCGGCCTGCGGGCCCTCATTTTCGTACCGCTCCTCAAAGTTGGCGCGGACGATGCTGGGCCGGGGGGTGAGCACACCCATGAGTTTGGTGTCAAACAGGTCGCGGGCCGTGGAGTTGTCCGCGCAGACACCGCGGGCGACGGCGTCGTCCAGCAGTGTTTTCAGGATGGATTCCAGGTCGGTGTAGCACACTTCGCCCTCAGGCGCGGTGAAGCTGTCCAGCTGCATGGTCATGAGCAGCTGGTTGCGGATGTAAATTTCATCGTCCGGCAGAATAAGGCCGGTGTCCAGGCCGTAGTTGACGAGCTGCTGGATGGCAATAGAGATATCGCTCACAGGACTGCGCCTCCCTCCGGGCGGATGGAGAGGACATGGCAGCGGCCCTCACCCAAAATGGCCTCCATGTTGGCTTTGAACCCCGCCAGAAGCTCCACGGGCACAAAGGCCTGTACGGTGCCGGCAAAGCCGCCGCCGTGGACGCGGACAGCGCCCTTGCCGCCCAGGAAATGTTTGGCCGCCGCAATGGTCACGGCCACCTCCTGGTGCTCCTTGTAACCGGCGGGGATAACGTTCTGCAGGTACTCCCAGCTGCTCTGGCCGGATTCGCCCACCAGATTGAGGAATGTGGTAAAATCGCCCTCCCGCAGGGCAGCGACCTGTTTTGCCACCCGGTCATTGTCCGCATAGATATGGAACGCGCGGAGGACAGCCCGGTCGCCGCACTGTTTACGGCACTCCGGCAGCTTTGCGATAAACGTCTCAAAGGGAACATCCCGCAGCACCTCGCCGCCGCAGACAGCGGCCACGGCGCGGCACTCAGCCGGGATGGCGGCGTACTCGTCGGT
>ENA-UEQX01001926-UEQX01001926.1-human-gut-metagenome-genome-assembly--contig:-NODE-1926-length-12291-cov-4.737023_pt1 | contig 12291 bp, 10 predicted proteins | sample MGYA00242952_ERZ507952 | MGnify/ENA primary metagenome ERZ507952 (study PRJEB26167, sample SAMN06115425) | human gut metagenome | host: Homo sapiens | place: China:Sichuan | collected 2015-04-07... | reverse complement strand
TCGCAGGGATTCATGGCGAAGCCATGTACACCGCACCCGATTACCCGCAAGGGGTATGCCACATCCGTAAGGCAGCAAAGCTGCCAACGGCTGTGCAATCCGCAGGCTGAGCAGCTCTTCAAGATCGAGACTGCCAATGTGCGGGGTCGAGGGGGAAGGCCCCTCGTCCCTTTCTCTTGGGGGGTGTAAGGGGGGCTATTCTCTTTCCTCGGAAAGAGAATAGCCCCCCTTTGTCGCGTCCCCACACAGTGTGGGGAACATTCCTTCCGCATGAAGTGCGGAAAACTCACATCATATCCTTGATATGATTCAGCCGATCCAGCGCAGCGTACAGCGTCTCATCCTTCTTCGCGAAGTGCAGACGCACAATATTGTTGATCGGTTCATTGAAGAACGAGCTGCCCGGCACGGCGCCGACGCCGGCTTTTCTCGCCAGCTGCTCGCAGAAGTCGACGTCGCTCTGGCCCTTCTTGAGGTACGGGGAGATGTCGGCCAGCACGAAGTACGTGCCCTCGGGATCGGTGAAGGGGATGCCGATGTCGCGCATGCCCTCGGTGAAGATCTTTTTCATGTGCGCGTAGTGCGCGCCGAACTCGTCATAGTAGCTCAGCGGCATGTTGAGGCCGACGACGGCGGCCTCCATCAGAGGCGACGGGCAGCCGACGGCGTTGAAGTCGTGGTACTGGCGGATGCGCGCCATGATGTTCTCCGGCGCGATGGCATAGCCGAGTCTCCAGCCGGTGACGGAGTAGGTCTTGGAGAGCGACGAGCAGGAGACCGTGCGCTCCCACATGCCGGGGATGCTGTTCATGTAGACGTGCTTGCGGCCGTCGTAGATGATGTGCTCATACACCTCGTCCATGATGGCGTAAACGTCGTAGCGGATGCAGAGGTCGGCGATGGTCTTGAGCTCTTCCTCGGTGAAGACCTTGCCGCTCGGGTTCGAGGGATTGCAGATGATGATGGCCTTCGCACCGCCGCGGAACGCATCTTCGAGCACGTTCGGGTCAAAGGAGAACGTCGGCGGATTCAGAGGGACAAAGACCGGCTCGCAGTCGGCCATGATGACCTGTGCGCGGTAGTTTTCGAAGAACGGGGAGAACATCACGACGCGGTCGCCCGGATTCGTCAGGGCGAAGAGCGTGTCGACCATCGCTTCGGTCGAGCCGATGGTCGCGACGATCTCGGTCTCGGGGTCGATGGTGCGGCCCATGAAGTGACCGCATTTGCGCGCGATGGCCTGGCGGAAATTCGGCGCACCCATCGTGATGGGGTACTGATGGGGGCCTTCGTGGCTCACGACCTCGAGGCGGTCTATCATCTCCTTGGGCGGGTCAAAATCGGGGAAGCCCTGCGCTAAGTTGATCGCGCCGCATTCGTTGGAGATACGCGTCATTCTGCGAATGACGGAGTCGGTAAAGTGCTGATTTCTTCTGCTCATTTCCTGCATGGGTGTGCCGTCCTTTCCGTTGCGGTCAGTGCGGAACACGCTCGCAGAGCCGCGATCAAGTGAAGTTGTTCTTAATATTACATAAAGATGAGAGAATGTCAAGTATTACAAAGGACAACATGACGAAGTTCGACGCTTTGTCACGATAAAGCAGGAACGCGGCGGCCGCTTTTGTATAGAATGGAGCAGGCGAACGCCGGGAGAGGAGGGGAAAAGCATGTATTCGAATCCGCCGCCGCGCCCGCCGGGACCGCCGCTGTTCGGCCCGTGGCACTGCGTGGGTGTTTGCGCGCTGGCGCTGGGGCTCGGTATTTTCATCGCGGCTGTTTTTCCGGTGGGGGCGCTGATGTTTCTGGTCGCGTTTCTTCTCATCTTCTGCGGCATCGGCTGCCTGCGCAGATTTTAACATTGGTTGAAAAGGGCATGAATATTGGGAGGGGGAAAAGCATGAAAATTGTCGTTTGGAAGTCACCCAAGGTCCTCTCGTCGCTGCTGCGGCGCGTATTTGGCGTCCGGGAGGAAGCATAACGCGCGTCCACAGTGCATAGAGTGCAGTAACCACTTAGCCGAAGGAGAGGGACTGCAATGGAACTGGAATTGAAAAAGGAGCAGTTTGCCTGTTATCAGGCGTTACCGCAGCTCAGCGAGAACCGCGAGGAGACAACGGAGACCATCGTGCCGGACTATCTGCCGGACATCGCCCGCATCGTGGATGCGAGCGGGTGCCTTTTCCTGCGCAGCCGTGAGATCGCAGACGGAAAAGCGCAGGTGTCGGGCATGGTCCGCATGACGCTTTTGTACGTGGCCGAGGACGCGCAGGGGATGAAGTCGTTTGAATACACGCTGCCGCTCGACGAGACGATCGAGGGGCGCGCGCTGAGCGGCAGCGCGGACAGCTGCCTCGACGGCCGGCTCTGCTCGTGCGAAGTGCGCATGCTCAACCCGCGCAAGGTGTTCACGCGCGTGAACGTGGAGCTGACGCTTACGCCCTACGTGCCCGCGTCGCTGAGCGTGTGCAGCGGCGTGAAGGAGCAGGAAGCCTACAAGATCGAAACGCTGTGCGAGAAAAAGGACATCGGTATTATCCGCGCCATTCGGGAAAAGGACTTCACGTTTTCCGATGAAGTGCTGCTTTCGGGCACGAAGGAGCCTATTCAGGAGCTTTTACGCACAAAGTGCGCGCTGCGCGTGACTGACTGCAAGTCGATCGGCAACAAGATCGTGCTCAAGGGCGTCGCGCGGCTGGATGCCATCTACTTGGATGAGAGCGGGAATCTTGCGTCGATGAGCAGTGAATTGCCGTTTTCGCAGATCCTCGACGGACTTGCCGAAGAGGAGGGCGAGACGACGGTGCGCGCGTCGCTGCGCCTGACAGGCGCGGAGATCCATGTCGGCAGCGAGAGCGAGCCGGACAACAACCGCGCCATCTCGCTGCGGCTCTACATCAGCGCGTTCACAGCGGTGCGCGAGGTGAAAAGCGTTTGCTGTGTGGCGGACCTTTACAGCACGGCCTACGACCTGACCGCGAAGACGGAGACGGTCGAGCTGTGCGACAGCGCGGCGCTGGTGCTGCGCGAGCAGCTCGTGCGCGAAAAGATCGAGACCGGGGCCGAGGTGCAGACGGTGCTGGCGACGGACGTGATCTTCAGCAGCGCGGGCGTGAGCGGCGGGGGAGAGAGCGCGTCGCTGCGCGCGACGGCGAATCTGCGCGTGCTGTATCTCGACGAAAACGCCGTGCCGCTGCTCTCCGAGCGGCGGAGCGAGGTGCTGCTCGAGACCGACCTTCCGGGCAGCGGACAGGCGCGGGTGCAGGACATGTACGCGGGCGAGATCGCCGCGTCCGTCGGCGCGGACGGCGTGGAGCTGCGCTTCCCCGTAACGTTTGCCGTCAGCGTGGCGGAAACGCCGCGTTATCCTTGTCTTCAGTCGCTTGAGGCCGAGGAGTGCGGGAAAAAGGACGAGAACGTCCCCTCGCTCGTGCTCCGCGCGATGAAGCAGGGCGAGCGGCTGTGGGATATTGCCAAGCTGTACCGCACGACGGTCGAGGCCATCCTTGCGGCCAACGAGCTCAAGGAGGAATCCGCCGCGGTGATCGGAAAGCTGCTGCTGATCCCGCGCAGGCGCTGAGGAACGGAGGAAGAGGGTATGAGCATGAATACGGAGATCTATCAGGATATTTCGACCCGCACGGCGGGGGACATCTACATCGGCGTCGTCGGCCCCGTGCGCGCGGGCAAGTCGACGTTCATCAAGCGCTTTATGGAAACGCAGGTCATCCCGAACATCGACAATGTCTACCGCCGCGAGCGGGCGAAGGATGAGCTGCCGCAGAGCGGCAGCGGCCGCATGGTGATGACGGCGGAGCCGAAGTTCGTGCCGGAAGAGGCGGTGGATATTGCGCTTGACGAGGGCAGCAGCTGCTCGGTTCGGCTCATCGACTGCGTGGGCTACATGATCCCGGGCGCGACGGGGCAGATGGAGGGCGAGAGCCCGCGCATGGTCTCGACGCCGTGGCTCGACCACGAGGTGACGATGAGTGAGGCGGCGGAGCTTGGCACAACGCGCGTCATCCGCGAGCATTCGACCATCGGCGTCGTTGTGACGACCGACGGCAGTATCACCGATATCCCGCGCGAGGACTACATAGAGGCCGAGGGCCGCGTCATCCGCGAATTACAGGAGATCGGCAAGCCATTTCTCGTTCTGCTCAACGCGACAGAGCCGGAAAGCGATCGCGTGCAGGCAATGGCAAGGGATATCGCTTCACGCTATGGCGTGACATGTCTGCCCGTCAACTGCCTGACGCTCGACGACAACGCAGTGGGAATGATTCTCAAGGCCATCCTTTACGAGTTCCCGCTCTGCGAGCTGGACCTCTTCATCCCGCCGTGGGTCGAGGCGCTTGCCGACGATCACCCGATCAAAAGCGGCCTCTATCAGGCCATCCGCGAGAACACAGGCGGCCTCCACTGTATCCGAGAGGTGCAGGGCGCGATCAGCGCCATCGGCGGCTGCGAAAGCGTCAGCAGCGCGCGCATCACGTCCATTCAGCTCGGCACGGGCGTCGCCGCGGCGGAATTGCAGCTCCCGCGCGCACTGTTCTACCGGACGCTGAGCGAGCAGTCGGGCTTCGATGTGAAGGATGACGGCGATCTGCTGAGCCTTCTCACTGAGCTCTCGTCGGTCAAGGCGGAGTACGACAAGGTGGCGCAGGCGGTGTCCGATGCGCGCGAGAGAGGCTACGGCATCGTTGTGCCGACGGTCGACGAGCTGAACTTGGAGGAGCCGGAGATCATGAAGCAGGGCGGGCGCTACGGCGTGCGGCTCAAGGCGAGCGCGCCGAGCCTGCATATCATCCGCGCCGACATCGAAACGACGGTTTCGCCCATCGTCGGCAATGAAAAGCAGAGCGAAGACATGGTCAACTACCTCTTGCAGGAGTTCGAGGGCGACACGACGAAGATCTGGCAGTCCAACATCTTCGGCCGCAGCTTCCACGAGATCGTGAACGAAGACTTGCAGGCAAAGCTCAAGCACATGCCGGACGACGCGCGCCTCAAGCTCCGCCAGACGCTTGAGCGCATCATCAACGAGGGTACGGGCGGTCTCATCTGTATCATCCTGTAAAGAAACAAAGCGAGAGGAAGTTCCTCTCGCTTTGTTACATTCCTGTAACTGGAATGTCATCACTTTGTAACTTGTCATTTCCGCTGCCCGCTGTTATGCTGTTCTATAAGCAGGATAACAGGAGGAAGAGGATATGAGCCGAAAGATCGCGCTGCCGCTGCTGGTGGCAGCGGCGCTTGTCAGCATCCCTGTAACTGGAATGTCATCACTTTGTAACTTGTCATTTCCGCTGCCCGCTGTTATGCTGTTCTATAAGCAGGATAACAGGAGGAAGAGGATATGAGCCGAAAGATCGCGCTGCCGCTGCTGGTGGCAGCGGCGCTTGTCAGCATCATCTTAGCAAGCCGCACCCCGCAGCCCATCATAGAGGAATTGCCACCGGAGGAGGCTGACGCGCCCACCGCGCTGCTCACGCAGACCGAGGAGGTCGGTGATCAGACCGTCACGCTGAGAGTCTACGAGCCGGATGAGGCTGGCTATGCGCGCTACGCGCTCTTTGGCGCGGACGGTGCGGAGATCGACATACCGTTCGGCGTGAATCGCGGCACTTGGATCGGGAATGGCAACGCTGCCGAAAAAGTCTCCCTCACCGCACGGGACGATGTGCTCGGATTTCCGGGCTTCGAGCTTGAAACGATCCAAGGCATAGTTATGACAGTTTGTGACTTCTATGCGCTGACGGAGCAGGGCTTCGTCTATGCGGGCAGGACCGCTGGCTATGACTTTGATGATGCGGCGGAGGGCGACGGCGCGTGGCCGGTTGATCTCACGGGAGATGGGCGCAGCGAACTCATTACGCGCAGCACCTTTGGCGACGGCATGTCGTGTGTTTTTGTCTACCGTTGGAACGCCGCGGAGGGGGGCTCTCAGCGCAGTGAGGTCGACTGGGATAAGGCGGACGCGCAGCTTGCGCGCCTGAGTGCGCCCCTCGGCGTGACCGCGCGGGCGGAGACCTATCACGCACAGGACAATACCGTTACGCTGACGCTCTACACGGAAAGCGGCACGAAGGAAACGACGCTGCCGCTTACCACAGATATTCTCGGCGAGTGGTTTGCAGATGACTGACCGGAATGATATAAAAAGGAACCGATTCTTTTGAATCGGTTCCTTTTTTACTGAAAAATTTACTTGGCCAGCACTTTTTTGAGTTTGGCGAAACGGGGGAGGGAGTCCTCCTTCGGGAGCTTGGGCTCGCCCTGGATGAGGGGGAGGACATAGTCGATGAACTCCTGCTTGACGCCGTTGTGAGAGTCGTTGATCCACTCGATGGGAATCTTCTTCTCGAAGTTTGCGACCTCGGTGAGCGGCAGCAGCTTCGTCTTGCAAACGTAGTGGCCGTCCACAGTCTCACGCTCAAAGGCGACCATCTTGTCGGTGATGCCGGCGACGGCGTTCTCCACCGCGGCACGACCGGCCATGACGGCCTCTTCGATATCGGTCTCGCTTGCGAGGTGTGCGCCGCAGCGCTGGAGCAACGACAGCTCAATGCCGCGCACCTTCGCGCCGGTCTTTTCCTTCACGATGCTCGCCAGCAGCGCGGCGAGGCCGCCGAGCTGCGCGTGGCCAAAGCCGTCCGTCGCGCTGGTCTTGGCCTCGGAGACAAAGCTGCCATCGGCATAGTGGATGCCCTCGGATACGGCGACCATGCAGCTGCCGGTCTCCTTGTAGATGCGCTCGACGTCGGCAAGGAACGTGTCCATGTCGAAATCAGTCTCGGGCAGGTAGATGAGGTCGGGACCCGCGCCGTACTTCGTCGCGAGCGCGGCGGCGGCAGTCAGCCAACCGGCGTGGCGGCCCATGATCTCGACAATGCAGATCATGCCCGTGTCGTAGACGTGCGCGTCCTGATAGACCTCCATCAGGCTCGTCGCGATGTACTTGGCGGCGCTGGCGTAGCCGGGGCAGTGGTCGGTGCCATAAAGGTCGTTGTCGATCGTCTTGGGCACGCCCATGACGCGGCACTCGTAGCCGACCTTCTGCATGTACTTGCTGATCTTATTGCAGGTATCCATCGAGTCATTTCCGCCGTTGTAGAAGAAATAGCGGACGTCGTGCTTTTTGAATACCTCAAGGATGCGCTTGTAATCGGTGTCGTCCTCGTCGGGGTCCTTCATCTTGTAGCGGCAGGAGCCGAGGGCGGAGGAGGGGGTGTACTTTAAAAGCTCCAGCTCCTTCGGGTCTTCCTGACTCATGTCGAACAGGCGGTCTTCGAGCACGCCCTTGATACCGTGCTCTGCGCCGTAGACATTCGTGATGCAGCCGGAATCGAGCGCCGTGCGGATGACGCCGTAAGCGCTCGCGTTGATGACGGAGGTCGGGCCGCCGGACTGGCCGATGATGCACGCGCCTTTCAATTCACTCATAGCAGTTCTCCTTATCGCTTAGGCCTTGCCAGCGCAGCCGAGCACATCGACGAGCTTGTGGCGGACGAGCTCCTTGATGTTGGCGCGGGCGGGCTTGAGATACTCGCGCGGGTCAAACTTGTCGGGATGTTCATCGAGGAAGGCGCGCACGGTGCCGGTCATGGCAAGGCGCAGGTCGGAGTCGATGTTGATCTTGCAGACGGAGAGCTTTGCGGCCTCGCGCAGCTGATCCTCGGGCACGCCGATAGCGTTGGGCATCTTGCCGCCGTGCTCGTTGATCATCTTGACATACTCCTGCGGGACGGAGGAGGAGCCGTGCAGCACGATGGGGAAGCCGGGCAGACGCTTGGAGACTTCCTTCAGCACATCGAAGCGCAGCGGGGGCGGGACGAGGATGCCCTGCTCATTGACGGTGCACTGCTCGGGCTTGAACTTGTAAGCGCCGTGAGAGGTACCAATGGCGATGGCAAGGGAGTCGCAGCCGGTCTTGGAGACGAATTCCTCGACTTCTTCGGGATGGGTGTAGGACGCCTCGTGCGCGGCGACCTTGACCTCGTCCTCGATACCGGCGAGGGTGCCGAGCTCGGCCTCGACCACGACGCCGTGGTCATGTGCGTACTCGACGACCTTCTTCGTGATCTCGATATTTTCGACAAAGGGCTTGGAGGAGGCGTCGATCATGACGGAGGTGAAGCCGCCGTCGATGCAGGACTTGCAGGTCTCGAAGTCCGGGCCGTGGTCAAGGTGCAGCACGATGGGGATATCGGGGCAGCACTCGACAGCAGCTTCCACGAGCTTGACGAGGTAGGTGTGGTTCGCGTAGGCGCGGGCGCCCTTGCTGACCTGCAGGATCACGGGCGCGTGCTCTTCCTGGCAGGCCTCGGTGATACCCTGCACGATCTCCATGTTGTTGACGTTGAACGCGCCGATGGCGTATCCGCCGTCATAGGCTTTTTTGAACATTTCAGTAGATGTTACGAGCGGCATAATATCTTCTCCTTTGATAAAAAGTTATTTCAAATGTTTGGTACGTTTGGAACTAATTGCATTGTAACACAGAAATTTGATTTTGCAAGAGAATTTGCGATATTTTTGAAAAAAGGAGACAAAACCGATTCGCTTTGTCTCCTTTCTTTGCTTAATTGACCCAGATCGCGGGAAGGCGGGTGCAGGTGAGGCCCATTTTCCGTTGCAAATGCAGCGACGCTTCGTTTCCGTCGACCACGTGGCAGTAGGGCGTGCGGCCCTCCTTCAGCGCCGCGGCGATCAGAAATGCTTCCAGCTGCGCGGCATACCCGCGGCGGCGGAACGACGGTAGAATTTCGAGCATGCCCATGCTGCCGTCGTCATGAAAACCGGCGAAGCCTGCGAGGGCATCGCTCTCAAATACGCCGAAGAGTGCGCCATGTTCGATGCGGTTACGGATGTACGCACCGTCGCCGTCGTGATAGACGGACGCGGCCAGCGCCGCGTGCTCCTGCGTCAGCGGGCGGATGTCCGCCGTGACGGGGCAGGGCGGCTCGCCCTTTTCATAGACCCACTGCGTGCAGCGCATGGAATCGTGCAGAGAGAATTCCCGCATCAGCGCTGCTGCGGCATCGTCACTTTTGACGGTGAACAGCTTGGGAGCGGCAGGGCAAAGCGTGCGAATCTTTTCGCACAGAAGCGCGCCGTCCTGTATGTCGCTCAGCAGAAACGTTCCGTCCGTGCTGAGGACGAGAGAGCCTTCATCTCCGTTATAAAGCAGGCGGCCTGCGCCGCGGCGCAGTGATTCCGTCATGTCGACGCACTCGGGCGCGGTGTTCATCAGATGTTCGCCTTGACGGTCTCGGCGATCTGATCGGCCGTCAGGCCGTATTCGCGCAGCACGTCCGCCGCCTTGCCGGACTGGCCGAAGCGGTCGTTCACGCCGATCTTATGGAACTTGCAGTTGACCTTACCCATCAGGACGTCGGCCACGGCGTCGCCCAGACCGCCGATGACGCTGTGCTCCTCGACGGTGATGACCTTGCCGCACTTTTCAGCCCATTCGGTGACGCACGCAGCGTCGATGGGCTTGATGGTGTGGATGTTGATGACGGCGGCGTCGATGCCTTCCTTGGCGAGCTTCTCCGCGGCGGCGAGGGATTCGCTGACCATCAGGCCGGTCGCGAAGATCGCGACATCCTTGCCCTCGCGCAGGACATTGGCCTTGCCGATCTCAAAGGGCTTGACCATGTCGCCCTCGAAAACGGGGGTGGCAAGGCGCGCAAGGCGCATGTAGACAGGACCGTTCATCTCGGCGATCGCCATGGTGGCGGCCTTGGCCTCGTTGGCGTCCGCGGGGCAGATGACCGTCATGCCGGGGATGACGCGCATGAGGGCGATGTCCTCGATGCACTGGTGGCTGCCGCCGTCCTCGCCGACGCTGACGCCCGCATGGGTCGCGCAGATTTTGACATTGAAGTGGGGATAGGCGATGGAGTTGCGAATCTGCTCATAGGCGCGGCCGGCCGCAAACATCGCAAACGAAGAGCAGTAGGGGATGAGGCCCATCGTGGACATACCGGCGGCAATGTCGACCATGTTGGCCTCGGCAATGCCGCAGTTGTAGAATTTTTCGGGGTGCGCCTTGGCGACCTTGCAGGTCTGCGTGGCGTTGGCGAGGTCGGCGTCGAGCACGACGACCTTATCATTCTTTTCGACCAGTTCGATCAGCGCTTCGCCGTAAGCCTGACGGGTCGCAATTTTATCAGCCATGTTCTTAGTCCTCCAATTCCTTCAAAGCCTGCTCGCGCTGCTCGGCATTTGGGGCCTTGCCGTGCCAGCCGACCTGATTCTCCATGAACGAAACGCCCTTGCCCTTGACGGTGTGTGCAAGGATGGCCTTGGGCTTGCCGGGCATGGTAGGCTTGGAGAGTGCGGCCTCGACGGCGTCGAGATCGTTGCCGTCGGGCAGCTCGACGAGGTCAAAGCCGAACGCGCGGAGCTTGGCGGGCAGATCGCCAAGGCTCATGACCTGGTCGTTCGTGCCATCGATCTGTAGGCCATTGTTGTCGATGATGACGGTCAGATTGTCGAGCTTATAGTGCGCGGCGGCCATATAGGCCTCCCAGATCTGCCCCTCCTGGCTCTCGCCGTCGCCGACGAGGGCGAAGACCTTCGTATCCTTGCCGAGATGCTTGGCGCCCAGCGCCATGCCGACGGCGATGGACACGCCCTGACCGAGAGAACCCGTAGAGGCGTCGATGCCGGGGACCTTCTTGGTGTCGGGGTGGCCCTGCAGGATGGAGTGCAGCTGGCGGAAGTTCGCATATTCGTCGCGGGAGATAAAGCCCTTAGCGGCGAGCACCGCGTAGTAGCAGGGAGCCGCATGACCCTTGGAGAGCACGAAGCGGTCTCGGTCGGGATCGTGCGGGTTCTGCGGGTCAACGCGCATGTGATTGAAGAAGACGCTGGTCATCAGCTCCACCGCGGACAGCGAACCGCCGGGGTGGCCGCTGCCGGCGTTGGCGGTCATCGTGATGATGTCGCGCCGCACCTGCCGGCAGATGGGGGAAAGCTCTTTTGTATTCATGGAAACCCTCCTTGAAAAATACATTTCATCAACTATTAAGTATATCGGATGAAGCCGGGAAAGTCAATTTTAATCCTCGTTCTTTTTTATCTTTACATGCGACAAGGGATTTGCCTTTGCAGCCACGCGCAGCGCGTCGTTATCAATGTGTGTGTAGATCTCCGTCGTGTTCAGATGCTCATGCCCGAGCACCTCCTGCACGGCTTTGACGTCCACGCCATTTTGCAGCATGAGCGTTGCCGCCGTGTGGCGCAGCTTGTGCGAGGAGTATTCTGAAGCGTCGAGCCCCGCGGCGCTCAGGTGCTTTTTGACGAGCGCGTGGACGCTCGAGCGGCTGATGCGCTCGTTGCGCGACGAGAGGAAGAGGGCATTGTGATCGCGGCCGGAGATGGGGCGGCGGACGGCGAGATAACGCTTGAGCGCATCCTTGCAGGCATCGTTTAAGTAGACGATGCGCACCTTGTTGCCTTTGCCGAGCACGCGCAGCGCGTCGTCCTGAATGTCCTGCAGATCAAGGCCGCAAAGCTCGGAGATTCGCAGCCCGCAGTTCAGAAAGATCGTCAGAATGCAGTAATCGCGCTCGCGGTTCTGCCCGTCGACGGACTGCAAAAGCTGCACGCTCTCGTCGAGCGTCAGATATTTCGGCAGCGACTTTTTGATCTTGGGGGAATCGAGGTCCTTGCAGGGATTCGTGTCCAAAAGGTGCGCTTTATTGACCAAATAGTTGTAAAAAGACCGAATTGTTGCGATTTTTCGCGCTCTGGACGCGGCATTCAGGCCGTAGTCGGACACGTCGCTGTTTTGATGCTGCACGCGGTCACGGCTCAGATAGGTCATGTAGGCGTAAATATCGGTCAATGTTACTTTTTTCACAAAGTCAAGATCGACGTCCATGATGGAAATTTCATTGAGAGGGAGGCCGCGCAGCGACGGATCGCGCGACTGCTTCAAATAGCGGAAAAAGTTGCGCAGGTCGAGGAAATATTCATCGACCGTTTTCTGCGAGTGGGCTTTGATGGTCTCGTGGTAGGATAGAAAATCGCGCAAAATCGGCGGCGATTCCAAGCGGTAGTCGTTCATAGTAAATGAGCGCCAGTGCAGGCGCAGAAACAGCTCATCTAAATCAGAAAGAAAAAATACGGAGAAGTTACGAAGTGTTGGATTTCAAAATACCGGAAAAAATTCAGCAGCTCTGATCTGTGAGCGTTGTTGGCAGTTCAAACACGACGCAGAGCAAAGCTGCGCAGAGATTGATCCTTTGAACGGGATGCACAGCGCACATGCCGTTGATC
>ENA-UEQX01001922-UEQX01001922.1-human-gut-metagenome-genome-assembly--contig:-NODE-1922-length-12304-cov-4.156621_pt1 | contig 12304 bp, 10 predicted proteins | sample MGYA00242952_ERZ507952 | MGnify/ENA primary metagenome ERZ507952 (study PRJEB26167, sample SAMN06115425) | human gut metagenome | host: Homo sapiens | place: China:Sichuan | collected 2015-04-07... | reverse complement strand
AGAATCTTTTTCTGTCCGATCACGGTGGCGCAGACTGCGCACAGCAGCACGCTCACGACGATAATGACTGTTTTTTTCATAGCACATAAAAGGTTTATACGGCCATGAAAAATGCAAATACGGTGCCTAACTGCCTAAAGTCGTGACTAAAGACCCAGTTTTTTCAGAAATTCGCCCGTATAGCTGCGTGGGGCGCAGGCTATTTCGTGCGGAGTGCCCGCCGCGACGATCTCGCCGCCGGCCGCCCCGCCTTCGGGGCCGATGTCGATGATGTGGTCGGCGACCTTGATCACGTCGAGGTTGTGCTCGATGACGATCACCGTATTGCCGCGGTCGACGAGTTTGTTGAGCACATCGAGCAGCAGGCGGATGTCCTCGAAATGAAGCCCCGTCGTAGGTTCGTCGAGGATGTAGAGCGTACGCCCCGTATCGCGCTTGGACAGCTCGGAGGAGAGCTTGATACGCTGGCTCTCGCCGCCCGAGAGCGTGGTGCAGGGCTGTCCGAGCGTGAGGTAGCCGAGGCCGACCTCCTGGATGGCACGGAGTTTCTGGTGGATGGCAGGGATATTCTCGAAGAACTCCACGGCCATGTTGACCGTCATGTTCAGCACGTCGTCGATATTCTTGCCTTTGTATTTCACTTCGAGCGTCTCGCGGTTGTAACGGTGTCCCCCGCACGCCTTGCAACGCACGTAGACGTCGGGCAGGAAATTCATCTCGATGGTCTGGACGCCCGCGCCGCGGCACTCCTCGCAGCGGCCGCCCTTGACGTTGAACGAGAAGCGCCCCGCCTTGAAGCCGCGGATCTGGGCATCGGGCGTCATTTCGAACAGTTTGCGGATGTCGGAAAAAACGTTCGAATAGGTCGCCGGGTTGCTGCGCGGCGTACGGCCGATGGGCGACTGGTCGACGACGACCAGTTTGTCGATATGTCCGATGCCTTCGACGCTGTCGTATTCGAGCGGCTGCCCGAAGGAGCGGTAGAGCTCCTTCGAAAGGATCGGGCGCAGCGTCTCGTTGACGAGCGTCGACTTGCCGGAACCGCTGACGCCCGTCACGCAGATGAATTTGCCGAGCGGGAATTCGGCCGTGACGTTCTTGAGGTTGTTGCCCCGCGCCCCGCGGATCACGATGCACTGCCCCGTGCCTTTGCGGAGCGTTTCGGGAATCCCGATACGGCGGCGTCCGGTGAGGTAGTCGGCCGTGATGGAATCGGAACGCAGGATGTCGTCGATCGTACCCGCGGCCATGATATGCCCGCCCTTGCGCCCCGCACGGGGGCCGACGTCGACGATGAAGTCGGCGGCACGCATCATGTCCTCGTCGTGTTCGACGACGATCACCGAGTTGCCGGCATCGCGCAACTCCTCCAGGCTGCGGATCAGGCGCCGGTTGTCGCGCTGGTGCAGGCCGATCGAGGGCTCGTCGAGGATATAAAGCACGTTGACCAGCTTCGAGCCGATCTGCGTGGCGAGGCGAATACGCTGGCTCTCGCCGCCCGAGAGCGAACGCGACGAACGCGACAGCGACAGGTAGCCCAACCCTACGTCCATCAGGAAGCGCAGGCGCTCGCGGATCTCCTTGACGACCTCCTGTGCGATCTTCCACTCCTTGTCGTCCATATAATCCTCGATGTGCGCCACCCATTCCGAAAATTCGGAGATCGACATGGCCGACACGTCGGCGATGCTCTTGCCGCCGATGCGGAACTGGAGCGCCTCCTTCTTGAGGCGCGAACCGCCGCAGACCGAACATTTGCGGTAGACGAGGAACTGCTCGCGCCATTTCTGGCCGCGTTTGGAGTCCTCGTCTTCGGTACGGCCTATATATTCGGCGACGCCCTCCCACGAGACGAGGTGGTTGCCGCCCGAAGAACTGAACTCCGAAAGGTTGATGGTCAACGGCTCGGAATCGCCGTACAACACCGCATTCAGCCCCGGCTCGGGCAGTGACCCGACGGGGTCGTCGAGCGTGAAATCGTAACGCCGCCCCAGCATTTCGAGAATGGCGAAAAGCATGTTGTTGCGATATTTGCCCAGCGGTTCGACGGCGCCCTCGCGCAGCGAAAGCCCCATGTCGGGAATGATCTTCCCGACGTCGAAGACGGCTTCCTCGCCCAGCCCGTTGCAATGCGGGCAGGCGCCCTGGGGCGAGTTGAACGAGAAGGTATGCGGCGCGGGGTCTTCGAACGCGATGCCCGTCGAGGGGCACATCAGGTGGCGGGAGTAGAAGCGCTGCTGTTCGGTACCGTAGTCGTAGACGGCCATCGTACCCTTGCCCTGGCGCAGAGACTCCCTGAGCGAGGTCATCACCCGGTCGCGGGCCTCCTCGCCGACGACCAGGCGGTCGACCACCAGGTCGATGGTGTGTATCTTGTAACGGTCGAGGCGCATACCGGCCGAAATCTCGCGGATCTCGCCGTCAATACGGGCATAGATATACCCCTTTTTGGCCAGCGACTCGAACAGTTCGCGGTAATGCCCCTTGCGGCCTTTGACGATGGGAGCCATCAGGGCGATCTTGCGCCCCGTGAAGCCCGTCATGATGAGCCCGGCGATCTGCTCGTCGGTATAATGCACCATCTCCTCACCCGTGACGGGCGAATAGGCACGCGACGCGCGCGCGTAGAGCAGGCGCAGGAAATCGTTGATCTCGGTCACGGTACCCACCGTGGAACGGGGATTTTTGTTGGTGGTCTTCTGCTCGATGGCGACCACGGGACTCAGGCCCGTGATCTTGTCGACATCGGGACGCTCCATCGTCCCCACGAACTGGCGGGCATAGGTGGAAAGCGTCTCCATGTAGCGGCGTTGTCCCTCGGCGTAGATCGTGTCGAACGCCAGGGACGACTTGCCCGAACCGGAAAGGCCGGTTATGACTACCAGTTTGCGGCGCGGGATCTCCAGGTCGATGTTTTTCAGGTTATGAACCCGGGCTCCCAGTATTTTGATCGTGTCTTCTTTCATCATCGTAGTCAAACGTACCGGAAGCCCCGTTTAGTGTACGGGCTCTCCGGCGCGAATATCGTACAAAGATAGCGCATACCGGGGGCAATACCAAATTTTTCGGGAATCAGAATTTCAGCTCGAAGCCGTCGGCATCCATCCACGCCGGGAACTCCTCGCGGAAGGCCGCCTGCGCATCGGAGTCGAATTCGGCGACGAGGGTCTGCTCCCGCTCACCGGCATCGGCCAGCGTGGCGCCACGGAAGTCGACGAGCGCCGAATCGCCCGCATAGAAAGCATCGGGGTCTGTGCCCACGCGGTTTACGCCCGCCAGGTAGCACTGGTTCTCGATGGCCCGCGCCCGCAGCAGCGTACGCCACACCTCGCGGCGGTCGTCCGCCCACGAGGCGCTGCACAGGATGGCATCGTAATCGCCCCGGTTGCGGCTCCACACCGGGAAGCGCAGATCGTAGCAGATCAGCAGCAGGAACCGGAACCCCACAGATTCCACCACCACGCGACGGCCGCCCGGAGTATAGTCGCGCGCTTCGCCGCCGGGACGAAACAGGTGCCGCTTGTCGTACCAGGCAACCCCGCCCGAAGGCTTCACGAAAAACATCCGGTTGCGGAACTCCCCGTTTTCGGCGATGACGACGCTGCCCACGACAGCTTTGCCGTATTGTGCCGCCCAGCGCCGCATGGTCGAAGCGACAAGCCCGTCGGCAGGCTCGGCGACACGGGCGGGGCGCAGTTTGAACCCCGTGGCGAACATTTCGGGCAGCACGGCAATATCAGCATCGGCCGCCGCAACGATAGGCTCCAGACGTTCCAGGTTCCGGGCGGTATGTTCCCATTCCATGTCGACCTGGCAGACAGCAACACGTATTTTCATAGAAAAACTCCGTTTTGTAAACAAATATATAAAATTTTCTTACAGATCGCACCTGCGGGAATAAAAAACATGGAGGTTTGTAAGGCAGGGCGGCAACAGAGGGAACCGGGCATACAAAACGGACACGCAGGGCGGCACCCTTGCGGCAGTGCGTACGGTTCGGCGATGAAAAGCAATGCGGGGAAACAGGGCGCGGGCAGCCGGTCGCAACCGGCCAAGGCGCACGGCCCTGCGACGGTCTGTCCAGACGAGCTGCCCGAACGACCAGACGCAGCCGGAAAAAAGCAGCCGGCAAGACAAACAGCCTTACACTGACGACCGGGCGCGGATTGTCAATAGGAGAATAGCGGACAGGCAAAACGACCGGACGAAGACAGGCACGGGCGGCCGACGCCAACCCGTACGCCTCAACGCGCCTCCAACCGCCACACCGTGACCGAGGAGGCATTGTCGCGCTGGTGCAGCAGCGAAATCCGGCAGGGCACGAAATCCGAAGCCCGGCAGTTCCAGACGTCGACGAACTGCTGGGGATTGCGTTCGGCAAGCGGGAACCAGGTGCTTTGCACCTGCACCATGATGCGGTGTCCGGCGCGGAAGGTATGGGCGATGTCCGTCATCCGGAAAGGCACCCGCGCCGGAACACCGGGCGTAAACGCCTCGGGACGCGAGAAACTGCGGCGATAGCGGCCGCGCATGATGTCGCCCCGCACGAGCATCCGGTAGCCCGGCAGCGGATCGTCCTCGGGGAAAAGGTCGATCAGCTTGACCACGAAATCGGCATCGGTCGTCGAAAGCGTCACTTCCAGGTCGGCATCGACCGGGCCGACTAGGGTCATATCCTCTTCGAGGGGCTCCGAAACGAACGTCAGCACGTCGGGACGACCGAACAGGAAACGCTGGTCGGCGACCATATACTCTTTGGGGCGGCGCAGGCCGGAAACCTCGCAGTACGGCACGGGGTCAGAAGGATCGGATACATAGGTACTTGCGGATGTTTTGGCCGTCGGGCGCCGGGTATCGAGGATGCCGCCGTCGGCGAGGTACAACGTCAGTTTCCGGGCCTCGCGCGGCAGAAAGCGGCCGAAAGTATGCCAGCGGTTGTCCCCCGAGGAAAAGACCGCGGCGGCCGGCAACGGAGCCGCTTCGTCCGTATTGCCGTCACGGAGGTAGTGGTCGAAGAACGGCACCTCGAAATGCTCCATGTAATATTCCCACGAGGCATCGCTGCCGAAATCGAACGCCCCGAGCGTCCGGCCGCCGTTACGCCACGCCCCATGCGCCCACGGGCCCACGACCAGATGGCACGGCGTCGAAGGGCTCTGCCTGTTCAGGGCCCGGTAGAGGGTCCACGCCCCGAAGCAGTCCTCGGCATCGAACGTCCCGCCGACGACGAGCACCGCAGGCTGGACGTTGTAACAGGCACGGCGCAGGTCGCGTTCCTGCCACCACGCGTCGTAATCGGGATGCGCGGACATCTCTTCCCAGAAGGGGTTGGGTTTCAGCAGCCCGGTAAGTTCCGCAAGCGCCGTATGCTCCAGGAAGAACGTCCGCTCGTCGGGCTGGGTCTGCCGGGACATGGAGGGCATTTTCGCGGCCGGAACACGTCCGGGAGGGGTATTCATACCGCTCAGGAAGCGGTAGGAGTCGGTGAGCATCAACACCCCGTTGTGATGCACATCGTCGCCCATGAACCAATCGGTGACGGGAGCCTGCGGGGAGACGGCCTTCACGGCGGGATGGCCGCAAAGGCCGCCCATCATGGCGTAGAACCCCGGATAGGAACACCCGGCGAAACCCACCCGACCGTTGTTGTGCGGGATGTGCCTGACCAGCCAGTCGACCGTGTCGTAGCTGTCGGTCGTCTCGTCGGTCTCACCGCTGCCGGCGGGCCGGACATGCTCGAAGTCGCCCTCGCTCATATAGCGCCCCCGGACATCCTGCATGACGATGATATAGCCGCGGTCGACGTAGCTGCGCAGATAGCCTTTCTCAAACCCCTGCGGGAAGCGTCCAGCACCATAGGGCCCGCAGCCGTAAGGCGTACGAAAAATGATGACGGGGGCTTCGCCGGGCGCCTTGGGCGTATAGACCGCCGTGTAGAGGGCTACGCTGTCGCGCATGGCGATGCGGTACTCGGCCTTGTCGTACAGTTCGGCGACGGGCTGCCCGGCAAAGGCCGCAACAGCGGCGAGCAGGCCGGCCCACAGGAGCGCGAAAAATCCACGGATTTTCATGGCAGGAAGGTTGGGTTCGTTTGCGAAAGTTAGGCTTTTTTCCGCAGATACCCAAAAACCGCCGGACAAAGGGGACAGGAACGGCGAAAATACGCATCCATTTCCCGGTACCGGGAAATACGGCCGGGCTGCCGCTGTTCCAGTTATCAGACGCCAGGCGGGTTGTCCGTACTGCGGAGCGGCCCGTAATCCGGGCGGAAAGCATACGGATTCCGGGATTGCGACCGCCCGCCATATGCGACGGGAACTTCCGGCAAAAGTTGCAATCCCGCAAAAATAAACGTACTTTTGCAGGCGGTCAATTCCGCAAAAACGATATGCTCAGAGCAGGACGCACCCAGAAACTCACCGTAAGCCGTGTTTCGGAATACGGATTATACCTCACCGACGAGGAGCAGAACGAGGTTCTGCTGCCCAACCGTTATATCTCCCTCGCCGACAAACCCGGCGACGAAAAGGAGGTTTTCGTCTACCACGATTCGGAAGACCGCCTCGTGGCGACTACCGAAACGCCGCTGCTCCGCGCCGGGGAGGCGGGTTACCTGCGCGTGGTGGACAAGACCGTGCACGGGGCATTCCTCGACTGGGGACTGCATGGCAAAGACCTCTTCCTGCCCAACCGCAACCAGCAGGGCGGCATCCTCGCGGGACGGAGTTACATCGTATACCTCTATGAAGACAGCATCACGGGGCGCTGCGTGGCGACCACCAAGCTCAAGGGCTTCATCAACAACGACCTGGTCACGGTGGAACCGCGCCAGGAGGTAGACCTGCTGGTCGCCTCGGAAAGCCCGATCGGCTACCGCGTGATCGTCAATAACCGCCATTGGGGCATGCTATACCGCAACCAGGTATTCCGCCCCGTAGCCATCGGCGACCGCATGAAGGGCTACGTCCGCAAAATCACCGAGGACAACCGCATCGACGTAAGCCTCCAACAGGAAGGATATGCGCAGGTCAAGGATTCGGCAGAGGTTTTGCTGCAACTGGTGATCGGCAACGGCGGGCACTTGCCGTTGAACGACGACAGTTCCCCGGAGGAGGTGAAACGCCTTACGGAGATGAGCAAAAAGGTCTTTAAACGCTCGCTGGGCGTGCTGATGAAACGCGGCGCAGTCGAAGTGGGCGAAGACGGGATAAAAGTCAAATGGCAATAATGGGTAAAATGAACACGGCGGAACGGGTTTCGCGCGAGATGTCCGACAATTTCGTCTTCCAGCGGTCGCTGCTGGCTTACCATGCCGCGGCGCAGCGCATCGGCGGCGACGTATTGGAGATCGGCACGGGGGCGGGTTACGGTATCGAGGTAGTGGCACCCCATGCACGGAGTTTCATCACGGTGGACAAATTCGCCCCGGCAGCGGAGCTTATGCGGCATCCGCATGTCGAATTCCACCAGGCCGTAGTGCCGCCGCTGGCATTCGCAGCCAACAGTTTCGATTTCGTGATCTCGTTCCAGGTGATCGAGCATGTGAAGCAGGACATCGAGTTGGTGCGCGAAGTGAAACGGGTACTGAAACCGGGCGGCAAGTTCATCGTGACGACCCCCAATGCACCGATGTCGCTCACCCGCAACCCATGGCACGTACGGGAATATACGGCGGAACAATTGCAAAACCTGCTGGGGCATGAATTCCGGTCGGTCGAAACCCTCGGGGTCGCAGGCAACAGGAAAGTCATGGCCTACTACGAACAGAACCGCCGCAGTGTGGCACGCATCACGCGCTTCGACATTCTCGACCTCCAGCACCACCTGCCCCGCCGCCTGCTCCAGCTACCCTACGACATCCTGAACCGAATCAACCGCCGGAAGCTGCTGAAGGCAAATACCGACCTCACGTCCTCGATCCGTATGGAGGATTACCGCATCTGCCCGGTGTCGGACGACTGTTTCGACCTGTTTTACGTGGCCGAGAAATAGCCGGCGAGCATCTGAAGCGGATTATCAAAAAAAGACAAGCAGCCTCATGCGGGGCTGCTTGCTCTTTTTAACGGCTCGTTCGAGCGCTCGTCATGTTTAATATTCCTCCTCGTTGAAGAAGAAATCGGGCCAAATATCTTCGATAGATTCGTAAATCTCACCCTCGTCCTCTATTTCCTGCAGATTTTCGAGCACTTCGAGAGGCGCACCCGAACGCACGGCATAGTCAATCAGTTCATCTTTCGTAGCGGGCCAGGGAGCATCTTCCAGCTTCGATGCCAATTCAAGTGTCCAGTACATAGTTCCAAGTTTTTAAGTTCCCAAATATCAGCGGATTAACATCAGGCAATAATCGCTATTCCGCTATCACTGATTTGCAAAAGTATAAAAAAAACGAGAAAAACAAAGAAAAAATTACAAAACATCCATGCGCACGCATCAATAAACTGGAATACAAAGCTTTATGGAATCCACAAGGTCTCCTCGACGCCGTAATGCTCTGTGAGCGTGCGCCCGAGCAGATAGAAATAGTCGGAAAGGCGGTTCAGCCACATCAGCACGATGGCATCCGTGCCGTATTTTTCATCGGCACGCAACGCGGCACGCTCGGCACGCCGGCAGACCGTACGGCACACGTGGCACATCGAAACGACGGCGTTGCCACCCGGGATCGTGAATTTGTCGATCGGTTTGAGCGCGTCCTGCATCGCGTCGATACGGCCTTCGAGCCAGGTGACGGCCTCGGGAGCCAGCGGCGCAACCTTCCCGCACCCCGTTTTTCCGCATGCCAGCAATGCCTCGACGGTCATCAGGCGTGACAGGATACGGTTCAGGTCATCGACATAGGGCGACAGCGCAGCTTCCGCACGCATGTTGTCTCCGAGCAAGGCCGCAAAGGCCGCCAATTCGTCCACCGTGCCGTAAGCCTCGACCCGTTCGTCGGTCTTGAAGACCCGTTCGCCGCCGACAAGGGAGGTCAACCCCTTATCGCCTTTTTTCGTGTATACTTTCATATCCGGAAGTGTTGTTTCGGCAAATTATTATTGAAAACCAGCAGGTAACCGCGGTTGTCCACCGTCGTCGAACGGTGCGCCGCGACGATTTGCAGGCACATGGCCCGGCGTTCACGCCCGTCGTAGGGGGACATGACCGCCACCGTATTCCCGGCGGCAGCCGCATCACCGACCAGCGCGAGCGTCTCCGTCCGGGACAGGCTGCGCGTCGCTATGCAGAACTCCGCATCCGCACGATTCAGGCCAAAAGTGGCGTAGCCGCAATGAATCGCCAGGTTTTGCAGCTGCACGGCGCGGCGTTCGGGCACCCCGGCCGCGAGCAGTTCACGGAACAACGCCCGGTCGCCGGGAAGCAGCGTATCGCGCATGAACACATTACGCACGACGTCGTATACGAAAGGCGAATGCACGCCGTGCCCACGGAAGAAACGGGCCCGGGAGAGCCTGTTACGCAGCTCAGTGACCCGCCCGTAAAATTTCAAACCGAGTTTATGGCCGCCGATCCCCATAACCGTTATTTTTTCAACAGCCCCGCAAGGCGCCCCGTCGAAAAGGCGATCTGGAGGTTATAACCGCCCGTATTGGCATCGAGGTCGAGCACTTCGCCCGCGAAATAGAGCCCCCGGATCTTCAGCGATTCCATGGTATAGGGGTTGACTTCGGCGCAGGAAACGCCCCCGGCCGTCACGATGGCGTATTCGAACGGCGCATAGTCCGTGATGGGGAACGTGAATCCCTTGAGCGTCTTGATAAGGCGGGTTATCTCCTCTTCGGTGAGCTTGCCGATGTAATTCTTTCCGTTGACACCGAGTTCGTGCACCAAAGTCATCACGAGCGGCTTGGGCACCAGCTTGCGCAGCAACTCGGCGAAGAACTCCGTCGGCTCCATCCCGGCTATCTCGCGGGCGATACGTTCGCGCAGTACCTCTTCGGTCAGTGCGGGTTTCAGGTCGACGACCAGTTTAACGCGGCGTTCGTCGATCAGCGCATCGACCGCATCGCGGCTCATGCGCAGCGCCACGGCACCCTCGATGCCGCGCTCGGAGAAGCCCAGTTCACCGAACTCCTCGCGCACGGGTTCGTCGTCGACATAGAGCACGGCCCTGATATTTTTCAGCAACAGACCGTCGAGGTAGCCGATCTGCGGATGCGACGAAACGAGCGGCGTCAGCGAAGGACGCACCGGTTCGACGGTATGTCCCAGGTCGGCCGCAAAGGTGTAGCCGTCGCCCGTGGAACCCGTGGCGGGATAGGAAACGCCACCCGTGGCGACAATCACCTGCGGACATTCCTCCTTGCGTTCGAAACCGCGCCTGTTGATATAGCGGACGCCGAAGACCTTATCACCCAGGGTCATGATCTCCGTCACGCGCGTATTATAAATGATCTTCACGCCGTTCTCGTAGCAATATTCCAACAGCGCATTGGCGATGTCCCACGCCTTGCCGCTCTTGGGAAAGACGCGCTCGCCGCGTTCGATGTCGAGCTTCACCCCGGCCTTTTCGAAGAAACGGATGGCGGCGCGGTTATTGAACTCGGCGAAAGCCTGTCCGAGAAATTCCGCGTTGGTACGCACCTGCGCGGCAAACTCCTCGGCCGGGCGGGCGTTGGTGACGTTGCAGCGCCCTTTGCCCGTGATACGGACTTTACGGCCCGACTTGTCCATCTTTTCGATCAGCAGCACACGCTTGCCGTCGCGCGCCGCCGTACCTGCGGCCATCATGCCCGCTGCCCCAGCCCCGATGACGATCACATCGTACGGCCGGATTTCTTTTTCTTCGATTTGTTCCATACGGCTGCAAAGATAGACAATAATTCTTTCTTTCCGGAAAAATTTTTCCTATCTTTGCGGCCGAAAAAACCGTTCTAAACAGATATGTTGAGCAGAAGATTACTCCGTATAAAGGTCGTCAAGGCACTGTTCGCCCACCTCAAATCGGGCGCCGACAACATGATGGCATCGGAAAAAACGCTGATGGCGTCCGTCGACAAGGCCTACGACCTCTATTTCCAGATCCTGACCCTCCCCGTGGAGCTGGCGCGTTATGCCGAGCAGCGGCAGGAACTGGCCAAACAGAAAAAACTGCCGACATACGAAGACCTCAACCCCAATACCAAGTTCGTAGACAACCGGGTGACCCGCGTCATCGCCAACAGCGATGCCGTGAACGACCGCATCGCCGCCCGCAAGCTGGGCTGGGGACGACATCCGGAGCTGATCCGTACGCTCTACACGCAACTCTCGGAAAGCGACTATTTCAAGGACTACATGCTGCGCGAGGAGCGCTCGTTCGCCGACGACCGCAAGCTGCTCGAAGATTTCTTCAAGGAGTTGCAGAGCTGCGAGGCGCTGGAAACCGAGCTGGAAGAGATGTCGATCCTCTGGAGCGACGACCTGCCCTACATCGTAATGATGATCCTGCGTTCGCTCTCGGGCCTGAAACCGTCGCACACCGAACTGAAAGTCCCCTCGAAGTTCAAGAGCGACGAAGACCCCGAATTCGTGAAGACGCTTTTCGAAAAATCGCTGGTCAACTACGATGCCTACCAGGATTACATCGAAAAGTTCACCGCCAACTGGGACGTGGAACGCATCGTGTTCATGGACAACCTGATCATCGGCACAGCCATGGCCGAACTGACCTCGTTCCCGTCGATTCCCGTCAAAGTAACGCTCGACGAGTACATCGAGATTTCGAAATACTACTCGACACCCGGCAGCAGCACCTTCATCAACGGCGTGCTGGACAAGATCGTCGAATCGCTCACCGCCGAAGGCCGCATCAGGAAAGCCGGCCGCGGCCTTATCTGAGTCCCGATGCTGCGCGGGGTGTTGTTGCTGGCGCTGGCCGTGACGACCGCGGCATGCGGCACCCGGCAGGCACGCACGGGCGAGACCGGGCGGAAAGGCCGGATTATCGCCGTCACGGACACGATCCTCGACACGGGCGGCACGGATACCGTGCGTTTCGGACGCATGCACTCGGGGGAGGTGGCCGTGCTCAGGCTCTGGATCGAAAACCGGGCATCGAAGCCCGTAGCCATCACCCGATACGACCGCAGCTGCGGGTGCACGACGCTCGGATATGACACACAGCCCATTACGCCGGGCGATGCGCAGCAGGTATCACTCACCTTCGATGCGGGGGGCGAATGGGGCTGGCAGCTCAAGACGCTGGACATCACATTCGCCGGCGGGCGGAAACCCCTGAGGCTGTTCATCGAGGCTCACTCACAAGGCTTGCAGTCTGTCCGTGCCCATTTCAATGTCCTGGCATGGGGCGAGGATATGGAAGAGT
>ENA-UEQX01001919-UEQX01001919.1-human-gut-metagenome-genome-assembly--contig:-NODE-1919-length-12310-cov-5.389765_pt1 | contig 12310 bp, 8 predicted proteins | sample MGYA00242952_ERZ507952 | MGnify/ENA primary metagenome ERZ507952 (study PRJEB26167, sample SAMN06115425) | human gut metagenome | host: Homo sapiens | place: China:Sichuan | collected 2015-04-07... | reverse complement strand
AGAATACGCCGAGGTTGTCGAGGAAGATCAGCAGCAGCACGGCCGGGCAGACGTAGCGGAGCAGGAAGCTGAACAGGCCGTAGATGCGGAATTTCAGCTCTCCGTCGTTGGTGATCTGTGCCTTGAGGATGTGGTGGTCGAGCTTCCAGCCCACGAAGATGCAGGTGAAAAGCCCGCCTGCCAGCAGCAGGATGTTGGCCGTCAGGAAGTCGAGCGAATCGAAAAGTGAGAGCCCGGCGATCTTCCAACTGCCCAACGCACCCAGCGACAGCGATGCCAGCGACGCCAGGGCGGCCGTGGCGGCGGTCGTCAGCCATGCCGCAGCCTTGCGGCTCAGGTGCCACTCCTCGTGCAGGTAGACCGTGACCACCTCGTGCAGCGAGATGGTCGAGGTGAGCGCCGCGACGACCAGCAGCAGGAAGAAGATAGACGACCACACCATGCTCAGCGGCATGCCGTTGAAGATACTCGGCAGGGTGATGAATACGAGCGACGGCCCCGACGAAGGCTCGATGCCTACGCTGAATACCGCCGGGAAGATCACCACGCCGGCCAGTATGGCCACCAGTGTGTCGAGGATGGTGACGTTGAGCGCCGTGTGGCGCAGGTTCGTGTCCGGTTTGAAATACGAGGCGTAGGTCACCATCGTGCCGATGCCGATCGAAAGCGAGAAGAATGCCTGCCCCAGTGCAACGAGCACGGTCGTGGGCGTCACCTTCGAGAAGTCGGGGGCGAAGAGGAACTTCAGCCCGGCTTCCCCGCCCGGCATCAACAGCGAATGTACCGACAGTACGATCAGAATCAGGAACAGCAGCGGCATGAGGATTTTAGCCGAGCGTTCGATGCCTTTCTGCACGCCCATGGCGATCACGAAATGGGTTGCGAGGACGAACAGGCAGGTGTAGACGACCGGCCTCCAGGGATTGCTGATAAAGTTCTCGAAGAGACTCTTGTACTGCTCGGCGGTCGAGAAACGAGCGATACTGCCCGTCACCGAGTGCACCATGTATTCGGCCGTCCATCCCGATACTACGAAGTAGAACCCCAGGATCAGGAATGCGGCCAGCACGCCGTTGTAACCCAGAAAACTCCACCGTGGGTTCAGCGCCCGGTAGGCACCCACGGCATTGCGGTGCGAAGCACGCCCCACGGTGAACTCCGCGATCATGAGCGGCAGCCCCAGCAGCAGGACGCAAAGGATGTAGATTATCAGAAATGCCCCGCCGCCGTTGTCCCCGGCTACATAGGGGAAGCGCCAGATGTTGCCCAGCCCCACGGAACTTCCCGCGGCGACCAGCACGGCGCTCAATTTGCCACCCAAGGTGGCGCGACTCTCCTTGTGATGCATAACCTAACCTGTTTATTATCGCAAACGGGTGTGCGCATGCATGCGCACACCCGTCCTATTTCTCCAGCACGACGCTCACCTTCTCGAGCTTTCCGCCCAGCGGCGGCGCCAGTTTCGATACGGTGCATTTTACGTGCCGCACCTGCGGGAAGGTGGCGTAAACCGCCTCGATGATGTTCGTCGCCACCCGCTCGATGGTGTGCTGCGTGATTCGCATCTGCATCTCGACGACTTCGTAGGCCGTCAGGTAGTTGACCGTCTTGCGCACGTCGTCGTCCGTGGCCGCATGGCCCAGTTCGGCCGTCAGTTCCAGGTCGACCGTGAAGCGGTTGCCTACCTTGCGTTCCAGCTCGTAGCAGCCGTGCAGCGCGTGGAATTCCATGCGCGTCAGGACGATGCGGTATTCCATGCTACTCGGCGATTACGAGGTAGTAGTTCTTCTTACCCCTCTGTACGAGCAGGTATTTGCCGGCGATCAGGTCGGCCTCGCCCACCGTACGTGCCGGGTCGGCGACCTTCTCCTTGTTGAGCGACACGCCGCCGCCCTGCACCATCTTGCGGCATTCGCCCTTCGAGGGAAACACCTGCGTTTTTTCGGCGCACAGATCGACGAACGGCAGGCCCAGCTCGGCACGGGCGATGCGGAACTGCGGCACGCCCTCGAACACCTGCAACAGGGTCTCTTCGTCTATTTTGCGCAGCGCCTCCGACGTCGAGCCGCCGAAGAGGATCGCCGAGGCTTCGACCGCCTTTTCGTACTCCTCCCTGGAGTGGATCATCGTGGTGATCTCCTGTGCCAGCCGCTTTTGCAGTACGCGCAGGTGGGGCGCCGCCTCGTGTTCGGCGGTCAGCGCCTCGACGGTTTCACGGTCTAACAGCGTGAAGATGCGGATGTAACGCTTGGCGTCCTCGTCGCTGACGTTGAGCCAGAACTGGTAGAACTTGTAGGGCGAGGTATAGCGCGCATCGAGCCATACGTTGCCGCTCTCGGTCTTGCCGAATTTCGTACCGTCGGCCTTGGTGATGAGCGGGCAGGTGATGGCGAATGCTTCGGCCTCGTTGCCCAGTTTGCGGCGGATCAGCTCCGTTCCGGTGGTGATGTTGCCCCACTGGTCGGCGCCGCCCAGCTGCACCTTGCAGTTCATCGTCTGGTAGAGGTGCAGGAAGTCGAAGCCCTGTACCAGCTGGTAGGTGAACTCGGTGAACGACATGCCGTCGCCCTCGCCGCTGAACCGTTTCTTGACCGAATCTTTGGCCATCATGTAGTTGACGGTGATGCACTTGCCGATATCGCGGATGAATTCCAGAAACGAAATGTCCTTCATCCAGTCGTAGTTGTTCACCAGCACGGCCGCGTTCGGGGCGTCCGACTCGAAGTCGAGCAGTTTGGCCAGCTGGCGCTTGATCGCCTCCTGGTTGTGGCGCAGCGTGGGTTCGTCGAGCAGGTTGCGCTCCTGCGACTTGCCCGAGGGGTCGCCGATCATGCCCGTCGCGCCGCCTATAAGCGCCAGCGGACGGTGGCCGCACATCTGGAAATGCTTGAGGATCATTACGCCCACCAGGTGGCCGATATGCAGCGAGTCGGCCGTGGGGTCGATGCCCAGGTAGGCCGTCGTCATCTCTTTTTCGAGTTGTTCCTTCGCGCCGGGCATGATCGTGTGGATCATCCCGCGCCATTCGAGTTCTTCGATGAAATTCTTTGTTGCCATTTTTATTGTTCGTTCTTTTTATTCTACTTCCAAGTCCAGTGCTTTGCGGAGTTCCGCGACGAGCGGGTTCTTCTCCGTGATGTAGCGGACGCGGTCTTCGAGCTTGATCGGGCGTGCCGCCCGGATCTCTTCATTGACCGTGACCTCCAGTTCGATCATACCCTCGATGCCCGCCAGTTCGGCGATGCGCATCAGCATCCCGGTCTTGCTGCGCAGGATCTCCTCGCGCAGCTCCGTCGTCGGTACGCTCACCGAGATCGTGTTGTCGCGGAACGTCATCAGCTCGAAAGCCGGCACGAAGCGCGGGCGTTTCTCCTTGATGAGGTTCAGTATCCTGCCTCGGGCGTGCTCCAACTTTTCGGCACAGTCCGGGTCTATGCGCACGGTTTCGGGTTCGTCGGGCGTTTCGCCGTCCGACAGCTCCTCGTCGGGGTCGCCGCCTGCCGAGGCGAGCAGCTCCGAGAGCGACGCGCCCGAAATCAGCGGCCGCCGCATCATCCCCGGTGCAGGCTGTACCGGGAGTGTTCCCTGTGCAGCCGGGCCGGCGGAGGTACCCGCTGCCGGCCTTCCGGCCGGGGACGCGGCAGGCATTGCTGCAGACGTCGCTGCGGAAGGGGGGGCCGTTGCGGCTCCTGCTGCTTGCGCTGCCGGTTGTGCCGTTGCGGCTGCCGGGGCTCCGGGGTTGCCGGAGGCGCTTGCTGCCGGGGCGTTCGTTGCCGGATTACCGGTGGCGCTAACCCCTGCCGGTTGTGCCGTTGCGGCTGCCGGGGCTGCGGGGTTGCCGGAGGCATTTGCCGCCGGGGCGTTCGTTGCCGGATTTCCGGTCGCCGAAACCTCTGCCGCTTGTGCCGTTGCGGTTGCCGGCTGCCCGGCCGCTGCCGGAGCCGCCGCAGATGCGGGGCCCGCCGTGCGGGGGGTGAGGGTAGGAAGGGGATATTCCCCGGAAGATGTCAGAGAGTCATTTTTTTTTTGGCCGAGCCCTGCGATCTTCATCAGGCCCAGCTCGACGAACAACCGCTGGTTGGACGATTGCCGGATCTTCCCGTCGAGCTCCGTCAGGCAGGAGATGGCTCCGAACAGGAACTCGACATCGCAGGCGCCCGCCTGCGTCCGGTATCGTTCGAGCAGCGTCCCGGTCATTTCGATCAGCCGCAGCGTTTCGGGGCGCTTGGCCATCAGCAGGTCGCGCATGTGGCGGTTCAGCCCCGCCATGAAGGTCTGCCCCGAGAAACCCCGCGACAGCACGCTGTCGAATGTCACCAGCGTATCGACATAGTTGCCCGCGAGCAGCATCTCCGTGACGCCGAAGTAGGTGTCGTAGTCCAGGACGTTGAGCGTCTGGGCGACGTTGCGGTAATCGAGCGCCTTGCCGCAGAACGACACGGCCTTGTCGAACATCGACAGGGCGTCGCGCATACCCCCGTCGGCTTTCTGGGCAATGAGGTTGAGCGACTCTTCGTCGGCTGCGATGCCCTCCTGCGAGGCGATGTATTTGAGGTATTCGACGCCGTCCTCGACGCGGATGCGGTTGAAATCGTAGATTTGGCACCGCGAGAGGATGGTCGGGATGATCTTGTGTTTTTCGGTCGTCGCGAGAATGAAGATCGCGTGTGCGGGCGGCTCTTCGAGCGTCTTGAGGAAGGCGTTGAACGCCGCCGCCGAGAGCATGTGCACCTCGTCGATGATGAATACCGAGTAGCGCCCTACCTGCGGGATGATGCGCACCTGTTCGATCAGTGTGCGGATATCTTCTACCGAGTTGTTCGACGCGGCGTCCAGCTCGTGGATGTTCAACGAGCGCCCTTCGTTGAACGAACGGCACGATTCGCATTCGTTGCAGGCCTCCGATCCGTTGGGGTTCAGGCAGTTGATGGCCTTTGCGAAGATGCGGGCACAAGTGGTCTTGCCTACGCCGCGGGGGCCGCAGAACAGGTAGGCGTGAGCCAACTGCCCGCGCTCGATCGCATTTTTAAGCGTGGAGGTGATATGTTTCTGTCCGACGACCGAGGCGAAGGTCGCGGGGCGGTATTTGCGTGCGCTGACGATAAAATCACTCATAGTAGCGCAAAGATACGAATTAAGAATTAAATTAAAAATGAAACCCGCCTACAAAATGACAGCCCTCTCCCCATACCCGGGCAAAGGGCTGTGCCTGGCGGGCCGGGCAGCCTGTTGCACCCGCCCCTCCGGGCTGCCTGCCGTTTTTATTTGGCAGCGGCCTTCCGCAGTCCGAGGAGTCCGAGCAGTCCCGGGTGCGACGGTTGCGTCCGCTTGGCCGGCGGCAGGGATATTTGCGATCCCATCAATTCCTGAAACTCCTGGCTGAATCCCGTATCCATACCTGCAGATGAGGTGAATGTCAGTTCCCCGAATACGGGGTTTCCGGCGACTTCGTAAAGGTCGACCCGTACTTGGGGGAATCCTGATGAGAGCCGTTTGGCCGCATCGAGCATCCGGTCGAGGGATGCCGGACGCGGGATATCACACTGATGTGGGTCGTAATATTTTCCGGTGACGTAATGACCTATGTTTTTCCATGTCCTGGCATCGTACAATCCTGTTTTGACGTCGGATGGCGATTTACGGTTGTAGCAGACCATGCAACAATAGGGGTTGCCATCGAAACAGTAGAATTTATAGTCGATGAGCGAATTGCCGAATGCTGGTTCTGAGGGAAGGAGGCGTTCGGCGATAATGCGGGGTTTAATACCAAAATAGTGGTGTTCGGCCGTCATGCGGCCGAATTTCTTTCGCAGGGTGTGGTTGAGTGTACGGCGGATCGACCGGATATCGGCTTTTTGCCTGTCGTTCACGATGATAACTTGTCCGTAGCCGTTGTTGGTTTTCAGCACGAACGTGTCGGGGAGATTCCCCCCCCCGCTGAAGTCTATCTCCTCTGCGGATTCCCATACACCGTATAATTCGTTGAGCATCCATCCCAGCCCGCATTGCTCGACATACTCGCGGACGCGGTACTTGTCGGCCAGTTGCGACCAGCGGGTGGTGTCGGCATGGAGCATCATCCAGAGGACTTTTTCGTTGAAGGTTCGGGGGTTTTCGAGGTCGGGGTCGGTGCCGAATCGTTGCCGGTAGCGTATCCTGACCAGTTTTTCCGGGTTACGGTACGCATAGTAGCGCATCTGCAACTGCTGCCATTTGCGCAGCAGGAACGGGGGTTTACGATATGTCATGAACCTGAAGAGTGAGAGTTAGGTGTTGCGAAGATAATACATTTCGGGCGATGTTCTGCTGTTTTATGCCGTATTGTGTAACTCTTCTGCAAAACAGCTGCCGTTTTGGCGCCTCGTGTCAGTCCCGGGAGTGACAAAGAATGACACATTGGCCGGAAATCGGGGTTGGCAGGCGTTTTGCGGAGATAATCTGCGAAAGTTAGAAAACAAATTATCAGAGATATGAACATCAATACGTTAACTGTAAAAGCGCAGGAGGCTCTGCAAAGTGCATTGACTCTTGCCCGGGAGCGCGGACAGCAAGCTGTCGAACCGCTCCATATTCTGAGCGTGCTTGTCCGCGAGGACGATTCGCTCGCTACGTTCCTCCTGGGGCGTGTCGGGGTGAATGTCCGCGGCCTGCGCGACGAGGCCGACCGTGCCGTCGCGTCCCTTCCGAGGGTCGAAGGCGGCGGCGACCAGTTCTTTTCGCAGGACTCCTCGAAGGTGATCCAGCGTGCCGTGGACTTTACCCGGAACTTCGGCGACAAATATGCGTCGGTCGAGCACCTGCTGCTGGGGCTTATCGCCGAGCGCGGGCAGGTCGCCGACATCCTCAAGCGCAGCGGTGCTACCGAGAAGGAACTCCTTGAGGCGATCCGCACCTTCCGCAAGGGGGCTACGGTCGATTCCCAGACCTCCGAGCAGCAGTTCGATGCGCTGGGCAAGTATGCCATCAACCTCAACGAACAGGCCCGTTCGGGCAAGCTCGACCCGGTGATCGGCCGTGACGAGGAGATCCGCCGCGTGTTGCAGATCCTCTCGCGGCGTACCAAGAACAACCCGATCCTCGTGGGTGAGGCGGGTGTCGGCAAGACCGCCATCGCCGAGGGTATCGCACACCGGATCGTCGACGGCGACGTGCCCGAGAATCTGAAGTCGAAGGTGATCTACTCGCTCGACATGGGTGCCCTGATCGCGGGTGCCAAGTACCAGGGTGAATTCGAGGAGCGTCTGAAGGCCGTCGTGCAGGAAGTCGTGGCCAGCGACGGCGACATCCTGCTGTTCATCGACGAGATCCACACTCTCGTGGGCGCCGGCAAGTCGTCGGGTGCGATGGACGCCGCCAACATCCTCAAGCCTGCACTTGCGCGGGGCGAGCTGCGGACGATCGGCGCCACGACGCTCGACGAGTTCCAGAAGTATTTCGAGCAGGACAAGGCCCTCGAACGCCGTTTCCAGAAGGTCATGGTCGACGAACCGAGTCCCGAGGATGCCATTTCGATCCTCCGCGGTCTGAAGGATCGTTACGAAAACCACCATCAGGTGCGGATCAAGGACGAGGCGATCGTGGCCGCCGTCGAGTTGTCGACGCGTTACATCACCTCGCGGTTCCTGCCCGACAAGGCCATCGACCTGGTGGACGAGGCGGCCTCGCGGCTGCGGCTGGAGATGAACTCCGTGCCCGAGGAGATCGACACCCTCGACCGGCGTGTGCGCCAGCTGGAGATCGAACGCGAAGCGATCCGCCGCGAGAAGGACAAGGAGCGCGTCGAGCATCTCACCAAGGAGATCGAGGAGCTCAAGGCCCGTGACGCCGAAATGCGTGCCAAGTGGCAGGGGCAGCGCGATCTCTTGAAAAAGATTCAGTCGAACAAGGACAAAATAGAAGCCCTGAAGATCGAGGCGCAGCAGGCCGAGCGCCAGGGCGATTACGGCAAGGTGGCCGAAATCCGCTACGGCAAGATCCAGGAGGCGGAGAAGGAGATCGCCGCGTTCCAGGAGGAGTACAAACTGGCGTCGGCCAACGGCTCGATGATCAAGGAGGAGGTCGATGCGCAGGACGTCGCCGAGGTGGTGTCGCGCTGGACGGGCATCCCCGTGACGCGCATGCTGGCTTCCGAGCGCGAAAAACTGCTGCACATGGAGGACGAGCTGCACAAGCGCGTCATCGGGCAGGAGCAGGCCATCGCCGCCATTTCCGACGCCGTGCGCCGTTCGCGCGCCGGGCTGAACGACCCCCGCAAACCGATCGGCTCGTTTATCTTCCTCGGCACCACCGGTGTCGGTAAGACCGAGCTGGCCAAGGCGTTGGCCGAGTTCCTCTTCAACGACGACTCGATGATGACGCGTATCGACATGAGCGAATACCAGGAGCGTCACAGCGTGTCGCGTCTGGTCGGGGCGCCTCCGGGATATGTCGGTTACGACGAGGGCGGCCAGCTCACCGAGGCCGTGCGCCGCAAACCCTATTCGGTCGTGCTGCTCGACGAGATCGAGAAGGCCCATCCCGACGTTTTCAACATCCTGTTGCAGGTGCTCGACGACGGTCGTCTGACCGATAACAAGGGCCGTACGGTGGATTTCCGCAATACGATCATCATCATGACCTCGAATATGGGTTCGCAGGTCATCCAGGAGAATTTCGCGGAGGCGTTCAACGGTGAGAAACTCGCCCCCGAAGTGGTCGAGAAGACCCGCCGGGATGTGATCGACCTGCTCAAGCAGCAGCTCAAGCCCGAGTTCCTCAACCGTATCGACGAAATCGTGATGTTCGAGCCGCTGACGCGCCGGGATATCGGGCGCATCGTGGACATTCAGCTCGGTGTGGTGCGCAGGATGCTTGCCGAAAACGGCATCCGCCTCGAATACACCGACAAGGCACGCGAATGGATCGCCTCGGCCGGTTACGACCCGCTCTACGGTGCGCGTCCCGTGAAGCGTACCATCCAGCGCTATGTGGTCAACGACCTGTCGAAGCGCATCCTTGCGGGCGACGTCAACCGCGAGCAGCCGATCCGCATTGACGCCGACGACAAGGGGCTGACCTTCGCGAACTGATCTGCAACGACCCGGCCCCGTGAGGGGTGGGGAGAGGTAAATCGGCACCCGGCTTTACGCATGGACGTAAAGCCGGGTGTTTTTTTAGCGGGTTTCCCACCCGGGAGTGCATGCGACCCGGGTTCCGTCGTCGTAGGTGTGTTCTTCCCGCGAATTTTCCCGGGATTGGATACATATGTAGACCATCTCCTTCTGCGAGGTGTTGCACAGGTTCCTTGCCCCTGCCGGCTGTCGTCCCGTCTATTTCACGAACTTGCTGAAAAATTTCCAGAGCTCCTCGCCCGTGTCGATGTCCTGTTCGCCCCACGAATGTTTCCCGCCGACGATCTCGTAGAGCCAGACTTCGCTGCCGCCCGTGCCGCCCGTGAAGCGGTGGGCGATGACCTTGCGGCCGTTCTCCGGCGTACGCCCGGGAATCGTGTCCGTCTGCATGCCGGTGCATTTGTTCTTGGCTGCCCAGTAATGTACGGCCATCGGTACGGCGACGTAGGCGCCCCAGCCGCCTTTATTGTCGAGATCACCCTCCCACGCCGACGTGCGGTCGGCCGTGCCGTGTATTTCGAACAGGGGCACGGGGTGCGTGGAATCGTCGGCCTTGTAAAGCCATTCGAGCATCAGCCCCGATACGGGTGCCACGGCCGCGAACAGGCGGGGGCGCTGCGCCGCAAGCTGGTAGCACATCTCCCCGCCGTTCGACATGCCCGTGCAAAAGACGTTGCGGCGGCTCAGCCCGTGCTTTTTCTGTAAATGCCGTACCAGTTGCGTGATAAACTCCACGTCGTCGACGGCCATGTCGGCCTGGAACGGGTAGCCTGCGTTCCAGCACGTCTTGCCCCGGCCGTCCTTCGCGCCCTGCGGGTAGCAGACGGCAAAGCCGTGGCGGTCGGCCGCGGCATTCATCCCGAAGCGGCCCGGGTCGTTGTTCGCGCCGTAACCGTGCAGGACGACCACTAGCGGGGCGCCTTGGGGCAGCCCCTGGGGCAGGTGGAGTTTGTACGAGCGTTCGGTACCGCCTGAACGCATCGTGTAGGAAGGGGTGTCCGGATTTGCGGATTGGGGCCGGGCGACGGATGACGCCAGCAGGAGGAGTGCCGTAAAAAGACCCTTTACGACGGAGGGGTTCGAAAGGTATTTCATGCTGTCGGAATTTTCGGGGCTCAGAGTCCTTTCCGGGCGATGCGCCATGCCAGGCTGTTGTAAAGCCCGATCAGCGGCCCCCGCCAGCTGCGGGGCAGGGCGTTGAGGATGCGTACCTTGCGCAGCGTGCGGCGGTAGGTCTTCGTGTAGCCGAAGAACCGGATCGCCCTCGCCGCATCCTTCGTGCCCCCTTTTGCGCTGATGATGAGCGCTTTTCCCAGGGCTGCGCGGGCCACGAACTCGTTGTATCCGTCTGCCGCCGCCGGGTCGTAAAGCTCCTCGAACGAGTAGCGCGTCCGCTCGGGCGTGTAGATGGCCGACGAACGGTTCGAGGCCACCTTCGAATAGTTTGCCAGCGGCTTGGGCGAAAAGCAGACCTTGTAGCGCCGGGCGATCTTGATCCACATGTAGAGATCCTCGCCGATCTTCATTCCCTCGGGGAATCCGCCCACTGATTCGAATACCGCGCGCGGGACGGCGCTGGCCGACGGGATCGAGATATAACGGTGCGCCGAGTCGCGGAAGAAGTCGGCGACCACGCCGCGCTCCGTGGGGGTGGGGGCGGGGAACCGTCCGTCATGGCTGACGATGTTGAAGGCTGTCGAATAAATCCCGCAGCCCGGGAATTCGGCCGCCATCGAAGCGATCTCCTCCAGGAATCCCGGTTCCCACGTGTCGTCGGCGTCGAGCAGGGCGATCAGGTCGCCTGCCGACTCGGCGATGGCGCGGTTGCGTGCCGCGCAGACCCCGGCGTTCGCTTGCGTGACGAGCTTCACGAGCGGCGATGCGATGGCACGCACGGCGTCTGCACTCCCGTCCGTCGATCCGTCGTCCACGACGACGATCTCCGTGGGCTGCAAAGTCTGTGCGAGTACCGAGCGTAGGGTGTCGCCGATTTCGCGCTCCTTGTTGTAGAGGGGTATGATGACCGAGATGGTTGCCGATGCCATTTGTTGCGGTTTGGTTTCTTGCGAAGATACCGATCTTTTGCTACATTTGCAAATAAAACCCTGTTCATGACCGCATCCGAGAAGCTCATCGCATTTATCCGCAATACGTTCGACACGGCGCTTTACTTCGCCGTGATGGCCGTCAAGGAGAATTTCCGCAACTATATCCGCCGTGCGGGCCCGACGGGCGACCCGTCGCGCGGGATGGTCATTCTCGGCAACGGTCCTTCGCTGGCCGAAGACCTGCCGCGATTGATCGCGCGCCGCGAATACGAGGCCAGGGATTTCATGGCGGTCAACTTTTTTGCCGAGGACGACCGCTTCGAGGTGGTCAGGCCGGGTTATTACGTCCTTTCCGACCCGATGTTCTTCCGCGACAGCGAGTGCCGCGACCGCGTGGCCGCGCTCTACCGCACGCTCGATAGCAAGGTCACGTGGCCGATGACGCTCTACGTACAGTTCTATAATCCCGAAAAGTTCGACTACCGCGCCGCACTTCCCAACCCCCGTATCCGCATCGTTCGCTTCCATACGCAGGTCTACCGCGGTTTTGGCAGCGTCGGCTTCTGGCTTTTCCGTCACGGCCTCGGCAGCGCCAATTTCGGCACGGTCGTGCAGGTGGGCGAATACGTCGCCCTGTTATTGGGTTACCGGCAGATCGAGCTCTACGGGGTGGATCATACGTTGCTCGACGGGCTATGCGTCGACGACGCGAACCGCCTGTGCCGTGCTGACCGCCACTATTACGATGCCGGGCCCCGGGCGCCGCAGCCTATCTACATGAAGGTGCCGCATGTGCCCTATACGATGTCGGTATACCTGGCCGAGGTCGCCGAACTCTTCCGCGGGCACGAGGTGCTGCGCGACTATGCCGCGTCGCTCGGTGCGCGGATCGTCAACCGCACCCGCGGCTCGATGATCGACGCCTACGAACGCGGGGCGGAGTAACGCCGCCTTTTTGAAATAAAGGAAGCGACCTGGAAAAGGTCGCTTTTTTATGCTCATCTCGGATTCCCGTTCCCTACCCCAGCCGCCGGCTTGCCGCGATGATCTCGGCCATCGTGAAATCCTCGGGGTTGTCGATGGCCAGCCCTGCGATGCGGTCTACGACAGCCATGTAGGGTTTTTCCCCGATGCGGCGTCCGCGGCCGCACC
>ENA-UEQX01001904-UEQX01001904.1-human-gut-metagenome-genome-assembly--contig:-NODE-1904-length-12379-cov-3.623395_pt1 | contig 12379 bp, 6 predicted proteins | sample MGYA00242952_ERZ507952 | MGnify/ENA primary metagenome ERZ507952 (study PRJEB26167, sample SAMN06115425) | human gut metagenome | host: Homo sapiens | place: China:Sichuan | collected 2015-04-07... | reverse complement strand
GCTCAACGACGTCGTGGACGAATGGCTGAACTTCGGCTATTGCCGCGTCACCGACCACGTCTCCAACGACATCGCACTGACGCCGGAAGGGGACGAGTACTTCGGGCACCGAACCATTGATGAATAAAGATTTTTCTTTGTACATAACCCGCAACGCATGGAGACAGGCATGAAGGGAAGCTTCACCACCCGGAAAGGAGCGCTTTACTGCATCGTCATGACGTGCCTTTGCAGCCTGCTGGCTACGGGCTGCGCCAGCAAATACGGCGCGCAGACGACGGACGTGCATTACTATCCCGACTGCTACCAGCCCATCGCCGATCTGCGCAGCGCCGAAAAGAGCTTCAACACCACAATGGTCATGGGCACTACGATGGGTGCCCTGCTCGGCGCGGTCATCGGCGCGAGCCAGACCGGGAAGGCGGAAGGTGCTCTGGCCGGGGCCGCCATCGGCGCGGGAGCCGGGGCCGGGGCGAGCTATCTCGTCGCCAAGTACAACAACGAGAGGGACGACCGCGTCCGCCTCGCCAGCTATGCCCGCGACCTGAATGCCGACGTCAATTCCCTGAACCGCGTAACCGCCGCCGGGCAGGTGGCCTACAACTGCTACAGCGCGAAGTTCAGGGCCGCCCTTGAGGACTACAAGGCCAAGCGCATCACCCGCGCCGAACTCGATCAGCGTTATGCCGAAATCAAGAGCGGGCTTGCCGAGGCGTCCGCCATTCTGGGCAGCACGCTCAGCGAGGCCGACAAGCGCGAAGCCGAATACCGGCAGGTGCTGACCATCGCGGCGAAGAAGGCCAGCCGCCCGATCCCCCCGGTACAGACCGTTGCCACGACATCCAAGAAGACCAGCAAGGCCACGAAAACCGTCACGCGCAAGCAGACGAGCGACCAGTTGCAGAACCTTTCCAACGGCGTGGGCTCATACAAGGAATCCACGGCGCAGCTCACCGCGGTGAAGTCGGATCTCGACGAGATCCAGCTGCAGATGGACAAGGTGATGCTCGCTCAGGGTTAGTGGGGAACGGATCGGGGGAAGGGGGAAGGCTGCTCGGCGGGAGTTTCCGGAACATTGCGTTTTAAAGTATCCATCATTCCCAATATCCCTTGCTTTATGGAATGTTAGGGGCAGGGATTCGATAACATAAAAGTTTTCCTTCCCTTCCCCAACGCCTCCGTGCCATTTCACCGAAGGTACAACTATGGGTAATCCTCTTCATTTCATACAGGCTTCGGATACGTCGGCTTTCGCCGCCCTGCATACGGAACAGGGCGCGCTCCCTTCGCAGTACGAAGCGTTGCAGGCCTATCTGAAAAAAATCGGCCTTGGGCGGTTCGGCACCCTGTGGGCCGAACCCGTTACCGGGCAGGCCACACCGGCGGGCTACGCCTCCATTTCCTGGTATACGCCGCTGGAAGGCGTCGGCACCCCCCTCTCCCGCCTCGACGCGGGAGAAGCCGAACAGGCGCGGGCTGCCCTGCGCCGGGCGCGGGAAGCCGTCACCCCCCATCTCGACGACACGCCCGGCGGCGTCCTGCTCCGCAAGGCGCTGTTCATCCCTTCGGCGGACAATGTCTTCGTCGTCAACGGCCATCCCGTGCTCGTCAACTGGGGCCTGCTCCCGCAAGGCACGGACGAAGCCACGGCCCCGATACTCTGGGGCGAGCCGGAAAACGGGGAAACGCCCTCCGGTGTGACTGGAGCGGCAACGGCTGCAACGGGAGCTTCCGCCGCAGCGGTTGCCGGGACGGCGGCACGCAATGCCGTTCCCGGTGCGGGCCGTGCGGCTGGCCCTTCCGCCGGAACAAGAACAGCGGGCGCGACCGGAACGGCGGCCGGAACCGCCGCAGGTATTGCCGGGGCAACGGCGGGAAACGCCATCATCCGGCGTAGCAAGGCGGGCCTCTTCGGAGCCCTGCTCCTCGGCATCCTGCTGGGCGTACTCCTGCTTTTCCTGCTGCGTTCCTGCGTAAAAACGGCCCAGGAACAGCCCGTTGCCCCGGAAACGCCCCCGGTTGCGGCGGAGTCCCCCGAAGAGGCGGCACGCAAGGCGGAATGGGCCAACCTGCTCCGCGAAAAAGCGTTCTGGCAGGGTTTGCTGGAACTGACGCCGTGCGAGCTGAAAGCCTTCTTTGACGGCAATGCCGGCAAGACGGATGCGAAACCGGACGCCGGAGAAACCACCCCCGGCAAGGACGTTCCGGAAAACCAGCCCGGGGAAGCGGTCCCCGGCATCTCCCTCCCGCCCCTGCCTTCCGCCAACGCCACGGTTCCGGCAAAGGCCGTGGATCTGTCTACGCTCACCATCCCGCAGCGCCTCGAACAAGGTACGGTACTCATTCTCGCGCCGGTCCCCGGCGGCGCGCAGCAGGGGACCGGCTTTTTCATCAATCCCGATCATGTGCTGACCAACCGCCACGTCGTGGCAAACGCCATCGACGATATGGTGATGGTGACCAACGCCAACCTGCGCGGAGCACGCCGGGGCATGGTCGTCGCGCGCAGCGATACGCCGGGATACGATTTCGCGGTCATCAAGGTGATGCTCGTGGAAGGGGATCAGGTTCCCGCCCTTCCGTTGTCCCCGACCGTCAACCGGACCGACAAGGTAAGCGCATGGGGCTTCCCCGCCCTCGTTTCCGAACAGGACCCCGCCTACCTGCGGCTCCTCAGGGGCGACTTCAACGCCGTCCCCGAGGTCGTGTTCACCGACGGCGTGGTCAACGCCATCCTCCAGACCTCGCCCCGCAACATCGTGCATTCCGCCGTGGTTTCACAGGGCAACAGCGGCGGCCCGCTGGTCAACGAGAAGGGCGACGTCATCGGCATCAACACCTTCATCAGGCTGGACGCGGACTCCAACCGCCAGACTCAGACCGCGCTCGGCAGCGACGCCATCATGGGCTTCCTGCGCGAGAAGGGCATCCCCTTCACCGAACACCAATGAACCGTTCCTGAACAAGGATAGTCAGATATGGCCGGATATTTCATTCTCTCCACCCGGAAGGGGGATTACCGCGCACTGGCGTTCCAGGGCTCGCAGGTCTATGCCTGCCACGCCCAGCTGAGCGGGCTGCTGCGGACCCATTTCGGGGAAGCCCACGCCCGTCTGCTGGCCGAGCCGCTCATGGACCCGCAGGGAACGGCGGTGGACTGGTACACGTCGGGCCCCGTGCAGCCCCTCGCCGAGCTTCCCGCAGAAACGCAGGAAGCCGTTAAAACGCGGTTGCAGGGCCTCCTTTCGGATATTGAAGAGCTGGCCGCCAGCCTTCAGACGGACAGCGATCCCTATAAAAGCCTGTGCGGCACCATGCTGCATCTGGCTACCCGTTTCCCCACGCAGGAATGCCTGTACGCCTCCCTCCCCTCGGGCGAGCCCGCAAGCCCGCCGCAGCCCGTGCTGGTCTGCTGGGGCATGGCCCTTTCTTCCTCCACGGCGCAGGAAGGCATCTATGCAATGGGAGCCACGCCGTTCTCCCCCGAGCCGCAAACGCCTCTCGCCAGCGGCGCATCCGGCGATCCGGATCGCATCGTCCGCGAAGGCGAAGTGACGGAACGCCCCATCGTCGCCCCGCTCCCGCCCACGGTTGTGGTGGAAGGCGAGCCGTGGTGGAAAAAGCTCCTCATGCTCCTGCTCGGCCTGCCCCTCGCACTGTTGCTGTTCTGGGGCCTGCACTTCCTCTTCCCGTGGGTCCCTCCCCTCCCCCTGCCCGCAGGGTGCGCGAGGACGCCCGCCGTTGAAACCCCTCAGCCTGCCGTGCAGCCAGCGGACCCCGGCCCGTCCGAAGCGGATTTGACGGCTTTGCGCGCCGAACTCGAAGTTTTGCGCCAAGCGGCCCAGAAGCGTGCCGAAGCCTGCCAGCCTCCCGCGCCGCCAGCCGTCGAGGAACCCAAAGTGGAAACGCCCGCCGAGCCGCCCAAGGATCTGGGCGATCTGCTCGGCGATCTGACCACCATTCCCAAGGAGGAGCCGAAGCCCGAGCCCAAACCGGAACCCAAGAAAGAACAGCCCGCGCCGAAGAAGGAAGAGCCCAAGCCGGAACCCCCCAAGGAAACCCCGAAGAAGGGCGATCCCATGAAGTTGCCGGACAAGGACGACAAGTCGATGGACTTCCTCGACGGCTGCTGGAACTGCCGCACCGGGCTTTCGGACACGCGGGGCAACCCGATCAAGGTCCGCTTCTGCTTCGGCAAGAACGGCAAGGGGCAGATCACCATCATCGACCGCCAGGGCAAGACCTACACGGGCCGGGCCGACGCGCAGATGCAGAACGGCAGGCTGCACATCGACACCGGAGACGCCACCAGCCGCAATTCACGGGGCAGTTTCAACGGCCTCCGCATCGATTGCAGCCCCGGCGCGGGCAACGACGCCATGTGCTACGGCCGCAACAAGGGCGACAACTCCCCGTGGAGCGCGAAGTTTTTCAGGGATTAGACGGCACAAAGGCATTGGGGAAGGGAGGGAAAACTTTTCTGAAGAAAAGCTTTTCCCTCCCTTCCCCAAACCCCATCCCTCCCTTTCCAAAGACTTTTGTGTTTATTGAATCCATATTCCCAGCGTTCCCTGAGAAAAGTTTCATTGAAAGGCTGGGTACAAAGAATGAAAGGCCGCCCATTTCTCAGTGCAACAGGTTGCCATTCCGGGACGCATAGGAGAAACTTTTACGGCGCGGCTCCGGGATACGGACGCCACGCGGACATTTTTTCATACCGCCCTGCCCGCCTTCGGCTTCCGAAAGCCTTTTTGGGGAACGCGGTGAAGTTTCGAGAGGACGGTAAGGGGAAAGGTGGGGGATGTTCCGCTTTCCCCGGAAAGATTCCCCTCCTCGCCCCCATTTGTAAGGACTCCCTATGAACTACACGTCAGCAGTGAGCATCATACCGGGCGGCTGCCCGCAGTTTCTGGATTGCCGCCTCGACGCGAAGAGCCTCGGCAGGTTCTGGGCGTATTTCCGTGAAATCCCGCAAACCGGGGAATCGGCCATCGCCTCGGCCCGCAGGCAAGTGGAGCTCGTCCCCGTGCCGCTGGACGACACCGGGCAGCCCGGCGACTACGACTACAAGATCGACGCGAACCGGGCTCTTGAAGCGTTCACGGGGCGCTGGGTTCCCGTGCCCTTCCTGCGGCTCTCCAACGAGCAATGGAAGGACGGCGCGTTCAAATGCGAAAAGGGGCCGAGCAACTGGGCCCGCCTGCACGTCAGCCGCGAGGATTCCGATGGCGCTTACCGCCTGACCTTCCTGTTCGATACGACCATTGAGGAGCGCGAACAGCCCACGGGCCAGTATTTCGCCCTGTGCGACGACGACGTGGCGGAGAACGCCCGTTTCGCCCTTTCGCCCAAAAGCCGCGACAACGCGTGGTTCCTCAATACGCTGTGGGTCGACGAATGGATCGCCGAAATCTACGATGCCCACCAGACCGCGCGCCACAACGGGCGGACCACATGGCGCGAGAATACGCCGTTCATCATGGAGCACCTCGCCACGTACCTGACGCTCCTTGAGGCGCTCGCCGCAAGCGGAACCGTCCCCACCGTGCGCGTGGTGGACCCCGCCCACCTGACGCCCGTGGACGTGGATCTCGTGCTCGATCTCGGCAACTCCCGCTCCACCGGGATGCTCGTGGAAACCCTCCCCCAGCGCCAGACCAACCTGAACGACAGCTACCTGCTCCAGATCCGGGATCTGAGCCAGCCGGATCGCACCTATACCGGCCCCTTCGCCACGCGCATCGAGTTCGCGGAAGCCACCTTCGGCAATCCGCGCCTGAGCGCCCGCTCGGGCCGCAGCACCCCGGCCTTTGTCTGGCCCTCGGTGGTGCGCGTCGGCCCCGAAGCCGCCCGGCTCGCCCAGCATTCCGTGGGCGCGGAAGGCAATACCGGCATGTCCAGCCCCAAACGCTACCTGTGGGACGAGTCCCCCCGCGCCCAGCAATGGCGCTTCAACGCGTGGGGCACAGGCTCCGAGTTGGAGCCGCCCGTCACCCGGGGCGTGTTCATCCAGCAGATCAACCGCGAAGGCACGCCGTTGTGCTGCTTCGACGATCCGGGCCTCTCCCCGCGCCCCAAAATCCTGCGCACCCAGCAGCCCGAAGTGGCGTTCGAGGCCCATTTCACCCGCAGCTCGACCATGATGTTCCTCCTCAGCGAGATCATCATGCACGCGCTCGCCACCATCAACTCCCCGGCCCAGCGCGGCGAACGCGAACAGCCCGACGTGCCCCGCCGCCTCAAGCGGATCATCTTCACCGTGCCGAGCGCCATGCCCATCGCCGAACAGCGGATCTACCGCCGCTGGGTGACGTGGGCAGTGCGCATGATCTGGGAAACCCTCGGATGGGGGCAGTGGTATACGACCAAACAGGGGATGCGGGACACCCGCCCGGACTACCGGGTCAGCCCTGAGGTCCGTTGCAGCTGGGATGAGGCCACCTGCACCCAGCTCGTCTACCTCTACAACGAGATCACCGAAAAGTTTCAGGGCGACGCCCGCCACTTCTTCGCGCTCATGGGCCGCAAACGCGGCGCGGACGCGCCCTCCCTGCGCATCGCCAACGTGGACATCGGCGGCGGAACCATCGATCTGAGCATCACCACCTTCGCCGTCACCGGGGATGAGGCCACCGCCGCCCGCATCAAGCCGCACATGGCATTCCGCGACGGCTTCAACATCGCGGGCGACGACGTGATCCGCGAGATCGTCGAACAGCACGTCCTGCCCTGCATCGGTCAGGCCACGGGCCTTTCCGATCCCCGCAACCTCCTCGGCCAGCTTTTCGGGCGGGATACCGTGGGCGGCTCGCAGCGCAACCGGGCCCTGCGCACCCAGTTCGCCCGCCAGATCGCCAGCCCGGTCGTCACCCGGATGCTTGAAGGCTACGAACAGGCGGATCTGCTCGTGGGCGGCGTGCAGGAACGCAAGCTGTCCGCGTTCTTCCGGCCCGAGCACGCCCCGCAGGAATCCGATCACGCGTCTCCCGAAACGGAAGGCCTGCCGGAACAGCCTTCCGCCGCGCTCATCCAGTACATCAACGAGACCGTGGAACGTCAGACCGGAAAGCCGTTCAGCCTCATGGATGTGGGCCTGCGCATCGATCCACGGGCCATCGATCGGACCATCCGCAACACGCTCGGCCAGATCCTCGCCAACCTGTGCGAGGTCATCCACGCCTACAACTGCGACCTGCTCCTGCTCACCGGGCGGCCTTCCAAATGGCACGCTATCATTTCCAGTTTCTTCGCCAAGCTCCCCGTCCCGGCGGACCGCATCATCCCCATGCGCGATTTCCGGGTGGGAAGCTGGTACCCCTTTGCCGACAACCGGGGCGAGATCACCGATCCCAAGACGACCGTGGTGGTCGGGGCCATCCTCTGCGCCCTGTCCGAAGGCCATCTCGAAGGCTTTTCCTTTGATACGGGATCGCTGTTCCTCAAGTCCACGGCCCGGTTCATCGGCGCGATGGACGCGGGCGGCCAGATCCGGCAGGCGCAGGTCTGGTTCGAAGCGGATACGGACAATCCCTCCGGCGGCGAGCTGCACAAGGCCATCCAATTCTCCGGCCCAATCCCCATCGGCTTCCGGCAGATTGAGGCCGAGCGCTGGACGACCACCCGCTTCTACATGATGGATTTCGCCGCGCCCGCCGCGCGGAACAACGCCCGGAACCGTCTGCCCTATACGGTGAAGCTCGCCTTCACGGTGGCGGATCTTGCGGACGCGCCCAACGCGGCGTCACGGGACGAGGGGGAACTCGCCGTCAATGAAATTGAAGCCGTGGACGGCACCCCGGTCAATCCCCGCGACCTCGAAATCCGTCTTCAGACCCTCCCCGCCGACGAGGGCTACTGGCTTGATACGGGCGTCTTTAACATTTTGTAGAAAGGCGGAAGACGGGAGGGGGCGGGGAAACCTTTCTGGAGAAAGGTTTTCCCCGCCCCCTCCAGACCTCCCCCACCCCTTCCAAAGACTTTTGTAAACGGGCCGGGAAACGGTTGCCGAGCCCCCGCGGACTGTCTCTTGGCAAAGTTTCCCGGTTTCGCATGAAAAACAACCGGAGCCGCAGAGGATTGTTCCCTGACGGAAGCCTCCGGTTCCGCGTGAAGAAAAACAAGGGGCGGCCTCTTGCCGTTCCACGACATGAAAAAGGGGCACGACTGACTCGCTCGGAACGGCGGCACAGTGTTTTGCGCTGAAAAAGCGAAGGGTTTCGGCATGAAGCACTGCGCCGCCACTCTGAGGGGGTCTAGGGGGAATTCGACCCAAAGGGCGGCGACGCCGAGACCGTTGGACGAGCTTGCGAGCCTTACGGGCATCGCACGCAGAGCGATTTTCCCCAGCCCGCCGGGAGGCATTCCTCTTATGACCATAGACGATCAAAAACTTGTCGAACAGTGCGAAGCGGGCATCAAAACGCTCGCCGGCGTTGACGAATGGGTCAGGGCAAACCCGCAGGCCACAGGCTCCTCCGGCGAGGCGCTCCTGCGCGAGAGCAACCGGCTCGCCCGTGCCCTGCGCAAGGAAGCCGCCACCGCCGCGCGGAAAATGTGCGTGGGCGTGTTCGGCCCGAGCCAGTCCGGAAAGTCCTACCTCATCTCGGCGCTGGCGCAGGATGCCGACGGCTCGCTGCTTACGGCGCTCGGCGACGAATCCGCCGATTTCATTCAGGACATCAACCCGGCGGGCGGCAAGGAGTCCACGGGCCTCGTCACGCGCTTCACCCTGACGCCGAGCGGCGCCCCGGCCATGTTTCCCGTGAAACTGCGCCTGCTGTCCGAATTGGATATCGTCAAAATCCTGACGAATACCTACTACGCCGACTGCCGCCACCTCACCCCGCCCGACGAGGACGCCCTCGCCGCCCGCGTGGACGCACTGGCGAAAAAGGCCAAAGGCGAACCGTGGCGGGCCTCCTTCAGCGAAGACGATATGATAGACCTGAAGGAATACGTCACCCGGAATTTCCGGGCCACCGCCGTGGTCCAGAGGCTTGAGCACCTGTACTGGCCCAAGGCCATCCACGCCGCCGGACGCCTCGCACCCGAAGATCGCGCCGCGCTGTTCGAAATCCTGTGGGACGAGGCCAAACCGTTTACGGCGCTCTACCTGCGCCTGAGCGGGGTGCTCGACGCGCTCGGCTATCCCGATGAGGCGTTTTGCGGCAAGGAAGCCCTGCTCCCCCGCGAAACCAGCATCATCGACGTGGAAACGCTGCGCGGCCTTGGAGAGACAGAGGGCGCGGACAGCCTCGAATTGGTCACGAAGGACGGACGCCGGGTCGCGGCGGGCCGATCTGAAATCGCCGCGCTCACGACGGAACTGGCCATCACCATGCGCCACAAGCCGGACGATTTTTTCGAACACACCGACCTGCTCGACTTCCCCGGCTACCGCTCGCGCCTCAAGACCGACGACGTGGCCCGCGAACTCGCCAAGCCCGATCAAATCCGCCAGTTCTTCCTGCGCGGCAAGGTGGCCTACCTCTTCGAGCGCTACAAGACCGATCTCGAACTGACCAGTATGCTCCTGTGCATCGGCCCGAGCAATCAGGAAGTGCAGGATCTGCCCGCCGTCATCAACGACTGGGTGTCCGACGCCGCAGGAAAGACGCCCGAACTCAGGCAGGGCCGACACACCACGCTGTTCCTCGTGCTCACCAAGTTCGACATGGAATTCGAGAAGAAAAAAGGCGCGGTGGACGACGAAACCCGCTGGTCCAACCGCCTGCACGCCTCGCTCCTCGACTTTTTTGGCAAACAGCATGACTGGCCCGAACAGTGGACGCCCGACCAGCCGTTCAACAATGCCTACTGGCTCCGCAATCCCAAATTCCGCTGGGAAGCGGTCATTGCGTTCGACGGCGACCGCGAAACCGGCATCCGTCCCGAACAGGAAGCCTATGTGTCGGACATGAAGGCCAAGTTCCTGAATACGCCCGAAGTGCGCCGCCATTTTGCCGATCCCGAAGCCGCATGGAACGCCGCGTTCACTCTCAACGACGGCGGCGTGGCCTTCCTGCGCCGCCAGCTGCGCCCGGTATGCGATCCGGCGATCAAGCGGCGTCAGGTCGCGGACCGCGTGGCCGACAACCTGCGCCCCTTCGTCGAGCACCTGCGCCGCTTCCACCGCATCGACGACAAGGCCGCCCTGCGCGAGCAGCAGCGCCAGCTCGGTATGCGTCTGGCCCGCAGCCTCGCCCTTACGGCCCAGAACCAGCGGTTCGGGGAGCTGCTCCGGGCCATGCTCATGCGGGATCACGAACTGTACGCCCTCTATTATCAGGTCGAAAACCGGCTCATGCGCGAGAACGAACAGGCTCCCGTGCCGCAGCCGAGCGTGGGCAGCGCCGCCAGCGCGCAGGACATCATGGACGACCTGTTCGGCGACATGGCCCCGCCGGTGCCCGCCTCCGCCGAGACGCCCGAAGCCGCCCCGCAGCCGCTGGACGAGGCGGGCGCGTTCGCGGAACTCGTCGTCGGCGCGTGGATCGAACAGCTCAACGCCCTCGCCGCCGATCCCGTCCGCCAACGGTACTTCGGCCTTGAAGCCGAAGATTTCGGGCAGCTTGTCCATGAGATCATCCAGGGCATGTCCCGCCTCGGCCTCGAAAAAGACATGGCGCAGGCCGTGCGCGACGTGTCCGGCTACCGCAATATCCGGCGCGACAAGCTCATCTGGCGGCAGGCCAGCATGGCCGCCTATTGCATCAGCGCCTTCGTGGACTGGCTCGGCTTCAACCCCGCGTCCGTCCCCGAGGCCAAGCGCACCATCCAGCTTGCCGGGCGCACCCGTACCCTCTTCGGGCAACAGCCCGATCCGGAAGGGTATCCCGCCCTTGCCGCCGAACCCCTTGCATTTGACAGGCAATACTATACCGATTGGCTGGCGGCGCTCATGCACCTCATCGAAGGCAACGCAGACTACGAAGGCGGGCAGACCTTCGATCCGGAGCAGAACGCCCGCCTCGGACGACTCATCAACAACCTGAACCCTTCCGTTTTCACGCAGGACAACTGACATGACGTTTCGCTGTGCACTCCGTTTCGAACCTGACAAGGCCAAGGGGCCGGGCTACGGCCTCATTCTGGCCTCCTGCCCCGGTTTTTCCGCGGCTCCCAACACGCTTCTCTACATGATCAAGGATCCGTCCAACGGCATGAGCCTCGGCCCCAACGGCTGGCAGCCCGGCGACGCCCATCTCGTGCCCGACGCCGTCGCCCCCTCGGGCGAAATCCTGAGCCTGTCGGTAGGCCCCGCCGTTGTGGACAGCCTCGAATTGCAGGCCATTTATCAGGTGGTGCTGTTCACGGACGCCGAGCATATATGGCAGGGAGGCCTCAGCATCAACCGGATCGTCTATTCGCGCGATCCGAGCCTCCTGCCCGATCTGGAGCTTGCCCCAAAAGCCGCGCCTTCCGCAGGGCGCGAGCCCCTGCCCATGCCGGAAATGGAAACCGGCCCCGCGCCAACGTCGCTCTCCTTCGATGGGAAACCCGGCTCGGCGGTCCCGGCCAGCGAACTGCTGAATCTGAAGGAACGCCCAAAAAGCTACAAAAGCCTTATCCTGAACATCCTCTTTGCTATCCTTACGGTAATTCTGCTTGCCGGGGCCGGATACTTCATCTATACGCGGGTCCTGCCCAAAACGGACACGACGCTGGAGGAAAAGCCCGCCGAAGTCCTGAAGCATGAGGCGGCGGATCTGCCCCCGGGTCAGGAAGCGCCCGTGAAATACGCCCCCGATGACATCAAGGGCCCCAAGGGGTTGCAGGTCGCCCGCGACGCGCTCAAGCGCAAGGTGGAGCCGGACACGGCTATGGCCCTCGCGCAGCAGCTCTTCGCCGCTACGGACGACGTCAAGGCGCAGGACGGCGCATTCCTGATCGCCGACGAGCTCGCCAAGAAGGGCAATGCGCAGGCCCTGCTCATGCTCGGCGACTTCTATTCTCCGAAGCAGCCCCAGCGCGGGACCATCCAAAAGGACACCGATATGGCCAACGACTGCTACAAGAAAGCCCTCGCAGCCGGAGCCGCCGCAGCACAGTAGCGGCTGGATGAGTTGACGTAGAGAGAATATTGGGGAGGGGAAGGAAACCCTTTTTAAAAAAAGTTTTTCCTTCCCCTCCCCAAACCTGCCAGCGCGCAGCCCACCCCATCCTCTCCAAAGGCGTTTCTCAACGGGGCGCATGGCGATCACGTGAGTACGGCAGCCTTCACCTTGGCGGCAGTTTTCCGAAGACGCCTCCTTTCCTTCAATGCCAGACGCCTTTTACTGCAAAAAGTCTTCTCGTTAGCCGGGGCGTCATGCCTCAGCCTCCGAACGCATTATCCCGACAGGAGAATCCCATGAAACGAATCCTCATCGCCATACTG
>ENA-UEQX01001902-UEQX01001902.1-human-gut-metagenome-genome-assembly--contig:-NODE-1902-length-12379-cov-8.395302_pt1 | contig 12379 bp, 9 predicted proteins | sample MGYA00242952_ERZ507952 | MGnify/ENA primary metagenome ERZ507952 (study PRJEB26167, sample SAMN06115425) | human gut metagenome | host: Homo sapiens | place: China:Sichuan | collected 2015-04-07... | reverse complement strand
AAATTAATATATTACCTGTTTTTCTAAAAAGAAGAGAATATGCGAAAGTGTATTTTCCCGCATATTCCCTTTGTAGAGAACAATGTCTCTCGTGTTGATAAAACGATGAATTACATATTTTTGAGTGGTTCAGAATTTTACGCCTTTGACTCCGCTTTGAGGTGGCATCTCTGGGCGGACATTAATAATATGGTTATGTACACAGTCTCCCTGTATTTTATCCAGAGGCGGGGAATTGGTCTGTTCTTTGGACTGTATCAATAAAGAATTGGTCAGTCCCGCCACCTCCGAGTGAGGATGAGCAAGTTCCAGCTGTATCTTGCGGTCGAGGGCGGCGAGTTCGGTCTTCAGCTGTTTCAGTTCATCCTCCTTGCGCCAGGTCTTTCCTGCCACCTCCTGCAATGTCGGCAGGTCCTTCTCCAGAGTTTCATTTTTTGTCTTGTACTGGCTTACGATATTGGGTATGCGTTCCAGTGCGTTCAGGAAGTTCATTGCGGCAGCCTTCGTGTCGGACATGGCGATCTGACCGTTGTTGTAGCGGTATTTGTAATGCCCCTCCACGACAAAACGGTTCTGGATTGCAGCCATACCCTCTTTCAGCACAGTTTCGCTGATGACATATATAGGAAAACCGTACACTTCTCCGACTCGGATATACTGACCTCCGGTAGTGGCGTTCTTTGCTATCTGCTGGAGCCTTGTCCCGATGCTCTTTTCATCTGTTGCTGCAAGTCCGTCAAGTTTTATGCGGTTGATCCTATTGCCGTCCATGTCGGTCTCGGCACGGGACAGGAGGGCATTGTAGTCTTCCGTCATTTTTTCGATTATCACCCTGTTGTTGGCTATTTCAGTCATGACACCGTTCAATCTGCTTTCCGCCTCGTTCCTTGCCTTTGCAAATGACTTCCGTTCGCTTTCCAGCGCCGTAATCCGTTTCTCCAATTTGGCCTTGTCAAGAAGGTCCGTATTGCCAGACAGGATAGCCATGTATTCGGAGAAGTTCATTCCCGATTTCTCGTCCATCGCTCCCTCGTCGATAGTACGGGCCCCCATCGCTCCGCTCTTGAGCTGGGTGATGAAGGTCTGCTTGCAGTGCAGTAGATTGAACTTGTATGAGTCCAGAGATTTCTCCACCGCATAGATTATCACATCTACCTTGTTGTCCGCATAGAGTTTGGCTATCTCGTTGCCCTTTCTCACGGCACGCCCGTCCCTCTGCTGAAGGTCCGAAGGTCGCCAGGGGGTATCAAGATGATGTACTGCCACGGCCCTGCGTTGGGCATTGACGCCGGTTCCGAGCATTGAGGTGGAACCGAAAAGCACACGCACATAGCCGTCGTTCATTGCCTCTATGACCGACTTGCGTGACTTTTCGGTCTTGCACTCCTGGATAAAGCGTATCTCATGTGCCGGTATGCCGTAGTCCTCAATCAATTTGCGTTTTATCTCGCTGTACACGCTCCACTGTCCCGGCTGGAATGTCCCCAAATCGGAGAACACGAACTGCGTGCCCTTCTGTTCATCGAACTTATGATAATACTCCGCAATCATCTTTGCGCAGTGGCTCGCCTTGTTGTCCGGGTGGTCTTCATAGTCCGGGTCTATCATCCGCATATCAAGAGCCATTTTCCTTGCGTAGTCAGTGGCAATGAGCATCTTCGCCTTCTCCTCCGTCTCAGACAACGGCGCCCTGCCGAGTATCGTAGCGTCGCCGCTCTTGGCGAACTCCATAAGTTTTCCGATGAACTCCTCCTGCTGCGGAGTAGGCGGTATGTTGTGCAGTATCTCGTTCTTCTGCGGTCTGTCCACTCCCACATCCTCCGCCGTGCGGTAGTCTGTGATCTCGTTGTAGAACATCGCCAGCTCCGGCACTTTGATGAAGTAGCGGAAACGCTCCTTCTGCACTATATTGTTTGTCACATTGAACTCGAAGTCGGTGGTCTTCTTGGCGAAAATCGCCGCCCATGCGTCGAAGCAGCGGATGTCCTGCCGCTCCAATTCCTTGGGACGGAGATACTTGAACAGCAGATACAGTTCAGTCAGGGAGTTGCTGATGGTCGTGCCTGACAGGAAAGTCGCACCCAGATCCTTGCCTGTGCGCTCCTGAATGGTACGCACCGCATAGAGCATGTTCAGAGCCTTCTGGCTTCCCTCCTGATTGCCGAGTCCCGCCACACGGCTGTGGCGTGTGTTGAACATGAGGTTCTTGAACTGATGCGATTCGTCCACAAAGATATGGTCGATGCCCATCTGCCCGAAGTCCACCACATCGTCCGTGCGGTGTTCTATGGCGTAGGCCACGCTCTGCAACTTGGCGGCAAGGTTATGCTTGCGCACCTCCAACCCTTTCAGCATCGCCCTTGAAATATCCTTGCCCTGCTGTTTCAGCACTTCGAGGTTCTCTTCCACAGTATCAAGCTCCGCCTGGAGGATTTTCTGTTGCATCTCCGGCGACTGTGGTATCTTGCCGAACTGGTCGTGCGACATGATCACGCAGTCGTAGTCGTTGTTCTTGATATTGTTGAAAAACCTCACACGGTTGGCCGCCGCAAAATCCTTTTCGGAGGCATAGAGTATCCGGGCATTGGGATAGGCTGTACGGTAACACTCGGCGATTTCCGCGACATTCGCTTTCAGCCCGATTATCATCGGCTTGTGCACCAGCCCCAGCCGCTTCATCTCGTGCGCGGCCATGCACATGATGAGAGTCTTGCCCGTGCCTACCTCGTGGTCGCAGATGCCTCCGCCGTTCTGCTTCAGCATCCAGACGCAATCCTTCTGGCTCGGATAGATCCCGTCTATCCCGTACCGTCTGCCGAGGGCTTTGAGGTCCAGGTCAGGGAATGTCTGATGACTCCCGTCATACTTGGGGCGCACATAACAGTTGAACTTGCGGTTGTACATATCCGCAAGCCGTTTCTTGAACTCCGGCGACTGCGCCTCAAGCCATTCCGTGAAGCCTGTACGGATTTCGTCTATCTTGGCGTTGGCAAGCTGTATGGCCTCGCTGTCACGCACCTTGATGTCGTTGCCGTTGTCGTCCTTGCCGATGCTCTTGTAGATGTCCGGCACAGTGTTGTGCAGGGCGTGTTTCAGAAGGTTCATCCCGTCGTAACGCTTGTAATAGCCCTTGACGGCAAACTGTTCGTAGATCTTCATGTTCTTGTGGTCGCACGACACGGTAAACTCGTCCACGCTGTCCACATACGCGATTTTGACATCGGTATTATAAAGGTATGTCATATACGAGGCGTATATCCCCGTGGGAATCCACCGTTCCCCGAAGTTGAAGTCCAGCTCGTCGAACAGGATAGGGGTTGGCATTGCGTCCCGCAATGCAGCAAGGGACTCATTTGCGGCATCCGTCATGTGGTGTCTGATTCCATTTCTTTCATTGTCAAGTCCCCATTTGAAAATGTCTTCCATTTTCTGCACGACATTCCCTGCTATGAAACGGTCCTTGATTTCGTAGCAGTCCTCCATCGGGTTGTAATAGATGCGTCCTTTGAGCGCCTCCGTCAGTTCGGCTTCGCTGTTTCCGCAAAGACTGCTCATATATTCCATATTCACGCCGCCGTACTTGTTGAGCGAGGCGGTAAGCGCATCTTCCGGTGTCTCCACGCTGACATTCTCCTCCTGCGAAAATGACACGGGATGGTCGAAGATGTCCGCCTTGACGAAAAGACCGTTTTCTCCACGCTCCAGCGAGAGGACATCCCTGCCTGCGGCATCCATCAGGATCATTTTCGCATTCTGCCTGGCATTGAGGTTGCCGTATCGCATGACGAACTCGTCATAATGGGTGTTCAGGTTCTCCCTGTGCTGCCTGTGCTCTTCCCGGTTTTCCGCCTCGTAGGCGTACAGCCTCTCGTAAGAGTCCCGCACTTGTATATAGAGTGCGGCTTTCTCTTTCTGGTAGCCTTGCAGGTCAAGGGGCTGGAAGGTCGCACCGTAACGGGTGACATCTTTCAGTACGCCTACCTGATAGCGCACCCCTGCTGTGTCCACTCTGACGAGCGCCCCTTCCTTGAGATGCGGCTCCATGACGCCCGTGAACGGACGGGGCTGCATCTCCTCCCTGCGTCTGCGCTCCAGTTCCTCCGGAGGGAGTGACGCCTCTTCCTCCTGCATCTGTCTTTCAACTTCATCTATGCGTTTTCTTGCCTCAGCCTCAAAACCGTTCTCCACAGGATATGCCGGACGCACGCCCGTGTCATGCTGCGGTCGCCGCTCCTGTGCCTGTGTTTTCGGGGTGTCCTCTTGTGTATAGAAGAGTTCCGGCTGCGTTGCTTTCTGCTCCCTGATGCGCTGACGGAGCCTTGCCCGTCCCTCCACGCCGAGGGCCATCATCGACTCGTAGAAACCGTTGATCGGAGGATTGGTGTCCCAGTCAAGCGAGGCATATACGGCTTCCTGACGGGCTTCCTCCTCGGTCATTTTCTCATTCTGTGTCGATGGGACTGTCTCGGACGGATTTACATCATTTTGGCTGAACAGGTCCAATGTCGGGGCGGCTGCGGCCTTCTTCGGCTTTGGGGATGTGTTCTTCCCGTTGCCCTTGGATTGTTTCGTCCGGGACGGCTTGGGCTGTGCCTGCCGCTGCTCCTCTGCGGTAATCCCGAAAAGGTCGAACAGGCTCATCACGGGAGCCTCTATCTCAGGCTTTTCATCCGTGGGTGCGGAAGGTTCCGGGGTTTCCCGCATCCCGATTTCTTCAGTCTGCGGCTCTTGCCTTGCCGTTTCCTCCATCTCCTGCAGGCGTGCGTCGCGGACGCTGCCCGAATACAGCCGCATGGCCAGATTGGCGTGCAGGTTGCGGTCAAGCAGCTTGCGCAGATGCTCCGCTATGCCCTGTACGCCGCCCTCGTGTATGTAAACCATCGCGGGTTTGCCGTAGGGGTCTGTGCCCAGTTCGGTGCCGGTGCGGACTATCTGCCCCTCATGCCGGATGAAATAGCTGTTGGTGGCCACGCCGTGTAGCTCGCCTGTCTCGGTAAACAGCCGCTCGTCTTCCGTCAGTCCCTCCTTGCGTGTGTCTTTCTGCAGGATGATGAGGTCGCTGCCCACTTCCGTATTGGCGTTCTCCGTAAAGAGGTTGTTGGGCAGGCGGATGGCGGAGACGAGACGCGCCTCCCTCAGCATTTCAAGGCGTATCGCCTCGTTGCGCTGTGAGTTCATCACTCCCTGTGAAGTGATGAACGCCACGATGCCGCCGTCCCTTACCGTGTCGAGGCCTTTCAGAAAGAAATAGTTGTGTACGGTCCTCTGTGCTGACCTGTACACCTGATTCCCCCTTGTCTCAAAGGAGGGGTCGAAGACAGCCACCTCCCCGAAAGGGACATTGGATATGGCGAGGTCGAAAGTGCCGTTGAACGGCTTTTCTATCTTCTCGAATCCCTCCACCCGTATCTTCTCGTCCGGATAGAGGTACGAGAGCAGCTTGCCCGTGAGGAGGTCTTTCTCAAACGCCATCACATCGGCCTGCGGCGTCTGCTCCTTGACGGACGAGATGAACGCGCCCATCCCGGCCGACGGTTCAAGCACCCTCGACGGGGTCACATTGTATTCTTTCAATGCGCAGGCTATTGCGTCCGTCACCTCCTTCGGTGTATAGAAGGCCGTCAGCACGGAGGACTTCAGGGAGTCCACATAGCGTTTGTATTCCATGTCGTCCCTGCTGTTCTCACGAATAAGGCGATGCAGCTCCACCGTCAGAGGGAACAGTTCGAGGTCGGATTTCGCCCAATCCACGGCATCGGTCAGCGAGGAGGCGGGATTGAGTATGCACTTCAGCCCGCCGAAGCCGCAGTAGCGGCTGATGACCGCTCTTTCTTCCTCAGTTGCGGCTCTGCGCTCCCTGTCCAGTGCAAACGCCGTCCGTATGGCCTCGATGTTTCCCCTCAGTTTCTCCTTCCGGTTAAACGCCATATTCCTCGATATATATGGCTGCCGCTCCGGTCAGCTCGGTATATAGACGGCCGTATTCGGGCGACCGGGCGAAGTCGTCCGAAAGGGGATAACCGGAAAAGATCTCCTTGAACTTCGGAAGCAGTTTCAACGCAAGGGACTGCACCTTTCCTGACGGCACCGTGCCGGCAAATTCGCTCTCAAGCACATCCACAAGGGTACGGTACTCGGAGAAATGCAGCCCTTGCAGGAGGGTCTGCATCGCCAGTTCCTGCGCCCCCTCCACCGGATAACCCGCACGGCGGGCCTGCTCGAAAGTGTCGGCGGCAAGTCCGTCCCGCACGGAGATGAAATCCGGATCGGCAGGCTTGTCCGGATGGTTCTCTTTGAGGTATTGTAGCAGGTACAGCCCGTAATAGGACAATACCGCAGGTTGATTGTTCTGTTTCATTCTACTCGGATTTAGTGGAATTATTGCTAATTTTGCTAAGGATATTATTTAATACAGTGTCATATGCCAACACCAACTCATCTCACTCATAAACCTATTACATCTGTTGATGATTATTCGCAACATGATGGCAAATATGCCAATAAGACAGATGTACAATCATTGACTATCGGAAAAGCACAATACGATGGCAATGAGATTTCAGCCAAAGTTTTTCGCCAAGTAAATGGTAAGTGGAGTCGTCAAAGTGAAGAACTTCCATTGCACAGAATATTTGATTTGGGAACAACAACCTTAAAATCAATTCTTATGAGCGCTGATGTTCCCCAGCCTCTCACTGCCCTTAATGTTAGTGCTATCCAACCTAATGAATTGCATAGTATTCTTTCTTACTATAAAGCAAATAGAAACATTCTACTGCCTAAATTACAAGAATTACAAATACTATTGAATTACTTTATGAACGAAGAGCCAAAGTTGTAGTAAGAAAAAGGCACCCGGTATCCCTCCGAGTGCCACCACTAAATCCGCAGTAAAATAAGCGTATCGACCGTTTGAAGGAGGAACAGTTTATCATTCCTGCGAACCAGTGGCGAAATTACACAATTATTTCAGATTTTCTGCAATAAACGCTGCGCCTCGGCATAATCAAAGTGAACTTTGCTTCTGCACTCGGCTTGCAGTTTATTTCCTTTTTCTGCCTGTTTTGTCTGACTTGTTCTTTTTCTCAGGGAACTCGAACACCGTGTTGAAATCCCCGTCAAAGGCGACGACTGCGCTGAACGGCTTGCCCTGCTTGTTCCGGAAGCCGTTTAGCAGTCCGGTCTGTCCGTTCTTCAGCAGGTCTGCCATCTCCGTGTCGGATAGCGTCTTTCCTGCTATCTGGCGGAACACGGGCAGCCCGCAGTTCGTATTGTCGCAACGCACGACCCTGCCGAAGAACTGCATGCGGCCGTCGCCGCATTTCGGGCAGCTGATGCCGGAATCCTTATGTCCGAAAATTTTGTCGCACGCCAGCAGCTCGGTCGTGATCTTGCGGGTGTAGGCTTCAATGTCCCTCATGAATGCCTCCGCAGGGAGTTCGCCGTGCTCGATCTTTGCGAGTGCCGCTTCCCACTGTCCCGTCATCTCCACATTGGCGATATCCATACCCCTGACAATGGAATAGAGGGCGAGCCCCTTCTCGGTAGGCACGAGGCTTTTCTTGGAGCGCACGATATACTCCCGTTTGAGCAGGGTCTCGATGATGGCCGCACGGGTGGCCGGAGTGCCGATGCCGCAGTCCTTCATCGCCTGCCGCATCACCTCGTCCTCCACTTCCTTGCCTGCGGTCTCCATTGCGGCAAGCAGGGTGGCCTCCGTGTGGAACGGCTTGGGCTTTGTCTTGCCTTCGGTAAGGGAACAGCCCATAATCGGGAGGATGTCACCCTCTTTCCATTCCGGCAGGACAACATTGTCCTCGCCTTCTTCCTTCTCGTTTCTTACTGAACGCCAGCCGTACTGTTTGACCACATTCCCCTTCGCCACGAACTCCACGCCGCCGCATCCGGCTTTCACGGTGGTCACATCCTTGACGCACTTCCCGGAGAACGCCTCCAGCATACGGGCGACAATCATGTCATAGATGGCCGTATCCTCTTTGGAGAACAGCAGCGGCTTTACGCCCGTAGGAAGCAAGGCATGGTGGTCGGTGACTTTGGTGTCGTCCACACTGCGGCGGTTAAGTTCCCTCAGCTGTCCGGCCACGGCATCCCATTTCGGATTTCCTTTCAGCCCTTTCAGCAGGGAGGGAATGCCGGCAAACACATCCTCCGGTATGTAGCGGCTTCCCGTTCTCGGATAGGTGATGAGTTTCGACTCGTACAGTTTCTGTGCGATGGCGAGGGTTTTCTCCGCCGTGAAGCCGTGCCTTGCGTTGGCGTCCTTCTGCAAGGCGGTCAGGTCGTACAGGAGCGGGGCTTCCTGCACGGTCTCCTTGCGTTCCACGGAGAGGACGGCTACCGTTCCTGCCTCTTTCAATATACCGTACACTTCGGCGGCTTCGCCTTTCACATTCCATTTCTTGACGGACGAGAATTTGGCCACGCTGTCCGCGTCCTTGCCACGGGTGGAGAAATGGGTCTGGAACACATCCTGCGGGACGAACCGCTTGTTCTCCCAGAACCGGGCGCACACCATCGCAAGGGTCGGGGTCTGCACTCGCCCCACGGAATAAGTGCCGCGCCCTGCGGCTATCGTGAGGGCCTGCGTGCCGTTGATGCCAACGAGCCAGTCGGCTTCGCTGCGGGACTTTGCGGCAAGGTACAGGTTGTCGTATTTCGTGCCGTCCTCCAGATTCGCCAGCCCTTCACGGATGGCCTTGTCAGTAAGCGAGCTGATCCAGAGTCGGTCGAAAGGGACGGTGCAGCCCGTGTAGTGGTACAGGTAACGGAAAATCAGCTCTCCCTCACGCCCCGCGTCGGTGGCCACGATGATGCGGTCGCTGTCATTGAACAGTCTCGTGATGGTTCTGATCTGCTTCATCACGCCGCTGTCGGCCTTGTAGCCTTTCTCGGTGCGCACCTGACGGGGCACAAGCTGGAACTCGTCGGGAATGACGGGAAGGTTGTCCCTCTGAAAGCCCTTGATGCCGTAGCCTTCGGGCAGGGCTGGCTGCACCAGATGCCCGAAAGCCCATGTCACATAATAGCCGTTGCCGTGCATATACCCTTCCTCCGGTTTGGTTGCGCCCACAAGCCGGGCGATTTCACGAGCCACGCTCGGTTTCTCTGCAATGATTGTCTTCATGTTCGTTCTTGTTTTATTGTGGATTTAGTGGTGGTTTGTCATAACTTCGGACTGGCGGATCTGCTCTGTCTCCGTCCCTGTTGCTGCTGTTCCTGCTGCCTTGCATCGGCCGGGGCCGTCTGCCCCTGCTTCAGCGGTTCTTTGACATGCTTGGTCGCCTCGTTGGTCTTTCCCTCGTTGTTCACGGCCACTTGGGTGCGGCTTTCGTTGGACAGGGCTATTGCCTGCCCTTTGTCCGGGTCGGTGTCGTAGCGGAAAGGGCGCCCTTTTTCCTTGTTGAACTTGATGTATATCGTCGCAGGGTTGCCCTGCTTGTCGGGGACGTTCTCCAGACGGACGGTCTTGCCGGATATGTAGTCGGCTTTCTGCTGTTCCGTCAGCTCGACACCTTTCCATTTGCCGATGGGCTTGATGTTGCCGTTCTCGTCCGTCCATTGGCGGTTGTTCTTCTTTTCATCCTGACCGTTTGATTGCACCCTGTTCTCTCCCTGGATCCGTTTTTGTCCGCGCTGCTCTTCCTGCCAGATACGGGCGGTTCTCGGAACGAACTCCACGCCTTTGTCAATGGCATTGACCTGCAGGATGGTCGTGAATTTCCGTCCGTTGTTCAGCTCTATTTCCTTACGGACAAACCCTCCGGCTTTGAGCAGGTTTTTCTCGTTCTCGTTGATTTCGGTCTTGCCGATCTTGTCCGTGATGCGCACTTTGCTTGCGGGCACATCCTCAATCTTGTTGGTGAAGCGGTCTATGCTGATAAAGGACGGCGTGAGGTCTCCGGTCTCCTTGTCCACCAGGTTCACGACCCTGCCGAGGTTGCCGGTCTGACGGAGCGCCTTTTTGTCATCCTCCGTGAATGTGTATCCCTTGTGCGGCTCGTCCAGACGCGGTTCCTTGCGCACGAAATCGGGAACGAAGTCCACGCTGCCGTCCGGCATCCTTTTCAGTTCAAGCCTTGCGCCGAGTTCCTGACGCTCTCCCAGTACCTCCACACGGACCGTCAGAGGCTCGGACTTCCTGTAGTTGAGCAGTTTGTCAAGGCTCTTGGATTTTTCAAGGTCGTCACGGGTCAGTCCGTACTGTGCCTCGAACTTGTGCCAGTCGATCCTGCTTTCGTCAATGGGCTGGTAGCCTTTCTTCTCCGATGTGGTTTCTTGTCCGTTTCCGGGGCTTCTGTTTTCCTGTTCCATTTCTCTTTTTGTCTGGTTTTCCTGTTGTTCTTTTTTCTGATCTTCCGCCACCGCTTTTTCATAGCCGGAAGTGTCCACCTTGTGAGGGGCAAGCAGCTCCGCATTGGCGGCGGGGTCTTTCAGCAGTTCCTTCATTACCTCCAGAAGTTTCTCCGCCTGGTCAGCCGCTATGCGGTAGAAGCCGAACCGTGACGGATCTTTGAACTGCCGGAAGAAATTTTTGAAGAAGTTGTCGATGGCATCGCCATGCCGGTCGAATACCATGAAGTCTTTTGAGTGCTCCGGCTTTGCCGGAACGGTTTTCGGCGACCCGTCGGCGTTGAGTTCTCCGACGCCGCCGAGCTGACCTGTCTTCTCGTCCCGGACGAGAAGGATGTCCTTTTCTTCGGTTTTCTTTGCCATGTGAATTTATTTATTGAATGAAACATTGATACGGGCTTTGAACTGCCCGATGTTTTCTTTCTTGAAGTGCCGCATGTGGTTTTCTATGAATGCCAGCACATCCGATTCCTTGTAGTAGGTCTTGTGCCAGAGCAGGTGGTAGGCGAGCACACCGTTGCTGCGGTACCGCTGGAGGCTGCGCTTGCTCACTTGCAGCAGGAGGCACAGGTCCTGGTTGTCAAAGAGCCGTTCCCCGTCAAGGAGTTTCACTTCTTTCAGGTCGGACGGCTTCCAGTATCCGCTGAGTGCGGCTATCATCCGTTCCTGACGGTCAAGGCGATCGAATACCTGCCGCACGAACTCCTTGAATGTGTCCTTGTCGAGCGTGTCCATAGGCGTCAGCCTTTCGTTTCACGGATGTGGGAATTGCCTCCGCCCATGCGGGCTTTGTAGTTGTGCTTGAACTCCTCCAGCTTTTCGGGATTGCCGATGATGAGCCTTTCCCGGATAAACCGCTCCACTTCCTTGATATGGTAGCGGCAGTTGTGTCCGGCAAAGGAGTAGGCTATACGGCCGGAGTCGCGCATCCGTTGCAGCGTGCGCTGGCTGATGTTCAGCATCGCCATCACCTGACGGGTCGTGAGCCATACTTCCGTGTCGTTTGCCTGCTGCTCACGCCGCTTTTCTTGTTTCTCTATGTAGGCGGATATCATGTCTATCCTCCCGACAAGTTCCTTGTAGGCGGAACTCTCAAATGTTATGATTTCCATACGCTTTGTTTTTTGATTACGCTGCAAAATTCAGAATAAGCCGGAAGGTGGTTGTCTCACCCACGCGTGACTCACGGTAGATTTTATTTCCGGCTGTCTCCGCTGGCGTGCGGCGGCTGCGCCAAAGACGGTCGGAGATGGACGGCCGGAAAGGATCGGGGTGTTCCCCTTTTACTTTTGCCACAAACTCAAAATCTGAAAATATGGAAGTAGTGATTATCGAGAAAAAGGCTTTCGAAGCGTTGCTCACGGACATGGCCACGCTGCTGGAGAAAGTGGATGTGCTCGCACGGAAATGCAGCGGGCGCAGACTGTCGAACTGGCTGGACGGGGAAGATGTGTGCCGTATGCTGCGCATCAGCCCCCGTACCTTGCAGACCTTGCGGGACAACCGTCTGATTGCCTGTTCGCAAATCAACCGCAAGTTCTTTTACAGGCCGGAGGAGGTGGAGCGGCTTCTCCCGCTTATGGATTGTTACCGCACCAGACATGACCAACCAATAAAATCAGATGAAAGATGAATGACAGGGTATTGACAGCAGAGGACGAGCCTTTGGCCACCCTTCTGCAAAACATCCGCAGGACAACGAAAAAGGCGGTCAGGCTGACAGCGGACTACCGACCTCCATTGAACGGTGAACGCTACCTGACCGACAGGGAGGTGGCGGAAAGGCTCAAGGTGAGCCGCAGGACTTTGCAGGAATACCGTAATGCCCGGCAGATCCCTTTTGTCGTGTTCGGAGGGAAAGTTCTTTACAAGGAACACGACATTGAGATTATGCTGGAGGAGAACTACCGCAAGGCGATATGGTAAAAGTAAAAGAGGGTGTCCAAAAAGTATTTGGCACCCTCGATTTATTCGTATCCCTATTGGAGACTGAAATCAAATATCCGAT
>ENA-UEQX01001894-UEQX01001894.1-human-gut-metagenome-genome-assembly--contig:-NODE-1894-length-12408-cov-6.448788_pt1 | contig 12408 bp, 10 predicted proteins | sample MGYA00242952_ERZ507952 | MGnify/ENA primary metagenome ERZ507952 (study PRJEB26167, sample SAMN06115425) | human gut metagenome | host: Homo sapiens | place: China:Sichuan | collected 2015-04-07... | reverse complement strand
TTATTTTAACATAAGGCGCCGTGAATTGCAAGAGGTTTTTGCAAAAAAGTTTTGTTTTTTTGCAAAAAAGGAGCCGCCGCAGTGCCGCGGCAGCTCCTTTGGATGGGTTTGCTCAGGATTCTTACTCAATGAGGCCGTTCAGCAGGGCCAGGCACTTGCGGCTGTGCAGCTTGCGGATGGCCTTTGCCTCGATCTGGCGGACACGCTCACGGGTGACACCAAAGTCGCGGCCAACCTCTTCCAGCGTGCGGGGACGGCCATCGTCCAGGCCGAAGCGCAGGCGGATGACTTTCTCCTCACGGGGGGTCAGGCTCTTGAGGGCCTGGTTGATCTGCTGGGCCACCATCGCACGGTCAGCTGCCTTGCCGGGAGCCTCGGCGTTCTCGTCAGCGACGAAATCGCCCAGGGAGGAATCCTCTTCCTCACCCACAGGGCTCTCCAGGCTGGCGGGCTCCTGGGCCATCCGCTGGATCTCGCGCACGCGCTCCACGCTCATGTCCATAGCCTTTGCCAGCTCTTCCGGGGTGGGCTCGTGGCCATTCTGGTAGACCAGCTGGTTGGTGGCCTGACGCATCCGGTTGATGGTCTCGACCATGTGCACCGGGATGCGGATGGTGCGGGCCTGGTCCGCAATGGCGCGGGTGATGGCCTGACGGATCCACCAGGTGGCGTAGGTAGAGAAGCGGAAACCGCGGTCGCAGTCAAACTTCTCAGCGGCCTTGATGAGGCCGATGTTGCCCTCCTGGATCAGATCCAGGAAAGCCAGGTTATGGCCGACATGCTTTTTGGCAATGGAGACCACCAGACGGAGGTTGGCCTCGCTCAGGCTGCGGCGGGCGTTCAAACCGTCGCGGCGGGTCTTGAGCAGCTCCTGACGCTTTTCCTCGGTCAGGGGGCCGTTCTCCACCGCCTCCATGGCCTCTTCTTCAGCGGCCTTTTCCTCAGCGTCCTCGCTGGATTTCTCGTTGCCCTCTTCGTCCAGGTCCTCGGTGTAGCTGCGGCTGTTCTCGTCCTCCTCAAAGGAGAAGCGGGCACTGTTCTTCTTGATGTATTCCGGCGCGCCGTACTTCTGGCGGTCAGCCTGCAGGATGTGGGCAGCCTCGGCACCGGCATGGATGCGGCGGCTCAGTTCCACTTCCTGTTCCGCGCTCAGCAGCGGGATCTGGCCGATCTGCTTGAGGTAGTTCTTCACAGGGTCGTCCAGCAGCTCATCCATGGCAGCTTTGAGGTCAGCCGGGTTCTCCTCCGCGCTCTCCTCCTCTTCCTCGCTGATGCCCATGTCATCGCTGTTGTTCTCGGCGTTTTCCACCTCGGCAATGATGCTGTCCACGTCCAGGCTGGTATCCGCCTCGACCTCGTTGTCCAGGATCTTGATGCCGCGCTCCTCCAGGAGGGTGTAGAGCGTTTCCACGTCCATTCTGCACTGTGCAGCCAAATCTTTGGCCTCCTGTGCCGACAGGGTGCCCTCACCTTTGGTCAACAGTTCCTTTAAAGTCATGCCCATTTCGCTCTCTCCTTTTCGCTTTGGGAAAACCCCGTCCGGGGTGTTGCTCTTAAAATCCGCGGACAAAACTGCATCAGATCACCAGCCCGCCGTTGACACCAAACACTTGTCCGGTGATGTATCCGGCGTCCTCTCCGGCAAGGTAGAGCAGCAGTTTTGCCACTTCGTCCGCGCTGCCCAGGCGGCCCACAGGGGTCTCCTCAGCCAGAGCGGCCTTATCTTCGGCGGTAAATGCCGCCATCATATCGGTGTCGATGACACCCGGGGCCACACAGTTGACGGTGATGCCGCTGGGGCCCTCTTCCTTGGCCAGTGCCTTGGTCAGGCCGATGAGGCCCGCCTTGGCGGCTGAGTAATGTACCTCGCAGCTGCCGCCCGTCTGGCCCCACATGCTGCTCACCGTCAGGATGCGGCCCGCCTTGCGGCGGATCATCCCGGGGAGCACCAGCTGGCACAGGTTGAACGCGCCGGTCAGGTTGACATCCAGCATGTGCTGCCACTCTTCCGGCGTGATGTCGGTAAAAAGCTTCTGCTGGGCAATGCCCGCGTTGCTCACCAGCACATCCACCCGGCCCAGCGCCTGCTCCACCGCATGGAACGCCAGCTCACAGCTGGCCCGGCTGGCCACATCGCACTGAACGATGGTGCAGCCCGGCAGGGCTTTTTCCAGCGCCGCAGCGGCCTCCGCATTTTTGTGGTAGAACACCGCCACCCGGTAGCCTGCCTCATAAAAGGCTTTGGCGGTGGCCGCACCGATGCCCCGGTCTCCGCCGGAGATCAGCACCGTCCGCCCGTTTGTCCGGATCGCCGGCACAGGTGCTTCCGGGGCCGCCGCGGGCTCCTCCGGCGCTTTCACTTCCGCCGGGGTCAGCTCCGGCACAGGCTCTGCCCGCACAGGTTCCCGCTCCTGTTTGGGCATCTCCCGCGGCTTCCGGGCCGGGATGACGATGGTGGGTTCGTCGTCCGGGAAATCCGGGACTTCCAGCTCTTTCGCCTTTCCAGCCGGTTCCGGGGCCTCAGGGGCTTCCGGGGCAGGCTGCAGAGGCTTGCCGGGCAGTTTCACCGTCTCGGCGTTGTCCTCCGCCATGTCAAATGTCAGTTCAAATTCGTCGTCGTACAAGAGTCAAACCCTCCTGTCGCTTGTTTCTCTGTAAGGCATTTTCCAGCCTTGCAGGGGGTGGTGGTCGGCCCTGCGCCCAGCGGAGCTGCACTCTGCTTTCTTCTTCCGGTCATGTCCGGTCCTGCGGTTCGCCCGCTGGCTCCGGCGCGTGGTTTCGACAAGTTACCATTGAATAATATAGCACAAATTGCCGAAAAAAGAAAGTGGGAACCCGTGCTTTTTCACGCAGTTCCCACTTTTTTCATCATTTGGACTTGTTTTGTCCCTGTACCGGCGGTTTCCACTTCGGCCTTGCAGCCCGCTGCTCCCGCAGACGGAGGAAAAACGCCTGCAAAAGAGCCTGCGCTTCCTCGGCCCGGAGGCCCCGCTCCACCACCGGGTGGTGGTTGAACGGCAGGGCAAACAGGTCTGTCACCGAGCCGCAGCAGCCCGCCTTGGTGTCGGCCGCGCCGTACACCACCCGTTTGACCCGGCTGTTGAGGATGGCCCCGCTGCACATGGGGCAGGGCTCCAGCGTGACGAACAGCTCACACTGCCACAGCCGCCAGCCGCCCAGCTTTTTGCAGGCCGCGTCAATGGCCAGCAGCTCCGCGTGGTGGAGGGCGTTTTTCTCGGTCTCCCGGGTGTTGTGGGCGGCGGCAATAATCTCGCCGTCCTTCGCGATGACGGCTCCCACCGGCACCTCGCCCAGCGCCGCGGCCTTTTCGGCTTCGGCCAGGGCTGCACCCATCAGTTCGTAATCGGTCATCCCAGTCCCCTCTCTGCCAGACATCCGGCCAGCACGATGCAGTTGTTGAGGCAGTGGAGCCCCATGCCGGGCCAGAGCCGCCCGGTGTGCTCCACGGCCCAGCCAAACACCAGCCCCATGGCAAAAGCGTAAATTTTCGCCTCCGCGCTGCCATGAGCAGCGGCAAACAGCACCGCCTGCCCCGCCAGCGCCACGCCGGGCCCCAGCGGGCGGAGCAGCCGCTGTACCCCGCCCCGGAAAATCAATTCCTCTCCCAGCGGCAGCACGGCACAAACCCGCAGAACCGTCCAGCCCATCTTCTCCGGCTCCTCCGGCAGAGTCATGCTTCCGCCGGGCAGCAGCAGACTGCCGGCCACGGCCACCGCAGCCCAGAGGGCCGCCGCCTGCCCGAACGCTTTCCAGAACGCCGGGCCTTTTTCGATCTTGTTCATGGCGCTGCCTCCTGTCGGCGGACATTGTACCACACCCGCCCCTTGGGTGCAAGCAGTTTTGCGCCTGCACGAAGAAATTTGCTTCAAAAGATTGACTTTCCGGTTGGTGTTCTGCTATAATTTTACCGACTTTTTACTTATTTCTGTTGTTTTACAACCGTTCCGGGCGGCTTCCGCCCATGGAGGTATTTTATGATCCGCATTCTCACCGATTCCGCGTCCGATATCCTGCCCGCAGAGGCCGCGCAGCTGGGCGTGACAGTCATCCCCCTCAACGTCACGCTGGAGGACGGCACCGTCTTCCGGGACGGCCTTGACAAGACCCCCTCTGAATATTATGCACAGCTGGCCGCCTGCAAGAAGCTGCCCACCACCAGCCAGCCCAGCCCGGAGCTGTTTGAGCGCTTCTTCGCCGAGGCAGCGGCCGCAGGCGATGAGGTCATTGGCATCTTTCTTTCCCATGAGCTTTCCGGCACTTGCCAGTGCGCTAAGCTTGCGGCAGACCTGGCCAACGTGGACAACGTACTGTTTGTGGACAGCACCAATGTCTGCCTGGGCGAGGGCCTGCTGGTGCGGCTGGCCGTCCAGCTGCGGGACGCTGGCAAGACGGCCGTGCAGATCGCAGCCTCGCTGGAGCACGCCAAGGAGCACCTGCATCTGGTGGCCGCCATTGACGACCTGAAATATCTGCGCAAGGGCGGGCGTCTGCCCGCCGCTGCTGCCGTAGCAGGCGGGATGCTGGGCATCAAGCCCCTCATCACCATCAAAGAGGGCAAGGTGGCTCTGGCCGGCAAGGCCCGGGGCCTGCCCGGCGCCTACGTTGCCCTCTTCAAAAAGATCGAAGAGCTGGGCGGCATCCACCCCACGCTGCCCGCGCTGGCAGGCTACACCGTCGCCCCCCGCGAGGTGGCCCCCATCCAGACCTACCTGCAGGATAATCTGCACCGTCCCGAGGCCCTGACCCGCCAGATCGGCTGCGTCATTGGCACCCACGCCGGCCCCGGCGCGTTCGGCCTGGCGTTCTTCGATGAAGCATTGGACATCGAATAAAAATAGGATCCATGAAAAAAGCGAGGAGTCAGGCTCCTCGCTTTTTTGCGTCTACACTTCTTGTTTTACAGCACCGCATCCGAAATGAGCTTGCCCAGCAGGAGCACCAGCACCACCAGCATCATGGGGCGGATGAACTTTGCCCCCTTGCGGAGGGCGAAGTGGGAGCCCAGCAGGTTGCCCGCGATGCCGCTGATGGCACAGGGGATGCCGATGGAAAAGACCACCAGCCCGCTCATGAGGTAAGTAAAGAGGCTGGCATAGTTGCTGGCCAGGTTGAGCACCTTGCCGTTGCCGTTGGCGGTGCGCAGGTCAAACTTCATCAGGCTGGAAAAGGCGATGATGGCAAAGGTGCCCGTGCCGGGCCCCACCAGACCATCGTACAGGCCGATGCCAAGCCCGATGCCCAGCGCCAGCGCCGCTTTTTTCAGGTTCATGGTACCGTCATCCCGGTTTTCGTCCGGGAGGTTGCGCTGCCACAGGATGATGACCGCCGCAATGGGCAGGATGATGAACATGGTGGTCTTCAACACCTCATCGCTGAGCAGCAGGACGATGTGCGCCCCCAGCGCGCTGCCCGCAAAGCTGCCGATGGCCGCCAGAATGCCCACCTTGACGTTCATGGCACCATTTTTGAAGAAATTGGCCGTGGCAAAGGTGGTGCCGCAGGCAGCACTGAACTTATTGGTGGCATAGGTGTAGTGCGGCGGCAGCCCTGCAAACAGATAGGCCGGCAGGCTGATGAGCCCGCCGCCGCCCGCCGCGGAATCCACAAACCCTGCAAATCCGGTCATAAAGACAAGAAACACCATCATGACTGGGGAAATTGTAATACCCATTGTTATAATTCCTTTTTATTGTCCAAGATTTTCTATTCAGCTCCCCTGATAGGGGAGCTCCGCGACGTCCCCGCTGTCAGCGGGGTTGGAGCGGTGAGAGGTTTTCTTTTCAATTCCGATACAGCTTGCCCTCACAGGCCAGGATCTGGTCAAAGATCATCCGGGAGACCCTTGCACCATATACCATGGCCGGGTGGCCGTCGTACTCGATGATATCATGGAAGTCTTTGTTCATCAGCACGATGACGTATTCGCCGTAGGGGGTATGGATGATGCCGCCGTCATTGCGGCAGGCGTTCATGCTGCCGCTCTTGCTGGCCACCCAGATCAGCTCCGGCTCGCCGGTCTCCTCGCAGTCCAGGTAGAACTGGGGGAAGTCGTGGGTGAGCATGGTGTTGTAGTGCTGCTGGCGGAAGATGGCCAGCATCTCGGCGCTGGCCTCGGCGCTGACGAGGGTGCCCTTGGCCACCTGCGCAAACAGGGAGGCGTAATCCCGGGGCGTGGTGGTGCCCAGCTTCTCATAGCGGTCAAAGTGGAGGGGGTTGTGGAGCACGGTGTGGGCAAAGCCCAGCTCTTTGATGCAGGCGTTGATGGTCTCCAGCCCCAGATAATCAATGACCATGTTGGTGGCGATGTTGTCCGAGCAAATGATCATCATGGTGGCCGTGTCTTTCACCTTGAGCTTTGCTCCCACGCCCAGAGCCCGGAGCATTCCGGAGCCGTCCACAAAGTGCTCCGGTCGATACTCGATCTCCTCGGTCAGGCTGGCCTTGCCCCGGCTGGCCTGTAAATACAGCACCGCCAGGATATAGGCCTTGATGGTGGAGGCCGTTTCAAACTCCTCGTCGGCTCCCATCTCCACGGTGTGGCCCTGCAGGTCGTCCACAAAGACGCTCATTTTGCCCTGATAGGAGTACAGCTCGGCAGCGATTCGCTTTTCCAGCGTCATATTCTGATCCATTTTGGAATATCCTCTCTTATTTTTACAGATTGTCCTCAAAGAAGCGCTGGGCGTTCCGGTAGAAAATGCGCTCCACCTCGTCCTCGGTGAAGCCCTCGCGGCGGAGCGCCTCGGCCAGCAGGGGCAGCTTGGAGCAGTCGTCCATCTCCAGCTCGCCGCCGATGCCGTCAAAATCGCTGCCCAGACCAATGATCTCAATGCCGCCCACTTTCTTAAAGTGCGCCGCGTGCTTTGCCATCAGGGCCACGGTGCTGCGGCAGAGAGACTCTTCCGGCTGGTTGTCCAGGAAGCCAGAGCAGTAGTTCAGGCCCACCAGGCCGCCCCGCTCTGCCATGGCCCGGATCATCTCATCGGTCAGGTTGCGGCAGTGGGGTGCCAGAGCGCGGCAGTTGGAATGGCTGGCTGCAAAGGGACGGGTGCTGTGCTCGGCGATGTCCCAGAAGCCCTTATCCGAGAGGTGGCTCACATCTGCAATGATGTGCAGCCGCTCCATCTCGGCCAGGAACTCGAAGCCCTTTTCTTTCAGGCCGGTCTTCGTGTTGGGTTGGCAGGGCCAGATGGTATCCGTGTCGGCTCCCGGCACCACATTGGGGCTAGCCAGCTCGTTTTCGTGGTTCCAGGTCAGGGTCATCATCCGGACGCCCAGCTCATGCATGAGCCGCAGCACGCCCAGGCTGCCCTTGCAGCAGCCGCCCTCTTCAATGGTCAGCATTCCGCTGATCTTGCCCGCCTCCGCATTCTTGCGGAGATCCCCCGGCTGATACACCGGCGCGATAAAATCGCTGTACTTTGCCATGATCCGCTTGAAGATGTCGATCTCCTCCAGCGCCGCCACCAGCGGGTCCTGCCCCGGGCGGGCCAGGTTGACAAAGGCTGCAAAGCACTGCAGCATGTAGTCACCTTTTTGCAGCTTTTTCAGGTCGATCTGTAAATCGTTTTCCGCAAAGCTCTTGGGCTGGCCTGCCTCCTCGGCATACCGCAGCTCACTGAGCGTGTCACAATGTAAATCAAAGACTTTCATAATCTCCGCCTTCCGTTCTCAAAAGATACTTCCCACCGCATTCAGGCACTTGACCAGATCTTCCCGGTAGAGCGGGTCCGCCGGGTCCAGACTGTTGAGCACCACGCCGCCGCTGACCGCGGCTCCCGTGGAGTGGATATACCGCCCGCCGCCAAGGTAGAGCGCTACATGCCCCGGGAAGAAGAGGGCGTCGCCCGGCTTCTTTTCCTCAAAAGGCACCTCGTGCATGGGCCAGCCCTCCACGATGCTGGCATCCCGGTAAATGAGGACGCCGCACTGCATGTAGGCGCTGCTGACAAGGCCCGAGCAGTCAATGCCCCGGCCGGATTTGCCGCCCCAGCGGTACTCCGTGCCCATGTATTTCTTGGCCTGCTCACAGACGGCGGCACGGAACACCTCCTCGCTGCCGCCGTACCAACGGTTCAGGGCTTCCTGCACCAGCTCTGCGGCGGGGATGCCTTTCTGCTTTGCCAGCGCCTCGTCAAACGGCAGACCCTCTTCCTGCGAGAACACAGCGCTCATCTCATACCGCACCGGTTCCAGCGCCACATCCCGGACATAGCCAACGCGGCCATCCACCAGCCGCACCTTGGCCCAGCCCTTGTGGGCCTCGGCCTCCTCGGGCGCTTCCGCCATCCGGCGCAGCAGGCCGCCCCGCTCCAGCTCCATCATCCGGACGCCCTGCACCTTGGGCAGGTTGAGGACATCGGTGGCCCGTCCCGCCAGGACCATCGGCTCCGCGAGGTAGTCCCGCAGGGGAGCTTCCTCGATCAACTGCAGCTCCCGGGTAAAAACATAGCCGTGGTAGCCGTAAAAGCTGACCACCTCGGCCACATCCGGGGCCAGATGGACTCCGGCCGCCGTCACGCCGCCGGGGGCAGTGCGCACCTGGCAGGCCTGCCCGTAAAGCCCCTCATCGCCAATGGTGGAGACCGGCCCCGTTTCGCCCTCCTTGATGGGCTGGGGCAGATCGTAAATGGTGCCTACCGGCACGGAAAACAATGCGTATTTCATGTTTCGCTCCCCTCCAGCAGCTGCAGCAGCTCGTCCGGCCGCATGGACAGGATGGCGCCATCCGCCGTCCCGGTCACGGTATCGGCCAGCGACTGCTTGGCCTGCTGCAATTCCACGATTTTTTCTTCAATGGTGTCCTGCGCAATGAGTTTATACACCTGCACCGGGTTCTGCTGCCCGATGCGGTAAGCACGGTCGGTGGCCTGATTCTGAGCCGCCACGTTCCACCACGGGTCGTAGTGGATGACGATGTCGGCCGCCGTCAGGTTGAGGCCGGTGCCGCCTGCCCGCAGCGAGATGAGGAAGACACTCACCTCGCCGCCGTTGAACCGGCGGACCAGCTCCGCCCGCACGGGCTTGGGCGTGGAGCCCTGTAACGTGAAGTGGCTGATGCCCTCTTCGTCCAGCCGTTTGGCCAGCAGCTCCAGCATGGAGGTAAACTGGCTGAACAGCAGGATACGGTGTCCGCCCTCCACAGCGGAGGCCACCAGTTCGATGCAGGCGTCCAGCTTGGCGCTGCCGCCCTCCCAGCCGTCCACGATGAGGCGGGGGTCACAGCAGATCTCCCGCAGCCGCATGAGAACGGCGAACACCGCCATTTTGTCCTCCGGCTTTGCCGCCTGCAGCTTGTCCCGGGCGTCCACCACCGCTGCCAGATAGAGCTTTCGCTGCTCCTCCTCCAGCTCAATGCGGTGGATGTTCTCGGTCTTGGGGGGCAGCTCTTTCAGCACGTCGGCTTTCATCCGGCGGAGGAGGAACGGCCCGGTCAGCTGGTTCAGCCGGCGGGCGGCAGCCTTGTCGTCCTCCTGCACGATGGGCTTTTCAAACCGGGTGCAGAAGCTCTTATAAGGCGGCAGATAGCCCGGCATCAGGAACGAGAAGATGCTCCACAGCTCTCCCAGCCGGTTTTCCACCGGGGTGCCCGTCAGTGCAAACCGCACCCGGCTGTTGATTTGGCAGACAGCCTTGTATTTCTGGGTGGTGTGGTTCTTGATGGCCTGGGCCTCATCCAGGATGCAGGCGTAAAACGCCTGCCCGGCGTACAGCTCTTCATCCCGCCGGAGCAGGTCGTAACTGGTCACCACCACATCGGCGCTGCCCCACTGTTTTGCCAGCGCGGCCCGGTGGGCGGCGTCGCCGTCCACGACCAGGCAGTGTAATTCCGGCGTGAACTTCTGGCATTCCTCGGCCCAGTTGAGCACCAGCGACGCCGGGCAGACGATGAGGCTGGGCAGAACGCCCTCGTCGTTCGGTTTGCCGGGCCGTTCCTGCCCGTTTTCTTTCATGGCCAGCAGGTAGCTCAGCACCTGCACCGTCTTGCCCAGGCCCATATCGTCTGCCAGGATGCCGCCCATGCCGTAGCCATCCAGCGTCCGCAGCCAGCGGTAGCCGTCCCGCTGGTATTTTCGCAATACTTTTTGTAAGGATGCAGGCGGAGTATACTCACTGTCTTTCACCGCATGGAAGCTCCGGCTGATCCGCCGGAACGCGTCGTCCCGGTTGAAGCGGATGCCGTTCTGGCCCGAGAGGGCCCAGTCCAGGCTTGGAGCCCGGTACAACGGCAGCTGGGTGTGGCCCTGCCCGAGCTTCGCGCCCGAGAGTTCCAGCGTCTCGTTCAGCTCGTCCAACCCCTCCAGCGAGTCGTCCAGCCGGAGCAGCCGCCCGTCTTTCAGGCGGTGATACCGCTTTTTCTGGTGGAGAGATTTGAGCAAGGCCCGCAGCTCCCCCACCGGGAACTCCCCGGTGTCCACTTCCAGGTCCAGCACGCTCCCATGCACCGACACACCCACCGCAATCTTGGGCGGGGCGGCCTGCAGATTGCGGAATGCATCGCTCAGGTAGACCTCCCCCTCTGTCAGCAGGGCAGGCACGCCCTCTTCCAGAAAGGTGTAGACCATTTCTTCGTCGTCGGTGCTGTACTGGGCGGCATTGCCGTCCCCGCCGGGCTGCAAGTAGGTTCCCAGCAGCCGCGCGGCCCGCTTTTCGGCCCTGGCATCCCGCAGCAAGCCACCCGGGGCCGGGGCAAAGGGTGTCACTTTTTCCTCCCCGTACAAAAACTCGGCGTGGGCCGAGACGGCTCCCATCCGGGGCGCGTCCAGATAAAACTGCACCACCGGTTCCAACGGAATTTGATTCAGCAGCAGCCGCTCCGGATCCTCGATGGTCACGTTCCGGCCCAACTCCGGCAGGACAAAACTGCAAAAATCCGCTGCATCCTGTGTCGTGAAAAACAGGCTGCTGCCGCATAGCGTCTTGAGGGCCGGTAAAACGCGCCCGCTCTGGACACGGTCCAGCTTCCAGAGCGTTTCGTCACTGAACAGGTAATCATGGTCCAGCCCTGCCACAAACCCCAGCGAGGGCGTTACACTGACCTGCACGCCGCCCCGGCGCTTTTCCACCTGCATGGTCAGGGCGGGCAGACCCGTTTTTAAGGCATAACCGCCCACCTGCCCCGTCGGCTCATAGAGATGGACCAGCTCGTCCAGCCCCTCGCCGCTCAGGGCCATGCCGCCTGCCACCGGGCTCCTGGCCGCTGTGGCGTAGCCGCGCAGCTTCTGGAGGTTTTGCTCCAGACTTTCCCGCACGCTCTGCTGGCGGCGCAGCACGGCCAATAGCTGCTGTGCCTCCGGGGCAAAGGCCTCTTTCCGGTGCAGAAAGGTCAGCGCTTTGCCGTAGCTCACCACCCGGCCCTGTTCCACAGCGTTCAGCAAGTCCGGGATGCTCTTGACGAGGTACTGCCGCCCGCCATCCGAAATACGGAGCCGCAGCCAGGGCTGCTCCCCGGAGAGCAGGGTCAGTTCCGGTTCCAGCTCGGCAAACTCCCGGCGCTGCCCCTCTTCGGGTGCAGGGAGCGGCAGCTCAGCCAGTGTATTTTCCTGATAGGTCCGCAGCAGCTGACGGGCGGCGGCATCCGTTTCCGGCTCATCGCCCCGCCATTTCTTTCCAAACAGCATTTCCAGGCTGGAAGCATAGCTGTCTTTCCGGGCAGCACTCTCCTGCGCAAACTCTGTTCCCCGCACCACGCCCGGGATATTGTTCAGCTGGGTTTTCTGCGCAGGCTCCACCGCGGCAGGCTGCGTTTTGCCCTCTTCCTCCAGCATCAAAAGGGCACCGATGTGCTTACAGCAGGGGCCCTCGCCGTTTTCGTTATACGGGCAGGTACAGCTGGCGCTCACAAAGCTGCCGTTTTCCCGCAGCCAGGCCTGCGTATGGTAGCGGTTTCGTCCGCCGCCGCGCACATCGGCCGTCAGATGCCGCACGCCGTTTTCGCTGGTCTCACAGTCCAGGCCTTCCACCCGGTCCAGATACGCCTTGGCCCGCGCAAAGATAGTACTGCCCAGCAGATAGCGGATCTCTTCCATGTCCATGCCCGTTTCCTCCCTCTGCAATGCTCTATTGGTTAAGCATACCTCACCCACCGGCCAGATGCAAGGGATTTGAGCGAAAAAATACGCTGCCTCCATTTAAGAGGCAGCGTATCGGGTAAAGTTTTGAACCAATTTTTGTTGGAGTGTGGAAAGCGGGCGTGCTCTTCTCGCAGGCCGCATACCAGACACACCCGTCTGTTTCCCCTGTACACGATTCAAGATGCCGTTTCCTTGCAAAAGCAAAACCCCCGAGGAAGATCCTCGAGGGCTTTTGATCAAGTCGGCGACTACCTATTTTCACGCGCCGTTTCCAGCGAACTATCTTGGGCACGAGTGAGCTTAACTTCTGTGT
>ENA-UEQX01001893-UEQX01001893.1-human-gut-metagenome-genome-assembly--contig:-NODE-1893-length-12409-cov-13.553844_pt1 | contig 12409 bp, 8 predicted proteins | sample MGYA00242952_ERZ507952 | MGnify/ENA primary metagenome ERZ507952 (study PRJEB26167, sample SAMN06115425) | human gut metagenome | host: Homo sapiens | place: China:Sichuan | collected 2015-04-07... | reverse complement strand
GGGAGCTGCGGACGCGGCATATCCTCGTGCCCAACGATCTGCGAGTGGCCAGCCTGTACGACAGCTCCATGCTTGCCAGCATCACGCCGTCTGTTTCGGCGGTGCAGTACGATGCAGAGCAGCTGGGTAAGACCGCCTGCCGGATGCTGCTGGACCGGCTGGCCGGAAAAGAGATCGTCATGCGGCAGCTGGAAGGCCATCAGGTCATCCTGCGGGATTCTACCAAGTGGAGGGAACGCTCCCACAGCATCAAATAACGCGCTTTTTGTGCCTGCTCCTTTCCCGGAGCGGGCATTTTTGCGCTTTGCATGGCAAAGGTTGCGCTAAAGTTGCGCGCTTTTGCCCATGTATCCTGATTTTACCGTCACTTTTTCCAGTTTCGACTCAACAATACCGTGAATTTCGTCCATTGACGTGAGCAAAAGAATGCGGTATCCTATGGGTACAGAAAAACAGCTGCTTGGATGTGCGCAACTTATAAGCGCAACAAAGAGCAGCCGAAGATTTCAGATTGAGAACGAAGGAGAACTGGATCATGAAAAAGCTGATTTCCCGCCGTAACTTCCTTGCAGCCATGGGTACGATGGCTGCTGCCGGTGTGCTGACCGCCTGCGGCGGTTCTTCCTCTGGCACTGCTTCCTCTGCTGCCGCTTCCAGTACGGCTGCCTCTGCTGCGGAGAGCTGGGGTGATGTGAAGCTGACCATGTGGGGCGCAGAAGAGGATCAGACCATGCTGCGCGAGATGGCAGATGCTTTCATCGAGCAGAATGCGGACAAGGGCAATGTGACCATCGAGATCGGCGTGCAGTCCGAGTCCAGCGCAAAGGACACTGTTCTGGCTGACCCGGAGTCTGCCGCAGACGTTTTCGCCTTTGCCGATGACCAGCTGAACGAGCTGGTGAATGCCGGTGCGCTGCAGGAAGTACTGCTGAACCCGGACGACGTGAAGAGCCGCAACCTGCCCGGCTCTGTGAGCGCTGCCACCATGAACGACAAGCTTTACGCCTACCCCATGACCGCCGACAACGGCTACTTCCTGTACTACGATGCAAGCATTCTGAGCGCCGAGGACGTGCAGAGCATGGACACCATGCTGGAAAAGGCTGCAGCTGCCGGCAAAAAGTTTATGATGAGCGTGAACGACGCATGGTACATTTACAGCTTCTACGCCGGTGCCGGTCTGGTGGCTACGCTGGCAGACGACGGCATCAACACCGTCTGCAACTGGAACGAGGCTCCCGGCGCAGACGTAACGCAGGCCATTCTGGATATCGCCGTAAACCCCGGCTTCAAGTCCGGTGCGGATGCCGACATTGTTTCCGCCATCAAGGACGGCAGCTGCTGCGCCGCCATCTCCGGCACATGGAACGCCAGCACCGCCGAGGAGGCTTGGGGCGAGGGCTACGCCGCCACCAAGCTGCCAACCTACACCCTGAACGGCGAGCAGGTCCAGATGGGCTCCTTCTCCGGCTACAAGCTGGTGGGCGTCAACCCCCACAGCGCCAACGTGGGCGTTGCCATGATGCTGGCCGACTTCATCACCAACGAGGACAACCAGATCAAGCGCTTCAACGACCGCAAGCTGGGCCCCTCTAACATCAACGCAAACTCCACCGAGGCTGTGCAGTCCGCACCCGCCATTGCCGCACTGGCTGAGCAGAGCTCCTACGCTACCCTGCAGCGGGTAGGCGCAAACTACTGGAGCTCCGCCGCAAGTCTGGGCGAGATCCTCGCCTCCGGCGACACGCAGGGCAAGACCACGCAGCAGCTGATGGATGACGCTGTGGCCGGCATCACCGCACCTGTGGCACAGTAAGTTCCGGTTTTTCCCGGCGGGCACGCAGCAGAATGCGGTGTGCCCGCTTTTTATCGCAATACAAGAAATCGGCGTCAACCTAACATCCTGTTTGCTATAACCCCCTCTGCATACCAAGAAAGGAGTTGACTTCTGTGGCAGAAATGGTCCTTACACCGCCCTTGCGGGCAGATGGCCGGGAGCCGAATTTCCTTCAGAAGTTCGGTCACGCATTTGTTCACGGAGATATTTTTACAAAGCTGTCCCTCTTTGTCTGGGGTCTGGGCTACATTGGCCACGGCCAGCTTATCAAGGCACTGCTGGTAACGCTGGTGCAGGGGCTGGGACTGTATTTTCTGGGCACTTCCGGCATTCCTGCGCTGAAAAAGTTCGGCACGCTGGGCACAGTGCAGATGGAGATGCAGTTCAACCCCCTTACCTTAAAGAACGAGGTCAACAACTACGACAACTCGTTTGCCATCCTGCTGCTCAGCGTGATCGCACTGGTGGTCATTGTAACGCTGATCGCTGCTGCCATGCTGGTGGTGCAGAGCAATTACGCGTTACAGGCGCAGAAGGCCGCTGGCAAAAAGCCCAACAATTTCCGGCAGGATATCACCTTGTACCTGAACGAAAAGTTCTACGTTACCCTGCTCACCCTTCCGGTGCTGGGTGTGGTGGTGTTCACCATCATCCCGCTGTTCATTTTGATCGCTGTCGCCTTTACCAACTACGATCAGCAGCATATGCCTCCCGCCGCCCTGTTTACATGGGTGGGGCTGGCTAACTTTGCTTCTCTGTTTGGCGGGCAGTCGCTGAGCCTGACCTTCAGCTACGCCTTTGGCCGGGTGCTCAGCTGGACGTTGGTGTGGGCCTTCTTTGCCACCTTCACCAACTTCTTCGGCGGCGTATTTCTGGCCATGCTCATCAACAATAAAAAGACCAAGTGCCAAAAGCTCTGGCGCACCCTGTTCATCATCACCATTGCGGTGCCGCAGTTCGTCACCCTGCTGCTGGTGCGCAACTTCTTCTCGGACGCCGGCATCTTCAACACCATGATGGCCAATGCAGGCGTGACCGATTTTTTAAAGGCCATCGGTCTGCTGGGGCAGAACATGAACCACATTCCCTTCCTGACCGACCAGCACTGGGCAAAGTTCATGATCATCCTCATCAACATCTGGGTGGGCGTGCCCTACCAGATGCTCATTGCCACCGGTGTGCTGATGAACATTCCCACCGATATGCTGGAGGCCTCCACCATTGATGGTGCATCGCCGATGCAGAGCTTTATCTACATCAAGCTGCCCTACCTGCTCAGTGTGCAGGGCCCGGCACTGGTTACGGATTTTGTGCGCAACGTCAACAACTTCAACGTCATCTATCTGCTCACGCAGGACGTTTATATCACCAAGGATCAGGCAATGGCTTCCTCCAGCGCAAAAGAGGTGGATCTGCTGGTCACATGGCTGTTCCGTCTGACACAGGAGCAATACAACTACAAGATGGCCGCCGTCATTGGCATTATGGTGTTCATCATCTGTGCCGTGTTCACGCTGGTATGCTTCCGGTTCCTCAATAAAAAGGAGGCGACGTTCTCTTGACACAGACAACTGTTTCTCCGGCACGCCGGGCAGAGACCGCAGCGCAGCTGCGCCGCGGGCGTATCCTCCGCACAGTCCGCAGCATCCTGCGGCATCTGCTGCTGGCCCTGCTGGCAGCTATCTGGCTGGTACCCATTCTGTGGCTTCTGGTCACTTCCTTTTCCACAGACCGAGGCATCAATGTGCGACAGTTCTTCCCGGCCAGTTACACACTGCGCAACTATGTCAACATTCTGTTCCACCCGGACTCTGTGGCGCAGTTCCCGCGCTGGTTTACCAACACCCTTGTGGTGGCCTGTTTCAACTGCGTTATCTCCACCTGCTTTGTGCTGATGGTAGCCTACGCGCTGAGCTGCTGCCGCTTCAAGGGGCGCAAGCTGATCCAGAACCTTTCTGTCAGCGTCAACCTGTTCCCCGGCGTGCTGGCAATGATCGCCGTCTATTTCGTCCTGAAATATCTGAATCTGACCAACTCCTATGCCGGTCTTATCATGGTCTATGCCGGTTCGTCCGGTCTGGGCTATCTGATCTGCAAGGGCTTCTTTGATACCATCCCCATCTCCCTGCGGGAAGCCGCCAAGCTGGACGGCGCATCCGACGCCCGTGTGTTCTTTCAGGTCGTTCTGCCCATGTCCAAGCCGATCCTGGTCTATACCATCATCAGCTCTTTCATGGTTCCATGGACCGATTTCGTGATGGCAAAAATGATCCTGAATTCGGGCGTCTCTGCCGACTGGACAGTGGCTATCGGTCTGTATAATATGCTGCAAAAGACCCTGATCAACAATTACTTTGCGCTCTTCTGTGCAGGCGGTGTGCTGGTGTCTATCCCCATCTCCATCCTGTTTGTCATCATGCAGAAGTTCTACGTCGAGGGCATCACCTCCGGCGCGGACAAGGGCTAAAGTGCTATCTTCAATTTCTCCTTCATCATAAAAGCGATCCCCACAGTCCGTTTGACTCAGTTTTTGCGGCTGTGGAGATCGCTTTTTCTCAGCAGCGGCAGGAAAGCCGCTTGTTCATGGTGAACCTCATTTCTATATCAAACGGTGTCTGTTCGGTTGTCCTGAACCCTGCCATAAAACCGGTGGTTGATTTGTCCATTGGGCTTTGTTTTGCCCGTCTGCACATTTTTGCACACTTTTTGCACGCCTGAATGGCTGGATAACGGTTGCAAATGATTGCACTGTATGCAAATAATGCGGTGTGTGCAAATATGAATCTTACGATAATACGAATGAATTTGCACTTCTTCGTGTTTTTTGGATTTGACGAATGATGCACCTCGGACTCTTTTAATCAGAGGGCCAGGGATTCGAGTTCCCTCGAGCGCACCAAAAGGACGATAAATCGTTGAAAGAAACGGTTTGTCGTTTTTTTTGTTTTATATAGGTTTTTGGGGCTTGTACCTATGATTTTTTCAAAAATTTTAGAGGTCAGAGGTACAAAAATGAAGAAGATTCAGAAAAGTGCAGTCCGGTTTGATAGTCTAAAACAAGATTTTTTGGATGATAAGAAGTATTCTGGCACAGCAGAAGCCACGTTGAACGGCTATCGGTATAATATTACACGGTTCTTGAAGTTCCTTTCAGATGAGCAGTTAGCCGTGAATGAGGCAGGATTCAAGCGGTATGTTATCCACTTGACGGATAGCGGAATGACCGCAAACAGCGTCAACCACTATATCCGTTCGGTGAAAGTGTTCCTTTACTGGTGTATGGAGCAGGACGAAATAGCACCGCTCAAAATCAAGATGGTAAAGGCACAAGAAACCATCAAGGACGTTTACACGCAGGGAGAACTTTGTGCGCTGATTCAGCCGCCGAAACGTGAGGACAGCTTTGTAGTCTGGCGCAGTTGGGCTATCATCAACTTTATTTTGGGAACAGCAGCACGAGAAGCAACAGTCTGTGAAATGCAGATGCAGGATATATCTTTTGATGACCGAACGATTAAATTTCGACATCTACTGAAAGCGAAGAAGGACGGCTCCATGTCGTACCTTGTCCGAGTCTACAACGGCCGAACGCAGGACGATAAGATCATCACCCGGTGCAAGACCGTAACGCCGCCCGCCGGGATGGGTAAGAAGAAAGCCGAAAAGTGGGTGCAGGAGCAGGCGGTTCAGTTTGAGCAGCAGGTCACGAACGGCCTCGTGCTGGACTCAGACATGCTGCTGGATGACCTGATCGACCGCTGGTTTGAGGAATACGCCAACAAGCAGCTGAAGGCCAAGACGCTCTACGATTATAGAAGGATGCGTGGCCGGATCAGCGCCGGACTCGGGCATCTCAAGGTGTCCAAGATCAAACCGGCGCATGTGATGGCGTTTTATGACAATCTGGAGGAGAAGGGAGTCCGCCGGGACAGTACCTACACTGCCACGAAAGCCCTTCTGAACCTGCTTCCACGTGGAACCCGGGGTGAACTGGCGAAACAGGCCGGGATCGGTCAGGACACCATGCGGATGGTCTATGCAGGTAAGAACGTCAGCCGAAAGACGGCGGAAAAGGTGTCCGCTGCAGTGGGACTGGCCTTCTCAAAGGCGTTTGTGGAGCATACCAAAAAGGACGGGAAGCTGAACAACAACAGCGTCATTCGATACCAGGCCATGCTCTCCAGCATCTTTAAGAAAGGTGTCCAGTGGGGATTGATCAACGAGAACCCGTGCTCCCGTGCAGAACATCCCAAAGCCGAGGAAATCGACGTTCGGGTACTGACGGAGGAAGAGATTCCAAAGCTGCTGGATGCTCTCTCGGATGCACCGCCGCAGTACAGCGTGATCACTCAGCTGGCCTTGCTGCTTGGTGCCCGGCGGGGTGAGATCTGCGCCCTGCGCTGGTCTGACATTGACTTTGAGAAGGGAACGCTTTCCATCAAGCGGACGGTCCAGTCCATCCCCGGGATAGGCCTTGTGTTCAACACACCGAAAACCAGACGAGGCAAGAGATGCCTGCGCATTGGAGCGGATTGCGTGGAACTGCTGCAGGAGTACCGGCGATATCAGAAAGCGGAGAGATTCCGGATCGGTTCAGCGTGGGTGCGCAAGGTCATACTGGAAAATGGCAAAGTGGTGGATAATGATATGCTATTCACGAAATGGAATGGTGAGCCGATGGACCCGGATATCATCTCGTCCTGGTTCCCGAAGTTTCTGGAAGCACACGATCTTCCGGACGTGAACTTTCACAGCCTCCGCCATTCGAATGCCAGCATCCTGATTGCGGCACATGTACCGATCACAACGGTCTCCGGGCGGCTTGGACATGCACAGACATCGACAACGCTGAACTACTATGCATCGGCCCTCCAACTCGGCACACATCTTCTTCACAAGGAAGGGGTCGTCCGTGCAATCGGCAGGCTTGTCCTTGGTGGTCAGGATATGAGCAGCCTTGTGGAGCGTTTCGGTTTCACTGCAAAAGGCCCCACACACCGGCACTGGTCGGCATGCAGGGCGTATTTATGATTTGAGGGGAAATTACAGGGCGATCATTGTGTTACAGGTGCCAGCTCATACACACGGTCGAACTGCGCACGGCGCGCTGCCGACAGGTGGTGGCTGATGAGGATCAGTGTCAGGTCGGGATTGGTAAGCAGGCTCTTTTCCACAAGGTCGGCGTTTTTCTGATCCAGCGCACTGGTGCCCTCGTCCACCAGCAGGATGGAGCGATTGTGAATCAGGGCACGGGCAATGGCGACACGCTGCTTCTGACCGCCGGAAAGATTACTGCCATCCTCACCTACAACGGTGTCAAGGCCATCGGGCATGGCGGTCAAATCTGCGGCAAGGGCACTGCCCTGAATGGCCGCATGCAGCTGCTCTTCCGAGAAATCTTCACCCAGTGTGATGTTCTCCCGAATCGTAGTATTGAACAGGAACACATTCTGCTCAATGTAACTCATCTGTTGCTGGAGCTGAGCGGGTGTAACGGTGTGAATGTCCACATCGTCAAACGAAATCGTACCGGTGTAGTCCGGCAGCCAGCCCAAAAGCAGCTTGAGCAGAGTGGATTTTCCGCAGCCGGAGGGTCCTGTCAGGGCATATTTTTTTCCCTTTTCAAAGTGGAAGGAGGCATCTTTCAGGATGGGCTTTTTCTCATCATAGCAGAAAGAAACTCTATCTACCGTAATGGAGTCTTTCAGCGGTGACATAGGAGCAATCTCTTCCGATTTGGAATCAGTATCGACCGTTGGCAGCTTGCCAAAGTAAGGCTTGCTGGCTGAGAGGGAGAGCCGCAAACCGGCCAAACTGTTAAAGCCGTTTGCCACGCCTCCGATCAGATTGACACCACCGGCAAGTGTGCCTGTGGTGACAAGTCCCATGCTGGTCAGCGCAGCAATCAGCACAAGCGAGCCGAGCTGAAGTGCGACGTTGATAAAGCCAATCAACGCCTCCATGCGAGATTTTTCATAGCTCAGCTGGCAACTGGGCTTTTCGATGTCATCGCTGATCCTATTTCCCTGCTGGAGAAAGAGATTTCCCCTGCCAAAAAACTGGAGTACGTCAAAGCCTGTCAGAAGGTCCTTCAAATGGTTGATGGCGGCAGTCTGCTGCACACCGCAGCTTTGCCCCAGTAGTTCCAACTTCTTCTGGAACAGTTTTGGGGAGAGCCAAAGGACAACTGCTGTGATCACGGAAAAAACAACCAGCGACCAATGCAAAAAGGCAAGTCCCAAAATGCTGAACACGATCTGCGCAATTCTGCCTACACAGCCGAAGAAGGGAATCCACGCAAGCTGTTCTAATTGCTTTATATCATTGGTCAGCCGGGCGAGATATTCTCCGGTGTCGGACTGATGAAAATCGGTATGGCTCTTGCGCAGGAAGGAGTGATACAGCCCATCTCGCACCGTATTGTTCAAAGCGCGAATTGTTTTGGCCTGACAATGCTCCTGTAAAGCAGTAAAAAGAAAATAGCCTCCCCAGCAGGTCAGATCAACTGCCGTCCAAAAGATAGTACTCCGCAGATCCAGCAATACCACGGCATCAAAAACCTTCATCAAGGCAAGCTGAATCAGAGCCTGAGCACCATAGGCGGTGATGGCAAACAAGCAGGTGAGGGTACTGAGCCTCCATTGCTTTTTCAGATAGTGTATCATTGTTTCCTCCATGCGTATGTCAAAGAGCTTAGAATGTATTTCATGTGCCTGTATCTTATCACAAAAGGTTTCGATTGACCATATCGTCTGGTGTAATAAAAAATTACATGGGACGACAGGTTTGCACAAGAGACGCTTGCACACATGTACAAAATCTAGTATATTACAATTATGGCAATACTAAAGTTTGGAGGGAGCTGCTAAATGCAGAATTACAAATTGGGGGAGTATATCCGCCAGCGGCGTTTGGATCTCGGGTTGACACAGGAGCAGGTCTGTGCAGGCATTTGTGAATCCGTTACATTGTCCAGATTTGAAAACGGAAAACAGACCCCCAGCCGAAATCGAATCAATGCGATTCTGCAGCGCCTTGGTCTGCCGGATGACCGATATTATGCGTTGGTAACACCGGAAGAACTGGAAATAGAAGCACTCAAGAAGGAAATTGTTTCCTGTAATGCGCTAAAGTGCGTTGAGGAGGGCTTTGACAAAATAAGTCGGCTTGAGAAAATTGCAAAGCCGGATGATCAAATCACACAACAGTTTATTCTTCGATCGAAAGTCCTTTTGGGAGGATTGGATAAAAGATATTCAAATGACGAGCGGATTCAAATGTTGTTGCAAGCCATTCGGATGACCATACCGGATTTTCAACTGGACAAAATTGAAGACTTTCTCTTTACATTGGATGAAATGAAACTGGTCAATCAAATTGGAAATGCGTATTCTTTGAGCGGTGACAATGAAAAAGCAGCCGATATTTTCTATCGACTGCTTCAATATATAAGAAGGCATCTTCCGGAAACGGTTACTTCAAACAGGATGCTTCCCTTGGTTTTGTATAATTTTGCCAGATCGTTGGATTTGTCGCAAAAGTATGAGGAAGGCGCAAAGGTGGCAAGATACGGAAAAGAAGCATGTATAAAATATGGACATTATCAGGTGCTTCACTCGTGTTTGGAAATCGAAGCTGAATGTGACTTCTTTCTTGGGAAAAAGGAGGAGAGTGTCGAACGATATCGTGAAGCTTTTTACATTTGCAAAGTCATGGGATATGAAGATGATTTGCAGATTATCCGCACAGAAGCAGAAAAGTATCTGAACATCTTATTTTAAATATCATGTAATGTCGTCCTGCGGTGTGGCGGCATCTGCGGATGGAGTAGGACATTCCGGCTTAGTCCTGTATGTAAACGGTGAATATCGGGATGACTCTGACATTGGCAAGCTGATGCACGACTTCAACTGTACCAGCGCCGATGATGTGAATTTTGAGATCCTTGCCGAAAAGACCCGGTATCTGAAGGAAAATCCGAAGGGAGTGAGCGAAATGTGTAAAGTGATGGAAGACCTGAGAGATGAAAGCTATGCAGAAGGTCATGCAGAGGGGCGGGAAGAACAGGCTCAGATGACGGCGAAGAACCTCTATGAGCAGGGTCTGACGATAGAGCAGATTGCAAGAGCGATTGGCTTCAGCATGGAGACAGTGGAAAAGTGGCTCACGCAGAAAGCCGGATAAGAGAATAACCGGAATGGTCAGTGTATTGTACGATTTGCGTATGGTATGCTGGCTTTTTGTTTGGTGGAAGTCAGAGGTAGTCAGAAGTGGGGGGGCGGGGGTGGTTAAAAATCTGGAGCCGGGGGTTATTCTGGCTGAAGGGAAGAGTTATTTGTTCTCCCCAGTCCGGGACAAAATATGGTGGCTGTTCAGAGAAAACACGTTGCCACAAAGAAAAAAGGCACCCGATGTTTAAATCGGATGCCCCATTTTGGTTGTCATGCAAAGTTTTTCCAGACGAGATTTCCCCAAGGCTGCATCTGCTTGAGGCGCTCCGGGTGGGTCAAAATCGCTATATCCGGCAGATGTTCGAATCGAATGCCACCCGGCATTACAACCCCCAATGTTAAAAAACATGTGGGTTCGTTAGGTGGGCACTTATTTTCGTTTTAGAGTGAGGGTCAAGCTTGTGACGATTTGAAGAAATTGTTTCTTTTCAGATTGATTGGCCACGATTCCAAGCATGACCGCAGCATAAAGAGTCGTATAAAGAAGGACTCCTGCTCCAAATTTCCAGAAGGACCCAGCTGGTTCTATTTTAAGCTGCTGCTTCAGAATCAGTGCACCCATTGTCAACAAAACTGCAGTAATGATGACCGGAGCTGTTTCTTTCCAGAATTTTTTGATATCCAGACCAGCTTTTCTCTGGAAATACCAATTCATAATCAATCCACTGGTCAGGAACATGGAAACACCTGTTGAAAGTGCGGCACCTACAATTCCAATCAATTTTGTAAACAAGACAGTTGTTACAATATTCAGGACAGCGCTCAGGAAATAAATCTTTGCACGAAAGCCATACTGTCCCTTGATCTGCAGAATGCAAAGCCCGAGATTCTGCGCCAGATCGATAGAAAATGGAAGCATAACGATAATTGCAACCCAATAGGCTTCTTCGTAGCCTTCTCCGACCCACAGCAGCAGAAATTCACGTCCGAAAATGATGAAACCGGATAAAACCAGAAGGATGATGTAGAAGGTGATTCGTCCTATCCGAATGAACAAATCCGATACTTTCTGCAGACCGTTTTCTTCCTGATACAAAGCGCTGATTTTTGGATAAAAAACACCGGAGACCTGTGTGCCGAACTGCATATACATCATGTAAATTTGAGCGCCAACAGAATAAACGGCAACGACTGCGGTGTTGAACATCCGTCCCAGAATGACCTGATCTGTTTTCCAGAAGATCTGATCCGCAATGCTTCCAAGCAGGATGGCAGCAGAAAGTCCAAGGATATTTTTCACGATCCGGGAATCTTTGGGCTGTTTTGTGATCCGTATTTTTAGTTTTTGGGTCACATAGCCATACCGAATTCCAATGGTCAGGAGGTTCAGAAGGACGATCACCACCGAGACTGTGATCGCATACGGGATCCGGCTGACGCACAAAATGACCAGAAGCGGTTGTATGATCTGCATCAGGATGGATAATATCCGCAAAAAGGTGTACTTCTCATGCCCGGTAAGCACAGTCAGATAAACCGAACCCTGCAAGGTGAAGGTCATATTTACGAACAGCAGGATCAGAATGGCAACGCTTTCGTTCAGTTCCGAGGTACTGAATGAACCGGCGTAGAAGCTCCGGAAGGCAAACACCACGACGATTCCGACCAGATCCAGAATGAGAGCCAGAAAACGATAGATGTTTCTTGCCATCGACAGAGTCACAGCGGCTTCTTCATGGTCGCTGCGCCCCAAGGCGTTGCAGTAGTTTCTCAGAATACCGGCCGACACACAGGATTCAAAAACGGTGACATAGGAAAAGAATGAGCCGACGATCTGATATAATCCGTACTCACTCTGTCCAAGAAAGTGAAGAAGAACCGGGACGTAGATCATGCTGACAACTACGCTTAGGAACACTTGTATGTAGGATAATGCTGCGCCTTTTTTTCGTTCGTTCATGATTTCGAAGAATCTTTCTGAAATATTTTTTCTAAAGAAAAGAAATCAACTCTTTTTGCCTAAGAAAAAATTCAATATGTATACGGTTGAACATAAAAAGGTTATATTCTTGTGTCGAATCAAGTAACAGATAATACGTTCTTTGATATCTTCTGGATTGCAAAAAAGTGCACCGGTTTGAATATTTTTATCCGATATGAGTTTTGTAAAGGCCTGCTTGATATCGGAATATTTTACTCTTTCTCCATATGCAGTATTTCGGATAGACCACCAAAGAGCTATATATGTTCCATGATATATTTGAGGATAGTCATCTAAAATACCTTTTTCCAGTAAAAGCGATACTTTTTTTGCATAAAGCCTTCGTTGGCTTTCAATGGTCATTTCCATCCCCACTGTACCTTTAGAAGATAGTGAGCCTGAATTAGATATTATATGGGC
>ENA-UEQX01001888-UEQX01001888.1-human-gut-metagenome-genome-assembly--contig:-NODE-1888-length-12416-cov-6.032661_pt1 | contig 12416 bp, 8 predicted proteins | sample MGYA00242952_ERZ507952 | MGnify/ENA primary metagenome ERZ507952 (study PRJEB26167, sample SAMN06115425) | human gut metagenome | host: Homo sapiens | place: China:Sichuan | collected 2015-04-07... | reverse complement strand
AACCGATACCATCATCTATATCGGCAAGGCCAAGCGGCTCCGCATCCGGGTCAGCCAGTATTTCCGGGAGGGTGTGCCCCACGACAACAAGGTCAGCCAGATGATCGCCCACGCCGATGCGTTCGACGTTATCGTCTGCCAGAGTGAGTTTGAGGCACTGGTGCTGGAAGCCAGCCAGATCAAGGCCCACACCCCCAAATACAACATCCTCCTCAAGGACGATAAGGGTTACAGCTATATCAAGATCACCAAAGAGGAGTGGCCCCGGCTCTCGTTCGTGCTCCAGAAAGAGGACGACGGCGCGGAGTATCTGGGCCCCTATACTTCCAGCTTTGCGGCCCGGCAGATGGCCGAAACGGCCATGGACGCCTTTCTGCTGCCCCGGTGCAACAAGCGCTTCCCGCAGGAGATCGGCAGGGGCCGCCCCTGCCTGAACGCCCATATCGGCAAATGCATGGCCGTGTGCAGCGGTAAGATCAGCTGTGAAAATTACAATCAGGCGGTCCGGAGCGCGGTCCACCTGATCCGGTACGGCAAAAAAGACATCCTGAAAATCCTCAACGAGCGGATGATGGAAGCCTCCGACCGGCTGGAATTTGAGACAGCGGCCCTGATCCGCGACCAGATCAACGCCATCACCAAAGTGACGGCGGGCCAGAAAGTGGTCGTGGACCCGGATGTGGAGATGGACGTGGTGGCACTGGCGGGCACCCCCGGCAGCGTCTGCGCGGCGGTGCTCCGCTTCCGAGAGGGACGGCTGACGGATAAGCGGGAGTTCCTGTTCCACGATACGGCGGATATCGCCGCAGTGCGGGAGGAATTTCTGCCCCGGTACTATCTGGACGACGAGCAGATCCCCAAGGTCATCGCGGTGGACGAGCTGCCGCCGGACGCCGACGCCCTGCAGCAGGCTCTGAACGAGAAGCGGGGGAGCGAGGTGCAGCTCTACGTCCCCCAGCGGGGCGATAAGGCCCGCCTGGTGGAGATGGCCCACACCAATGCAGTGGAGCGTCTGGCCCGGGAGAGCGGCCGCTATGCCCGGGAAGAAAAGCTGCTGGACGAGCTGGCCCAGGTGCTGGGCCTTGCAAAGCCGCCCCGCGCCATTGAGAGCTACGATATTTCCAACTGGGGCGATGGCACCAGTGTCTGCGGTATGGTCACGTTCAAGGACGGCAAGCCCTATAAGGCGGGCTACCGTAAGTTCAAGATGAAAACCGTGCTGGGCACCGACGACTACGCCTCGCTGGCGGAGACCGTCTCCCGGCGGGCGGCGGAGTACGAAAAATACGCCGCTCTGGCCAAGGCCGGGGAGCCCAGCAATAACTATTTCGGCCAGAAGCCGGACCTGCTCCTGATGGACGGCGGCCGGGGCCAGGTGAGCGCCGCCAGGGAGGCGCTGGCAGGCACGGCCCTGGCCGACGTCCCCCTCTACGGCATGGTCAAGGACGACCACCACCGCACCCGTGCCATCGTGGACAGCGAGGGCCGGGAAATCGCCATCAACATGAACCGGGGCACGTTCACGTTCATCACGGCCATTCAGGATGAGACGCACCGCTTTGCCAACGCCTACCGCAAGCAGCAGATGCACCAAAAAAGCTACGCCTCCACCCTGACCGAGGTGCCGGGCGTCGGCCCGAAAACGGCCAAGGCCCTGATGGCCCGGTTCAAGAGCGTAAGCGCCGTGCGGGAGGCCGCAATGGACCAACTGGAAAATACCCCCGGCGTGGGCCCGCGGCTGGCCCGGACCATCTACGATCATTTCCACCCGCAGGGGTGAAAAAAACCATTCCAAGACAAAACGTCCCATACAGAGCAGCTGCTTCTGTACGGGGCGTTTTCTGTATTCTGTATCAGGCCAGCCCGATCTGCAGATATTCATTCAGCTTGCGCTGGAGCAGAGGGTCGTCCGAGGGGAGAAATTTGCGCTGCATCCCGTCCATTACCCGCCCTGGGCGAAGTTGTGCTCGGTACTCGGCAGGCGTGCGCTGGAGGGTGGCGCGGAACCGGGCGTTGAACGTTTTCAGGTCGGCAAAGCCATTGCGGAGGGCGATGTCAGTGAGACTGTCCGAAGTCATGGCCAGGTCGGCCAGGGCGTGCTGGAACCGCACGCGGGTCAGGTACTCGTGGAAGTTGATGCCCACCATCTGCTTGAAGAGGGTGGAAAGGTAGGTGCGGTTGTACTGGGCGTAGTCCGCCAGGTCTTCCAGGGTCAGCTTTTCGGCATAATGGTCTGAGACATACGCCAGCAGACGGCGGACGGCATCCCGGCGGGGTTTATCCTCCGGCAGGGTGTTGAGCAGGGTGGGGGAGAACCGGGTACAGAGGGTAATGATGAGGAGGTCCAGGTTGGCACGGACGGCCAGCTGGGCATAGGCTCCGCCCTCCTGGGCAAACCGGAAGATCTGGCTGGCGTAGAACCGGACCTGGCGGTAATCGGCACTCTCCCGGGTCGTCTCGTCGGAGAGACAGGAGGGAAAATCATAGATGCCGCCTTTTTTGAGGAACGGCTTAAAAGCGGAAGCCGAAAAGTGGAGCACAAAGGCGATGGTATCGGCCTGCTGGCCCATGGAGGCGTGGCCGATGCCCGGGGCCGTGAGGATGATATCGTTTTCCCGGAGGAGAAAATTTTTGTTGCCGCGGCAGTATTCCTGGGTGCCGTGGAGCAGGATGCTCAGCTCATAGTCATCTTCATGCCAGTGGTAGCGGTAGTTCATCACGTCGTGGACAAAGCACCGGACTATGAGATTCTCCCGGGGCCAGTCCAGCTGATAATTTGCAAATTCCATCCGAGTTCCTCCCAAAATCCAAATATTTTCCCTGTGGAAAAGGTTTAGATAAGATTTTCAACCCAAAAGGCCACTTCAAGGATAACCGATAAAATCCGACGTGTCAACCACTGATTTGAAATGCTGCATCAAATTTTGCAGGGCGGATTTGGCACAATGCACAAGAATATAAAAAATGGTCTGGCAAAAACGCACAGGGAAAATGTTTGGATTTTTTGCAAAATGGATTGTGGAATCTTTGTCAAAGCTAGGCCGGGGGAAATCTGTCCGGGCGGAGAAAAAGGCGAATATTTGGCCGCGACAAACGATGAATTATTTGTTAAGATAAGCACAACAAAGCCCCATGCCCGGGCAGCTGCGGACTTTTCGAGTTTGAACATGCGAGAAAAATCAAACGGAAAGGGAAACATTTATGAACACTCAAATGATCATCTGTATGGTGATCTTTGCGGCAACGCTGGTCAGCTATATGCTGAACAAGATCCCCATGTGGCTCACTGCCATGATCTCTCTGGCAGCACTTTACTTTACCGGATGCATTGATGCAAGCGGTGCACTGGCCGGCTTCTCCAATGTCAACACCCTGCTGATGGCTACCATGTTTGTGGTGGCCGCAGGCTTCCGCCGCACCTCTCTGGTGGATGGCATGTGCGATGCCATCATGAAAGTGACCCGTGGCAGCTTCCGGACGGCATACTTCGGCTACATCCTGCTGGCTGTCCTGCTCACCAACTTCATTGCAAGCCCTATGGTGGTCTACGCCATCGTCAGCCCGCTGCTGGCCGCCCTGTGCGATAACACGGGCCACAGCCGCAGCCAGTATATGTTCCCGGTCATGGTGGTCTGCGTGGCCTGCTGCGGCATTCTGCCCCTGGCCACTGCCATCCAGCAGGCGGGTCAGTTCACGGGCTTTATGGAGACTTACGGCTTTACGGGCATGTCCATGCGTGCCATTGATTTCACCATCGGTGCTTGGCCTGTCCTGATCATCGTCCCGCTGTGGGCGGTCTTCATTGGCCCCAAGTTCACCCCCAAGGAGCCCGTGGTCCCCATTGAGGCACTGGAGCAGAAGAGTGCTGCCAAGGGCCAGCAGAAGCTGAGCCCGGTGGTGGATAAGATCGGCATCTTCGTCTTCTTTGCCACCATCCTCTGCCTCATCTTCTCCTCTCAGCTCCATCTGGCTACCTGGTCGGTCGCTCTGGTGGGCAGTCTGTGCATGGTCCTGTTTGGTGTGGTGGACCAGAAGTCCGCCCTGCGGGATATCCCCTGGGATATGCTGATGCTCTTCGTCGGCGCACTGGCTCTGGGCACTGCTCTGACCAACACGGGTGCAGGCGATATGATCGGCAACGCGCTGGCAACGGCTGTGGGCGGCACCCATAACAACTACATCCTGGGCGCGCTGTTCTTTATCATCCCGTTCCTGCTCACCCAGTTCATGCTCAACCGTTCGGTCTCTGCTGTCTTCGTGCCCATCTGCCTGCTGACCTGCTCTGCCCTGGGTGCCAACCCCATTGGCCTGGTCCTGCTGGTCAACGCTGGCTCCCTGACCGCATTCCTGACCCCCATGGCCACGCCGGCCGTCCCCATGTGCATGGCCGACGGCGGCTACGACCTCAAGAGCCTGTTCAAGTGCGGCGCTCTCATTACCCTGATCCTGCCGTTCATCTACATCTTCTATACCATGACCGTTTTCCCGGCATTCTGATGCTAAGAAAGGAGCAGGCTGTATGACGCTGGAAGAAAAAATCGCGATGGCGCAGACCATCCGCGGCCGGGACCGCTTTGGCCCGGTCAGCCCGGAAGAGCTGGCCGCCCTGTCCGGCACGGAGACCGAGCTGCACATCCCCGTAGAGGGCGGGCGTACCGTCCACGTCTACGAGGAGCGGCCGGACCATCTGCCGGAAAAGGCAGCACTGGTCCTCAATTTCCACGGCGGCGGCTTCATCAAGGGCCGCACCGACCGGGACCGTCGCTACTGCTGCACCATCATGGAGCAGCTGAATGCTCTGGTCTGGGATGTGGACTACTGCATTGCTCCGGAAGAACCGTTCCCCGCAGCCGTGGAAGAGGCCTACGGCATCGCCGCTTATGCCTTTGACCATGCAGAAGAGCTGGGCATTGACCCGGACAAGATCATTCTGGCCGGGCACAGCGCAGGCGGCAACCTGGTAGCGGCGGTCTGCCTGAAAAATGCCGAGACCCATCGGCTGCACCCCTGCTGCGTGCTGATGGAATATTTCCCGACAGACAATACAGTGAATCCGCTCCGGCGGCTTTCTCCGGAATTGCAGAAAGACCCGTTCTGGGCAAAACGCGCGGAGACGGAAAAGCTGTACACAGACTTCTATGTGGGCAAGGCCGACCCGGCAGATCCGCTCTGCTCCCCGGCAAAAGCTGCGGACGAGGCACTGGCCTCGTTCCCAGACAGCCTGATCCTCTCGGCCGGAGAGGACAGCCTGCGGGAGGATGTGGAGGCCTTTGTTCTCCGGCTGGTCAAGGCAGGCGTCTGCGTCACAGCCCAGCGCATCCCGGAGGCTATGCACGGCTTTACCACCAATCGGACCCCCGGTTGGGAGCGGGCCCTGGCACTGCATTGCAAATTCTTCCGGCAGCACTTATAATGAAAATTGAACGCAGCAAAACTGGAGGCTGAATTTATGAAAATTACCGACGTCAAGCTCCGCTTTGCCAAGCACTATCTGTTCGTGCAGGTGTATACCGACGCGGGCATCGTGGGCCTGGGCGAAGCAGGCAACTGGGGCTATCTGCAGGCCACGGCTGCCGCCATTGAAAAATTTGCCACCTATCTCATTGGCAAAGACCCGTTCCGTATCGAGGATTACAACCAGAATTTCCTGCGTTCAGTCTACTTCCGCGGCTCGGTCATCATGAGCGCCATCTCGGCCATCGACATCGCCCTGTGGGATATCAAGGGCAAGGCTCTGGGCGTGCCCGTGTATGAGCTGCTGGGCGGAAAGACCCGCGAGAAAGTCCGGGTCTATGCCTCTGTCATGCACCTCACCGAGGATCAGCAGGAGCTGGCCAAACAGTACCAGCAGCTGCAGGAGATGGGCTTTACTGCCGCCAAGATCTTCTGCAACGGCCCCACCAGCGCACCGGACGGCAAAGGTGAGTTCTACTCCAGCCGCATCGAGCGGGAAGTGGAAAAGGTCCGGGTGGCCCGCGAGGCCGTCGGTCCCGACTTTGACTTCGTGCTGGAAGTGCACCGCGGCATGACCCTGCCGGAGGCTGTGGCCTTTGGTCGCGCCGTGGAGCCCTACCGCCCCATGATCCTGGAAGACCCCGTCCCGCCCGACAACGTGGACACCATGGCCGAGGTGGCCAGCAAGGTGGGCGTGCCCATCGCCACGGGCGAGCGCTACATCGATCTGCGGGAGTTTGAAGTGCTGATGGACCGCCATGCCTGCCAGTATGTCCGCCCGGACGTCTGCGCGGTGGGCGGCATCACCACCAGCAAGAAGATCTGTGCCCTGGCGGAGGCCCATGATGTGCTGGTCATCCCCCACAATCCGCTGGGCCCGGTCTCTACCGCCGCCTGCCTGCAGATCTGCGCCTCCATCCCCAACCTGGGCATCCAGGAGCTGCCGGGCTTCTGCCTCAACGGGGCCGAGGACAAGATGGTCAAGGAGCCCCTCCGCTTCGAGAACGGCTGCATGATCATCCCCGAAGCACCCGGCATCGGCGTGGAGCTGGCCGATGACGCCGAGAAACTGTACCCCGCCAACGAGCGCGGCAGCACGTCCGCCCGCCGTGCCTTTGATGGCTCGGTCAAGGACTGGTAAGTTTGCGATTTTCTTTTCTTTTTGTGATCAATCCCCATTCTTTTTCTTTCGGAAAAGCCCGTCGGCGTATGCAGCGCCGCCGGGCTTTTTGTCGCTCTTGCCTTTTTGGGCAAAAGAGGCTACAATAGTCCCAGCAAACCGAAATTTGAAACTTCGGAGGGAAAAACTTATGGCTTGTACAACGATCCTTGTTGGTAAAAACGCATCCTATGACGGCTCCACCATGATCGCCCGCAACGACGATTCTGGTTCGGGGCATTTCACGGCCAAAAAATTTGTGGTCGTGCAGCCGGAGGAGCACCCGGCTGTTTACAAATCCGTGCTGTCCCATGTGGAGATCCCCCTGCCGGGCAATCCCATGCGGATGACGGCCATGCCAAACGCTGTGGAGGGCAAGGGCATCTGGGCCGCGGCCGGTGTCAATGCCGCCAATGTGGGCATGACCGCTACCGAGACCATCACCTCCAACCCCCGCGTGCTGGGGGCTGACCCGCTGGTGGTGTACCAGCCTGCCGTGGGCGATACCCCGGAGGTGCCCGGCGGCATCGGCGAGGAGGATATCGTCTATCTGGTGCTGCCCTATATCCACTCGGCCCGGGAGGGCGTGGAGCGGCTGGGCCGCCTGCTGGAGACCTACGGCACCTATGAGATGAACGGCATCGCGTTCCAGGATGTCCACGAGATCTGGTGGCTGGAGACCATCGGCGGCCACCACTGGATGGCCCGCCGCGTGCCGGATGATTCCTACGTGGTCATGCCCAACCAGCTGGGCATCGACAGTTTTGACCTGGACGATGCCTATGGTGACAAAAAAGACTACATGTGCTCGGCGGACCTGCGGGAGTTCCTCGCGGCCAATCATCTCGACCTGTCGCTGGACGGAAGCCTGAACCCGCGGGACGCTTTTGGCAGCCACGACGACGCCGACCACGTTTACAATACGCCCCGTGCCTGGTACATGCTCCGCACCCTCAATCCCAACACCTGGGTCTGGGACGGCCCGGACGCCGACTACACCCCGCGCTCCGATGACCTGCCCTGGTGCATGGTGCCCGAGAAGAAGCTGACCCCGGAGGATGTCAAATATGTGCTGTCCTCCCACTACCAGGGCACGCCCTATGACCCCTACGCCAGCTACGGCGACAAGAGCCAGCGGGGGATGTACCGCTCCATCGGCATCAACCGCAACGACTTCATGGCCCTGATCCAGATCCGTCCGGACGTCCCGGCGGAGCAGAGCGCCATTGAGTGGGTGGCTTATGCCTCCAATGCGTTCAACACCATGGTGCCGTTCTACGCCAATGTGACCACCACGCCGGAGTACCTGTCCTGCACCACCAAAGAGGTGTCCACCGACAGCTTCTACTGGGTCAGCCGGATGATCGCCGCCATGACGGATGCCTCTTATTCCAAGAGCCTCATCCACGCCGAGCGGTATGAGCTGGGCGTCCTCTCGGCCAGCCGGGCCCTCATCCACCAGTACGACGCAAAGCTCCTTGCAGAGCCGGACGCCGCCAAGCGTGCTGCCCTGCGGGAAGAAGCCAACGAGGCCATTGCCAAGGCCCTCAAGGCCCGTGCCGCCGATACGCTGGATAAGGTGCTGTTTGAGCTGAGCAGCGGCATGAAGAACGCCTTTGCCCGCTCCGACGCCTAAGCGCTGATTCCGTTAAACCAATCAAAAAACATCAAAAGCAGCCAACTACTGGGCGCGGATGTCCGGTCGGTTGGCTGCTTTTTGTTCGTTGTATCCCAGCGTTTGTGCAGGATGTCTGAATTTCAGAGAAATATTTTGTGCACGAAACTGACCGAAAGTGATTGATTTTGACGGAAAGACTGCTATAATAAAATTGCAGACACCAAAAACACGCGAAAAGCTTCAAAACCAATCAAACAGGAGGAATGCCCGATGTTGGCAGAAGAACGGTTTGCTCAGATCCTGGCGCTGATGGCGGAAAAACGTACCGCCACCGTGCAGGAGCTGTGCGAGGCCCTGAATGCCAGCGAGTCCACCATCCGCAGGGATCTGAACGAGCTGGACCGTCTGGGCAAAGTCAATAAAGTCCACGGCGGGGCCACCCTGCCGGACAGCCAGTTCCGGGCCGATGAGCCCACCATGGCTGCCAAGGAGAGCCTGGCCGTGGCCGAAAAGCGGGCCATCGCCAATGCGGCGGCGGCCCTCATCACGGCAGAGGATTTCGTCTATCTGGACGCAGGCTCCACCACGCTGGCGCTGGCCCGGGCCGTCAGCGGCCCGGCACTGGATGCCGCTTATGTGACCAACGGCGTGGCCCACGCCCGGCTGCTGGCCCAGAAAGGCTGCCGGGTGTGCCTGCCCGGCGGGCTGCTCCGCCCCCAGACAGAGGCCATCATCGGGGCGGCAGCGCTGCAGAGTCTGCAGCAGTACAACTTCACCAAGGCCTTTATGGGAGCCAACGGCGTGGCGCTGGACGCAGGCTTCACCACGCCGGACCCCGAGGAAGCGGCAGTCAAGGCTGCGGCCGTCCGGCGGGCGCGGGAAGCCTGGTTCCTCGTGGATGACTCCAAGTTCGCCCGCGTCTACCCGGCGGTCATCACCGAGCTGCACGGCGGGGCGATCCTGACGAACCGCTGCCCCAATCCCAAATACAAACAATACACACTGGTAAAGGAGACAGAAGAATGATCTACACGGTAACATTCAACCCGGCCATTGATTATGTGGTGCGGCTGGACTCCCCGCTGGAAGTGGGCGAGGTAAACCGTGCCCGCGGCGAAGACTGCGTGCTGGGCGGCAAGGGCATCAACGTATCCGGTGTGCTGGCCGAGCTGGGCTGCAAAAGCGTCGCCCTGGGCTTTGTGGCCGGGGAGACGGGTGCCTGGCTGGAGCGCGGCCTGGCCGCCCAGGGCATCCAGACCGATTTCATCCACCTGGCCCAGGGGATGACCCGCATTAATGTCAAGATCAAGGCAGGGCAGGAGACCGAGCTGAACGGCGCGGGCCCCAACATCCCGGAGAGCGCCATGCAGGCGCTGGAAGCCAAGCTGGACGCCCTGCAGAACGGCGACATCCTGATTCTGGCGGGCAGCATCCCGGCCAGCCTGGCACAGACCACCTACGAGCGGCTGCTGGCCCGGCTGGAAGGCCGCGGCGTGCGGGCCGTGGTAGACGCCACCCGGGACCTGCTGGTCAATGTGCTGCCGTTCCACCCCTTCCTCATCAAGCCCAACAACCATGAGCTGGGCGAGATCGTGGGCCGTGTTCTGAACACGGAGGATGAAATCGTGGCAGCAGCCAGGACCCTGCAGGAAAAAGGCGCTCGCAACGTGCTGGTGAGCATGGCAGGGGATGGCGCTCTGCTGCTGGATGAAGCAGGCCAGACCCACCGCATCGGCTGCCCGAAAGGCAAAGTGGTCAACAGCGTCGGCGCGGGTGACAGCATGGTGGCAGGCTTTGTGGCAGGTTACCTGCAGAGCGATGATTACACCACCGCCCTCCGCCTGGGCACCGCCTGCGGCAGCGCCACGGCGTTCAGCCTGGGGCTGGCGAAGAAAGAAGAGATCGAGAAGTTATTGCTGACGATTTAACGAGGAGAGGAGAACACCCCATGCGTATCACGGAATTGTTTACCGCAAAGTCCATCGCGCTGGACGTGGCCGCGCCGGATCAGGCCGCCATCATCGACCGTCTGGTGGAACTGCAGGCCACCCACGGCAACATTACCGACAAAGAGGCCTACAAAAAGGCCCTCTACGCCCGCGAGGCGGAGGGCTCCACCTATGTGGACAACGGCATCACCGTGCCCCACGCCAAAACGGCCTGCGTCACCCGCCCCAGCCTGGCGGCTCTCCGCCTGAGCGCCCCGGTGCAGTACAATGCCGAGGACGACGGTACCACCAATCTGCTGTTTGCCATTGCCGCCCCGGAGGACGGCGGCCTGCATGTGGATATGCTGGCCCGCATGATGCAGATGCTGATGAACGAGGACTTCGTGGAGAAGCTCCGCGCCGCCAAGACCCCGGCGGAGTTCCTGGACGCCATCGACGCACAGGAAGAGGCTCAGTTCGGGGATGAGAGCTTCACCCAGCAGCAAATCCCCCAGAACGGCTACCGGGTGCTGGCCGTGACGGCCTGCCCCAACGGCATCGCCCATACTTACATGGCCGCCGAAGCCCTCGTCAAGGCCGGTGACAAGCTGGGTCTGCCCGTGAAAGTGGAGACCAACGGCTCTGACGGCACCAAGAACGCCCTGACCCGGAAAGAGATCGAGGAATGCGACGGCATCATCGTGGCAGCGGACAAGAACGTGGAAACGGCCCGCTTTGACGGCAAGCCTGTCCTGTTCACCCGGGTGGACGACGGCATCCACAAACCCGAGGAGCTTATCAAGAAAGTGGCCCACGGTGAGGTGCCGGTCTTCCACGCCAAGGGCGGCGCGCAGGCGGCCGCGGAGGAGGACACCGCAGGCGAGAGCCTGGGCCGCAGCCTCTACAAGCACCTGATGAACGGTGTCTCCCACATGCTGCCGTTCGTGGTGGGCGGCGGCATCATGATCGCCCTGGCATTCCTGCTGGACGACTACAGCATTGATCCCTCCAACTTCGGGATGAACACCCCTGTGGCGGCGTTCTTCAAGACGGTGGGCGGCGCGGCATTCGGCTACATGCTGCCCATCCTGGCCGGTTTCATCGCCATGTCCATTGCAGACCGCCCGGGTCTGGCCGTCGGCTTTGCAGGCGGCGTCCTAGCCATGAACGGCACCAACTTTGCAGGTCTTGCCAATGGCGAGACCACCGGTATCTCCGGCGGCTTCCTGGCGGCTCTGCTGGCTGGTTTCGTGGCAGGCTATGTGGTCCAGTTCCTCAAGAAAATCACCGAAAAGCTCCCCGCCAGCCTCAACGGCATCCGGCCCATGCTGATCTATCCGCTGGGCGGCATTCTCGTGGTGGGCGCTGTCATGTGCGGCATCAACCCCATCATGGGCATGATCAACACCGCCATGACCGATTGGCTCAACGCCATGGGCGGCACCTCCAAGGTCCTGCTGGGCGCTGTTGTGGCCGGTATGATGAGCATCGATATGGGCGGCCCGTTCAACAAGGCAGCTTACGTCTTTGGCACCGCGGCGCTGGCCTCCGGCAACTACGAGGTCATGGCCGCTGTCATGGTGGGCGGCATGGTGCCTCCCATCGCCATCGCCCTCTCCACCACGTTCTGCCCTAAAAAGTGGACCCCGGATGAGCGCCGCAACGGCATCGTCAACTATGTCATGGGCCTCTGCTTCGTCACCGAGGGCGCCATCCCCTACGCGGCGGCCGACCCGCTCCGCGTGCTGCCCAGCTGTGTCATTGGCGCGGCCCTGTCCGGTGCCCTCTCCATGACCTTTGGCTGCGCCCTGCGGGCACCTCACGGCGGCATCTTCGTCTTCCCCGTGGTCGATCATACTCTGCTCTACTGCGTGGCGCTGGCCGTGGGCAGCGTGGCAGGTGCTGTGATCCTCAGCCTGCTCAAGAAGACCCGCGCCGAGGCATAATGTACAAAGCTATTCTCCAAACTTCATCATAAGCAAAAGGCCCCCGCTGTGCACTGGCAGACCAGACACGGCGGGGGCCGCTTTTGTTGAGAGGGTGACTCCGTACAAACACAAAAACCCGCCTGGCAGCGGGTTTTTGTGTATAGAGGGGTGGGAAAGTATATAAAGTGGTGAATCGCAATTTCAGGCAGGGAAGCTGTTTCAGGCGTTTTGCACAGCCTGTGGACGCAGAAGCCCCGCATCCGTACCCTGCGATATGTATTATACCAGCTCTTTCTTTTTTGTCAAATAGAAATTTCTTGAAATGCTTA
>ENA-UEQX01001882-UEQX01001882.1-human-gut-metagenome-genome-assembly--contig:-NODE-1882-length-12436-cov-2.835990_pt1 | contig 12436 bp, 7 predicted proteins | sample MGYA00242952_ERZ507952 | MGnify/ENA primary metagenome ERZ507952 (study PRJEB26167, sample SAMN06115425) | human gut metagenome | host: Homo sapiens | place: China:Sichuan | collected 2015-04-07... | reverse complement strand
CCCTACGGTCTCTCTGCTTTCTTGCTTGCCGAAGGAACCGCCCTTGCGGTTTGTTCAGTACGCATTATAATAAAGGTATCCTCCGGCGTTGTCAAGCCGTCCTTTTTCCACTCTCTGCCTGTTTTCCCTCTGAGCATACCACGCCCCGGGCCCGAAAGCGGGGGAAATCTGTCCTTTTTTGCCCGCAGTGCCATGGAAAAAGCATACACTCCCTTGAAAACCGGAGCTGAACATGCTATTTTGTTCTTGTCAAGCTGCCCCGGGCGGCAGTTTGTATCTCAATTTGTATTTTTATTTGAAAAAATCTCGATCTGTTATTGAATTTGGGGCCTTTCCGCCCCGACACAGGAAGGATGGAAAAAACTATGGCAATTCTTGTTCTGGGCGGAGCCGGATATATCGGTTCCCACACTGTGTACGAGCTCATCCAGGCCGGACGGGACGTGGTGGTGGCCGACAACCTGCTCACCGGCTTCCGGGCCGCCGTCCACCCCAAGGCCCGCTTCTATCAGGCGGACATCCGGGACCGGGCGGCTATGGACAAGCTGTTCCAGACCGAGCACATCGACGGTGTCATCCACTTCGCCGCCTCCTCCCAGGTGGGCGAGTCTATGGTCGACCCCCTGAAGTATTACGACAACAACCTGTGCGGCACCACCACTCTGCTGCGGTCTATGGTGGCCCACGGGGTGGACAAGATCGTCTTCTCCTCCACCGCCGCCACCTATGGCGAGCCGGAGCGGGTGCCCATTCTGGAGACCGACCGCACCCAGCCCACCAACTGCTATGGTGAGACCAAGCTGGCTATGGAGCGCATGATGCGCTGGACCAGCCGGGCCCACGGCCTGCGCTATGTGGCCCTGCGGTATTTCAACGCCTGCGGTGCCCACCCCTCCGGGGCCATTGGCGAGGCCCACGACCCGGAGACCCACCTCATCCCCCTGATCCTCCAGGTCCCCAACGGCAAGCGGGAGAAGATCTCCATCTTCGGCGACGACTACCCCACCCCCGACGGCACCTGCATCCGGGACTATATCCACGTCACCGACCTGGCCCAGGCCCACATTCTGGCCCTGGACTATCTCCTCGCCGGGGGGGAGAACAACGTGTTCAACCTGGGCAACGGCGTGGGCTTCTCTGTGAAGGAGGTCATCGACGTGGCCCGCTCTGTCACCGGCCACCCCATCCCTGCGGAAGTCTGCCCCCGGCGGGCGGGGGACCCGGCCCAGCTGGTGGCCTCCTCGGACAAGGCCAAGTCCGTCCTGGGCTGGAAGCCTCAATTTGCCGACCTGAACACCATTGTGGCCACCGCCTGGGCCTGGCACAAAAGCCACCCCAACGGGTATGATCAATAAGGCGATCATGCTTGACTGAGGGTCACCCTCATCCGTCACGGCTTTGCCGTGCCACCTTCCCCCTGGCAGGGGGAAGGCTATTTCTCAGAATAAAGCGAGCCGTCCCAATAAACGGGGCGGCTCGCTTATTTTTGTTCAGTTGGATAACTGGAGGTAGCTGGCGGAGACATAGCCCCGGGCGGCCTGGCCGGCGGCGCTGCGGTACAGCACCTTGCACCAGCCGTTTTCCACGCGCTCCACGATCAGCACATCCCCGTTGCTCCGCCGGTCCACCACCGGGTTGTCGGTGCCCGGACCGGAGCGCACGTTCAGGCCCACGTCCGCATCAAAGACGGTGCCTGTGCGCTGGGCGGGCTGGCAGTCCACCACGCAGCTGGCGCTCTTCCCGCTCCAGGCGGCGGTGATGACCGCCTGGACCGTCCCGGCGGCGGTGTTCAGGTTGGTCACCGTGCCGTCGGCAGAGACGGCGGCGCAGGCCCCATTACAGCTCCAGGTGACGACCGCCCCGGTCTGCTCCGGGGACAGGGTGGCGATGAGCGTTCTGCTCTCCCCGGCATTCAGGGACAGCTGGCTCACATCCAGGGTGAGGGAGACCTCCTGGGCGGGGGTGTCCGGCGTGTCAGGCTGCTCGGGGGTCACCGGGGTATCCGGGGTGTCCGGTGTCTCCGGCTGGCTGGGCTGCTCGGGCATCTCCGGCTGGCTGGGGGTCACCGGGTCGGTGGGCACGTCGGTGATGGGGGTATAGGTCATCAGCTTGTACAGCAGGGCGGCCATCTCCGCCCGGGTCAGGTTGCCCTTGGGATCGATGCCCGTGCCCTTGCCGCTGACCACCCCCTGGGCCACCAGGGTGGCGGTGTGGCCCTTGGCATAGTCGGCGATCTGCTCCTTGTCCGAGAAGGCGTCCAGCACCGACAGGCCGGCATCCGGGCAGGTCTTGCCCAGCAGGGGCATGGCCTTGCGCAGGATGGTAAAGGCCTGCTCCCGGGTGACGGAGCTGGTGGGGGAATAGCTCCCGTCCCCGGTGCCCGAGGCCAGACCGGCGCTCTGGGCCCAGGACAGGGCCTTGTAGTAATAGTCGCTCTGGCTCACGTCGGTAAAGGTGCAGCCGGTGGACACGGCGGGGCGGCCCACGGCGTTATACAGCATGAGCATAAAGTCCCCCCGGCGGATCTGATAGTCCCGGCCGAACTCGTTGGCGGACACGCCGCCCACGATGCCCTTTTCATAGCAGTATTCCACCGCCTCATAGGCCCAGTGGCCCTGGGGCACGTCGGCGTGGGTGTCCTTCACCGTCACCTTCACGGTTTTGGTCTGTCCCCCGGCAGAGACGGTGATGGTGCCGCTGCCGCCGCTCTGTCCGGCGGTGAACAGGCCGTTTTCGTCCACCGTGCCGATGTCCCCGGAGACGGAGACAGACACGCCCTTCCAGCTGCGCAGGGCGGTGCGGCCCCAATAGCTGCCGGCGATGGCCAGCTGCACGCTGTCCCCCGGCTTGACGGTCATAGAGGTCAGGGCGTTGGAGCTGCCCTTTTTGGACACGGTGAGCACCGTGAGACTGGAGACGATGTTCAGCTGAGACGTCCCCGTCACGCCCAGGCTGGGCGAGGAGAGCTGGAGCCGCTCCACGCCGCTCTGGCCCCCGGCGGTGTAGACGCCGCCGGAAATGGTCCCCAGGCCGCTGCCCGAGGTGATGGCGACGTCGGTCACATTGGAATTGGTCACGTACAGCCCCTTGTCCAGGGCCACCGCCCCGGGGAGGGTGAACTCCGAACCGGTGAGGACGGTCTGTCCCTCCTCCTTCAGGGCCAGGCGTGTGGGGACGCCGTCCCCCTTCTCGTCGGCCACCAGCAGCAGATAGGTGGCACAGCTGCGGGGCCGCCCGTCAGAGGGGATGTTCTTGATGGAGATGGCGCTCTGGCCCGGATACCACACGGAGATGGCGGTGGAACCGCCCCCGTCCAGATTCACCACCCACTGGCAGCCCCGGTCCCGCATCTCCTCGGCCAGGTCCTTCTGGCTCAGGCCGATGGAATAGCCGCTCTGGCGGCCGTCCACGGCGTACACCAGCAGAGTGCCGTCCGCCTTCACGCCCAGGGCGGTGCGGGGGGCCCGGCCATCCTTCATATAGTTCCACTTGCTGCTGTCGGTGAGGGAGCCGTTTTTCACCATGATATCCCCCACGCCCCCGGCCCACTGGGCGTTGGACAGGGTCTCGTTGTCACAGCTTGCCCGCAGGGTGATCTTGTCCCCCACGGCGAAGGTCTGATAGTTGAACAGATAGCCGGAGGCATCGTCGGCGGTGAGGACATACTCGCCCTCCCCGATGTCCAGGGGATAGCTGGACTGAAGCATCTCCGTCACTTGAAGGGTCAGGTCGGTGTTCAGGGCCAGCTTGGCCCCCTCGCTGCCGTCCACCAGCTTCATGCGCACATACCAGCCGGAGGTGGAGGTGCGGGTGGACACGGTGGAGAAGTGCCGGTTCATTAAGTACATGCCCCCGGTGGCCGCCCGGACCTTGTTCAGGTGCTGGGGGTGGATCTGGGTGCCGTTGGTCTGGTTGGTCAGGGTCAGCTGGATCTTGGGGCTCTCCACCAGCTGGACCTTGCCGTCGGTGACCGTCATGGCCGCCTCGTTCTCCGGGCTGGACTGATAGTCCCCGTCCTCGATGACGATGCCCATGGGCACGCCGGTGGAGGTGGCGAAAAAGTCGGTGTTGATGGCCCCCAGCACGTGATAGCCCAGGCTCTCCGCCCGGCTGACCGCCTTGTTGATGGTGGCCGCACCGTACACCGTGCCCGCCGACTGCAGCAGGATGGGACGGGCCGCCGCCCCGGGCTCCAGCTCCAGGGAGAAGCTCTCCACCCGGCTGCCGTTGTTGGCCGTCACCGTGTTCTGATAGCTCAGTCCGCTGACCAGCTGGGTGCTGGTCTGTATCTTTTTGTCCCCTGCGGCGGCAAGGGCGCTGGGGATGGACAGCACCACCGCCAGGGCCAGTGCCGTCACCCGCCGCAGCAGGCCGATCTTTGTGCTTGTTTTCATGCTCGCTCCTTTTTGTATCCGGGCGGCGTTTCCGCCCTTTTGCGGTTCCCGGACGCGGTCTGTTCCCGTTCCAAGCCCCCGTGTCCGGGCCGGGAGCCCTGTATTCCCGCACATTATAGCAGGGTTTTCCCGGCTTTTCAACCAAAAGCGTGGGAAATTCTCCTGGTATCCTGTGCCTTTCCCCGCAAGTGTAAACAAGCTGTGAATGCTCCGCCCCAACGGTTGAAAATGTGCCCGTATTGGTGTACAATAAGTCGATTGCGGCCACTGCCGCCGTCTTTTCAAAACCTCTCCCGAAATCTGAAGGAGGTCGACCCTTGGAGCAACAGTCAAATAACGCGGCCAAAACCATCAGCGTGGTCATGCTGGTCACCCTGCTGGGCAAGGTCATGGGCCTTTACCGGGACCGCCTGCTGGCCATCCACTACAGCGTGGGAGTAGAGGCCAACGCCTTTTTCACCGCCAGCCGCATCCCCCGGGTGTTTTTCGATGCGGTGTTCGCCTCGGCCATCGCCGCATGCTTCATCCCCGTGTTCAGCGAGTTCTTAGAGAAAAAGGGCCGGAAGGAGGCCTTTCGCTTTGCCGGGAACTTTATCACCGTTATGGCCCTGCTCACCGGGGTCCTCACCCTGATCGGGATGCTGTTCCCCCAGGCCCTGGTGGCCCTGTTTGCCGACTATGCCGACCCGGCCACCACCGCCCTGGCCGCCTCCCTCACCCGGGTCATGTTCCCCACGGTGCTCTTCTCCGGGGTGGCCTTCTCCCTGGTGGGCGTTTTGCAGGCCCAGGACCGGTTCACCGCCCCGGCGCTGATGTCGGCGGCCTCCAACCTGGTCATCATCGTCTATTTTCTCTTCTTCGACCACACCTTCGGCATCTACGGTCTGGCCGGGGCCTATCTGCTGGGCTGGCTGCTTCAGGGGCTTATTCAGCTGCCCTCTCTCAAGGCCACGGGCTATCGGTTCCAGCCCATGTGCGCCATAGGCAGCGAGGGGATGCGCAAGGTCTTTGCCCTGATGGGCCCGGTGATGGTGTCCACCTGGGTGCAGCCCATCAACCTGGTCATCAACTCCCGCTTCGGCTCACGGCTGTATGACGGGGCCGGCGTGTCCGCCATGGAGTATTCCAACAACCTGTATCTGGTCATTGCGGGCACCTTCATCCTGTCCATCACCAACGTCATTTTCCCCCGCCTGTCCCGGCTCACCGCCGGGGGCAACGAGAGCGCCTTTCGGGACACCATCCGCCAGACGGTCCACAGCAGTCTCTACTTCGTGCTGCCCATGTCCGCCGGGCTGATGGCGGTTTCCCGGCCCCTCATCTCCTTCTTGTACGGGGGCGGGGAGTTTGACGGCTTCGCCGTGGACATCACCTCCGCCGCCCTGGTCTTTCTGTCCCTGGGCATGGCGGGCTACGCCGTGCAGAACATCCTCAGCCGGGCCTATTTCGCCCGGCAGGACGGGAAAACGCCTCTGGTCGCCGGGGCGGTGTCCATCCTGGTGAACATCGCCCTGTGCATGGTGCTCACCGGGCCCTTCCAGGTGGCGGGGCTGGCCTTCTCCTCGGCGGTGTCCTCCACGGTATACGCCCTGCTCCTGCTGCTGCCCATGCAGCGCCGGGGAGAGGGGGTGCTGGACCGGACCATGGGCCTGGACCTGGTGAAGATGCTCCTGGCCGCCGCCGTCACCGGCCTGGCCGCCGCCGGAGTCCTGTCTCTGCTGACTGTGGTCCTGCCCGGGGGCAAGATCGGCGAGCTGCTCAGTCTGGGCGGCTGCGCTCTGGTCGGCCTGATCGTCTATTTTGTGCTGACCCTGGCCCTGGCCGTGCCCGAGGCCAAGCTGGTGGTCTCCCTGGCCCGCGGCAAACACGAGTAAACAAATCCTATCCTGGCGGCCCTTATGCCGCTATCAAAGTGAGGTCGAGTCATGGAACAAGTGAAACAAATCCTGGACGGCAGCTATCTCTGGCGCCTGCTGTCCGTTCTGTGCCTGTGGTGTGGCCGCCAGTGGCGCAGCAGCCGGGTGGTACAGTGGTTCCTGCACCCTGCGGGCTGGGTGCCCGGGGCGTCGGAGAACAGCGTGTTCTTCCGCCTGTGGTCCTGGGTGCGGGGCGGCCTGTGCTGGCTGTATAAAGTCCTGCATCTGGACAGGCTGTTCTCCGGCAGCGTCTTTCTCCACACCTGGTTCTGGTGCGCCCTGCCGGTGGTGCTGGCCCCGGTGCTGTGCAAGTTCAGCCCCTCCATTCTGGTGCTGGGCCTGGCCCTTGTGGGCTATGCCAGTCTGCTGCTGGCGCTGGTGCGGGACAAAAACCGCACCCTGGCCTGGGCCCCCACCAACCGGTATATCCTGCTGTACGCCGCCGTCTATCTGGCGGGCACCCTGTTCTCCGTCAATCTGAAGACCAGCCTGCTGCCCGGCGTGCTGTCGGTGGCCTTTATCCTGTTTGCCGTGGCGCTGTACAACGCCATTACCACCCGCCGCCAGCTGGATACCCTGCTGGCCCTGGTGGTCACGGTGGGGGCGCTGGTGTCCTTCTACGGCATTTTGCAGTATCTCTTCGGCTGGGGCTATCAGTCGGCGGCCTGGGTGGACAGCGACATGTTCTCCTCCATCCGCTTCCGGGTCCCCGCCACCATGGGCAACCCCAACATGATGGGCCAGTATCTGCTGCTGGTCATCCCCATCGCCGGGGCCAAGCTGCTCTCGGCCAAGGACTGGCTGCGGCGGCTTTATTACCTGGCCTGCTGCGGGGTGATGTGCGTGTGCATGATCCTCACCTTCTCCCGGGGGGCCTGGCTGGGCCTGCTGTTTGCCGGGGCGGTGTTTGCCGTGCTGTGGCACCCCCAGCTGATCCTGCTGGCCCCCTTCGCTCTGGTGGGACTGTACTTCGTCCTGCCGGAGACGGTGATCTCCCGCTTCACCAGCATCGGCAACCTGACGGACAACTCCACCTCTTACCGGGTGTACATCTGGATAGGCACCCTGGCCATGCTGAAGGACTATTGGCTGTGCGGCATCGGCCCGGGGGACGGGGCCTTTAACATGGTCTATCCCGCCTACAGCTACAACGGCATCGTGGCCCCCCACGCCCACAACCTGTTTTTGCAGATCGTGTGCGATGCGGGCATCGCCGCCCTTGGGGTGTTCCTGCTGCTGCTGTTCGTCTATTTCCGCATGCTCTGCTCCACCATGAGCCGGGAGAAGGACCCGGCCAGTCGTCTGCTCCAGATCGCGTTCACCGCCGGAGTGTGCGGCTTTTTGGTCCAGGCCATGACGGACTATTCCTTCTATAACTATCGGGTCATGTTCCTGTTCTGGGCCGTGCTGGCCCTGGGCGCCGCCAGCGCCCGGCGCACGTCCCTGCCGGAAGGGAGGCTTTTTGTATGATCCGCATACTGAACATCATCAGCGACACCAACATCGGCGGCGCAGGCCGGGTGATCTTAAATTACCTGCGCTACGCCGACCGGAACAAGTTCGAGACCCTGGTGGCCATCCCCCGGGGCAGCCTGCTCAAGCCCCTGCTGCCGGCGGCAGAGGTCACCGTGTCCGAGGTGGACGGCATGGCCGACTGCTCCTATGCCAGCGAGGACGTGAAGGCCCTTCAGGCCCTCATCCGCCGGGTCAAGCCCGACCTGGTCCACACCCACGGAGCCCTGTCCGGCCGCATCGCCGCCAAGCGCTGCCATGTGCCCGTGGTCTACAGCCGGCACTCCGCCTTCCCCGTCCCCGCCAAGCTGAAATATCCCCCGGGCCGTTGGGTGAACAAGCTGCTCAACGAGCACTATGCCGACCACATCATCGCCGTCAGCCCCGCCACCCGGGACAACCTGACCGAGGGGGGCATCTCCCCCAAAAAGATCACCGTGGTCATGAACGGCGTGGCCCCTGTCTCTCCCATCTCCGACGAGGAGAAGGCCGCCCTGCGCCGGTCTCTCGGCCTGGAGCCGGACGTATTCACCTTTGGCATCCTGGCCCGCATTGAGGACTATAAGGGCCACCTGTATCTGGTGTACGCCGCCAAGCTGCTGAAGGACCGGGGCTATTCCAACTTCCGCATTCTGGTGGCCGGCACCGGTGCCTTCGAGGAGGAGGTCACCCGGGCCGTCACCGAGATGGGGGTGGAGGACGTGGTGCAGATGCTGGGCTTCCGCTCGGACGCCGCCGCCCTGCTGAACATCCTGGATGTGCAGCTCAACGCCTCCTACGGCACCGAGGCCACCAGCATGGCCCTGCTGGAGGGCATGAGCTTGGGATTGCCCACCATCGCCAGCGACTATGGCGGCAACCCCTTCGTCATCACCTCCGGGCAGAACGGCCTGCTGTTCCCCAGCAAGGACAGCGCCGCCCTGGCCGACGCCATGGCTGAGCTGATGGATCACCCGGAAGAGGTAGCCATCATGCGGGAAAAGGCCCTGGAGACCTATCAGTCCCGGTTCACCGGAGAGGTATTCGCCCGGAACACCGAACAAATTTATGAGAATGTCCTGAAAGGAGCATCCAAATGAAGGAGCACAACCAATTCCGTCTGCGGCTGAACCTGTTCGACGGCATCGTCCTGGTGCTGGCCCTGGCCGCCGCCGTCTTTCTGATGTGGCGCTTCACCCGGCCCGCCGCCGCCTCCGGCGACGGGGTGAGCAGCGCCTCGGTGCAGTACACCGTCTGCTTCCAGCGCTGGCCCGCCGGGTCCGCCCAGGCCATCCACCAGGGGGACCAGCTGGCCGACAACATCAAAAATTACGACGTGGGCACCGTGGTCAGTGCCCAGGCCGTCCCCTGCCAGAGCCTGATCCTGGATCAGGTGAACGGGGAATATGTCCTGGCCGACGTGGACGGCTATGAGGACGTGCTGGTCACGGTGGAGTCCCCCTGCACCGTGACTGACGAGGCCGTCACCCTGGGCGGCGGCTACGCCCTGCGGGTGGGGGCCACCATGTACCTCCGGGGCGAGGGCTATATGGCCAGCGGCCCTGTCATCGCCATGGAACGGGAGGGTGTGAGCAAATGAAACTGATGGATAAAAACGGCCGCCTGTTCGGCAAGATCAGCGTCATCGACGTGGTGGTGGTCCTGGTGGTTCTGGTGATGGCCGCCGCCCTGTATGTGAAGAACACCAGCCTGTCCCACACCAGCACCCGGGTGACCAACACCCCCATCACCTATCAGGTGACGGCGTACAACGTCCGGCAGTATGTGGCCGACGCCATTCAGGAGGGGGACCTGGTCTATGACCAGGACTACAGCACCGGCGGCACCCTGGGTGCCATCCAGAGCATTGAGGTCCAGCCCTCCGGCAAGCTCACCGAGCTGTATGACGGCACGGTGGTCAGCGCCCCCGCCCAGGACAGCGTGAACCTGGTCCTGACCATTCAGGGCGAGGGTCTCATCAGCGAGGGCCGCTATCAGCTCAACCGCATCTATGACCTGGGCATCAACGCCTCCCGGAATTTCTACACCCCCTATGCCCAGTTCACCGGCACCGTGACTTCCATCGGCTAAAGCCGGAAAGAGAGGTTTCCTATGAAGATTCTCATGGCCACCATGGGCCTGGACATCGGCGGCGCGGAGACCCACATCGTGGAGCTGTCCAAGGAACTGAAAAGCCGGGGCCACCAGGTGGCGGTGGTGTCCAACGGGGGCGTGTACGTCCCGGAGATCGAGGCCGCAGGCATCCGGCACTACGCCGCCCCCCTGAACCGCCGGTCTGTGGGCAGTATGCTCCAGGCCCAGCGCATCCTGCGCCAGATCATCGCCCGGGAGAAGCCCGACATCGTCCACGCCCACGCCCGCATCCCCGCCTTTCTGTGCGGGCGGCTGCAAAAGTCCATGGGCTTCGCCTTCGTCACCTCCTGCCACGGGGTGTATCAGGTCAGCGGGGCCCTGCGTCTGCTGTCCAACTGGGGGGAGCGCACCCTGGCCGTGTCCGAGGACATCCGGGACTATCTGGTCCGCCAGTATAACGTCCCCCAGGAGCACATCACCCTGACCATCAACGGCATCGACACGGACAAATTCTCCCCCGCCCTCACCGGGGAGACGGTCCGTCGGGAGTTCGACTTGGGGGACGGCCCCGTCATCGCCCACGTCAGCCGCCTGGACCCGGAGACGGTGTACACCGCCCGGCAGCTGGTGGAGCTGGCCCCCGCCCTGTGCCGGGACTATCCCGGGCTGCACATCCTCATCGTGGGGGGCGGCGGAGCCTTCGAGCCCCTGAAAGCCCAGGCGGAGGAGGTCAACCGCAAATTGGGCCGGCCCTGCGTCATCCTCACCGGCCCCCGCACCGACGTCAACCAGCTGGTGGCCGCCTGTCAGCTGTTCGTGGGCGTGTCCCGGGCGGCGCTGGAGGCCATGGCCGCCTGCAAGCCCGTGGTCCTCTCCGGGGCCCAGGGGCACACCGGCCTGTTCGGCCCGGAGCTTTTGGAGAAGGCGGTGGACACCAACTTCTGCTGCCGCACCGACCCTGTGTCCACCCCGGAGCAGCTCCGGGCCGACATTCTGCGGGCCCTGGCCCTCTCCCCCGACCGGGCCAGGGAGCTGGGGGACTATGGCCGCCGGGTGGTGCAGGAGCGCTACTCCGTCCACCGCATGGCCGACGACTGCCTGGCGGTATACGACCAGGTGCGCCGCCCCTTCCATGTGGTGATGAGCGGCTACTACGGCTTTTCCAACGCCGGGGACGACGCCATTCTGGAGGCCATCCAGCAGGCCATCCACGAGGCCAGCGACCACATCTGCGTCACCGCCCTGTCCAACGACCCGGAGCTCACCCGCAGGCAGTATGGCCTGGAGGCCATCCCCCGGTTCCGGGTGTGGAAGGTTTTCTCCGCCCTGCGCCGGTGCGACGCCCTGCTCTCCGGCGGGGGCAGCCTGCTGCAGGACACCACCTCCACCCGCTCCCTGCTCTATTACCTCACCGTCATCCGCTGCGCCCACCGGCTGGGCAAGCCGGTGATGCTGTATGCCAACGGCATCGGCCCGGTGCGCCGCCCGGCCAACCGCCGCCGGGTGAAGCGGGTGGTGGAGCAGGCCACCCTGATCACCCTGCGGGACCACAGCTCCGCCCGGGAGCTGCAGGACATGGGGGTCACCCGCACCGACCTCCACGTCACCGCCGACCCGGTGTTCCACCTGTCCCCCGCCTCAGAAGCCCGGGGTGAGGAGCTGCTGGCCGGGGCGGGCGTGACCCCCGGTGAGCCCTTTGTGGCCGTGTCTGTGCGGGACTGGCCGGACACCGGGGACTTCTGCCGCCAGCTGGCCCAGCTGTGTGACCACCTCCACCGGCAATACGGCCTGGCCGTCCTCTTCCTGCTCATGCAGCCCAGCCGGGACCGGGCCACCGCCCAGCAGGTGCAGTCCTTTATGGAGGAGCCCTCCTGTCTGCTGGACGCCCCCTGCACCCCCCGGGAGCTGATGGCCGTGCTGGGCAAGGCCAGGCTGTGTCTGGCCATGCGGCTGCACACTCTGATCTTCGCCGCCCGGATGGCCGTGCCCTCCATGGGTCTGGTGTACGACCCCAAGGTGGACAGCTATCTGAAGGAGCTGGACCTGCCCGCTGCCGGGCGTGTGGACTCCTTCGACGCACAGGAGGCCATCCGCCGGGCCGACGCCCTCATGGCCGACTACCCCGCCGTGCTGTCCCGCCTGAAGGACAAATCCGCCGCCATGGCCCGGGCCGCAGGCGAGAACGAACGTCTGCTGCTGGAGATGCTGGAGCAGCACCGGATGCATTGAGCATAAAAGCGTTCCACGATTTGTCCGCGGAGCGCTTTTACTGTTTTTGGCGCTTGTTCTCTTTTACGAAACCGAAACACCCTCCCGTTTTTTCTTAACACCCGTTTTATCAAATCTTTTCTATAAGAGTGTGCGTAGAAAACAAACCCCTTGTGTGTGGTATTCGGGAGGTAATCAAACATGGAAAGCAAAGAATATCTGGCTGCAAAGCGCGAATTTTGGAACTGCATCCGCATGGCCCCCTTCTCTCTGCTCCTCTCTCTGTTCTTCGCCTTTACTCAGTGGTGGCCCGAGATGCACCGGTTAAAGGCG
>ENA-UEQX01001865-UEQX01001865.1-human-gut-metagenome-genome-assembly--contig:-NODE-1865-length-12529-cov-3.563122_pt1 | contig 12529 bp, 8 predicted proteins | sample MGYA00242952_ERZ507952 | MGnify/ENA primary metagenome ERZ507952 (study PRJEB26167, sample SAMN06115425) | human gut metagenome | host: Homo sapiens | place: China:Sichuan | collected 2015-04-07... | reverse complement strand
TATTTTTTTAAGGATAATCACTTTAGAATCACTATAAAATTCGTATCTTTGCACCTTAAACGTATATAAGTAATAAGACTATGGCTGAAACGAAAAGAATCAAAACCGCATTGGTGTCGGTCTTCCACAAAGACGGGTTGGACGCTTTGTTGAAAAAGTTGCATGAAGAAGGTGTGAAGTTCCTTTCCACGGGAGGGACCCAGAAGTTTATCGAAGAGTTAGGGTATCCGTGTCAAGCCGTGGAAGAGGTGACGACTTATCCTTCCATTTTGGGCGGGCGCGTGAAAACGTTGCATCCTAAGATTTTCGGCGGTATTCTCGGGCGTCGCGGGTTGGCTGAAGACCAGGCGCAGATGCAACAATATGAAATACCCGAAATCGACTTGGTCATCGTAGACCTTTATCCGTTCGAGGATACGGTGGCGAGCGGTGCATGCGAGGCGGACATCATTGAAAAGATAGACATAGGCGGCATTTCGCTGATTCGTGCCGGAGCCAAGAACTTCAAGGATGTGGTAATCGTGCCGAGCAAGGCTGAATATGGGCCGCTGTTGGATTTGCTGAACCGGAAAGGGGCGCAGACTGACGTGGAAGACCGCCGGTGGTTTGCCACCCGTGCGTTCGGTGTGAGCAGCCATTACGATACGGCCATACATGCTTATTTCGATGGTGGCAAGTAAGACGAAGGCGTTTAAGGTAACGGATTTGGAAATATTAAAATGAAGTGAAAGGCTGATGGGATTCTTTTCTTTTACTCAGGAAATAGCAATGGACTTGGGGACGGCCAATACCATTATCACCAGTGACGGGAAGATTGTGGTGGACGAGCCTTCCGTGGTGGCGTTGGACCGGCGCACGGACAAGATGATAGCCGTGGGGGAGAAAGCCAAGTTGATGTATGAAAAGACGCATGACAGCATCCGGACGGTGCGTCCCTTGCGCGAAGGGGTCATCGCTGATTTCTATGCTTGCGAACAACTGATGCGCGGACTGATAAAGATGGTGCATACGGGTAGCCGCTTGTTTTCCCCTTCCTTGCGCATGGTGATAGGCGTTCCGTCCGGTTCTACCGAGGTGGAATTGCGTGCCGTGCGCGATTCGGCTGAACATGCCGGGGGACGGGACGTGTATCTGATTTATGAGCCGATGGCGGCAGCCATCGGTATCGGAATCGACGTGGAGGCTCCTCAGGGCAACATGATAGTGGACATAGGCGGAGGTTCCACGGAAATTGCCGTCATTTCTTTGGGCGGCATCGTGTCGAATAACTCTATCCGTATTGCTGGGGACGACCTCACGGCCGATATCCAGGAGTATATGAGCCGCCAACATAATGTGAAGGTGAGTGAACGTATGGCCGAGCGTATCAAGATTCACGTGGGGGCTGCGCTGACGGAATTGGGCGAGGATGCCCCGGAGGATTATGTAGTGTATGGCCCGAACCGCATTACGGCCCTGCCGATGGAAGTCCCGGTGTGTTATCAGGAAGTGGCGCACTGCATGGAGAAGAGCATCGCCCGTATCGAGACGGCTGTCTTGAGCGCGTTGGAGAATACGCCGCCGGAATTGTATGCCGACATCGTGCATAACGGCATCTACCTGACCGGCGGAGGGGCTTTGTTGCGCGGGTTGGACAAGCGGTTGACCGACAAAATCAACATACCGTTCCACATTGCCGAAGACCCGTTGCACAGTGTGGCCAAAGGCACCGGCATCGCCCTGAAGAATGTGAACAACTTCTCTTTCCTGATGTAAGCCGTGCAGGGCTTATTGGATTTTTTGAAGAAATATAGTTATTGGCTCCTTTTCATTTTATTGGAAGGAGTCAGTTTGTTATTGCTTTTCCGTTTCAACCTTTATCAGGGTAGCGTGTGGTTCACTTCTGCCAATGCGGTATCCGGTCGCGTGTTGGAGTGGGAGTCGGACTTTTTGTCCTATATCACTTTGGGTGAACGGAACAAGGAGTTGATGCAGAAAAACTTAGTGTTGGAACAGCGGGTCAGGGCATTGACGGAGTTGTTGGACCGTGCGGGGCATGATTCCACCTATACGGAACTGCGCCAAAAGGAGTTGTTGGCGGATTTCAGTATGGTGCCGGCCGAGGTGGTGGGCAACAGCGTGAACAAGCATAACAATTACCTGACCATTAACAAGGGGGAATTGGATGGCGTGAGGCCGGAGATGGGGGTCGTATGCGGCACGGGTGTCGTGGGGATCGTCTATCAGGCTTCATCGCATTATGCGATTGTCATGCCGTTGTTGAATGGAAAGTCGAATATCAGTTGCCGGGTACGGGGAACGGATTATTTCGGTTACTTGCGTTGGGAAGGCGGGCATCCTTTGTATGCTTCTTTGGGCGATATACCTCGCCATGCCCGTCTGAAAGAAGGCATGACGGTAGAGACCAGCGGTTTCTCTGCGGTTTTTCCGGCGGGCTTGTTTGTCGGCAAGGTGACAAAGGTGGAAAATTCGGAAGACGGGCTTTCCTATAAGTTACAGGTGAATTTGAGTACGGACTTTGCCCGGCTTCGGGACGTGTGTGTGCTCACGACACCTAATCGGGTGGAGATAGACAGTTTGCAGCAAAAGATAGAAACAGAAAAATAAGGCAGAGGTATGATGCAGAGTTTTTTCAGCAGGTTGTTGTGGGCATTCATCTTGTTGGTTTTTCAGGGATTGGTATTCAATCATATCCATTTTTTCGGTTATGCCACTCCTGTCATATATGTGTATATCCTTTGTCTCCAGCCGTTGAACACTTCACGGTGGGCGTGGCTGTTATGGGGATTTGCTGTCGGGTTAGGATCCGATTTCTTTTCCGAGACACCGGGTTTGGGGGCTGCATCCATGACTCTGACGGCCTTGTGCGCTCCGCAACTTTTGCGGTTGTTTACTCCCAAAGACTGTCTGGAAGACATGGTGCCGGGCTACCGGACGTTGGGAGGATGGAAATACATTGGGTATGTGACGTTGCTCGTACTGCTACAGCAGGCATCCGTTATGATGCTTGAGGTTTTTTCCTTCTTCAGTGCTTTGGACATGCTTTATACTTACTTGGGAAGCAGTGCGCTTTCCATTGTGCTGATATTGGTATTGGAGAGGATGCGCGGTAATAAATAGTTGGAAGTTTCGGATAGGATGGCTAATTATAATAGGGAAAAGCGTAAATATGTAATTGGGGCGGTGGCTACGGGCATCGTCCTCATTTATATCGTCCGGCTTTTCACTTTGCAAATCATGAGTGACGATTACAAGAAGAATGCCGACTCCAATGCTTTCCTGAAGAAAATCCAATACCCGTCGCGGGGAGTCATCACCGACCGCAACGGGAAGTTGTTGGTATACAACCAGCCATCGTATGACATCATGGTGGTCATGAACGAGCAGCAGGGGGTGGACACGTTGGATTTGTGTGCAAGCCTCGGAATAACCAAGGAGTACTATGTCAGGCGGATGGAAGAAATCAAGGACCGCCACCGCAATCCCGGTTATTCGCGCTACACCCAGCAGCTTTTCATGAGCCAGTTGTCTTCTGAGGAGTTCTGCGTGTTCCAGGAAAAGCTGTTCCGTTTTCCCGGCTTTTATGTACAACGCCGTTCCATCCGTCAATACCAGTCCCCGTATGCCGCGTTGGTTTTGGGGGACATCGGCGAGGTGTCGCCTGCGGATGTGGAAGAAGATGAATATTACCAGAACGGTGATTTCATCGGCAAGCAAGGCGTGGAACGTGCGTATGAGAAGCAGTTGAGGGGGAAAAAGGGGATACAAATTCTTTTGCGCGATGCCCGGGGGCGTATCAAGGGGCGGTATATGGACGGCAAACTGGACACCAAGACCGTGCCCGGCAAGAACCTGACTTTGGGACTCGACTTGGAATTGCAGGCACTCGGCGAGCGTCTGATGGAAGGCAAGTTGGGCAGTATCGTGGCCATAGAACCTTCTACCGGCGAAGTGTTGTGCATGGTGTCTTCGCCTACTTACGATCCCCGTATGATGGTGGGCCGGCAGCGTGGAAAGAACCATTTGGCATTGAGCCGTAATCCGTTGAAACCCTTGCTGAACCGTTCCATCATGGGGCAGTATCCCCCCGGCTCCACGTTCAAGACCACGCAGGCGTTGACTTTCCTTCAGGAAGGCATCATCACTCCCGAGACGGCTTATCCTTGTTACCACGGTTTTATCTATCGGGGTCTGAAAGTGGGATGCCACGGACATGCGGCACCGGCCAAGTTAGTCCCGGCCATAGGGACTTCCTGCAATGCTTATTTTTGTTGGGGGCTTTATTACATGTTCGGCAACCGGACCAAATACAAGAATGTGCAGGAGGCCATGACGGTGTGGAAAGACTATATGGTGTCGATGGGGTTCGGGTATAAACTCGGCATCGACTTGCCCGGAGAGAAGCGGGGATTGATTCCGAATGCTCCCTTTTATGACAAGGCCTATCGTGGTTCATGGAACGGGTTGACCGTGATCAGTATCTCCATCGGCCAGGGCGAAGTGAACGCCACTCCTTTGCAAATCGCCAATCTCGGTGCGACAATAGCCAACCGGGGGTACTTTATCACGCCCCACGTGGTGAAACAGATACAAGACGAGCAGATAGACACGCTTTACACCCGGCGGCGGTATACGATGGTGGAAGCCCGGCATTACGAAACGGTGGCGCAGGGGATGCGGAGGGCCGTGTTGGCCGGGACTTGCCGTAAGGCTAATATTCCCGGTATAGAAGTCTGCGGCAAGACGGGTACGGCACAGAACCGTGGACACGACCATTCCGTGTTTATGGGGTTCGCCCCGATGAACGAACCTAAGATTGCCATTGCGGTGTACGTGGAAAATGGTGGTTGGGGAGCAGACTATGGTGTGCCTCTCGGGGCGCTGATGATGGAACAGTATTTGAACGGCAAGCTCTCGCCCGAAAGCGAGAAATTGGCGGAGATGTATCAACAAAGACATATCGGTTATGGTACGGCGGACAGATGAAAAGGAAAAGGGTGTGTGGCGTTCATTGGATTGGTGGACCATCCTTATATATATGGCCTTGTTGGCGTTTGGATGGATCAGCATTTGCGGAGCCAGCTACGATTTTGACATGGAGGGGAACATTTTTTCATTCGATTCCCGTTCGGGGATGCAGATTGTATGGATAGGGACATCGTTGGCATTGGGCTTTATCCTTTTGATGCTTGACGGGAAGTTGTACGACACCTTTGCATACGTCATTTATGCCCTGTTGCTTGTCTTGCTGTTTGTCACGCCTTTTTTGGCACGAGATATCAAGGGCTCCCATTCGTGGATAAAGATAGGGCCTTTCAGCCTGCAGTCTGCCGAGTTTGCCAAATGTGCCACGGCATTGGCTTTGGCCAAATTCATGTCTGCTTACGGGTATAATATTTCGCGGTGGAAAGACTTTTTGGTGACGTTGGCCATCATTGTCGTGCCTATCGTCTTGATTATCTTGCAACGGGAGACCGGTTCGGCTTTGGTCTATCTGGCCTTTTTCCTGATGCTTTACCGGGAGGGGATGCCCGGAGCCGTGCTTTTTACCGGGGTGTCGGCTGTGGCTTACTTTGTAGTGGGCGTGCGTTTCGAGCACGTCATGTTAGGGCATATCCCTACCAGTGCCGGAGAGTTTCTGGTGATGATGATGGTGATTCTTTTTACGGTCGGTATGGTGCACGTCTATTGTGACAAGGTATCGGTGGAACGGAACATCCTGTTCTATGGGGTGGGCGTGATAGCATTGGCTCTTGGTTTTTCAGGCTTTGTCATACCTTTCGACATTACTTGGATTTTGGTTACGGTATGTGTGGCCATGATACTGTATTTGTGCTATGTGGCTTTGAGCGAGCGTGTCATGCGCTATTTCTATATCGCGTTGTTTGCGTTGGGTTCCATGGCGTTTTTTTATTCGGCCGATTACGTGCTGAACAGCGTGATGGAACCTCACCAGAGGGTGCGTATCAACGTGCTTTTGGGGTTGGAGGACGATCCTTCGGGAGCCGGTTATAATGTCAACCAGGCCAAAATTGCCATCGGTTCCGGAGGATTACGGGGGAAAGGCTTCCTGAACGGGACGCAAACCAAATTGAAGTACGTGCCGGAACAGGATACCGATTTCATTTTCTGTACGGTCGGGGAAGAAGAAGGTTTTTGGGGAGCCGCCGGAGTGTTGGTGTTGTTCCTGGTGCTCATTCTCCGTTTGATTCATTTGGCCGAGCGGCAACCCTTTGCCTTTGGGCGTATCTATGGCTATTGCGTGATGAGTGTTTTCCTGTTCCATGTGTTTATCAACGTGGGAATGGTGTTGGGACTTACACCGGTTATCGGTATCCCATTGCCGTTTTTCAGTTACGGGGGGTCATCCCTGTGGGGCTTCACCATCTTGTTGTTCGTGTTCCTGCGCATAGATGCCGGACGCAATCTGGCTAAGAGGAATTAAGGCTTTAGCGGCAGATGAGAACTCCCACATCGTGTATGCCCGGAAGGACTTCCCGTTGCATGAGATGTATGATGCGGACTTGTCCGGTTTGTCCACGGTATAACGCCATGGGAGGAACCGGTACGTCGTATTGGTACATATAAATGCCTTTGCCCATGCGGTGGGTGACAGGATCCATCAACTGGCATTTCACCGTATCGCGGCGTAGGGTGTCCGGGTGGGAAAACTCCCGTTCCACTGCCAACCAGATAACGGTGTACGGATATGAATCGGTTGAGCGCAATCCCAATTCGAACTGATACGTAGCCTCTGCCCGCACCGTGTCGATGTCGAATGTGAGTGTGTCCCGCCTGCTCCATCCTGACCCGGGAACGTGGCGGTATGAATGGTAGATTACATGCTCATTACAGCCCGTAAGCGACAAGAGGGCACTTATGGCTGCAATGAGCTTTGGAGCGTGGAGGATGGTCATGGTCATTCCGTCTTTTCGCCCGGTGTGCTTGGGGCGGGTTTAACGGGCTTTTCCGAACGGTTTCCCCTGTCCCTTTTGCGTTTTTCCTTGCCGGGGCGGTTTTCGCGATTGCCTCCCTGTTCCCCTTTGTATTCTTTGTTGTCCCGTCTGCGGTTACGGCGGTCTTTCCCTGCATTCTCTTCCCTGCGTTCCGTGCCCTGAGTCTCTTTGGAGGATTGTGGGTTGCGAGGAGTGCCGTTGTCTCTGCGTTTGCCTTTGTTTTTCCGCCTTTTGTCGAACCGTGTCAGGCTCTCTTGTTCCACGAGGTCGGCCGTTTTGGCCGGTTCTGCTGCTTCCCCGCTTTCCAAGCGTTGGGGCTTCTCGCCCCGGCGGTTCATGTTGATGATTTCGAACACCCTTGCGGTAGTGAGGGTGACTAAGTTAGCCGCCAGATGTTTGTCGGTGGAGTAGGTGACTAATCCGGCCAGGATGTCGGCTTTGAAGAAATAATATTCCGCATCTTGGGTTTGCAATGTGATTTCCTTGCTCGGCAGGCGTTTTCCGGCCTCCACGTAAGTGTCCACCTCATAGTTCATGCAACATTTCAGTTTGGCGCATTGCCCGGCCAGTTTCTGCGGGTTCAGCGAAATGTCCTGATAGCGGGCAGCTCCGGTGGAGACGGAAACGAAGTTCTTCATCCACGTGGCACAACACAATTCCCGCCCGCACGGGCCGATACCGCCGATGCGTCCTGCTTCCTGCCGTGCACCGATTTGTTTCATCTCGATGCGTACGCGGAAAGTTTCGGCCAATACCTTGATGAGTTGCCGGAAGTCCACGCGTCCGTCCGCGATATAGTAGAAAATGGCTTTGTTCCCGTCGCCTTGGTATTCCACATCGCCGATTTTCATTTGCAGTCCCAATTCCTTGGCAATCTGGCGCGAACGTATCATGGTGTCGTGCTCACGGCTTTTGGCCTCTTCGTACTTTTCCATGTCCACCGGTTTGGCTTTGCGGTACACCCGTTTGATTTCCTGTTCCGATTTCAGGTTGGCCTTCTTGATTTGAAGGGGGACGAGCCTTCCTGTCAGGGTGACCACGCCGATGTCGTGCCCCGGAGTGGCTTCTATGGCCACGATGTCGCCTTTCTCCAGTGGCAGACGGTTGCTGTTGTGGTAATACCCCTTGCGCGTGTTCTTGAACTGTACTTCCACGAGGTCGGTAGCCTCCGCGTTACCCGGGATGTCTGCTAGGTAGTCGTACGTGTTCAGCTGTTTATTTTGTCGTCCGCAGCCTTTGGCGCAAAGTCCCCGGCACGGTCCGTTCAGTTTGAATTTTTCCTCCATTCGTTGTCGGTTTTTGAAATATATTATTGTATGAGCAGCACGATCATTTTCAGGGCAAAGTCGAAAAATACGATTTTCGGGTTGACATTTTGCTCTATGTCCCGTTGTGCGTTGCTCAGTTCATCCATGATTTTAATGACGTTGCGTTCGTTGACGAAACGTGCGAAATTCTTGGCGAAGTCTCCTTCCTGCGTTGTCATGTAGTTCAGTTCCGGATTGCGGAAATTATATATGAAGTTCTCGCGAATCAGTTTCTGGCAATACGTCAGGAAGTTCTTTTGCCTTTCCCGTCCCATGCCGGCAATCTGTTCGCTCCATTTCCGCATGTCCTTGATTTTGCGTTGGTAGCTTAACCGCATCAGCATGACAAACAGGTCGAAGAAGAGCAAGTTGTCCCGGCTTGCATCCAGGCTTTTCAGTGCTGCGGTGTAGCTGCCTCTGGCATTGCGTGCGAGAGCTTCCACGTCCTCCGTGGGATGGCTTTTGCGGAGGGCTTCCACCAGACTTTCGTGGTCGATGCCCTTTACCTCGATTTGTTGGGTGCGGCTCAGGATGGTGGGCAGGATTTTCTCCGGCTCGTCGCTCACCAAAAGGAAATTCGTTTGTTCGGGCGGTTCTTCGATGAGTTTGAGCAACTTGTTGGCGCATTCCGCATTCATTTTCTCCGGCATCCAGACGATTAGGATTTTGCGTCCGCCCAAGGTTGACTTGAGGGCCAGTTTCCGCTGTATCTGGGCGGCTTCGGCAGCATAGATGAGTGCCTGTTGGTTTTCAGCCTTCATGTCGCCCAACCAGTCGTTCAAGTCAAAATAAAGCCCGGCTTGCAGCCGTTTGCGCCACGTGTCTATATACACGTCGCATACGGAGCTTTCTGCCGTTTTGTATTTGATGATGGGGAAGACGAAATGGAGGTCAGGGTGTACGAAGTGCGTGAAAGCCCGGCATGACGGGCATTCCCCGCAGGCATCGTGCGCTCCCGGGCGGTGGCATAGCAGGTATTGGGCGTACGACACGGCCAAAGCCAGTTTTCCGCATCCCGAAGGACCGCTCAGGAGCAGGGCATGCGGCACACGCCCGGCTTGCGCTTCCTGAAGGAGGCGTTCCTTGATATCTGTTTGTCCTACAACCCGGCTGAACATGGCTTTAGTAGATTTGGCGTGCGATTTCGCGGATACTGTCCACAGCCGAGACGGTGTAGAAATGGATGCTCGGCACGCCGTGGCCGATCAGTTCGCGGCATTGTTCCACCGTCCATTCTATCCCCACTTGTTTGGCTTCCTCGTCCGTTTTGCATTTTCTTATTTCCAAAGCCAGATCCTGGGGCAGGTCGCAATGGAACGTTTTAGGCACTACGCTGAGTTGTGACAGTTTGGCAAACGGCTTGATGCCCGGGATGATGGGGATGGTGATGCCGGCTCCGCGTGCACGGTCCACGAAGTCGAAATACTTTGCATTGTCGTAGAACAACTGGGTGACGGCGTATGCGGCACCCATGTCGGCTTTTTGCTTGAGCACGGCCAAGTCGGCTTCCGGATTGGGTGCTTCCTCATGTTTTTCCGGATAGCAAGCCACACCGTATGAAAACGGTGTGCCGGGAGACTTGATGGGCGAACCGTCGACGAAGAAACCTTCATTGAAACGGTTGATGTGCCCGATAAGTTCCGTGGCATGTGAATAACCGTCGCCTGTAGGACGGAATGCCGGGTCTTCCTTGGCCTTGTCGCCGCGCAACACCAACAAGTCGCTGATGCCCAAAAACTGCAGGTCGAGCAGCATGTACTCTGTATCCTCACGGGTATATCCGCTGCACAGGATGTGCGGCACGACGTGTATGTCATAATGCCGTTGGATGGCAGCAGCCACGGCTATGGTGCCGGGACGGCGGCGGATGCGGAGGCGTTCCATGATGCCTCCTCCTAAGTCCTTGTACACATACTCGCTGCGGTGGTTGGTAATGTTGATGTATGCCGGGTTGAATTCCCGGAGCGTATCTATGGTATGGAACAGCCGCTCTATGCCCGCACCCTTCAGCGGGGGCAGTACTTCAAAAGAAAAAGCCGTTCCTTTATGGTTCTGAATCAAATCAATGACGTTCATCCTTTCTTCGTTTGTACAAAGATACGCAAAGAATCTTAATATGCAGGTAAAAAGGGGAAAGGAATGATATGTTTTTTTCAAAAGCCGATATGGGGTTGACGCGAAGGCAGGAAAAATGCGTCTTCCCCATATCGGCTTGAAAGTTAACGGGCGGTTTGCACTTCTCCGTACAAGGCGTTCACGATGGCACCTTTCTCGGCATTGAGTTTCCCGTACCGGTTGAGGTGTATGCCGCCGTTGTTTTTAATGTTCAGCGTGCCTCCGGATTTCACCAATACATCGGCATTTTGGATGGTGCCGCCGTCCACCTCCAGCGTTCCGCCTTCGAGTACATAAATCCGGTATCCGTCGCGCATCTGCAAGGTCTTGCCCGACGGGATTTTGAACGTGCCGGAGCGTACGATGATGTCGTTGGTGAACGCGCCTCCTCCCCATTCGGCGGATGCAGTGAGCACTTTCGGATCTTCATAATGGGGAATGTATTCCCCCGTGAATCCCGTGTCGAAACGGGAACGACCCCATTCTATGGCTGTAGATTTACCGTTCGTTTTCCAAGCATAGATATTGCCGCTTTTGTCGGCCGCAATGATTTCGTTTTTTCCGTCACCATCCACGTCCGACACGCAAACGCCATTGTCCATCTTGTCCGCAGTGGATAAAGGAAACCCTGTTATGTCCGTACCGTCATTATGCAGGGCGTATATCAAATTGTCCTGATGGAACACGATGTCAATGGCATCGTCGCCATCCACGTCAGCCAAAAGGGGACAAGTAAGGTTGATATAAGATTCTGTCAACAAGCCCGGCAGAGAACGGTTTATTAACAATTCGCCGGCATCAGACCATATTCGGACGCAATCATATCCTAACGCCACGACTTCCAATCGGCCGTCGCCGTTCACATCTCCCACACTCAAGGGATGCTCTATGCCGTTGCTTACATAAGGGATACAAGCAGGAGTGGAAGCATTACTGTCGAAATTCCCTACGCAAGAACCGTCTTGTCTGATGGCGTAAATGTAACTCAAATTAGTGTTTCTCGTAGTGACGAGTATTTCTTTCTCACCGTCGCCGTCCAAATCGCAAATCGTGGGGGAGCAGTTCAGCATCTGTCCCGGACGGGAGAAGAACGGGGAACGGAGATAAGGCTTACCGTCATGCTGCCATACGTATACATGTCCGTCGCTAGAGCCGCAAATGATTTCCTTGTAGCCGTCACCGTCAAGGTCGGCTACGGCCGGTTCTCCGAAAAAGTCGCCTGACAGATTGCCGAAACTTGCCTTTATGTTCCCATGGGCATCCATGATAACGATAGGCTTCTTTTCGAATTCACTTCTGAATACAATTTCCTTTTCACCTTTTCCGTCCGGTGCATCCACGTCTGTCACGACAGGTGGACGGTAGCAAGACATCATTCCTATGTTTGTCCTCCAAAGCATGTCAGGCAATTTGTCTCCGTCTTTGTCTAATGAAGAATAACATGTTACGTAGTCATCGCACTTATTATAATTGCGAGTCAATGAGATAATGTATTGCTCCCCATTTCCCAACAGGTCGGCCACCACCGGAGTGGCTTCCGCTTTCCATGGGATTTCGGCATAACCGCTGTACGAAGTGGCGTTTCCATCGAGGTCGTAAGGCTCTGTGCCGTCCGGACGGATAGCCACCACCATTCCTTCTGTACCCTCGTCCGTGTATCCCGTGAGGAATATCTCCTTCTGGCCGTCATAGTCGAAATCAGCCGTGTGCGCCTCACAAGTGTAATGCAGGCTTTTCCCCATGGAAAGCGGGAACATGCCCATGGTGGGGTAAATGGTCCACGCCCTGACGGCTTCGGACTTCTCCCCCTCTATATAGCCGGAAGTCAATGTGTTTAACTTGTAATAATATGTGGTCAAAGGGTCTAATCCCTCATCCTTATAATAACGAGTCGACACGGGATATTTGTTCTGTAGCACAAAGCCACCATCTTCCCGGTTGCTCCGGTATATATTGTACAGTTCTTCACTTCCCATCTTGTCCCAATACAGGCTGATGGAGTTGTTTCCCAATTCTGTATGTACTTTGGACAGGTCTATGGGAACGGCTTTTTCCGCGATGTCCGTTATGACACTGTCTTGTGCCACGCCTGCCGTGTAAAGAACGATTTTTAAAGGGATGGGATTCCCCGTCTTGTATTTGTTGGAAATA
>ENA-UEQX01001847-UEQX01001847.1-human-gut-metagenome-genome-assembly--contig:-NODE-1847-length-12597-cov-3.128355_pt1 | contig 12597 bp, 7 predicted proteins | sample MGYA00242952_ERZ507952 | MGnify/ENA primary metagenome ERZ507952 (study PRJEB26167, sample SAMN06115425) | human gut metagenome | host: Homo sapiens | place: China:Sichuan | collected 2015-04-07... | reverse complement strand
AATCCATACATGATGAACCCCTTTATTGCCGCATCAGTACGCAAAAAGCAATCTATAAAATTCCGTATCAGGATATTCTTTTTATCGAAAGTGAGCAAAAAAAATCTGTCATCCATCTGTTGAAAAAAAACATCTGTGTTTCGGTTCCGTTATATCGTATTCTGGAAGTGCTGCCCAAGGAAACCTTTGTGCAGACACATCGCTCCTTTATTGTCAATCTGAAAAATGCATCCTCCATCGATAAATCTCAAAATCCTTGGACGATTTCTTTTTTCGGTTCGGAGCAGCTTGCCTTCGTCGGGCGTTCCTTCAAGGATAACATCATGCAGATTATCCGCCCCACGTTGGATCTTCATACAGGCAAATGACAGCCTTGCTTTGATTGACATTCTCCTGCTTTCTCTTTAGAATAGAGAAAAAAGGAGGTCTGCCCCATGAAAGAATTTCGTTTGGTTGCCTTTGGCGACAGCTTAACATACGGCTATGGTGTTTTGTCCCACATTGCATATCCCTCCCGCTTGGCAAGGGAGCTGCCGGAGAAAAATCCGCAGCTTCGTTGGAAGGTATACAATCGCGGCATCAACGGAGAAACCACCAGAGAAGCGAAAGAACGGCTGGAAAGTCAGGTGCTTTGGTTAAAGCCGCATCTTACTGTAATTCTGCTGGGTTCCAATGACAGTGCCCTCAACGAAGGGCAATATCGTACACCTTGGGAATATGAACACAATATGATGTTCATTCTGGAACGCCTTCTGGCAGAAAAGCACGGAGATTCTGCTTTCCACAGCGGTGTCTGTCTGCCCGTTCTGGTTACGCCGCCGCCCGTGGTGGATACAGATTTCTACCCCTTCACCACAACCGACCGCATTGAAAAATATGGGGAAATCGTCAAAAAGCTGGCAAAGGGCTATCATTGTCCCGTCATTGATGTATATCAGGCATTTCTGGACATTAAGGAAGCACAAGGCTTCGAAGCGTATGATGCACTGTTTCAGTTCGATGGCGTGCATTGGAGCAACGCAGGCTATGATGTGTTCTATGCCCTTCTGGAAAAGGAAATTCTGGCTTTGACAGAAAATTTCTGAAATCCGGATCAAAAAAAGCCCTGCATGGGAAAATTCTCCCGTGCAAGGCTTTTTTTCTGTTCTGTATACTTTTTTCTTTTATTCCATTTTTTACTGACCGCAAAGGTCAACCGTTACATAAAGTTCCTTGGATTTTGCAGAAATCCCCACGCCTGCCTCCTGCATGGTGCCGTCTGTCAGGCTGTTCTCCTTCGCAGCGGTACGCATCCATTCCTGATAAATCTGCACCACATCGCCGCGCTGCTTGGCAATGGTTTCGGATGCCGTGCGGAAGGCTTTGCCCTTTGCCAGAATCCGACTGAAGGGTGTCGAGCCGTCAGAGCCGGTATAGTCGAAATATCCCTTCGCCGTCATATCCTCGGAATGTGCTCTTGCTACGCCCCCCAGCTTACTGTCTGCCGTAAGCAGGGACAGACCCTTTTCCAGACGACACACCTGAATCAAATCAAGCAGCTCCGCTTCCATGGCTTCTCTTGTGGTATACTGCAAGGTGCTCTGGTAATCCTTTGTCTGGGCAAAGCTCTTTTCCTGCAAAAGCACACCACAGATTTTCCCCTCATAATCCAGAGGAACATGCACCTCGGAATTGGCATTGTATACAATACCGCTGTGCTCTAAGCTGCTGACGTGGGAAAGATTCTTAATATTCGCCGCAATGCCCTTGCCGCTTGTACCGTTATAGGTAAAATCTGTGCCCGGCACAAAAATTTCGACAATTTTCCCATCCTGCATCGTTGCAAAGAAATAATTCTGATACTTGTTGAGATAAACATATCTCTCTAAGCCATACACAGAATCGTCAATGCGGTCGGGTTCGCCCCAGACAGCCTTCAGCTCTGCCGCCGTCCAGCCGAGACAAACCTTTTTTTCGCCGACAGTAACCGTTTCTGTTGTCGCCGCATCCGTCACCTTCACTTCCTCTGTCTTGGTGTCCGCTTTCGTGTCCGTTTTGGTGTCCACTTTTGTGTCATTTTGGGTGTCCACTCTGTCCACCTTGTCCACCTTTGGTTCGGTAATTTCCACCTTGCCGCCGGTCTGCTCCTCAATATAACGATATGCCTTCACGAAGGAAACCACAGCCTCCTGCACCGTCATTTCGCGGAAGGGATGATAGCCGCCATCCTGATAGCCCGCAAGAATCCCAATGCCATACAGCTGGTCGATATATTTATTGGAGGAAGTAAACAGCTCCGCGGTATCGTTGAAGGGATTTTTCTTTGCCTTCTCCGTTAAATCCACGCCGCAGGTTTTCATCACGCGCGCCACCATAATTGCCATCTGCTCGCGGGTCAGCGTGCTGTTCGGCTCAAAAATACCGGGGTCTGTGCCGCCGATAATACCCAGCTCATACGCCGCTGTCACATCTGCATCATCGCAGTCTGTAAAGGGCGTTTTGCCTGCCGCTTTCCATTCCTTTCCGGTGATTACATTCAGAAAACGCATCACCATCTTGCAGAAATCCTTTCTCGTCATGGGCGATTTTGCCTTCTGCAAATCCGCCTCCGTCAGAAGTCCCTGCTGATAGGCAAATTCGATGGAAGGCTTTGCCCATTTGCCTGCATTCGTCGCAACGGCGGCAAAGGAAGGCACTGCGGCGGAAAGGCTCAGCATCCCTGCAAGAAGAATTGCCATAAACCGTTTCATACTCGTCATCCTTTCTTATTCCCCCAACGCCATCTGCCCGGGCAGATGATTGGTGGTTTTATCCTTTTCCTGTATAAAATGTCCCGTGGTGGGAATTTTTTTCGTGCGATAATATTCGTATTCCTCTGTTTCAAATTCTGCCTTGGCAAACACCGCGGTAACTGCACTGTTTTTCTTGAGTGTAAAGACCTGCACGCCGCCGGCGTTCTTTGTGGCACTCAGCGGAATCAACTCTGTATTCAAGAGCGTTGCCTTATCCGCATTGCGCATCAGCATAAAATCTGCTTCCTCCGCGATTTTCGCCATCCGCACTAGCTCTGCCCTTGCGGAATAGGCATTGACCAGCTTGCGGCGATTTGTTTTGGTTTCATAGGCGGAAAGCGGCACCTTCGCCGCCTTGCCGTTTGCAAAGAAAAACACCATCTGACCGCTGTAATCCGCTGTTGCAGTCATGTAAATAATGGTTTCCCCTGCGTCAAGCTGCAAGAGATTCGGGAGATAATCCCCCAATGCACTCGCCTTGGCATCCGCCACATCCGAGGCTTTCAGCTTATACACATTCTGCTGATTGGAGAAAAACAGCAGATCCATACGGTTTGCGCCCTCCTGCTCCATCAGAAGAACGTCCTCCTCCTTCAGCTTCTGCTCCCCTGCCATACGCAGAGATGCCTGACTGATTTTCTTGAAATAATTCTCCTTCGTCAGGAAGAAGGTTACAGGGTAATCCTCGATGAAGTCCTCCTTGGAAAGCACCGTCACATCATCCTCATGGATGATTTCGGTTTTTCTGGGCTTGCCGTATTTTTTTGCCACATTGCGCAACTGCTTACAGATGATATTTTTGATTTTTGCATCCGAGCGAAGTGTTTCATGCAGACCTTTGATTTCCTTTTCCAGTGCATCCAGCTCTGCAATGCGTTTCAGGATATATTCCTTATTGATGTTGCGCAGCTTAATCTCCGCGATATATTCCGCCTGCACCTCGTCAATTTCAAAGCCTGCCATCAAATTCGGCACAACCATTTTTTCCTCCTCGGTGCCACGGATAATGGCAATCGCCTTATCAATATCCATCAGGATTTTGGAAAGCCCTTCGAGCAGATGATATTTTTCGGATTTCTTCTGAATATCAAATGCAAGCTGTCTGCGGATGGAATCCATGCGGAAGTCCGTCCAGTGCTTCAGAATTTCGCCCACGCCAAGTGTCATGGGCTTGCCATGAATCAGCACATTAAAATTACAGCTGAAGCTATCCGACAAGGGTGTCATGGCGAACAGCTTGTGCATCAGCAGTTCTACATTCGTGCCGCGCTTGAGGTCAATCGTGATTTTCAGACCGTTTCTGTCTGATTCATCGCGCACATCGGTGATATCCTTGATTTTCCCTGCCTTAACCAATGCGATGATTTTATCCACAATGGCTTCGATATTGGTGGTATAGGGAATTTCATAGACCTCGATACAGTTATCCTTTTTATCATAACGATATTTTGCACGCAGCTTCACACTGCCACGTCCTGTTTTATAAATCTGCTCCAAGTCCTTCCGGCTATAAATCAATTCGCCGCCAGTGGAAAAATCGGGAGCGGAAAGCACCTCGCACAAATCAACCGTATCATCCTTGATATACTGCGCCGTTGCTTCGCACAATTCTGCAAGGTTGAAGCTGCAAATGGAGGATGCCATACCAACCGCAATGCCAAGGTTCGGATTTGCCAGAATATTGGGGAAGGTGGTCGGCAGAAGCGCCGGCTCCTTCATGCTGCCGTCATAGTTATCAATAAACGAAACCGTATCCTTATCAATATCCGCAAAGATTTCCTGACAGATGCTCTCCAGCTTTACCTCGGTATAACGGGAGGCGGCATACGCCATCTCTCTGGAATAGTATTTCCCAAAATTCCCCTCAGAATCCACAAAAGGCACCAAAAGCGCTTCATTATCCTTTGTCAGACGCACCATGGTTTCATAAATCGCACTGTCCCCATGGGGGTTCAGCTTCATGGTCTGCCCTACCACATTGGCAGATTTGGTTCTGTCCCCCTTCAGAAGCCCCATCAGATACATGGTATACAAAAGCTTTCTATGGGAGGGCTTGAAGCCGTCAATCTCAGGAATGGCACGGGAAACAATGACACTCATGGCGTAGGGCATATAATTCAGCTCAAGCGTATCGGTAATGCGCTGCTCCTGTATGAAATTATCGTGATATTCTTTTTTCGTTGTTGTTTTTTTCTTTGCCATACATCCACCTCTTAGCTGAGGTCAATCATATCCAGATATTTATGACCTTCCTCTGCAATGTGTTCCTTTCTGCCGGAAAGATTTTCCCCAAGCAGGAGTTCAAAAATCGCCTGTGTGCGCTCCGCTTCATCGGGCGTAACCAGAATGAGCCTGCGCGTTTCGGGGTTCATGGTGGTTTCCCACATCATATCTGCGGCATTTTCACCCAAGCCCTTGGAGCGCTTGATTTTCACCTTGCCCTTCAGCTTGGCGGTGATTTTTGCCTTTTCGCTGTCGGTATAGGCGAAATATTTATCCTTGCCATGGCGGATTTCATATAACGGCGATTCCGCAATATAGACCTTTTTTTCGTAAATCAGCGTCGGTACAAGGCGGTAGAGCATCGTCAAAAGGAGGGTGCGTATCTGGAAGCCGTCCACATCCGCATCGGTGCAGAGAATAACCTTGCTCCAACGAAGCTGCGCCAGATCAAAGGAATTCAGCCCCTTATCATGCTTGGATTTCACCTCAACGCCACAGCCAAGCACCTTCAATAGGTCAATGATGATGTCGCTATTGAAAATCTTATTATAATCTGCCTTCAAGCAGTTCAAAATCTTTCCTCGGATTGGCATAATCGCCTGAAAATCCGCATCTCTGCCCTGCTTACAGGAGCCAAGCGCGGAATCGCCCTCCACGATATAGATTTCTCTGCGGGAGACATCCTTTGTACGGCAGTTTACAAATTTTTCCACACGGTTATTCATATCCAGACTGCCCGTCAGCTTTTTGCGGATATTCACACGGGTATTTTCCGCCGTTTCACGGCTTCTTTTATTCGCAAGCACCTGTGCCGCAATCTTATCGGCATCCATTTTATTTTCAATGAAATAAATCTCCAGCTGTCGGCGGAAGAACTCCGTCATGGCCTCCTGAATGAATTTATTCGTAATGGATTTTTTCGTCTGGTTTTCGTAGCTTGTTACGGTGGAGAAGGAATTGATGACCAGAATCAGGCTGTCCTCCACATCCGCAAAGGTGATCTTCTTTTCATCCTTTTTATATAAGCTATTGCTTTTCAGATATTTATCAATCGCAAAGACAAAAGCATTGCGCACCGCCTTATCGGGGGAGCCACCGTATTCCAGAAAGCTGGAATTATGGTAATATTCCAGTACATTCACATGATTATTGAAGCAGAATGCCGCTTCAAATTTCAGGCGATATTCGGGCTTATCCTCTCTGTCGCGTCCCTTGGTTTCGGTCTGGAGATACTGCACAGCGGTCAGTCCATTTTCGCCGTTCAGCTCCGCAAGATAATCGCGAATCCCGTTTTCATAGCAATATTGGAAGGTTTCGCCGCTTTCCTCATCATATAATTCAAACAAAAGCCCTGCGTTCACAACCGCCTGCTTTTTCAGCATATCCTGAAAATAGGAAAGGGGAATATGAATTTCGGTAAAAACATCTCTATCGGGCCGCCATGTAATCTGCGTGCCGGTGGGGTGCTTTTCCGCCGCCTCCTTCATCAGACCGCCGATATTTTCACCCTTTTCAAAATGCAGCTGATAGCACATGCCATCGCGGTAAATCACTGCATCCATAAATTCGGAGGCATACTGGGTTGCGCAGGTGCCCAGACCGTTCAGACCCAAGCTGAATTCATAGTTTTCTCCTGTATTATTCTGATATTTGCCGCCTGCGTACAGCTCACAGAACACCAGCTCCCAGTTGAAGCAATCCTCCTTGGGGTTATAATCCACAGGAATCCCCCTGCCATGATCGCGCACGAGAATGGAATCATCCTTGAAACGGGTAATCTCAATCTTTTTGCCGTAGCCCTCTCGCGCCTCATCAATGGAGTTAGAAAGGATTTCAAAAAAGGCATGCTCGCACCCATCCAGACCGTCCGAGCCGAAGATAACCCCAGGGCGCAGGCGGACGCGTTCCGCCCCCTTTAGGGAAGTGATGCTTTCATTATTATAATTGGAATCTTGCTTTTTCATGGTGCCACCTCTCGTTCTCTGCCGAAATCTGCATGCAAATAAATGCACAGTTACGGCACTATTTTTTACTTTACAGGACGAAACATCCCCTGTCAAGCGAACAGGCAGAATTTTCTTTATCGCGTGCCTTCCTAAGACGAAATCAGGCGTTTGGCTTATTTCACAATTTTAATTCTTCAATTTCTTGAAAACGCGTGAAAATCGTGTTAAAATATCCATTTAGAAATTCAATCAATCTACACAAAAGAGGTTTTGCAAACATGAAAAAATTACGAGAAATTCGTACAAAAATAGATGCGTATATACAAACGCATAAGCCTGCCGCCTTCATCATGTGGCTGCTGGTGCTGCTGTTTCCCCTCTGGCTGAGCCTGAGCGGCAACGCCATTTCCTTTCTTTCCGGGGAGGACGGCGCGGCGGTGCTGCTGTGCACGCTTTTAACGGAAAATTACGGGGCGTTCCTGTTAGGGATGCTTCTGATTTATCTTTTCTTCGGGGCGATGGTCTGCCTCTGGAAGCACGTTCCCCTGGCAGCGCTTTTGACAGGCTTAATATTTACGATTATGCCGACGGTTGATTTTCTGAAAACAGAAATCCTCAAGGAGCATTTTCTTCCTTGGGATATGCTGCTGGCAAAAAATGCAGACAGCTTCACCACATTTCTTTCTGCGCTGAAAATCCCCACACCGTTATGGTGGCTCTGGGGCGGCACGGTGGCATATCTTGCGGTGCTTGCGATTCTGCGTCCGACACTTCCAATCGCATGGAAAAAACGCGTGCTTGGTGCGCCGATTCTATTGGGGTGTCTGTATCTTTGCACCATGAACGGCACCGTACGAGCCGATTACAGCCTGCTGGGGCTTTCCTCCGAGGCACCGACCGATCAGACAAAAAACTACACCGAAAACGGCTTTCTGACCGCTTTTGTGCTAAACCTTTCTTCCTTAAACATGGGTGACCCGGATAATTACAGTGAGAGATATTTGGAAAAGGCATTTGCGCAATATCAACCGGACGAAGCTAGCGGCGCAGATTTCCAGAATCCCGATGTCATTGTGATTCTTTCGGAATCCTTCTGGGACCCTACCACGCTGAAAAACGTGAGCTTTACAGAGGACCCGATTCCCAATTACCGCAGGATTCTTGCGGAAAACCACGGCGGCAGCATGGTTTCCTGCACCTTCGGCGGCGGCACGGTGCGTCCCGAATTTGAGATTCTGACCGGCATGACTACAAGTATGCTGCCCTCCGGCAATGTGCCGTATCAGCAGTATGTATTCAACAATATTTATTCCTATGCACGCGAATTTAAGAATCAGGGCTATGATACCATTGGGATTCATACCTATCAGAAGGAATTTTATGAACGTGACCGCGCCTATCCCCTGCTTGGCTTTGATGAAATGCTGGGGGAATATGATTTACACGCAGAGCAGCATTTCAACAGCGGCCCCTTCCTAACAGATGAAAGCCTTGTGGAGGAAATCATGTATCAGCTGGAGCAGCCGCATGAAAAAGGCGTTTTCATTCAGGGCATTACCATGGAAAACCATGGGCTGTATCTGAATAAATTTGACCCCTCCGAATGGAATATTGATTTTACCTCCGATACGCTTTCGGAGGAGGAAAGCAACCTGCTGCACAATTACTGCAAGGGCGTTTCCGATTCGGATGCACAGCTTGGCAGATTGTATGAGTACGTGATGAACAGAGAAAAGCCGACCGTTGTGCTTTGGTATGGCGACCATCTGCCGACGCTGGGGAACGATTTCGGTGTTTATGCCTCCACCGGCACAATCACCTCCACCACTGCCGCAAACTGGACAGAGGAAGAGAAATATCAGATGTTCTCCACGCCCTATGTTGTATTCAGCAATTACGATACAGGGCACGAATACCGCGCAGACGGCACACCCGTTTCGCCGTATCTGCTGACAGCACTGATGTATGATTACATCGGCGCACCGGAAACACTGCGGAGCAACTTCCTTCTGGATTTATATGCGCATTGCCCTGTCATCAGCCCGTATTACAATCTTTATTCCGAGGGCTGTGATGAGGAAACGAGAAACAAATATATCAAGCTGCATGAGCTGCTGACGTATGATGATTTGATGGGAGAACAATATCTGACGAAAAAACTTTTACCACAGGAGCAAAAGCAGGAATAAAAACAGAAAATTAAGAACCTTCTGATTAAACACAAAATCGGAAGGCTCTTTTTCTTTTGAACCCTGTTTTTGGCAAAAAACTCTTGACTCTGCAGTAGTTGTAGCGTTTAATGTAAACATATAAATTTTATGTATTTTTACAAAAGCATATACCATGTACAAAAGATTTTTTAAAGCAACGAAAGGAGTTCCCTATGGAAAGAAACCTTACCACCGGCAATGTCGGTAAAAATATACTCATATTCTCCCTGCCCTATCTGCTTTCTTATTTCTTACAGACGCTTTACGGCATGGCAGATTTATTCATCATCGGGCAATTTGACGGGGTTGCTAGCACAACCGCCGTTTCCATCGGCTCGCAGGTGATGCACATGCTGACCGTTATGCTCATAGGGCTTGCGATGGGGACAACCGTCAGCATTGCGCGCGCAGTGGGCGGCAGAAACCATAAGCAGGTTTCAGAAAACGTCGGCAACACTGTGACGCTCTTTTTTGGGCTTTCCATTGTGCTGACGGTCGTGCTGCTGCTTCTGGTGCGCCCGATTGTCGGTGTAATGTCCACCCCTGCGGAGGCGGTAGACGGCACAGTTGCATATCTGACCATTTGCTTTCTGGGGATTCCCTTTATTACGGCATATAACATCATCAGCTCCATTTTCCGTGGCATGGGTGACAGCAAAAGCCCGATGTATTTCATTGCGATTGCATGTGTGGCAAATATCGCACTGGATTATCTTTTCATTGGCGCGCTTGACTTCGGTCCTGCGGGTGCGGCACTCGGCACAACCCTTGCGCAGACCATCAGTGTAGCGGTTTCTCTGTTTATGATTCTGAGGCGGAAAAGCATTTCTCTTTCCAAGGGGGACTTCCATCCGCGCCGCCCTGTTGTGGGGCAGATTTTGCAGATTGGTGTACCTGTTGCCCTGCAGGACGGGCTAATTCAGATTGCGTTTATCGTGATTACGATTATTGCAAACCGCAGAGGGCTGAACGATGCTGCGGCAGTCGGGATTGTAGAAAAAATCATCGGGTTTGTGTTCCTTGTCCCCTCTTCCATGCTTTCCACCGTTTCGGCACTGGGGGCGCAGAACATCGGGGCAGGCAAGCCGGAACGCGCTGTACAGACCCTACGCTATGCCATCTGCATTACCGTTGGCTTCGGGCTTTGCGTCTGCATCGGGGTACAGCTCTGCGCGGAACAGCTTGTCGCACTCTTTACCGACCGACAGGCGGCAGGCGGCGCAGAGGTCATTCGCTTCGGCGGACAATACCTGCGCAGCTATATCCTCGACTGCGTTTTTGCAGGGATTCATTTTAGCTTCAGCGGCTATTTCTGCGCCTGCGGCAAGTCGGTTCTTTCCTTCCTGCACAACATCAGTTCGGTTTTGCTTGTGCGTGTACCGGGGTCCTATCTTGCTTCCATGCTCTTCCCCGATACGCTGTTCCCGATGGGGTTGGCTTCGGCAGGCGGTTCGTTGCTTTCCGTAATGCTCTGCATCCTTTTCTATCTGAAATTTTGCCGAGGGAAAAATCCGGCAGCAGAGAGCGCATGAGGTTCATGGAGATTCTATGATAAATTTCTGATGGAGATTTCCATTCCTGTCAGATGAATTTCCGAATAAACAACAAAAACGCCGTATCAGAGAACAATCTTCTCTCACGGCGTTTTTTATTTATGCGTATCAAAAAATTTTACACCAATGCCGAGACTGCGGCAAAAAATGCTTCTACCTCCGCCATTTCGGGGAAGGTTGCCATATAGAACTGATTGCCCATGGCAACACTCAGCGCATCCGGCAGGCGACCGGACATACGGACAGCATCCCCATAGCGCGAGAGGATTTCTTCGTGGCTGAGCTGATACTGCTTGCCATCCCTTCTGCCGACATAGGCGCAGAACGCATGCGCGCCCTCCGGCTTTGTAGAGCGGTCGAAGGCAATCATATCCGCCCAGATTTTATAGACATCCGTACTGTTTGCATAGTCCATCATATCGGGGCCAAAGCCGCCGCAGGGACGCATATTGACCTCAAGTGCCATAATTTCGCCCCTCCTGCCTAATCCCTTCTGATCCTGACGCAGGCGGAAAAACTCAAAATGCACAAAGCGGCTTTTCACGCCAAAGGCTTTCACCGTGGCGCGCCCTGCCCGTTTGGTGTCCTCAGGCAAATCCTTCACGATATAGAATTTGCAGTCATCGCTTTGGTTGACCATATCCATGATGGAGCCGGGGGTTACGTTGCCCGTTTCAAAAAGAATATTCCCCTTGGAATCAATAATGGCATCATAGGAGCAGACCTCACCATTGACAAACTCCTCCATGATATAGACAACCCCTTCGTGACGCTGCTTATAGAACGCCGCAAGCTCCTCGTCATTCGTAATCTTGAAATTATGGGAGGCACCCACGCCGTTATCCGGCTTTGCCACAACGGGATAGCCGGCCTCGGCAACAAAGCGGCGGCAGCCCTCCAGGCTTTCCACAAGGGTATAGCGCGCGACTGCAAGCCCTGCCTCTCTGTATGCTTCCTTCATTTTGGATTTATATTTCATCCGCGGCATATCCTGCACCTGAAAGCCTGTGGTGATATTGAAATCCGTCCGCAGCTTAGCATCCTGCTCCAGCCAGTATTCGTTATTGCTTTCCAGCCAGTCAATCCGCCCGTATTTAAAGGCAAAAAAGGCAACCGCACGATAGACCTCATCATAATTTTCCAGACTGCCAACCTTGTAATATTCGTGTAGGCTGTTTTTCACATTCTCATCCAGCTGCTCATACGGTTCATCGCCAATGCCCAGTACGCGCATGCCGTTTTCCTTCAGCTCTTTACAGAATTTCCAATAATTTGTTGGGAAATTCGGGGAAAGAAATACAAAATTTTTCATAGAACATCCCTCCTGTTATCTTTTGTTCGGATTGCGCCTTATTCAAACAGCGTTTTCATAAAAAACGGAATCTGCTTTTCCCAGCTTGCTTCACAGTGGGTTCCCCGCGGGACAATGCGACTATTGAGCAAAACACGCTTTTCTATCAGCAATGCACTGACTTCCGCAAAGAGACTGCGGCTATGCGGATGATCGGCAAATTCCAGTGCGCCGTAATCCATATAAAGCACAGTATTTCGTTTCACTCTGGCATGCCGAATCATCGCCTTGACCTTTTCCGCATCAATCCAGAGTGAAGGTGAGAGTGCCGCGCCGCGCGAAAAGACCTCCGGATACGCCAGAAGCCCATAAAGTGTCATAAGTCCTCCCATAGAGGAGCCTGCCAGAAAGGTATGCCTGCGGTCTGCCTTGGTGCGGTACTGGGTATCTACTGCCCGCTTGAGAACATGGACAATCCAATCCATAGTGATATCCCCGTTGCCGATAATTCCGCCCGTTTCCTCTGTGGTAAACGAAAAAGGGGCATATTCCTTTAGTCTGCCATAATCAGGCGCGCGGCTCGATTCCAGCGCAACCACCATC
>ENA-UEQX01001844-UEQX01001844.1-human-gut-metagenome-genome-assembly--contig:-NODE-1844-length-12611-cov-3.317297_pt1 | contig 12611 bp, 17 predicted proteins | sample MGYA00242952_ERZ507952 | MGnify/ENA primary metagenome ERZ507952 (study PRJEB26167, sample SAMN06115425) | human gut metagenome | host: Homo sapiens | place: China:Sichuan | collected 2015-04-07... | reverse complement strand
CCTTGGCGTCGTTGGGACGGGTCACATGCAGCACACCGTCCTCCACGGCGATGGCCATGTTGGGGTTGAACTGCTGCGTCAGGGTGCCCTTGGGGCCCTTCACGGTGACCACGTTGTTGTCCTCTACCTTAATTTCCACGCCGGCGGGGACGGTGATAGGCGCTCTACCAATTCTGCTCATTCCTATACCCTCCTTACCAGACAAATGCCAGGACTTCGCCGCCGACATGGGCCTGACGGGCCTTCTTGTCGGTCATGACGCCCTTGGAAGTGGACACGATGGCGATACCCAGGCCACGCAGGACCTTGGGCAGCTCCTCAGCGCCGGCATACACCCGCAGGCCGGGCTTGGAGACGCGGCGCAGACCGGAGATGACCTTCTCCTTGCCGGGGCCGTACTTCAGGGTCACGCGGATAACGCCCTGAGTCCCGTCGTCGATCAGCTGGAAGTTCTTGATATAGCCCTCATCCAGCAGGATCTGCGCAATGGACTTCTTCATGTTGGACGCAGGAACGTCCACGGTGTCATGCTTGGCGTTGTTCGCGTTGCGGATACGGGTCAGCATATCCGCAATGGGATCGGTGATTTGCATGAGTTTTACCTCCTCTTGTAGTTTACCGGCCCGGAAATAGACCGGTACAGGCGGCAAGGTATCGGGAATTAGGTGCTTTCCCGACCTGTTGGCCGTCTTTGCACCTGGTTGGGGCAGGTGCGATATCAAAAACCGCAAAGCGGAATTTGAACAAAAGAACTGCTTGTCTCTTTTCACACGGACGGGGCGCGGCTTACGCGCCGGTCTCCGGCACAGATGATTCATAAAAGGAAGGGGACAAGGCTGGCCGACACACACGGGGGCGTGGCCGGACCGGGGGATTTTGCGCACTCACGGCAGCGTGGAGGGATGTTGAATTGACCCCTCGGCGCAAAATCGATTTATTATACCCCATAAAAAAGAAAAAAGCAAGGCCTTTTCAGCCTCGCACACACGAACACGTGGAAAGATTATTCCTGGAAGGGACCTGAACAGGTCCCTTCCAGGAATGAAAAGCACTTACCAGGAAGCCTTCTTCACGCCGGGGATCTGGCCCTTATAGGCCAGCTCGCGGAAGCAGATACGGCAGATGCCGTAGTTGCGCAGATAGGCGTGGGGACGGCCGCACAGCTTGCAGCGGTTGTAGCGGCGGCTGGAGAACTTGGGCTCAGCCTGCTGCTTCAGGATCATAGACTTTTTCGCCATAACTCATTCTCCTCCTTAGCGGCCGGCAAAGGGAGCGCCGATCTGCTTGAGCAGCTCACGGGCCTCCTCGTCGGTCTGGGCGGTGGTGCACATCACGATGTCCATGCCGCGGATCTTGTCGATCTTGTCGTACTCGATCTCGGGGAAGATCAGCTGCTCCTTGATGCCCAGGGCATAGTTGCCGCGGCCATCGAAGGAGTCGGCGGAAATGCCGCGGAAATCGCGGACGCGGGGCAGGGCCACGTTGAACAGGCGGTCCAGGAACTCCCACATCTTGTTGCCGCGCAGGGTGACCTTCGCGCCGATGGGCATGCCCTCACGGAGCTTGAAGTTAGCCACGGACTTCTTGGCGTGGGTGATCACGGCCTTCTGGCCGGTGATGGTGGTCAGGTCGCTGACCACGGCGTCCAGGACCTTGGCGTTCTCACGGGCCTCGCTGCAGCCGACGTTGATCACGATCTTCTCCAGGCGGGGGATCTGCATGGTGGACTTATAGCCGAACTTCTGCATCAGAGCAGGAGCGACTTCGTCCTGATACAGCTTCTTCAGGTTGGGCGTGTTAGCCATTTCGATTCACTCCTCCTCTCTCAGATCTCAGCGCCGCACTTCTTGCAGACGCTGACCTTCTTGCCATCGGCCAGCAGCTTGTGAGCGGGCCGGGTGGGCTTGTTGCACTTGGGGCAGACGCGCTGCACCTTGCAGGCGTACAGGGGGGCTTCCTTCTGGATGATGCCGCCCTGGTCGCCCTGACGGCGGGGCTTGGTGTGGCGGGAGACCATGTTGATCTTCTCCACCACGACCTTGCGCTCCTTGGGCATGACCTCCAGGACCTTGCCCTGCTTGCCCTTGTCCTTACCGGAGAGGACGACGACCACGTCGTCCTTCTTGATGTTCATCTTGATCATGTTTCATTGCCCTCCCTTACAGCACTTCGGGAGCCAGGGACAGGATCTTCATATAATCCTTGTCGCGCAGCTCGCGGGCGACGGGCCCAAAGATACGGGTGCCGCGGGGGTTCTTGTCCTCCTTGATGAGGACGGCGGCGTTGTCGTCGAACCGGACATAGGAGCCGTCCGCGCGGCGCACACCCCGAGAGGTGCGGACGATAACGGCCTTGACGACCTCGCCCTTCTTCACAGTGCCGCCGGGCTGAGCCTTGCGCACAGAAGCCACAACAACATCGCCGATGTTGCCGAACTTGCGCTTGGAGCCGCCCAGAACACGGATGGTCTTGATCTCCTTGGCGCCGGTGTTGTCGGCAACCTTCAGATAGCTTTCCTGCTGAATCATACCGACACCTCCTTACTTCGCCTTCTCGATGATCTCAACCACGCGCCACCGCTTGTCCTTGGACAGGGGGCGGGTCTCCATGACCTTGACGCGGTCGCCCACGCCACACTGGTTGAGCTCGTCATGAGCCTTCAGCTTATAGGTTCTCTTCACGATCTTCTTGTACAGAGGATGGGCCACGCGGTCGGCGATGGCGACCACAACGGTCTTGTCCATCTTGTCCGAAACCACCAGGCCGACTCTGGTCTTGCGAGAAGAAGTTCTGTTTTCCATTGTCTAGTCCTCCTCTTAGCGGCCGGCGAGCTGCTGCTCGCGGATGATGGTTTTGACCCGGGCGATGTCCTTCTTGACCTCAGCGATGCGGATGGGGTTATCCAGCTGGTTGGTGGCGTGCTGGAGGCGCAGGTTGAACAGGTCCTTCTTCAGGTCCTGCAGCTTGGTCTGAAGCTCTTCGCCAGACATCTTACGAACTTCGTTAGCCTTCATTACGCTTCACCACCCTTCTCGGTCTCTTCACGCTGAACGATCTTGCACTTGACGGGCAGCTTGTGGCTGGCCAGACGCAGAGCCTCGCGGGCGACATCCTCGGAGACGCCGGCGATCTCAAACATCACGCGGCCGGGCTTGACCACGGCCACCCAGTACTCGGGGGAGCCCTTACCGGAACCCATGCGGGTCTCGGCAGGCTTCTCGGTCACGGGCTTATCGGGGAAGATCTTGATCCACACCTTACCGCCACGCTTGGTGTAACGGGTCATGGCGATACGGGCGGCCTCGATCTGGTTGCTGGTGATCCAGGCGGGCTCGGTAGCCTGCAGGCCGAACTCACCGTAGGTCACGGTGTTGCCGCGGCTGGCCTTGCCCTTCATGCGTCCACGGTGGACGCGGCGATACTTTACGCGCTTAGGCAGCAGCATTACTGAGCGCCTCCTTCCTTAGGGGTATTGGCCTGACCGGCGGGGCGGGGGCCACGGTTGTTGTTATAGCCCTGACCGGCGGGGCGGGGGCCGCGGTTGAAGCCGCCCTCACGGCGGTCGCGGTTAAAGCCACCCTGACGGCGGTCGCCATCGCGGCGGTCGCGGCGGGGACGGCGCTCCTGATAGGGCTTGCTGGTGTCCAGGGTGCGGGGGGTGGTGCGCAGGGCCTGAGTCAGGACCTCGCCCTTGTAGATCCACACCTTCACGCCGATGCGGCCGTAGGTGGTAGCGGCCTCGGCGAAGCCATAGTCGATGTCGGCACGCAGGGTCTGCAGGGGGATGGTGCCGTCGTGATAGTGCTCGGTGCGGGCGATCTCAGCGCCGCCCAGACGGCCGCCGCAGGAGACCTTGATGCCCTTGGCACCGGCGCGCATGGCCCGGCCCATGGAGTTCTTCATGGCGCGGCGGAAACCGATGCGCTTCTCCAGCTGCTGGGCGATGTTCTCGGCCACCAGCTGAGCGTTGGTATCGGTGTCGCGGACCTCAACGATCTTCAGGTCCACAGGCTTGCCGGTCAGCTTGACCAGCTGAGCCTCCACCTTCTTGATGTCCTCGCCGCCCTTGCCGATGACCACGCCGGGACGGGCGCAGTGCAGGTAAACGCGGACCTTGGCGTTGTCCCGCTCGATCTCGATCTTGGGGATGCCAGCGCCGTAGAGGGTCTTCTTCAGATAGTCACGGATCTTCTTGTCCTCAACCAGCAGATCGCCCACCTTTTCGTTGGCGGCGTACCAGCGGGAGTCCCAATCCTTGATGACACCCACGCGAAGGCCGTGGGGATTAACTTTCTGTCCCATATTGTTCCTCCTCCCTTAGCGCTCGCTCACGGCGATGGTGACATGAGAAGTGCGCTTGTTGATGCGGTACGCACGACCCTGGGCCCGGGGCATGATGCGCTTGATGATGGGGCCGGGGTTGGCGTAACAGGTGCTGACATACAGCTTCTCAGGGTCCATCTGGTGATTGTTCTCCGCATTGGCGGCGGCGCTCTTCAGCAGCTTGAGCACGGGCTCAGAGGCGGCCTTGGGGGTCTGCAGCAGGATGGCGGTAGCAGTACCCACATCCTTGCCCCGGATCAGGTCCAGGACGATCTTCACCTTACGGGGAGAGATCCGCAGATACTTCAGATTTGCAACAGCTTCCATCGTCTCTCTCCTCCTTACTTACCGGTCTTGCTGCCCGCGTGACCCTTGAAGGTGCGGGTGGGCACGAACTCGCCCAGCTTGTGACCGACCATGTCCTCGGTGACATAGACGGGCACGTGCTTGCGGCCATCGTGCACAGCAAAGGTGTGTCCAACGAAGGAGGGGAAGATGGTGGAGGCGCGGCTCCAGGTCTTCAGGACCTTCTTCTCGTTCTTGGCGTTCATCTCATCGACCCGCTTCAGCAGCTCGGGGGCGCAAAAGGGGCCTTTCTTAATGCTTCTGCTCATCGTGTTGCCTCCTTATTTGCTATTGCGGCGCTTGACGATGAACTTATCGGTGCGGTTCTTCGTCTTGCGGGTCTTGTAACCCAGGGCGGGCTTGCCCCAGGGGGTGACAGGGCCGGGACGGCCGACAGGGCTCTTGCCCTCGCCGCCGCCGTGGGGGTGGTCATTGGGGTTCATGACGGAACCACGCACGGTGGGACGCCAGCCCATGTGGCGCTTGCGGCCGGCCTTACCCAGCTGGATGTTGGCCCAGTCGGTGTTGCCCACCTGGCCGATGGTGGCCTTGCAGTTCTCGCGGATATAGCGGACCTCGCCGGAGGGCAGACGGACCTGAGCCATGCCGTTCTCCTTGGCCATCAGCTGAGCGGCCACGCCGGCGGCGCGGACCAGCTGAGCGCCCTTGCCGGGGTACAGCTCGATGTTGTGGATCATCTCGCCCACGGGAATGTTGGCGATGGGCAGGCAGTTGCCGGGCAGGATATCGGCATCGGCGCCGGTCATGATGATGTGACCGGCCTTCAGGCCGTTGGGGGCCAGGATATAGCGGCGCTCGCCGTCCTCATACTCGATCAGGGCGATGTTGGCGGAGCGGTTGGGGTCATACTGCAGATTGACCACAGTGGCCTTGCCGTCCTTGTCGCGCTTGAAGTCGATGACGCGGTACTTCTGCCGGTTGCCGCCGCCGTGGTGGCGGACGGTGATGCGGCCATAGCTGTTGCGGCCGGCGTGCTTCTTCAGCACCTCAGTCAGGCTGCGCTCGGGCTTGGCCTTCTTGTCGATCCCCTCGAAGGCGGACACAGTCATGTGACGGCGGGAGGGGGTTGTGGGCTTATAAGTCTTAATAGCCATTTCTCAATTCCTCCTTACACCATACCCTCGAAGAACTCGATGGTCTTGGAATCGGCGGTCAGAGTGACCATAGCCTTCTTCCAGTTGGCACGGCGGCCAGCGGGGCGGTTGCCCATGCGCTTGGCCTTGCCCTGCATGTTCAGGGTGTTCACCTTGGCGACCTTCACGCCGAAGATCTCCTCGATGGCCTTGGCGATCTCGATCTTGTTGGCGGTCTTGGCCACCTCGAAGGTGTAGCGCTTCATCTCAGTCTGCTCCATGGACTGCTCGGTGATGATGGGGCGCTTGATGATATCATAAGCAGTGGTAGCCATTACGCATACACCTCCTCGATGATCGCCAGAGCGGCCTTGTCGATGACCAGCTGCTTGGCGTTGACAATGTCATAGACGCTGAGGATCTTGGCGGTGGTGGTGACCACGCCGGGGATGTTCCGGGCGGACTTGACCACCACGTCGTTGACCTCAGGGGTGATGACAACAGCCTTGGTAACGCCGGCGGCGTCCAGGAACTGCTTGACGGGCTTGGTCTTGATGGCGTCCAGCTTCAGCTCGTCCACCACCACGATGGCGCCCTCGGCAGCCTTGGCAGACAGAGCGGACTTCAGCGCCAGGCGCTTCACCTTCTTATTCAGGGTGTAGCTGTAGTCGCGGGGCTTGGGGGCAAACACGATGCCGCCGTGGGTCCACTGGGGAGCACGGGTAGAGCCCTGACGGGCGTGACCGGTGCCCTTCTGACGCCAGGGCTTCTTGCCGCCGCCGGAAACCTCGGCGCGGGTCAGAGCACTCTGGGTGCCCTGACGGCAGTTGGCCAGGTGGTTCTTGACCACCTCGTGGACCACGACCTGGTTGGGCTCGATCCCGAACACAGCCTCGGAGAGCTCGATCTCGCCGACCTGCTGACCGGCCATGTTGAACACGTTCGCTTTAGGCATGACTCAATCTCTCCTTTCCTTACTTGTTGCGGGCGGAAGCCTTCTGCGGGTTGACGCGGGCAGAGGCCTTCTGCGGGTTGTTGCTGATGCCGGCGGCACCCTTCTTCTCGGCGTTGTGCTTGACGGTGTTCTTCACGAAGACCACGCCGCCCTTGGGGCCGGGGATGGCGCCGCGCACGGCGATGAGGCCCAGCTCGGTGTCCACTTTGACCACGTCCAGGTTCAGGACGGTGACCTGCTCGTTGCCCATCTGGCCAGCGCCGATCTTGCCCTTGAAGATGCGGGCGGGGTCAGTGCCGGAACCCATGGAGCCGGCGTGACGGTGCACAGGGCCGGTACCGTGGGTCTCCTTCAGGCGGCTGGCACCGTGGCGCTTGATGACGCCCTGGTAGCCGTGGCCCTTGCTGATGCCGGTCACGTCCACAAAGTCGCCGGCGGCGAACACGTCAGCGTTCAGCTTGTCGCCGACCTCGTACTTGCTGCAATCCTCCAGAGGGAACTCCTTGAGCACCTTCTGGAACTCCTCGATGCCGGCCTTCTTCTGGTGGCCCAGCTCGGGCTTGGTGAGCTTGCGCTCGGGGACGGTCTCATAACCCAGCTGAATGGCGTCGTAGCCATCCTTCTCGGCGGTCTTCTTCTGCACCACGGTGCAGGGGCCGGCCTTGATCAGGGTGACAGGCACCACATGACCGGCTTCATCGAAGATCTGGGTCATGCCGATCTTTTTGCCGATGATCGCTTTCTGCATTTGGATTTCCTCCTTGATAAGGTTATTGGTCGGTCGAGTTGGTCATCCCTTCCCATTGGGCTGGGAGGGAGCCATTGCTCGGACGACTTGACCCGCCCGTCTCAAAACGCGACGGGCAGCGGGTTCAACGAATTTGTTACACGGACGCTGCCGTGTGCCACTTTGGAAAATCTCCTCTTCCGAATCATTCAGATTTTTTCGCCAGACAAGGCGCGCCGTCGCAGACAGTACCGTGTGTACGGCAAGGCGGCGCAACGCCGTATGGCGGAAAAAGATGAGTGATTACAGCTTGATCTCGATCTCCACGCCGGCAGGCAGCTCCAGGGACATCAGAGCCTCCACAGTCTTGGGGGAGGGCTTCACAACGTCGATGAGGCGCTTGTGGGTGCGGCGCTCGAACTGCTCGCGGCTGTCCTTGTACTTGTGGACGGCGCGCAGGATGGTGACGACTTCCTTCTTGGTGGGCAGGGGAATGGGGCCGGAGACGGTAGCGCCGGTGCGCTTGGCGGTCTCCACGATCTTCTCAGCGCTCTGGTCGATGAGCTGGTGATCATAAGCCTTCAGGCGAATGCGGATCATTTCTTTCTGAGCTGCCATTTGGATGTTTCCTCCTTAAATCATACGAAGTTGACTTTGTCTTGCTGTCGCGCTCCGTACGGTGAGAGCTTCGTCCACGTTACCGTGCGTATCACTCCCGGGCACGAAAAAACCGGCGCATAGCAGGCCGGTCCTCTCCCTGCCGGGGCGATATACGCCGTGGCACGGATCTCTCAGCCGCCCGATCATACGGACATACTCCGCAGAAGTTACCTCATCTCTGAGCAATCTCCTGCATCATCGCAGACTGTGCCCTTACAGGCACCTCGTTATGATACAACAACATCCCCGTGTGTGTCAAGCACATTTTTTCAAAAAAACAGCATTTTTCCCGGAATCGGCGCTTCGTTCCCTTTTCCCGGGAAAAACTGCCCTCCCTTTGTCGAAAAAGTCTCCTCCCGGACAAAAAGAGCGCGCCCCCCTGCGGGGACGCGCGCTCGTGGGTCTTTCTTCCGCTCAGGACCCGCTGCTGGAGGACCCGGCGGTGCCGGTGCTGGCACTGCCGTCGGCGGAGGAGCTGCTGTCCTCGGCGGCCTTGGCATCCATCACGGCCTGGATCTCGTTCTTGGCTCCCAGGGTCAGGGACTGGGCCTTCTCCCAGAAGGCCTGGGGGTCGATCTGGTCATAGACCTCGTTGGTCTTCACGCCATACTCATCCAGCCACTGGTTGCTCTGCTGCTCCATCTTGTCGCCGATGAGCTGGCTGCGGAACTGGTCCAAGTCCAGGGGCAGGCGCAGGATGATGTGATAGCCATAGTCGCTCTCCACCACGTCGCTGATCTCGCCCTCCTTCAGGGCCAGGGCGGCCTGCTCAAACTCGGGGACCATGGCCCCCTTGCTGGTGGTATAGCCGTCGGGATTGGCAGCCAGGCCGGTGTCCTCGCTGTTCTCGTTCATCAGCTGGTCAAACAGGGCGACGGGGTCGTCCGAGGCCCGCAGCTGCTGCAGCAGCTCGTCGGCCTTGGCCTTCTTCTGGGCGATGGTCTCGTCGTCCAGGGGGGCATAGCCGGTGGTGCCGTCGTCGTTGGTCACGGTCTGGGTCATGTCCTTGGTCAGCAGCAGGATGTGCTTGGCCCGATAATAGCCCAGCTCGTCCTCGGCATAGGTCTTCACCTCGGCGTCGGTGGGATAGCCCTGGGTGCCCTCGCCGAAATACTTGTCCTGAAGCAGCTGGCTGGCCTCACCGGCCTGATACATCTTCTGATACAGGGCGGGGGTCAGCATCTGCATCCAGAAATAGTGGTCCTTCAGCGTCTCGCTGCCCAGCTGCTGGGTGATGCTGGCCTCGTCGTCCTTCAGGCCGTCGATGGTCTCCTGAGACACGCTCAGGCCCTCTTTCGCCGCCAGCTCGGGCAGCAGGCGATAGAAGCTGGCCAGCTGCATGGCCGTCTTCAGCAGGGCCTGGGCGGTGGTGGTGCCGTCGTCGCTGGTCTCGTCCCAGCGCATGTCGGTGATGCCATAGGCGCTGTACTGCTGCTTGGTATAGCTGATGTTATAGTTCAGCCAATACAGCAGACTGTCCGCCGTCACCTCATAGTCGCCCACCGTGCCCACCACGGTGTCCCCGGCGATACCAGCGGTGGCCAGATAGGGGTCGGTGACGTCCGTCAGGTCCATGGCCTGCACGTCAGAGGAGCTGTCGCCGGAGCCGCTCTGGCTTCCGGAGCCGTCCGCCCCCTTGGAGCAGCCGGTGAGAAGGGACGCGCCCAGGGCCAGGGCCAGGGCGGCGGATAAAAGCCGTTTTTTGATGCTCATGGTATTTGTTTTCCTTTCCAGCGGTAAAAACTCTCCCGCTTTAAACGCAGGTGGTTTTTTTATCATAGCACAAAGGGGAGTTGGGAACAAGAGGTTTACTCCAGCTGTGCCGCATAGTCGGCCACCAATGCCCGGGCGGCGCGGAGGGCATCCTCTCCCTTTTTCAGGCGCAGGGACAGATAGGGCTTCTCCCCGGCGGAGAACAGCAGCCGCCCCTTATACCGCTCCCCCCCGCACAGCTGGGACACCAGGCGCAGGTCAAACTCCGGGATGGTCAGCAGCAAGGAGCCGTTCTTCTGGTCGATGTCGGTGATGCCCGCCTGGGCGGCCTCAGTCCGCAGCAGGGCCACGGAGATCAGGTTGTTTACCGTCCGGGGCGGCTCGCCATAGCGGTCGATCAGCTCGTCCACCAGGTCGTCGGCGTCCTGCTCGGTGCGCAGGGCGGCGATGCGGCGATAGAGGTCCATGCGCTGCTCCTGGGCGGGGACATACCGGTCCGGGATGGAGGCGGCCACCGTCAGGTTGGCGGCGCAGTCGGTCCGCTTGGGCACGGGCTGGCCCTGCTGGGTCAGCACCGCCTCCTCCAGCAGCTTGAGATACATGTCATAGCCCACGCTGAGCATAAAGCCCGACTGCTCCGGCCCCAGCACGTTGCCCGCCCCCCGGATCTCCAGGTCCCGCATGGCGATCTTAAAGCCGGAGCCGAACTCGGCAAACTCCCGGATAGCCTCCAGTCGCTTGGCGGAGTTCTCTGACAGGGCCTTGCCCTTGCGATAGGTGAGATAGGCAAAGGCCCGGCGGTTGGACCGGCCCACCCGGCCCCGGATCTGGTGGAGCTGGGCCAGCCCTAAGTGGTCCGCGTCCTCGATGATCAGGGTGTTGGCGTTGGGCAGGTCGATGCCCGTCTCGATGATGGTGGTGCACACCAGCACGTTCAGCTCCCCGTCGGTCATGCGGCTCATCACGTCGTCAATGGCCTCCTGGGCCATCTTTCCGTGGGCCACACCCACGGCGGCCTGGTCCCCCAGCAGCTGCTGGATGCGGCTGGCGGTGCGGTCAATGGTATCCACCCGGTTGTGGAGGTAATAGACCTGGCCGCCCCGCTCCAGCTCCCGGCGCATGGCGTCCCCCAGCACCCCCCAGTCGTGCTCCAGCACATAGGTCTGCACCGGCTGGCGGTCGGCGGGGGGCTCCTCCAGGGTGGACATGTCCCGGATGCCCGACAGGGCCATGTTCAGCGTCCGGGGGATGGGGGTGGCCGACAGGGTCAGCACATCCACCTGACGGAAGTTCTCCTTCAGCTTCTCCTTGTGCTGCACGCCGAAGCGCTGCTCCTCGTCCACCACCAGCAGCCCCAGGTCCTTGAACTTCACGTCCTTGTTGAACAGCCGGTGGGTGCCGATGAGAATGTCCACTTCCCCGTTTTCCACCTTCCGCAGGGTCTCCTTCATCTGGGCGGGGGTGCGGAAGCGGGAGACCACGTCGATGTTCACCGGATATTTGGAAAAGCGGCGCAGGGCGTTGAGATAGTGCTGCCGGGCCAGCACGGTGGTGGGCACCAGCACCGCCGCCTGCTTGCCGTCCAGCACGCACTTCATCATGGCCCGGAAGGCCACCTCCGTCTTGCCATAGCCCACGTCGCCGCACAGAAGCCGGTCCATGGGGGTGGGGCGCTCCATGTCCCGCTTGATCTCCCCGATGCACCGCAGCTGGTCGTCGGTCTCGGTGTATTCAAACTGCTCCTCAAATTCCCGCTGCCAGGGGGAGTCGGGGGAGAAGGCATAGCCCGGCTGGCGCTGCCGCTGGGCGTACAGGGCGATGAGCCCCTTGGCCAGGTCTTTTACCGCCTTGCGGGCCTTGCTCTTGGCCTTCTCCCAGTCGCCGCCCCCCAGACGGGAGAGTTTCTTTGTCTCGTTGGCGTCCTCGCCCCCGCCGATATACTTGCTGACCAGGTCCAGCTGGGTGGCGGGGACGTAGAGCACGTCCGTCCCGGCGTAGGCGAGCTTCACATAGTCCCGCTCCACCCCGTCCACGGGCATCTTTACCATGCCCACGTAGCGCCCCACGCCGTGGTGCTCGTGAACCACCAGGTCGCCGGGGGCCAGGTCGGCATAGGACTTCAGCTTCTGCCGGTTGGTGGTGTCCTTCTGCCGCTTGGGGCGGCGCACCGCCGTGCCGCCCCCCTCGGTGACCACCGCCAGCAAAATTTGAGGGTACTCCATGCCCGCAGACAGGCCCCCCAGGGTGACGACGATCTCCCCCGACTTGGGCAGGTCCTTCAGCTGGAATTCCACGGCGGACTTGACCTTCTGCTCCCGCAGCAGGGTCTGCAATTCAAGGGCCCGCTGTTCGCCCCCCGCCAGCACCAGGGAGCCGAAGCCGCTGCGCTGATAGTGGGCCAGGTCCTGCACCGCCGTCTCCAGGCTGGCCCCAAAGGAGGGCAGCTGCTTGGCCACAATGGACAGCAGGGTCCGGGGCGGGGCGGGATAGGCGGAGGTGGTAAAGGCGTCCAGATAGACCACCGCCCAGTCCTCCAGCAGATTACACAGCTGGCTGTAGCTGCGGAAGAGCTGGGCGCAGCTGCCGTCCAGCTCCCCCCGCTCCATCAGGGTCTTGGCGTCCTCCTCCAGCTGCCACTGATAGGTCTTGGCCCGCTCGGCCACCCGGGCGCACTCGGAAAAGACCACGCAGGCGTCCCCGGGCAGAAAGTCCGCCGCCGTACAGAGCTTGGGGTAGATCAGGGGCAGATACCGGTCCATGGCGGGGAAAGACCGCCCCTGGGCGATGGCCTCCC
>ENA-UEQX01001816-UEQX01001816.1-human-gut-metagenome-genome-assembly--contig:-NODE-1816-length-12743-cov-6.797963_pt1 | contig 12743 bp, 12 predicted proteins | sample MGYA00242952_ERZ507952 | MGnify/ENA primary metagenome ERZ507952 (study PRJEB26167, sample SAMN06115425) | human gut metagenome | host: Homo sapiens | place: China:Sichuan | collected 2015-04-07... | reverse complement strand
GCAAAATCCTGAGCAACTTTTTGTTGCTCAGGTACTTAAAAAAAATATTTTATAATAGTGTTGCGGAATTAAGGTTTACCATGATATTGTTCTCGACAACACGGTAGAATCCTTCGCGCAACTTGATTCCACCATTCAGACACAGGTTGTTATAGATATGATAATTCGAAGAACCGTCGTCCAGATCAATGTCCCATCCCCGGTCGCAACGGAAACGGTTATTGCGTATAGTCGTGGTCTTTACAGCATCCAGCAGAATCATTTCGGGATGTCCGGTTGTCAGTTCCTCCATCACTTTATAGTTCGGATGCCAGAAGCGGTCGCGTCCCCAGGAATTGAAAGAACCGTGGTCGCCGGTTTCCTTTACCGTTTCGAACACATCGTTATATTCAATGCAGTGTCCGCCCCACGTGCCTTCACTCACATTGATTCCCGCACGGGGTGTGTCGTAAATACTGTTATGAGATACGACGATGGACTGGCACATGGACAGTTCCACACCGGTAGTCTGCTTCTCAAAAAAACCAATGCGATGAATCAGATTGTCCCGAACAGTACATTGCGCCGGGAAATTCACTCCCTTGGGCCCCTTCTGCAAATCCATCTTTTCATACGGCACAAACTGACTGTATTCAAAACTCGGAGAGCGGACACAGGCCGTATCCCCCACAAAACAGATGGCACTGGCACCTATGTTTGTGAAATGAGAAGAAGACACTTCGCCCTGCCGGTTATATTTGGAAAAGAACACGGCATTGCCTCCTAAATTGTATAAATCACATTGCGTCAGCGTACAGTTCTCCGTACCTTCAAAGAACACAGCTGCCCCACGATAAACCGTCCAGTCAGAACGCAGCAACGGCTCATATTTTTCCATAAAGGTACGTTGTGTCTGCGTCAGATTCAGATTTCTGATGACAATATTTTCAGCCGGAGCAGCGTGTGTTCCCCGTACCTCAATCAGATGCTTGAGTTGAGGTGTCTCAAAGATTGCGGTTGCGGGTTGCTCTCCCTCCAGAGGATAGTAATACAGTATTTTCTCATCCCGGTCGAAGAACCATTCTCCCGGTGCATCCAGTTCCTCAAAGATATTCTCCACCATCCGGTTTTCCGGATGCAGTCCCGACTGCCGGTTGTTCTGCCAGCCACCTTCCAGTATCAGTTCGCCATTCTCTTTTCTTCCTTTGATGCGATAATGAAAATCCCCCCAATCACTGTTGTGCATGGCATGCAGAAATCCGGTTTCCGGATGCTTCCAGCCCTTCACCCGCTCGGGCGCTGTGGCCTGAGAGGATGTTCCGTGGAATCGGACCGCCTGTTCGTCATAATTCGGATAGCGGGCCATGTGGCGGATCTCTCCATTAACCAGCAACATATCTATCTCAACGTCCTGATTTACCTTAGCCTGCCAAATACCTCTTTCATAAGGTTGCCAGTCCAGATTCAGAAGAACACCGCCACTGATTGTCGCCTTCTCATTTGGGAAAGATGTCAGTGTAAGCTTCTTTTCCGAATTTCCGTCGGATGCGGTCAGAGTCAAAGGCGCAGACAAACGGTAAACGCCTTCACGCAAGTACAGCGTAATCTCTCCTTTTTCACTTCGGGCCGCCTCCAGTGCCTTTTCTATAGTCCGGAAGGGGCGTTTTATCGTACCCTTATTCGAATCCTTTCCGTCTGCGGATACGAAAAAAGCCGTCTGTGCCTGTAACAAGGCCGCGCTGAAGCAAAAGCATGCCAGCATTAAGTTTCTCATCGGATTCATGGTATCTTTATCTGTTTCGTTTTAGTATTAGACTTTATTTAAAAATCAAGGGATAGCAAATGCGTTTCGTCTTCCCTATTCCATCCGACCGTATTTCATTTCCTCGCCGTTCCGGTCATACTGCTTGCGCTTTCCTGTTGGCGGTTCATCCAATATGATGCGCACAACAGCCGTGCGATGCAGACTGCGCGCAATGGCATCGTCGAAAGCATCCATGTGCTGTGGCAAGAAACGCTCACTGATAGCTCGGAGCGCCCGGATTTTCTCTGTATCATCAGTCACCAGTTCCGCCTTTCCGAAAGCGATAGCCGAACGGTACTGCAAAGTAAACGAACCGTCTTTCGGACCGACGGTCGGAGCACATTTTGTCACTGCCGACAGACAAACCTGAGGATGTGCGGCAAGGGCATCCAGCTTATCACCTTCGGGAGCACAATGAAAATACCAGATACGATCATCGGTACAAGCCAAGGACAGCGGAACCCCGTATGCCGTTCCGTCGGCACGTGTAAAACTGACTGTAATATAAGGAGCCTTGCGCATCACCTCCAAAGCCCACTGTGAATCCATTTCTCTACTTACTTTTCTCATTTTTTCAATCATTAGGCTACGCTTCCATACAGAACCGAAGCGTATGTTCCCTCAAAGATATACTTTTTGGTTCTTTTTCTCAAAACACATGATTTTCTTTTTCTCTTTTCTTTGTATTTCTCTGATTTTTTGCGAATATTGTGATTCTCATTGAAAACCAAAAGAAATCCATCATGAAAAGAATGATCCTCCTTTTAAGTCTGGGCAGCATACTGACTTTAAGTTGCGCCAAACGAAATACCACCATCATCGGCGGGGCTGATCAGCCGACCGCCATATTCGTTGCCGATCATCTTACTCTGCAAGAAAAAGGACTGGAATTAACCTGCCAGATGCACCGATTGGCAAACAACGAAACCTACATCAAATATTGCAGTCATTCGGATGAAATCAATAAACTGGCAGCGCATATTGCCCGAACGGACTATTCCATGCCGAGAAAAATATTCGCCATCAGCCATTTGAAGTCCATTCAGGACTTTGAAACCGACAGCACTATCCGGACATTATTGGCTGACAAGATGGTGCGTACCATCCCTTCCTTAATCAATGCGCAAAGCGGAAGCACTACACTGGCTGCAACATCCTTATTCGTAACCGAAGATGTATTTCTTCATAACAGTCTGAAGGAAAGTACCATCTATCTGTATATCTATAAAGACGATTGCAGCAGTATGGTTCTTTTCCAACCGCACAAGGATCATATTGTGCAAGCCTATGCCTGCTTTGTGATTCATCCTCTCTTAAAGACAATCCATTCTGCCGACGATGTAAAGCGCTTTTTCAAAGAAACAATTCAACTGGAAGGAATCATGGTTCAAGAACTTACAACAACAAACAAATCTTGAATCCTCTATAAAATCATAATGTCCGCTTGCACTCTCCTAAAATGCAAGCGGACATTATGATTACAAACTTTGCCCTTACCCTTAATTTCTTTATTCTAGTTCCATAGGCAGAAACAGCTTGCCCTAATTAACCATTGAAGGCAACAAAGTAAATTTATTTTAATCCTAAATCAAGATTTTCCTACAACTTTCAAATCAAGAACTACAGCCCACAAAAATCACCATAATCTTCGATCAGAACAATAAAAATCATCACATTAGAGATTTGTTATTTTTTCTTTGATGAGAATCTGTATCTCAAGGTAAGCATACCATAGCGACCGAGGGTTTTCTGATAAGTATGCGTCAGAGCTGTTGCACTATATTCGCGCAAGAAACTGTCGTTTTGGTTAAAAAGGTCGTGGCCGGAGATACGCACAAACAGATTCTCGTTTTTCAGGAACGCACGTTCGATGCCCATGTCCATCATCACCCAGTTTTCACGTTTTCCAGAAATATAACCAGTATAGTTCTGATAATTGACTGTGGCATCAAAGTTCAGATCCCAAGGTATTTCCCAATTAAATTTACCTTGTATATGGTGTTGCCATTGTATTTTGTTGTTGACTGAAGCATAAGTTCCTTTGTTATCCTCCAACCTAAGTTCATATGCCACGGAAAAATCTACTGGTGCGAATTTTAAGCGTGGCTTGACTGTAACAGAGTAAGAATAAAGACGATTATCATTAAACTGTTGTTCTGTATTGTCCACAGTCATAACTCCCGAGTAAGTTTGCGTGCGCAATACTGTTGCTTCGGCAAAAGTTTCCAGCCAAAAGCGCTGGGTCACGTCTAAAGGTGTAGTAAAACCGATATTGGCCACCCCATTCCAGTTGCCTGAAATATTAACAGGTTTGACCGTTATGACACCTGTGGTCCGGTCGTATGTCGTAGAATTACTAATACTCGTGCTACTATGTTTAAAAAAGGCGTGTGCCGACAGTGTCCGAGTGATTTTACCATTTTCGTTTTCTTTAGTGAAATTGCGTGAATACCATGTTGCTAACGAATGGTTTAGTCCCATATCCAAATTCTCGTTGCCTAATATGATATATTGAGGATCAGCCATGTCGGGATAAGTTACAAATGAATGAATATCAGGAATATTGGGTGTTATAAAATACTGACACCTTAATGTTCCAAACTTTTCTGAACGTATTCTAAATAGAGATTGCAAACTGACATATTTATAATTTTTGTGTGGGGAAAGGGTTGCAAGGTTTCTTTTTGTATAGCTTATTTCATCATGTCTGAAATTAAAGCATGGTTTGAATTCTGCATAATATATTCCCTTACCAAGACTCAAACTTGTTTCAACAGAATGTTGCCAACTCTCATCCCACCAGTTTCGTGTCGTTTCATCTTCAACCGAATAATCATTTTGCTGATTTCCTTCTGTCTGTTCTGCCAGATAGCCCATTTCATCAGCAGAATGCTTATTCTTGTTATACATATATTCAACATATACGCAAAAACGTTTGAATCCTTTTACCTTAAAATATTGCATGACCCGGGCATTTGCCTCATGATTACGGCTATCTTTCGCTTTCTTCAAAAATCTGTCAATTACTCTTGAGTTTTGAGATTCCTCATTAAAATACTTGTAATAAGTATCATCATATTCTTCAGTATCATTTTTTCCAATGGATACGTTGTGCCCTAATTGAAAGAATGTTTTGGTATTGGGAATATTATACCACAATTTCAGATTATGACTATAGACCAGGCCGTTTCCTTCACGGCTGTTCTGTTCCTGTTGCAAATCAATTGCTTTGGGATGCTGACTGTCAGCAATTAATAAGGACTCCAGTGTGTCGGATATATTGCCACCATAGGGCAAGGGATTTTCATTCCAATTTGCCTTTAATGTAGATTTTTCGTCTTTGCTGTTGCTCACATCAAAAGAGCCCAAATAATTCAGAGTTAATGCTTTGGTAATATTCCAGTCTGTTTTTATATGACCGGCTATTCTGTCTGTATGGGTATTTCTACGACTGTCATTTGCCGAGAACATACTACCATCCGACAAATATAGCTCAGACCATTGGTTCCCTGCTTGATCGTAAATTTCCTTATTATAGTCCAGACCACCCTATACCTTAAAATATCCTTTATCTTTTATACCCTTTTTGTTTTTCCAAAAGAATGTAGCCCCTGGAGTATAGAATTGGTTGTCACCAGCCTGCATCTCCCCTGCGCGTTCTTTGCCATCACCATTATACCACATCTGTTCGTTGATATTATTGGCATTACCGAAAAGAGAAACACGGAACTGATCCGTAAAAGTATTACCAAAAGCCTTGCCCATGAAGCGTTCATCAGTACCGCCTCCAACAGCAATTTCTCCGGTCCATACTCCCATATACTTTTTGCGCACACTTACATCGGCAACTAATTCTTCTCTACCATCATCAATATCATAACGCATGGCAAAGTCACTTTTACGTTCGTACACCTTAACATTCTTCATAATATATGATGGCAATGCTTGCAGAGCCAGTATGGGATTTTTTTGAGAAAAGTCCATGCCGTTTATTAGTATGCGTTTCACTTCCCTGCCGTTGTGATAGAGTAACCCGTTACGGAAACTCATACCCGGCAGTTTCTCAAAAGCATCTCGCAACAAGGCGCTACTTTTGAGATCCAAAGCATCCAAATCATAAATGGTTGTATCCTTTCTGGTTACCAGCAGAAGACGTGTCGCCGTAATTGTGGTTTCCTGTAAATGATGGAATTTCATACTGTCCACAGTTAAAGAATCGTTTCTTGTAGAATCTAACGATTGGTTACTCGCATAGCAAAAAGACAAAGACGTTCCTTTTAGAGTTAATAATGAGATCAGTGTTATAAAGCGATATATCATGATAATAGAGTTTATAATGAGGTTTTATTTTTCAAAATTAATAAAATTTTTCCGCAGCCCCCTGCTTTTACAAAAATTAACTCTAGTGTATGCAATAAGTAAACATCTCTTTATACATCTAGAGTTATCTATTTTACAGCATCAAATCTTTTATTCTCTTCTTTCGCATAATCAATAAAGAAAGAAATCACACGTGGATAATAATCCTCAAAAGTCTTATATCTGTTCTGTTTCTTTTCATAAACTCTCAGTAATCTTACCAGCTCCGGCATCCACCTGAAATTTCGTTGCATCTGTTCCGACAGTTCGTTTTTAATTTCCTCCGGCTTATATTCTTTATCCAACATATAGCAGATGACTGCCGCACGCACAAGTGACTCATTGATCATGGTCTTCCAATTACCGTAGGCCTGTTTCGACATACTCCACTGTGAAGACCGATACAAATCTGTTGCGGCAGGTTCAAGTAGTCTTACATAATCCGGATATCTGTTTTCATCCAGAAAATGATTTATAAACGAATGATTGAATTCATGGATCAGGGTTGGCAGATACTCCTTATTATACATAGGTGTATTCTCTTTATCCACATAGTAGCCCACAATTGCAAAAACCTCCTTTTTGTTTCCTTTTACCTGTCGGTTTACTCCATAATTACCGCCTCCATTACAGAATCCGATAATCACTGAAAAAGTTTCCTGAGGCTCATTGCCGTAGAAATCGGAATACCAGTCTATATCCAGATAGTTGATTACATGATCCTGATAGGCCTTTATCCCTTTCTCATAAAGATCTTCATGAGCCTTGAAAAACTCATGGAATCTGGTATCCCTATAAAAGCTGTTGAGATGTGACAGAAATTCCGCCTTATCAACTTTTTTCCATCTTTTTTCCAAAGTAGAACTGTCTTCTTCAATCAGTGAAAGAGAACCGTTTTGATTATCCAGATGCACCGCCATTGACATGACTGCATCGAAAGAAATGCCATACTTATTTCTAAGTTCTTTCATATATTTTACAGCCGGATGATCCGAATTGTCCTTAAAGTAGCTGTCCATATCCTTTATATATTTTCCAGCCATATCCATGTGATATTCAGGGAAACCGGCCATTCGGGACAAGATACTCATAAGTTCCACGTTCTCATTTACCTGCGGTACAATAGACTGCGCTTTTGCATAAAGACAGCTAATGAACAGAACTAAAAAGACCAAATATTTTTTCATAACACAAACTGTTTTTATTCATTATACTTCAACAATTCTTTTCTCGTTTTGCAAATATATAAAACATTCTATCATGCTATAATAATCAGTCAAAACAATGCATCAGACTCACAAAATGAAAGTCTTCGGCTTGTATTTTAACTGATTCGAATTATCAAGCAGTGCCGCATTGGAGAAAACAATCCCCTGTAGTTTCTCTGTGCCATAAGCTTCATGGGCATGACCAAAAAAGTGAAAGCGAGGCTTCACTTCAAAGACTCTGTTTCTCAACGGAGCATTTCCCCAATGGATATGATTACTTTCATCCAAAATCATAAGCGGCGGCTCGTGACTAACCAACACATCCACCTCTGAAGGAATAAGTTGTTCGGAATGGTTGTATGCCAGTCCAAAAAATTTTATCCCTTCAATTTCACATTCACGATCTTGAAGAAAGTGAACATTTTCCGGCAGATCCTCTATACCCGTAGCATCCCAAAGACATAAGTCATGATTGCCCGTAACGAATATCTTATGCTTATAAGGCAACGTGATGAACCAGTTTAGGAAATCAAGTACTTCCTCTTCTGTGCCGTTCTCGGTAATATCCCCACAATGCACGATAACATCGGCAGGAGGAAGATCTGTCAGCAAATGATGCTTGCTATGCGTATCGGATATTTGTATAATTCTCATGATTCAACTAACTTTTCAAACACTATAATAGAGCATCTGCTTCCTTATGAATGCAGATAACCTCCTTGGGATTAACCGCTTTGATAACCTTCTCTATTGTGCCACGGTCAGCATGACCGGATGTATGCAAATCCACCACATTATGAAACATTTCACGAATTTCCTTATATAAAGGATTTGCCTTTACCTGTTCCGGTTTTCTATAATATCCGTCCCATGACGAGTAAATAAGAAGCGTTTCTTCTTGTGGCAGTTCCTGGATAACTTCCTGAAGACGGTCTTTTTGCGATGCTCCGACAATCATGACCATACCATTCCGTTTTATGCCGTTCAAAAAGCGCTGATTGTAGAATTTAGGATGAAATGCAAACAGTCCGTGAGAGATTTCTCCCTCCTGCTCCGTGAAGAAACTCATAGTCTGTTTCATAAACTTTGAGCACACATACATACGCTTACCTGCTGCATTTGCTGCTTCCTTGATTGCGGCAAGCCGTTCTATGTCTGTAGCAGAAGCAAGCACAAATACATATTTGAAAGCCCGCATCACATGAGCCATCTTACCGGAAACTTTACATTCGTGAATGCATTTGTCTTCACGTTTCAGCATGGTTCCTTCTGTAATCAGCGTATCAATATGGGTGGCATACCTTTTTAAGGTCGGAATAAGCCCTTTGCCCATATATCCGTGCTCCCGATAGTCACCAGTATGCCAGATCCGTTTGCCGTCTGCCTCTATCAGAAACATGTGCGAATCATAAATGGAATGGCAATTGAAAAAAGGAGTAACCTTTATATCGCCGACTATAATACTTTTCGGAACCTTACGTGGAGCAGTCCTTTTCCAGATACACATTCGTTTGAGAAGCTTACATTTGTTTTCAGCCTTTTTCAGGCTACTGATCGCATCATCATATTCCTCTGAAGTACAATTCTGTTTCCGCAATTCGCTCATTTTAAGCGACGTACCTTCTGATAAGAGTTCATATTTAATGGAAAGCAACTTCATCGTTCCTTCGCTCATATATTGAGAAACTTTGTCTGGAATATACTCAAACAGCCCCACATGATCCTCGTGACCATGTGTATAGAATACAGCTTCATGTTGCTTCTTGTTCTGAGAAAAGATAGCCAGAACCATTTGCTCGTCATCCTCTGGTGTAGTCTGTTCTCCGCATCCAGGAAGATTCTGACCAAAGTCAATGAAAACTCTGGAAGTATCTGTAGAAATCTCTGTAATACAACCACCTATCTGATCAAGGCCTCTGTGTATCTTGATATTCATATTTTTATTTAGAATAAAATTTCAACTCTTTTTTTGTCTTGATCAGATCTTTATATAATCCATATCCACAGAAAGAGGCATTGATAAATTTGCAATCATCCTGCAATTCCTTACATTCAATCTGAAGATACTTACTATAATAATGATAGTTGGCAAGCAGGAACAGAAAATCCGGTTCTGCTTCTATTTGAGGTTCTATTTCAGTGCTCCCTTTCTCAAAGAGTTTGTCCAACCCTTTCACAAGACCTAATTCTTTCTTTTGCTTTAGAACGAGAAGCATATCCTTAGCCACACGGTTCACAGATTCCTGATCTTTTTTAAAAGAAAGATAGTCTTCGTAATGTTTCTTTAATCCAGGCGAATTTTCACCGTTTGTCCTAATAGCATCCTCACCTTGCTTTACTTCTATCAGAGTCAGTTGTACAATACGCTTACGGTGTTCCATATGATTCCAACGGAAAGCCACGATATCTATCCGACCACCCAAGTCATCATTATCAGCCCATTCTACATCGGCAATGAAATAATCTGTTTTGTCAGCATTCACAGACAGATTGTTTTCGTAAACTACCCTTTGCTGTATTTCCTTCTCTCCTAATTTACTATTTTGCATAGATTCATAAATATCTACAATATGTTTCGCATGAGCCAAGTAGTCATGCAAACCGTCAATAGAAGGTAGGATTCTTTCCGTATCAGGCGACAGATAGTATTCATCAGTCAAACCTGCAAGAAGTCCCTTTTCGTAGACTGTAAGAATTTTCCCACCTCTATAATATATCATAACGCTATCACCTCTCAGTTCCAAATCCAAATAAGGGTCAACTCTTACATAGTCTGTAATGGATTTCAAGCTACCGGTCTTTAACTGTTCCAAAAAACTGTTTGAAATACTTCTTTTTTTCATAGAACTTTTGTTTTTACTTCCTTTAGAATTCTGATTTCTATTCATAATGATAACGATTAAGTGTGTTTAATAATCTATTCTTGATTTCTTCTCTTAATTCTACGGGTTCCAGAACCTCAACTTTTTCACCCATCGCAAGCAGCTGGCTTGTAAATATCCTGTCCAAGGCTATGTTACGAATTCCTTTCTGCTCCTTTAGAAGCCCCACGATATACCAACGCTGATGATAGACCTTCATTGCATAAGGTTGAACGTGCAACATTGCCTTGTTTCCATGGAATAGCTGATAGTCTATCCGTAGTTCTTTGTTCTACTGCATTGCTTCAATAACCGTTTGAATATACTCTGTTCCTTTAGGACTTACCGTCTCCCAAATAACTGTTTTGCAATTGTCTGTTTATCTCTTCAAAGGTCAACCGACCATGCTAAAGCAAACAGTTTCTTTTTTATGCGCTTCATCTGAATGGAATTAATGCGGCGCAACTGGCTACACAGCATGTCCTCCTACAATACATGTCTTCCCGTCCCGCATCGCTAATGCCTCGTCGGAGCCAAGATACGTATTATCCCAATTTCTGCAACAACTGCAAAGCGGATATATGGATAATATGGTCTTAAATGATATCTTGTATATATAAATTCCGTTTTTAAACTTTAACGCCTCTATTTTTAAAAATAAAAATTGTTAAATACTATCCTGTTGTAACTTCATTCTTCTTTTATTCCTATATAAATCATTATTTTTGCAATGAAATCTGACGTATTCAGATTGGGATTGGGGTGTCCCCGGTCGGAAAAGGGTTATTCATATGAATAACTCTTTTTTATTTTAATGGAAAAACTTTTAATCCGTAGAGTTTACAATCCTTCTGATAAATATTGCTTTTGATTACATCATACGCATAATTTACCCCTTCATTGTTTAATATGTATCTTGTCATTGGATAAGCTATAAGATCAGCAATCTGTAAACCTACAATATTTTCTTTTTTCCATTTCATTTCAAATCGTTTGAAATATTTTTTTATTCTCTCCGATTTCACCCAATAAGTCCCTGTATCAAGTATTTTGTTATAATAATCAAATAAGGCTTTATCTTCCTTTTTACCCCTTCGTTCAATAATAGTAGTCAAAAAGATGTTATGATCCTTCAAATCATCCAAATAAAAAATTGTACGCTCCATAATGAATAATAAGGACAGACCATAAACATCATTAATTTTTCAATATTGTCAGATATAAGGTTCTTTTAAAATACCACAACAGATGATGACATATATGTCTTGACCAAGAATTTGATTGACCGATACATAAAAATCTTCTTTTACTGAAAGATCGAATAGTTTTTCAAATCCATTTTGACATTTCCTGATATCCCTTGAATGCAAAATAATTTGAGTATTATTCCAGATTCTTTGTTTAAGGTCATTGATTTGTCCTTCAAGTTCATTCAACTTTTCTTCGGAAACGATTATACCACACAATGTAAAAATAGGAAATGAAGGATCAAAATTAGCCAGATTTTGGTCTCCACATTCATCCAAAAACAAATAATAGTTTGAATATTGTTCCATAACGCAAGTTGTTTATGATATTATTTTTGAGCCTTATTATGATGCAAATCTAAAAGGCGCTGAAATTCATAATCTGCTTTTATTTTATCCAGAATCCTTTTGACAACCATATTTATTTCTTTGCCGGCACGATAGTCTGCAGGGCATACAAAATTAACACGATTGTCTTTTATCAGTTGAAGTGCTGTTGCTTTCTTTGCACTATTTCCGTTAGCATAGACTGCAATAGAATGCCCTCCATGTTCCTTGATCATTTTCATACATGGAATATCTGTATCACCGTCCCCAAAATAAATCATGCGTTCAAATGGAATTGGACGTTCTTTTTCCGAGATGTATTGATTGATTTTTTTATTATCACTTACTTCTTTGATACCTTTGTTTATTTTAAACAGAAATTGAGTCTTTGCCGTATAGTCAATAGCGACAGCAGGCCAATAAGCAATACCGTCTACATCATAAAGAAATGAACAGGCATAGATATTCTCAAATTCTTTAGCAATAGGAGTTCCTTCAATCATCTCTTTCAGCCCTGAAGAGTTGATATAATGTTTAATGTCCAGCCCGATATTTTTCCCATACTCATTAACTAATGCAAACCATTCTTTTACTCCATCAAACAGTTCTACATTTTCTCCAAATCTTTTAAATGATTCCCTACGCAAAGAGATACCGTTACTCTTTGCGGCTTGTATCATCAAATACATGTAAGTTAGGATACCATTAGCATCATTATCTTCAGATAACTTTTTATTTTTTGCCCAAAATTCAGCTTTGTCTTTGCCAATGGCTTGTATAAAACCGAACTCCTGCATATTACCAGGTGATAGTGTCCCGTCAAAATCATATATAAGTGCCACAGTTGGTCTTTTCTTTGTCATAATTTAATCATTTTCTGTTTAAACAAATAATATATGATACATATTTCTATATATCAGGATAACAAAAATAATATATAATGTCAGAATCCTTATCA
>ENA-UEQX01001802-UEQX01001802.1-human-gut-metagenome-genome-assembly--contig:-NODE-1802-length-12790-cov-8.763549_pt1 | contig 12790 bp, 9 predicted proteins | sample MGYA00242952_ERZ507952 | MGnify/ENA primary metagenome ERZ507952 (study PRJEB26167, sample SAMN06115425) | human gut metagenome | host: Homo sapiens | place: China:Sichuan | collected 2015-04-07... | reverse complement strand
AAAAACGCAATCCTACATATCTTTATCGTATTCTTTATCATATTCATATTAACAAAAAAGAGTATCCAAAACTGGAGCTTACTAAAAAGTCAGTACTATCTCAAATCTCCTCCTTCCCGAAGGAGGAGAATGTGGATACTACCGACTTTTTAGTCACCCCCCAATTGAAGTTAGTACTGATTTTCAACATAGTCTTACTCAAAGACAATATCGATTCCTTACAAAGACAATACGTATTCTTCCAGTTCTTCCAGCTCCTTCTCAGTGACAGGCTTATGAGGTCCGTGAACTTTCAGCATATCCTTCATCGAATAGCTACGACCATCATAAAGATAGGGAGCTGTACGCCAGCATTCGTTCAGTGCCGGAACATCCATAGACAGTCCCTTGTCCGGACCCGTTGTCCAGCCTACCTTATACTGTTTCTGATCTGTATAGTACTCTCCGGAATGGCAGCTCGCACAGTTTTCCTCAAAAATCTTCTTTCCCTTCTTTGCCTTACCGGAAAGTTTACCGTTCACAAGGTATGGGCTTGGCAACGGTTTCAGGGATTTCAGATATTCGTCGATGGATTCGTATATTTCGTCTTCACCTTCCATAAACAGAATATACTTCACACCCGAACGTACCGCTACTTCGGCATTCTTACGGATACCGGTCGCCATACAGGGCGGAGTCTGATGTGAAAGCAAAAGTGTCTTGGTATTCTTCGGGTTACCCATACCGTCATTCAGCAAGTCCCAGTTAAGTCCGTCCATGCGGGCGTCATTCGGATGACAGGTAGCACAGCTCTGCCAGTTCTGGAAACAAATAGTAGCGTCATGGAAATACATATCACCCTTCCCGACTTTCGTGAAAGCCAGCGGAGCACCCAAAACCTGCTTCTTCAGATTCTTGCCGTTCAAATCCATAGACACCAATTCCGAAGTATAATAGTTGGCAGTGAAAATCTTATCTCCGGTAGCAACCACCGAACGGGGGCCTTTCCCCTGTGTCGGGATAAAGTCGCGGATACCATATAAGAATCCCGCATCATTCGGAATATTATTCCATGACTTCACGGAAGGAGTCACCATCTCCCCCTGCTTTGCCTTCGCCAGACGTTCGTGCAAAGCAATGCGGTCAATACGAACCAGCTCCTGGCTTCCGGCAGCAGCTACGATAATCTGTTTATCATCCGGAGTGACAATCACCGACCACGGATTGGCGGCTCCCTTCTGAGGAGTATCCAACAATACGGAAGTCAGCAATTTCCTCGCCTTCAGGTCGATGATGGACAGCGTGTTTGTAGCCATCCATCCACGGTCCAGCTGATTGGTAGGCAACTGATAACGGGCAATCAAGTGAGTGACATACGCATACGTCTGATTTTTATCTACCGCTACAGACTTCGCATCGGTAGCACCGTTCGGCAACATGATGCGTCCTGTCACCTTCTTTGAAGGGATATCTACGATATCGAGCTGCACTGCAATAGGATAAGCCGTAGAAGGCATTTCCGGCAGATTATTGGCTATCAGCAGACAAGAGTCTCCTGCAAACGGAGCCATAGCCACCGGTTCACGACCGATTGCAATCTTTGTCTTTACCTTGCGGGTTGCCGGATCTATTTCCCACAACTCGTTGTTGAAGCGCTGTGTCACCCAAAGTGATTTGGACACCGGACTATACAAGATATCCGAAGGCGTAGCACCGCTCTTTGTTTTTGACTGCACCGAAAGTTTCTTTCCATCCAGTTCGTACATCATGCCGGTGTTTCCGTCGCATACCACCCAGAGGTTGCCGGACGGGTCTTGTGTCATGGCGTTGACGGGCGAAGAAAGGGTCACTTTCTGTTCCGCCTTCTGTCCGTCGGACGACATTTTGATTAATTCATTGCCTGCCCTGTTCGTTACAAACAAGGACTTTCCACTGTCCGCCAGAAACAAACGATCCGGCGAAACCGTCTTTGCATCTTCTTTCCAACTAGCGCAAAGAAGTATAGCTACGATACTAACAGGTATCAATATCTTTTTCATTATTTCTGTTGTTTAGTTTGAAGAGATTGAATGTACTGGCGAATATTCTCCTGTTCCTCCATGCGGGCTTGTTTCCGCTTCTTATCGTAGCGGTCGTAAAACTCCCGGTCATGATCCGACCAGTTGTTCGCTTCCCGGTAGTCACCGATCTGAGGAACGAGCAAGTCGATCCAGAGAGAAACTTTACGTATCTCCTGCGGTGTCAGTTTCGTACCTCCATGACCCTCTTCCAGACGCTTGATCAGATTACTCTTGTTGGACCCTGCAAAATAAGGAGGCAACAAAGTAGGCTGGGACAAAGCGCTGATCCAGTTTACTTCCGGATGATGGGCATCCCCTCTCCATGCTCTGTCGGGACCATCCGGACGGGCATGAGTCAGACTGAGATATGAGTCCGTATATTTTCTTTTACTCTGTTTGTCCACTACCTTCAGTTCTCCTTTCAGGCTCATCGGGTGTTTCACTCCGTCATGACAAGAGATACAATTTCGGTCCCAGATAGGCTGAATCTCTTTCAGATAGCTGAAGTTACGTTCTCCCATTTCATCTTCCGGAGCCAATGCCTTGATTCCTTTGTCCATTGCCATAGATACCCGATGACCTGCCACCGGAACCGTATTCTTATGTTCATGGCATCCTACACAACTCTGAACTTCGTTCGGCTGCAAGGTAGACCAGCTACGCATCGTCTGCACTACCCTGCCCTTTTCGTCCAACGCCTGGAAGTAAAGCGGTCTGCGGGCAGGTACTTTAAAGAAAGCGGAACCGTCGGGATATACATCCGTCACTCCGATCACTCTCTTCACGTCCCAAGCGGCATTGCCGACTCCTACCGGAGAACTTGCCAATGCACCACCTCCCTCATCATTACCATTCACTTCGCCTACACCGGCTGCACGGAATTGAATTTCTACGATACGAAGCTGTTTGATCGTTCCGGGAGCCACTCCTTTCAAGCCATTCCCTTCATAGATATTCTGCATATAATATACTCCTTCATTCTTCGTATAGTCTACAGAAGACGAACGATGGAACGGACGTTTACGGGGAGCAAGCAAGATGGGCTGATTGCAGGATATTTTCGAATCGGCAACCAGCAATTCACGTTCTCCGTTTGCATTCATCCAGTAAATGCCGAACTCCATCGGATGTCCGATGTGGTATCCCAGCGGAGTATAGGAAATCAGAAACTCCGTCTCGTTCAACGGGAAAGGATGCTGAAACTGGTCGGTAAACTGTCCGTAGCTATCTATACGCTCTGCCTCGGGTTTGCGCACCGGAGCAACAAACATGACACCTTCATTCTCATCTCTTCCGGCTTCGGGATCAATAATACCCAATTTACCGTGCTGGGGATTATGATGTCCCATGAAGACAGTCATCACTTTACGTGTACCGGGAATCTGACGGGTATGCGCTACCGTTGTCGGGAACCAGCTGTTCATTCCGTAATATTCGGCTTGTCCCGTTCCGTCAGGATTCATCTGGAACAGGGGTTGCGCCCATACTTGTCCGCGGTCATTATAGTCCCAACGAGTGTAAACTACACGACCGTCATCAAGTAAAGTCGGCGTAGTAGTATGCACCTGGTCGAAACCTACCTGACGCATATAACGTCCTTCACGGTCACAGAGGTACATATTGCTGACTTCGGTAAACCAACAATCCACCGCACTTCCGCTACGGGTAGAGTTGAAAAGTATATTCTCATCCGGCAGATAGATACCTTCGATATCAGCGTGTCCTTTTCCAAAAGTCAGTTGCTTGACTTCACGTGTCTTTAAATCCATCTCATACAAATGGAAATCATCGTCTTTTGCAGACTTCTTCCAGGAGAAAAGCAGGTGCTGACCGTCAAAATGAAGATTCGGATCACGATATACACCGTCTTCGTCCGTCAACAGTGTTTCTTCCTCCGCCCAGATACCATTCATCTTAATCTTCGACAGCGAACCGCCTGCAAAGTAGTTGCACTCTGCACGGGCATCGGAAACGCCTTCGGTATAGGCAAAGAAAGAAGGACGCAACGTTCTGAACTTCGTAAAAACAATCTCCGGCTGATTGGCAGTGAAAGTTTCCAGACGTTCGGCACGTCTTCTCTCGCACGCTTTCAGATAAGACAGGAAAGCGGCTTCGATACTTTCCGGAGTATCATTGACAGCAGTAGTAATGTTCAGTTTCTGCATACGAAGGGAAAGTTGCCGGCTGAAAGAACCTCTGAACCAGTTTACATCTTTCCCGTCCTTTATGTCTTTCGCATCATTTCCATCCTGTAGCCACCAGTCATAATAAACCGGATAATCATGCATCAACATCCGGTGTGTATCTCTCACTTTACGTTCCAGCTCTTCCCTGTGATTCTCTTTCTTCTTTATCGTCTGAACCTCTGCAAACTGCTTCTGCATTTCGGCGATAAAACCTTTTGTGTCGGTTGGCTGGAAAGAAGTGTCCTTCGCCTGCCAGGCGAGGAATGGGACGAGCATGCAACATGCCAGTCCCCACTTCAACCATTTTATTAATTTCGATCTTATCATTTCAAATTCCTGTTTACCTTAAATTTACCTTTCCGAACCGGACATTACAGACCTTTCTTCAACTCTTTGTAAGCTTCTACAATCTGAATACCGCTTGAAGTACCGATGCGGGTAGCACCCACCTGAATCAATGCCAGTGCCGTATCGAGGTCGCGGATACCGCCTGCGGCTTTCACACCGATCACCGGACCTACCACACGACGCATCAATTCAACATCATGCACGTTGGCGCCTGCCGTACCGAATCCGGTAGAAGTTTTTACGAAGTCCACACCTGCTTCCTTTGCAATGCGGCATACGGTTTCTTTCTCTTCGTCAGTCAGGTAGCAAGTTTCAAGAATCACTTTACAGATCACACCGGCAGGTTTGCAGATAGAAACCATATCTTCGATTTCTTTCTTTACAATGTCTGTCTGTCCCTTCTGCAAAGCACGGACATTGATGACCGTATCAATTTCGGTAGCTCCTTTGGCAATGGCATCGCGGGTTTCGAATGCCTTGCACTCTACGGTATTCTGTCCCAGAGGGAAACCGATGGCCGCTCCTACACGTACACCCGAGCCTTCCAACAGTTTGACACAGGTTTCCACTTCCGCAGGGTTGATGGCTACCATCGCAAACTTATACTGACGGGCTTCCGCACAGAGTTTTTCGATATTCTCCGCTGTTCCGAAAGGTTTCAGAAAGGTATGGTCAATCATTCCTGCCAGTTGTTCCACTGATAAATTTGCAATCACTTCGTTTATATTTTTCTTTTCCATTGTTTTGAGTCGTTTAATATGTTAGTTAATTGTTAGTTCTTAAAAAGTCAATACACATTTCAATACTTCACCCCGTTTCACGGCAGCGAAGGCTTCTTCGATTTCTTCGATTTTGAAACGGTGTGTGATGAAGTCGGAAGCGGAAAGTCTGCCTTCTTCAATCCATTGTGCCAGCGTGGTCATAGCCGCTTTTTCTTCCGAACGGGTAGGCCACTGGTGCATATGCAAATCGAAGTTATAAGGCGCTTTCGACAAATCAAATGTCGGATTCTTCGTCATGACACCATATACACAGACATCACCGCCCATTTTTACCAACGGCAATACGGAATTGACTACTACATCAAGCCCTACGGCATCAATCACGGCATCGTAAGAACGATTGGCGGAGGCTATAAACTCCGGCGTGCTGATTTCGGCAGGTGTATATCCGTTGTCCGCTCCCATCCGGCGGGCTACTTCCAGTTTGGCAGGAAGCATATCGACGATGTCAATCTGCCCCAAGCCGAACAGTTTACCCAACTTGACGAAGCTCAGTCCTACAGGACCGGAACCTACCACTATCACTTTCTTTCCCGGAGTCAGGTTGAAATCCTTGAAAGCGCCCAGCACTTCACGCCAGGTGCAGGAGATCACCGCTTCTTCCGGCTGCACATGAGCAGGAACCGAGTTCTGAATCTCAAAGCTGTCCCAGCATCCCTGTTCGGGGGTAGCCAGTCCTTCTTCTTTCAGTACCTCGAAATCGTTCACCACTACATATTCGCTGAAACCGCCCCAGCCACTGTTAATTCCCTGCGCACCAAAGTCGGAGATCAGACCGCCGATAGCCCGGTCGCCTACTTTAAAGTTGCGTACTTTCTCGCCTACGGCCACTACAATTCCTGCATTCTCGTGTCCCAAAGCCAGAGGATAAGTATCTACTCCGGGAAAATGTCCCGCAATCAGTTTGCTGTCAGTCGCATTGCACAGTGCCACCATTTCTGTTTTCACCAACGCCTGATAAGCATTGATGACAGGAGTTTCGACCTCTCGTATTTCTATTTTGCCGGGAGCCAGCACAATTACAGATTTCATCGTATTCTTATTCATTTTTATAGGTTATAGTTCGGTTTTTGCTATCTCTGTGTACATCCCACACAAAGCGTGATAAGCCTGATCGAAAACAGGCATCCACGCTTCGTACTTCTTCACGTTTTCGGGAATAGGCTGCACCGTCTGCTCGATACGGACAAAACGGTCGATTACAGAGAAATCAGGGAAAACACCTGCACCGATACCCGCAAGGATGGCCGCTCCCATCGAAGTTGCCTCTTCGAGATAGTTAGGCACACGGATTTCCGCCTGATAGATGTCCGCCATCATCTGACGCCAGACAGGATTCTGAGCACAGCCGCCAATCACCGTCATGCGGTCGATAGGAACATGCTTGCGGAATATATTGATGATAAATCCGAGATTTAAGGTTATTCCTTCCATCACGGCACGCAACATATCACCATGTTTATGTCCCAGCGTCAGACCGATGAAAGCTCCTTTGGCATCAACGTTCCAGCGGGGAGTACGTTCACCCAGCATATAGGGAAGGAACAGGAGTTTGTTCGCACCTATCGGAGAGGCAATGATCTGTTCGTCGATCAGTTCGAACACGCTGCTTCCCGATTGAGCCGCCAGTGCCTGTTCATTCTGGCAAAGTTGGTTAATCATCCAGTTGTAGGATGATCCTGCCGCCTGCATCGTTCCCGACGGGTGCAGCATGCCGGGTACTACGTGTGCCCAGTTCATGGTACGGCGTTGTTCGTCTACAATCGGCTTTTCGACCGTCAGTGCTACCCAGGAAGAAGAGCCCAGATAGTTGTACGCAGTGCCCGGAGCCACACAGCCGACACCTACTCCGGCACAGCTACCGTCGCCACCGCCACAGATGACGGGTGTTCCGGCAAGCAGTCCTGTCTCACGGGCAGCTTCGTTGGTGATTTCTCCGATCACGTCAATCGACGAACGGACTTCGGGGAATAAAGAAAGATCGAGCTCTGCGGCTTCTATAATCTCTTCACTCCATTGCCAGCGGTTCAAATCGTAGGCATTGGTTCCCGACGCATCCGAAGGATCTGTGGCGATAGTACCGCACAAACGGTAGTTGATGTAATCTTTCGCATTCAGCATTTTGGCAGTCTGCGCAAAGATTTCCGGTTCGTGCTTCTTTACCCACATCAGTTTTTCCACAGAGTAAGAGGCGCTGATCCGATGTCCCGTGATTTCGTAGAAATGGAGAGGGTCTATCTTTTCGGTCAACTTTGCTTCTTCTTCCTGCGAACGCTGGTCGCAATAGAGCATATGCGGACGAAGCGGATTACCGTCTTTATCTACGCAAAGACATCCCATCATTTGTCCGCTAAGAGCTACTCCGGCAATATCATTGGGTGATACCAGTTCGAGAAGTGCCTGTGTTGTGTCAACGATGGCTTTCCACCAATGGTGCGGATTCTGTTCCGCCCGGTTGCCGGAAGCATAGTCGGTAGGATAAGCAGCGGTACGCGAAGCTATCAACAGCCCCGATTCATCGAACAAAGTGGCTTTGTTCCCACTGGTACCCAAGTCATGTGCTAATATATACATTTTATATTTTCCTTTTCAGTTAATTGAATTAGAGTGCCGCATTCGTGTATCCGGTAAGGCCGACGAAGATTCCTCCGACAATGCCGCCCAGTATAATAACTACCCAACGTGGAAACGCTTCCTTCAGCAATCCACCGCGTGTGCCTTTCGGTGCGCAGAGCACGTCTGCAAAGATGAATCCCATCGCAATCGCCCAGCCCATGTCTACCCAAGGGGCACTGCCACGATTCCCCTGATGGATCAGGCTGAACTGCATCGGCAAGCCGTCGGCATCGTTCAGCAATCCGGTAGAGAAGCCGAATCCGGGCAGTTTATGATTAACCAGCCAGAACGTTCCGATGATAAGGGCGGCTGCCATGAATCCGCCTATCGGACCAAAGTCCTTCACCAGCTTGGGCCAGCTCATCAATACGGTAAATGTCACGGCAAAAGCCCCGAAAATAGTGGTGATGATTCCGGCATGATACATACCGAACATCTCATTATAGGTTTGTAACCATTCGCTCATTGTGTTCTCCTCCTTATTTTATCTTTCGGGCACAGTCGCACGAACGGATTTTCCAAACTACAATTCCCGCCAGTGCACCGCCTATCAGACAACAGACCAGTGTAGGCACTGCATAAAAGAAATTGGTAATATCTCCCTGAAAGCGGACGATTCCCCAGGCTATACCGGCAGAACCGATACACCATCCCTGATCGAGCCATATTTTTCCCGGAGGATTCAAAATCGCTCCGTTATAATGATTCATATACCACATGATGCCGATAATCAGCGTTGCCGCCAGCCAGCCGCCCATCAGACCGTAGGTCTTCCAGAGTTCCGGCCAGATGCCGAAAGCGAAACCACCACAGATGGCGGAGCCGGCAAAGGTCGATAGATAGTATTTCATATTATAGATATAGATAATGTGTTCTTGGGTTAATAATATTTTTTTAGGCACGGATTACACGGATTTCACGGTTAAAGATTACACAGTTTTATTAAATCCGTGTCATCCGCGTAATCCGTGCCTAAATCCTATTTTTTCTCTTCCAATGATAGTTTAGCCAGTGTGAAAGGCTTGTCGTGCTTGGTATTTACCTTGTCCGGTCCGGTCACCAGGTCGAAACAGGATACGATCACCTGACCGTTCCATACGATGGGTTCGCCCGGTTGGTCCAGTCCGCCATCGCTTCCATCGCAATCGGGGCTTTGGGCGATACGCTGAATCTTTCCGTCCTTATCTACACGGGCAACGGCATTTGCAGAGAAATCTGCTACCCAAATATTTCCTTTATCATCGATGCACATACCGTCTGTGGTACGAAGCTGAGTCGTATCCTGTGCCCAGACATCGTTGCTGACAACTTTTCCTTCCGCGTCCATCTTGATACGATGGATAGCGCCGTCACCGAAGTTACCCACAAAAAGGTCACCCGCTTCGTTAAACACGATTCCATCCAGTCCGTATTGTACTTCAGGGTTCTTAGTGATTACCGTAGTCAACAGGTTCTGATCTGCCGAAGTATTGGTTACTGCGATGTCACGGTCGTTCATATCAAAGCAATATACACCGCTGACAAGCAGACCGGAAGGGTCTTTGATCTGTGACAAAGAGCTTTGAGTCACATATAATTTTCCGTTACGGATACGGATACCATTGGGATGCTCCATGCCGGATGCTACCGTAATGGTTTCCTTCAACTGGTCATTTTCAAACTTCAGACGAAGTACACGTCCTTTGTTCTTTGCTTTCTCTGCACCGCTCCAGCCCTGATTATCACTAATGAACAGGTCGCCCTCTTCATTGAAGGCAAGTCCCATCGGAGAAGCCCATCCGGTTTCCTCCAATACAGGCACATCCAGCCATTTTGAAACGGCTCCATCCTTAGTAATACGCATCAGGCAAGCAGGCTGTGTGATATCTGCAAAATTGGGACATGCCAGAATCAAATCTCCATTGGGAGCAATGGCCATGCCATCCGGTGTCGGACAATAGTCCGGCAATGATACAAACAGTTCACTCTTTTGCGGAAGAGTATTCTCTCCACTCTTTTGTTTGGGAGAAGTACATTGAATACAAGTTGCTCCAATCAAAGAAGCGGAAATCAGAGATAGTAAATAATACTTTTTCATGGTTAGCTGATACAAATGTTTATGTTTATAATTTGAGTCCGTTAGTTCGGTACGCAAACTTACTGGAAAATCTCAGCAAAGAAGGAAAACAACAAATCAATAAAGGACAAAATTTGTTCATTATGACGCAAAAACGCCCCTTTTTTCATTAAAAAAGGATATAATCCTTCAACAGAATGATTCATTTCATCTCTCGATTATCCATCGACAGGGAACTCAATAATAATAGAAACCACATTATTTTATGAACGAATCAAATGAACGGAACCACTAAAAAGAAGAGTTTATTTAGAAAGCGCCTCCGGTCTGAATGGAGAGATTTACCGGCTAGTATCTGCCGAAAAAAGAGAATATGAAGTCATGGGATGATGAAACAGTCCGGCTGAAAACACAAAGCGGCGCTTTGTGTGAGCTAAAGCTTAGCTTTAGGAGTCGTAAAGCTAAGCTTTAGCCTCCCCGAAGCGCTATGTTATTAACCGATGCAAAAATGCACTTTTTCGAGGGCCTCCCTAACACACGCACACACGTAAGCGCACGCGTATACACATACACACACGAACATAACTAAATACGCGCAAACTATATTATATACGCGCGCCTGTGTGTGTGGAAAAATTGTGGAGTGCATTTTCTGCATTTTTGCATTTTTCACCTCCGCCAAGCTGTTCATAAAGAAAAGATTTATATGCATACTCTTCCATAATTCATCCCCTTTGCCCACGTAATCCGCTATTTTAAGGCTAAAAAGTACATTTTCTCCCGAAAAGTTTTTGTAATATCAGAGTTAATCGTATTTTTGTGTACAATTTTGGTGTAGTGATGACAGAAGAAGAAAAAAAGTTATTGAGTACCTTTGAAACGCAGCTACGGCATTTAATGTATTTGCACGATGAATTAAAGCGTGAAAATGCCGGGTTGAGAAAACTTCTTGAAAACGAAAAGTTGAAGTACGAGAAGGTGCAAGCTCAGTATGATGAATTGGAAGTCAACTATACAAACCTAAAAACAGCTACGGCAATCAGCCTTAACGGCAGCGACGTAAAAGAGACGAAGCTGCGATTGTCAAAATTAGTGCGTGAAGTCGATAAATGCATCGCTTTGTTGAATGAATAAGAAGAAGATGTATGAACGATAAAATAAAGATAAACCTGCAGATAGCAGACTCAAACTACCCGTTAACCATCAACCGTGAGGAAGAACAAATGGTACGGGAAGCCGCCAAGCAGGTAAATATCAGGCTTAATAAGTATCGGGAAGTCTATAAAAATCTGGAACCCGAAAAAATTATTGCCATGGTAGCCTATCAGTTCTCGTTAGAGAGACTGCAATTGATGCAACGTAATGATACCAGCCCCTATGTGGAGAAGGTAAAAGAACTGACAGAATTGCTGGAGGATTATTTTAAGGAAGAATAAATCCCCGACCGGCTATTCGCTGATAAGAGATAAAACAACCACGCACTGCACAATATCCAAGCAAAAATAATTGCTTTGATATTTGGCGGTGCGTTTTTATTTATATACTTAAATTAAATGTAGAATGATAGCAATAATAGCAACAGCAATTGCTTGCTTCATCGTAGGAGGAGTCCTTTCATATATACTATTCCGGTATGTACTGAAATCCAAATACGACAATGTCCTGAAAGAAGCGGAGACGGAAGCGGAAGTAATTAAGAAAAACAAGCTGCTGGAAGTGAAGGAGAAATTCCTGAATAAGAAAGCGGACCTTGAAAAGGAGGTAGCATTGCGGAATCAGAAGATTCAGCAAGCGGAAAACAAGTTGAAGCAACGTGAAATGGTACTTAGCCAGCGTCAGGAAGAAATCCAACGTAAAAAGATGGAAGCCGAAGCGGTAAAAGAGAATCTGGAAGCGCAACTTGTGATTGTTGACAAGAAAAAAGAAGAACTCGATAAACTGCAACAGCAGGAAATCGATAAACTGGAAGCAATCTCCGGATTGTCTGCCGAAGAGGCCAAAGAACGCCTGGTAGAATCACTGAAGGAAGAAGCTAAAACGCAGGCACAATCATTCATCAACGACATTATGGATGATGCTAAATTAACTGCCAGCAAAGAAGCCAAACGTATCGTTATCCAGTCTATCCAACGGGTGGCTACGGAAACTGCCATTGAAAACTCTGTTACAGTATTCCATATCGAATCGGATGAAATCAAGGGACGTATTATCGGACGTGAAGGACGTAATATCCGTGCTCTGGAAGCTGCTACCGGTGTTGAAATCGTTGTAGACGATACCCCGGAAGCAATCGTTCTTTCTGCCTTCGACCCGGTTCGCCGTGAAATTGCCCGTTTGGCCCTGCATCAGCTTGTGACTGACGGACGTATCCATCCGGCCCGTATCGAAGAGGTGGTAGCTAAAGTACGCAAACAGGTGGAAGAAGAAATTATCGAAACGGGTAAACGTACTACCATCGACTTGGGTATCCACGGTCTGCATCCTGAATTGATCCGTATCATCGGTAAGATGAAATATCGTTCTTCATACGGTCAGAACTTGTTGCAGCATGCACGCGAAACAGCCAATCTTTGTGCTGTGATGGCATCAGAACTGGGACTGAACCCGAAGAAAGCAAAACGTGCAGGTTTGCTGCATGATATTGGTAAAGTGCCTGATGAAGAACCAGAATTGCCACACGCATTGCTGGGTATGAAACTTGCCGAGAAATACAAAGAAAAACCGGATATCTGCAACGCTATCGGTGCTCACCATGACGAAACA
>ENA-UEQX01001786-UEQX01001786.1-human-gut-metagenome-genome-assembly--contig:-NODE-1786-length-12871-cov-15.163358_pt1 | contig 12871 bp, 8 predicted proteins | sample MGYA00242952_ERZ507952 | MGnify/ENA primary metagenome ERZ507952 (study PRJEB26167, sample SAMN06115425) | human gut metagenome | host: Homo sapiens | place: China:Sichuan | collected 2015-04-07... | reverse complement strand
AAAGTAGGAATTAATGCTACTAAATGTTCAACGGCTTGTAGTTCGTCTACACCTTCCGCCGAGATGGTTATTACAGTTCCTTGCGTCAAACCTAAGGTTTGTAGCTTAAATAAGCTTTTCGCACTTGCACTTTTACCACCGGAGGTCACTGTTACATCAGAAGCAAACGCTTTCGCTTCTTTAACAAATTGCGCCGCTGGACGGGTATGTAAACCATTAGGAGCTGTAATTTCCACATCTTTTGAGAACATAATGTTACCTCTATAGTAATTGTAAAATTTAATCTATAAATCTGCTGTAGTATCTCTATTAAATGCCCAATAATCAAGGCTAAACACAAAAAAACTTGAGCTACATCACGAAATTAGGGGTACTTTATACCTAATTTACAGTAAATTGTCCACTACACAGAAAAATGACGTTGTGATTTTGTCTCACTTAAACTCTCAATTAAGCGATGATAATTCTCATAACGTATTAGTGAAATCCGACCTGCGTCTACCGCTTCACGTAATGCGCAGCCTGGATCATTCAAATGTTTGCAATCTCGGAATTTGCACGTGCCTAAGACATATTGAAACTCACGATAACCTTTGGTGATTTGATCGGGCTCCAAATGCCATAGCCCAAACTCACGAATCCCTGGTGAGTCAATCAAATTACCACCTTGTGGTAAGTGATATAAACGAGAAGAGGTTGTGGTATGTTGTCCCAAGCCAGAGGTTTCACTGATACCGCCTACTTGTGCATTGACTGTTGGTAAAATATGGTTAATTAAACTGGATTTGCCTACCCCTGACTGCCCCACAAAAATGGATGTTCCATCACTTAAAAGTGCGGTCAATTTTTCCATATTTTTTCCGGTTTCAGCAGAAATGATGATGGTCTGATAACCAATATCACGATAAATCTGTAACTGGCTTTCCACTTTCTGCTCTTGCTCGGCATCCAGTAAATCGCCTTTATTCACCACAATGACAGGTTCGATCCCCGCATTTTCACACACCACTAAATAACGATCGATAATATTGAGTGACAGTACCGGCACCACCGCAGAAACAATAATAATACGATCGATATTGGCCGCAATCGGTTTCAGCCCATCATAATAATCTGGACGAGCAATTTCATTTTGTCTTGGGTGAATAGCTTCAATCACGCCACTCACACCTTGGAGCTGTTCATTACCTTGCCGCCAAATCACTTTGTCTCCAACCACGAGACTAGAAAGTGTACGACGTAAATTACAGCGGAAAATTTCGCCTTGTGCATTTTCTACATCTGCATGAACTGAATAACGCGTAACGACTACCCCATCTTGACTTTCGCCTAGCATATCATCTTGCCATTCCACTTCTTTCTTCTTGTGGCGATGCAAGGCTTTCGCGTTATTTGATTGAATTCGACGAGTTTGATTTTGCGTTAGTTTACGTTTGCTCATAAAGTGCGGTCGTTTTTTCCGATGTTTTTCGTTAAAATAAACGGGATTAAAAATGTTTATAGGATACCTTATATTATGCAATTAGATAAACAAAATCTGATTTGGATCGATTTAGAAATGACCGGATTAGATCCTGAAAAAGAACGCATTATTGAAATTGCGACCATTGTGACCGATAAAGATCTCAATATTTTAGCTGAAGGACCTGTGATTGCGGTGCATCAAAGTGATGAATTATTAAACAAAATGTCCGAATGGTGCGTAAAAACCCACACAGCGAATGGCTTAGTGGAACGTGTTAAAGCGAGCAAAATTACTGAGCGTGCAGCTGAATTACAAACATTAGATTTTTTAAAACGTTGGGTACCAAAAGGCGCTTCACCGATTTGTGGTAATAGCATCGCCCAAGATAAACGCTTTCTTTACAAATATATGCCTGATTTAGCCGATTATTTCCATTATCGTCATGTGGATGTCAGCACATTAAAAGAATTGGCTTCTCGCTGGAAACCAGAGATTTTAGAAGGATTTAAAAAAGGCAATACTCATTTAGCCCTTGATGATATTCGTGAATCAATTAAAGAGTTAGCTTACTACCGTGAGCACTTTATCAATCTGGGTTGATGAAAACTTAGGCAAACTCAATCATTTGCAAAATCTACGCTTGCGTTGAATAAATTTTTTCGTATAATGTTGCCTCATTCACCAATGTGAAATGCGGGAATAGCTCAGTTGGTAGAGCACGACCTTGCCAAGGTCGGGGTCGCGAGTTCGAGCCTCGTTTCCCGCTCCAAATTTTCACATGAATACCCTGCGGGAATAGCTCAGTTGGTAGAGCACGACCTTGCCAAGGTCGGGGTCGCGAGTTCGAGCCTCGTTTCCCGCTCCAAATTCTCAATCCGTTGCTGAAAAGCAGCGGATTTTTTATTGTATTTTCCCTACATATTCCCTTCAAAATACGATAAAATCCCCCAGAAACTTTAACCTAAAAAATCACTCTAAGAATGACCGAATTAACCCAATACATTCCTGATGAAGGCACGATGCTCCGTTTTGGTAAAAAACTGGCAGAAGTGCTTGTAAAACAACCGAAAGATAATGCCATTGTGCTTTATTTTAATGGCGATCTTGGTGCAGGGAAAACCACCCTGACTCGTGGAATGGTGCAAGGTTTAGGCTACCAAGGCAATGTCAAAAGCCCTACTTATACGTTAGTGGAAGAATATAGCATTGCAGGGAAAATGATTTATCATTTCGATTTATATCGTCTTGCCGATCCTGAAGAATTGGAATTTATGGGCATTCGTGATTATTTCAGCCAAAATTGTATCTGCTTAATCGAATGGGCAGAAAAAGGTGAGGGCATCTTGCCTGAGGCTGATTTACTAGTAAATATTGATTATTACGACGATGCTCGCAACATTACGCTAATTGCTCAAAACTCAGTGGGTGAGCATATTTTGACACAACTATAAAATTGATTTACATGAAAGCAAAATTTTCGTTTCTTTTTGGAATATTTTCTCTAATTTCTACCACCGTATTTGCCGCACCACAATGGACAATCGCCATTGATCCTGGTCATGGCGGTAAAGATCCCGGTGCAATCGGAAAAAACCTCGGCATTTATGAAAAGAATGTCACCCTTTCTATCGCTCGAGAATTAAAAGCCTTATTAGATAAAGATCCTAATTTCAAAGGTGTCTTAACACGCAGTAGCGATTACTACATTTCCGTGCCAGAACGTTCTGAAATCGCACGTAAATATAAAGCTAATTTTCTCGTATCTATCCACGCCGACTCCTCCCTGAATTCAGACCAACGTGGTGCATCAGTTTGGGTGCTATCCAATCGCCGTGCCAATGATGAAATGGGACAATGGTTAGAAGATGATGAAAAACGCTCTGAGCTTTTAGGTGGTGCAGGAAAAGTACTTTCCAATAACAATGACAAATATTTAGATCAAACCGTACTCGATCTACAATTTGGTCATAGCCAACATACAGGCTATGAACTTGGTAACAGCATTTTACGTCGCTTTGCTCGAGTCACATCCTTAAGCCGTAGTACCCCACAACATGCAAGCCTTGGCGTATTACGTTCACCCGATATTCCTTCAGTTCTGGTGGAAACGGGATTCCTTTCCAATATGGAAGAAGAACAAAAACTGAATACCATTGCTTATCGTCGTCGTATTGCTTATATGATTTACGAAGGTTTGGTTGCTTATCGTAATGGTAATTTAAAAGCAATTGCCGTTCCACCTAGTGATGAGCAAGACAGCAAATCTACAAAATCAAACGATAAAAACAATGAAAAATCTGACCGCACTTCTGATGTGAAAGACAGCGGTATTCGCCATAAAGTGAAACCAGGTGAAAGCATTGGTAGCCTAGCAAATAAATATGATGTCAAAGTCAGCGAAATCATTGAGTTAAATAAACTGAAACGCAAAGAACTTTGGTTAAATGAAACCATTAAGATTCCTGATAATGGCAAAGGCAAAAAAACGGAAGAACCGATCAAAAAAGAAGAGAAAAACACCGAAAAAGCTGACCGCACTTCCGATGTCAAAGACAGCGGTGTACGTCATAAAGTGAAACCAGGTGAAAGCATTGGTAGCTTGGCGAACAAATATGATGTGAAAGTCAGTGAAATTATTGAGTTAAATAAACTGAAACGTCAAGAGCTTTGGCTGAATGAAACCATTAAAATTCCTGATAACGGCAAAGGCAAAAAGGTAGAAGAAAAACCTAAAGCAGATGATAAAGCCAAAGCCGACAACAAAGGAAAAAATAGCAAGATTGTTGAAGCTGAAAAAGCCGTTTCTAAAAAAGATAAAAAACAAGAAAAAACCGAGAGTAAAAAAGAACCTGAGAAAAAAGGTAACGATAAAAAAGACACATCTTCAAAAGAGAATGACAAGAAAGATAATAGTAAGAAAGAAACTCCGCTTTACCATACAGTAAAAGCTGATCAAACTCTCTATGCTATCTCTCGTGAATACAATGTACCGGTTAATCGTCTTTTAAAACTGAACCCGACATTGAAAAATGGCAAAGTCGTGACTGGGCAAAAAATCAAACTTAAAGAAAAATAAGGAATCCTATGGCAATCAAAATTCTTTCTCCACAGCTGGCTAATCAAATTGCCGCAGGTGAAGTGGTCGAACGCCCTGCCTCTGTGGTGAAAGAATTGGTGGAAAACAGCCTTGATGCGGGTGCCAATAAAATTCATATTGATATTGAAAACGGCGGCGCCAGTCTGATTCGTATTCGAGATAATGGCAGTGGCATTCCTAAAGAGGAATTAAGACTCGCACTCGCTCGACACGCAACCAGTAAAATTGCCGATCTCGATGATCTAGAAGCCATTTTAAGTTTAGGTTTCCGCGGTGAAGCCCTTGCCAGTATCAGCTCGGTTTCTCGTCTCACGCTTACCTCTCGCACTGCAGAGCAAAATGAAGCGTGGCAAGTCTATGCACAAGGACGAGAGATGGAAACCATAATCAAACCTGCGTCTCATCCAGTCGGCACGACAGTTGAAGTGGCGAATCTCTTTTTTAACACGCCAGCTCGTCGTAAATTCTTACGCACCGATAAAACAGAATTTGCTCATATTGATGAAGTCATTCGCCGAATTGCTTTAGCAAAATTTAATATCGCTTTTACGCTCACTCATAACGGCAAAATTGTTCGACAATACCGCCCTGCGGCAAATGAAGAACAACAACTAAAACGCGTTGCTACCATTTGTGGCGATGATTTTGTTCAACATGCCTTACGTATTGATTGGAAACATGATGATCTGCATCTTTCTGGCTGGGTGGCGACACCTGAATTTACCCGTTCTCAGAATGATTTAAGCTATTGCTATATCAATGGACGAATGGTGCGTGATAAAGTGATCACCCACGCCATTCGTCAAGCTTATGCGGAGCATTTGCATACTGAGCAATACCCTGCATTTGTACTATTTATCGATCTCAATCCACATGATGTCGATGTCAACGTGCACCCAACAAAACACGAGGTACGTTTCCATCAAGCTCGTTTAATTCATGATTTTATCTGCCAAGGCGTAACAAATGCACTCAATGCCATTCCTCAAGCTGAATTGGATTTAATGCCAGCGATGAATGAGGCAAGAGAGCCTTCGGCTTCATATCAACCTCACTATGAAACAAAACCTAATCGTGCAGCGGCAGGGCAAAATATTTTCGCCTCGCATTATAATCAGCCTCGTGAAAAACAATCAGAAAATCGACCGCACTTTTCAAACCGTAGTGAGTTCGTTCCGTCGTATGGTTATCGTGAACAACCTACAAAGATCGAACAACGCTTATATGGGGAATTAGTACGTCCAACAGAAGCATCTCAAGTTTTAACAACACCTGTCGTTGAACAACAACTCCCACAGACAAGTAATGCAGGCTATTTACGTGCATTGGCATTAATTGAAAATAAAGCATTGCTTTTACAACAAAATCAGCAGTTTTATTTGATGTCATTAGCTAAATTGCAAACCTTAAATTATGAATTAACCTTACAACAAGGTGAAATTTCACAACAGCCGTTGCTCATTCCGATTATTTTTCGCTTAGATGAAAAACAATTTGAACAATGGCAAAAACAAAAAGCCTATTTTCAACAAAGTGGTTTTGAATTCATTGAGAATGAAGCCCAGCTACGCCTTACATTAAACAAAGTACCAGCTATTTTACGTACACAAAATTTACAAAAATGTGTGGTGAGCCTGCTTGCTGAACATCTAGAAAATATGCCTGATTTCCTGACCGCACTTTGTCATACGCTAGAGATGAAACCGATTGAGGTGTTAGCGGATGCAGTCAGCTTATTAAGTGAAACGGAACGCTTACTGAATAAAGCTCATCAAGAAAAATTTAATACATTACTGAAACCAATTAACTGGCAGCCTTTTTTAACTGATTTGTAATATGACACAACAAACTGACTCCAAACCAACCGCACTTTTTCTGATGGGACCGACGGCCTCAGGAAAAACAGATCTTGCTATTCAATTACGTCAAAGCCTGCCAGTGGAAGTGATCAGTGTCGATTCTGCATTAATTTATAAAGGGATGGATATTGGTACAGCAAAGCCTTCTAAAGAAGAACTATCCCTTGCCCCTCACCGCTTAATCGATATTTTAGATCCCGCTGAAAGTTATTCTGCGATGAATTTTCGTGACGATGCGCTCAGAGAAATGGCCGATATTACCGCGCAAGGCAAAATTCCACTTTTGGTTGGCGGCACCATGTTGTATTACAAAGCATTGATTGAAGGACTTTCCCCCCTTCCATCTGCTGATGAAAATTTACGCTTAGAGATTGAAGAAAAAGCGCAGAAATTTGGCTGGCCAGTACTTCATCAAGAATTACAAAAAATTGATCCTATTTCGGCAGAACGTATTAATCCAAATGATTCACAGCGCATTAATCGTGCATTAGAAGTATTCTATTTAACGGGCAAATCATTAACGGAATTAACTGAACAAAAAGGTGAAGAATTGCCTTATCAATTTTTACAATTTGCTATTGCTCCAGAAGATCGTGCGGTGTTACATCAACGTATCGAACAACGTTTCCATAAAATGATCGAATTAGGTTTCCAAGAAGAAGCGGAAAAACTCTACCAACGAGAAGATCTCCATCCTGATTTGCCTTCTATCCGCTGTGTGGGCTATCGCCAAATGTGGGAATATTTACGTGGTGACTATGATCATGAAGAAATGGTCTTCCGGGGGATTTGTGCAACTCGACAATTAGCCAAACGACAAATCACTTGGCTGCGCGGCTGGAAAACACCATTAAATTGGCTAGATAGTCTGCAACCGCAACAGGCTAAAGAAATCGTACTACGCAAGATTGACGAACATTTTAAGGGGTAAATTATGGCGCTTTCACTTCCGCTTTCGACTGAAAAACTCATTCAACTTGGCGAAGTGCTTTGCCAACATTTCCCTGCAATGAATCTTGATGAAATAACCCAACAAATCGAGCGAGACGCAATAGATCTCAAGACACCAATTGGACAAATCAACTATGCCATTAGTCTGTCTGATTTCTTGGAAAAAGTCTTAAAAAAACACCCGCACTTTTTAGCTCAATGGTGGCAAACGCCTCCTCAACTTTCAGATTGTCAACATTACGCTAGCCGTTTAGCTGACCAACTCTCCACTATCCAAAACGAAGAACAGCTTTACAAAACGCTACGAAATTTTCGTAATCAAGAAATGGCAAAACTCAGTTTCTGCCAAAGTTTAAATCTTGCTACCGTAGAAGAAATTTTTATTCGTCTTTCTCAACTTGCTGAAAGTCTTATTATTGGTGCGAGAGATTGGCTGTATAAACAAGCTTGTGAAGAAATGGGCACACCTTGTGATGAAAATGGCAACCCTCAGCAACTCTATATTCTTGGCATGGGAAAATTAGGTGGTTTTGAGCTAAATTTTTCCTCTGATATTGATTTAATTTTTACCTATCCTTCGCAAGGTGAAACTGTTGGTGCAAGACGAGCCGTTGATAATGCCAAATTTTTTACCCGTTTAGGACAACGTCTGATCAATGCTTTAGATCAATTCACGCCAGATGGCTTTGTCTATCGTACAGATATGCGCCTTCGTCCTTTTGGCGACAGCGGTGCGCTTGCCTTAAGTTTTTCTGCGATGGAACAATATTACCAAGATCAAGGGCGAGACTGGGAACGCTATGCCATGATTAAGGGGCGTATTTTAGGCGCTGATGCGCAAGATCCCTATGTAAAAACCTTGCAGCAATTACTTCGCCCCTTTGTGTATCGACGCTATATTGATTTTAGTGTGATTCAAGCTTTACGTGAAATGAAAGGTAAAATTGAGCGTGAAGTGCGTCGTCGTGGCTTAAAAGACAATATTAAACTAGGCGCAGGCGGGATTCGAGAAATCGAATTTATTATGCAAGTTTTTCAACTGATTCGTGGTGGACGTGAGATTAAGCTCCAACAACATGAATTGCTTAAACTTCTGCCCGAAATACGCGATCTTGGTTTAATTACGCCTCAACAATATCATGAATTAAGAGACGCTTATATCTTCCTTCGTCGTACTGAAAACGTACTACAAGCTATTGATGATCAACAAACGCAACTTCTCCCAACTGATGAAGAAAATCGCCTTAGATTAATGGTCGCTTGTCGAGAATACACTCGCTTAGATGAGAACAATCAAACTACGATGAAATCTTATCCAATTGAAAACTGGGATGATTTCTATCAAATACTACAAGCACACCAACAAAAAGTGCGGTCAGTTTTTGATGCATTAATTGGTGAAGAAAAAGATGAACGTACCGATGACAATAATCAGTGGATTGATTTTTTAGAAAGTGATCTTGATGACATTGAACAAATGTTGGTTGATAATCACATTGATGATGACGCAATTTCCGATATCTTAGATAAATTTATTCAATTCAAAGAGGGGCTTGCGCGCCGTGTTATTGGCTCTAGAGGTCGAGAAGTTCTAGCTCACTTATTACCAAATATCTTCACTCAAATATTTGAACAAAAAAATTACCGCACTTTATTGCCACGCATCCTCAACATTGTCGATAAAATTGTGAGTAGAACGACGTATTTAGAATTACTCTTAGAAAATCCTCAAGCCATTGAGCAGCTTATTGAACTATGTGCGCAATCACAGATGATTGCCGAACAAGTCGCTCGTTTCCCTATTCTACTCGATGAATTATTAAATACTGAAGCGCTACGTAATCCATTACCGTTCACACAGTACCCTGATGAATTGAAGCAATATATGCTGCGATTACCGCAAGACGAGGAAGAGCAATTTATTGACGGTTTACGCCAATTCAAACAGTCTATTTTATTACGCGTTGCAGCGGCAGATATTCTTGGCGTACTGCCTGTTATGAAAGTGAGCGATCATCTCACTTATCTGGCTGAAGCAATCATTGATGCCGTTGTCAATTTTGCTTGGCAACAAGTCAGTCAACGATTTGGTGTACCTGAACATTTAGTAGGTAAAACAGAAAAAGGCTTTTTAGTCATTGGCTACGGTAAATTAGGCGGAATTGAACTCGGATATAAATCTGATTTGGATTTAGTCTTTTTATATCAAGCGGTTGAAGGCCAAACTATTGGAGGGAAAAAATCCATTGATAGCAATCAATTCTATTTAAGATTGGCTCAAAAAATTGTCAGTATTTTTAGTATGAATACGAGTGCAGGCATACTCTACGATGTTGATATGCGATTACGACCTTCAGGCGATGCGGGCTTACTAGGCTGTTCGCTTCAAGCATTTGAAAACTATCAACTCAATGAAGCATGGACTTGGGAAAAGCAAGCACTTGTCCGTAGCCGTGCTATTTTTGGTGAAACTGAATTAAAAGCAGAATTTGAAAAAATTCGCTGTAATGTACTTTCCGCTCAAAGAGATATTAATCAGCTAAAAATTGAAGTAAGAGAAATGCGTGAAAAAATGTACGAACATTTATCTCATACAAAAGACGGCTTTTTTAATATCAAAACCGATCGTGGCGGCATTACCGATATTGAATTTATCGCCCAGTATCTGATGCTCGCGAACGCTCCAACTAATCCAATATTAACCAAATGGTCTGATAACGTCCGTATCTTTGATTCAATGGCAGAATATCACATTATTTCTCTAGCAGAGTGTGAAAAGCTCAAATCCTGCTACGTGACACTGCGTAATAAAATTCATCACCTGAACTTATTAGGGAATCCTGTCATTGTTGATGATTCGGAATTTATAGAAGAAAGAGCATTTGTTTGTTCTTTCTGGAATAAGCTATTTTCTTAAAAGATTAAAGGAGTCTATCACCAGATATTTGGGATAAGCTCCTTTTTATATATTCTTTACGTAAAAACAGACTAACTTTCTACCGCACTTTAACTTATCAAATTCAAATATAATAAAAATCCATAAACAAAAACCCCAAGCCATTCAGCTCGGGGTTCTACATTCACTACCTGGCGGTGTCCTACTCTCACATGGGGAAGCCCCACACTACCATCGGCGCATCGGCGTTTCACTTCTGAGTTCGGTATGGGGTCAGGTGGGACCACCGCTCTATCGCCGCCAGGATTATTCCTTTAATAACTTTTCTCTCTGCTCTCACTATCTCTAGTGCTCACAACCAAACAAGCTGATTCACTTCAAAACTTTCTTCTTCATCTCTGAGTCTTTTTATTTTAGTCTTACAACCTCAAAAACCCTTGAGCGTTGTATAGTTAAGCCTCTCGGGCAATTAGTATCTGTTAGCTCAACGGCTCGCACCGCTTACACACCAGACCTATCTACGTCTTAGTCTTAAACAACCCTTACTGTCTTAAAGACAGGGAGAACTCATCTCAAGGCAAGTTTCGTGCTTAGATGCTTTCAGCACTTATCTCTTCCGCACTTAGCTACCCGGCAATGCGTCTGGCGACACAACCGGAACACCAGTGGTGCGTCCACTCCGGTCCTCTCGTACTAGGAGCAGCCCCTTTCAATTCTCCAACGCCCACGGCAGATAGGGACCGAACTGTCTCACGACGTTCTAAACCCAGCTCGCGTACCACTTTAAATGGCGAACAGCCATACCCTTGGGACCTACTTCAGCCCCAGGATGTGATGAGCCGACATCGAGGTGCCAAACACCGCCGTCGATATGAACTCTTGGGCGGTATCAGCCTGTTATCCCCGGAGTACCTTTTATCCGTTGAGCGATGGCCCTTCCATTCAGAACCACCGGATCACTATGACCTACTTTCGTACCTGCTCGACTTGTCTGTCTCGCAGTTAAGCTTGCTTATACCATTGCACTAACCTGACGATGTCCGACCGTCATTAGCAAACCTTCGTGCTCCTCCGTTACTCTTTGGGAGGAGACCGCCCCAGTCAAACTACCCACCAGACACTGTCCGAGACCACGTTTCGTAATCTTCGTTAGAACATCAAACGTTAAAGGGTGGTATTTCAAGGACGACTCCATAATCACTGGCGTGACTACTTCTAAGTCTCCCACCTATCCTACACATCAAAATTCAATGTTCAGTGTCAAGCTATAGTAAAGGTTCACGGGGTCTTTCCGTCTAGCCGCGGGTACACCGCATCTTCACGGCGATTTCAATTTCACTGAGTCTCGGGTGGAGACAGCCTGGCCATCATTATGCCATTCGTGCAGGTCGGAACTTACCCGACAAGGAATTTCGCTACCTTAGGACCGTTATAGTTACGGCCGCCGTTTACTGGGGCTTCGATCAGGAGCTTCTCTTTCGATTACACCATCAATTAACCTTCCAGCACCGGGCAGGCATCACACCCTATACGTCCACTTTCGTGTTTGCAGAGTGCTGTGTTTTTAATAAACAGTTGCAGCCAGCTGGTATCTTCGACCGGTTCAACCTTCATCCGCAAGGGACTACAATCTACGCCGGCGCACCTTCTCCCGAAGTTACGGTGCTATTTTGCCTAGTTCCTTCACCCGAGTTCTCTCAAGCGCCTGAGTATTCTCTACCTGACCACCTGTGTCGGTTTTCAGTACGGTTTAGATAAACCTGAAGCTTAGTGGCTTTTCCTGGAAGTGTGGTATCGGTTACTTCAGCTCCGTAGAGCCTCGTCATCATCTCTCGGTGTTAAAGAAGTCCGGATTTGCCTAAACTTCACACCTACCAACTTAAACGCACATATCCAACAGTGCGATAACCTAACCTGCTCCGTCCCCACATCGCAGTTTATCCAAGTACGGGAATATTAACCCGTTTCCCATCGACTACGCTTTTCAGCCTCGCCTTAGGGGCCGACTCACCCTGCCCCGATTAACGTTGGACAGGAACCCTTGGTCTTCCGGCGAACGGGTTTTTCACCCGTTTTATCGTTACTTATGTCAGCATTCGCACTTCTGATACGTCCAACAGCCCTCTCGAGCCATCTTCATCCGCTTACAGAACGCTCCCCTACCCAACAGTATTGCTACTGATGCCGCAGCTTCGGTGCTATATTTGAGCCCCGTTACATCTTCCGCGCAGGCCGACTCGACTAGTGAGCTATTACGCTTTCTTTAAATGATGGCTGCTTCTAAGCCAACATCCTAGCTGTCTAAGCCTTCCCACTTCGTTTCCCACTTAATATAGACTTTGGGACCTTAGCTGGCGGTCTGGGTTGTTTCCCTCTCCACGACGGACGTTAGCACCCGCCGTGTGTCTCCTGAGTATCACTCTTCGGTATTCGTAGTTTGCATCGGGTTGGTAATCCGGGATGGACCCCTAGCCGAAACAGTGCTCTACCCCCGAAGGTGTCCGCTCAAGGCTCTACCTAAATAGATTTCGGGGAGAACCAGCTATCTCCCGGTTTGATTGGCCTTTCACCCCCAGCCACAAGTCATCCGCTAATTTTTCAAC
>ENA-UEQX01001760-UEQX01001760.1-human-gut-metagenome-genome-assembly--contig:-NODE-1760-length-12960-cov-4.261197_pt1 | contig 12960 bp, 8 predicted proteins | sample MGYA00242952_ERZ507952 | MGnify/ENA primary metagenome ERZ507952 (study PRJEB26167, sample SAMN06115425) | human gut metagenome | host: Homo sapiens | place: China:Sichuan | collected 2015-04-07... | reverse complement strand
GACCGGAAAGCACAGGCCGCAGCGCCCGTCCAGACTCTGGAGTCCGCCCTGCGCCTCGCACCTTCGGTCGATATCCGCGAACGCGGGGGCAAGGGCATGCAGGCCGACATCTTCATCCGTGGGGGCTCTTTCGACCAGACCATGGTACTTCTCAATGGCATCGACTTCACCGATGCCCGCACCGGGCACCAGTCCCATTCGCTGCCCGTCGACATCGACTGCATTTCGGCCGTCGACCTGTTGGACGGCGTGCCGGGCGTCGGGGCCTTTGCCGGGGCGGTGAATATCCGCACGGCGCCCCTGAAACCCACCTACCTGCGTTTCGAGGGCGCCGGCGGCCAGCACGGCTACGCCTATGCGAACCTTTCGGGCGCCGTGACTTCGGGCCGTTTCTCGCTGCTCGCCGCCGGTTCCTACCGTCGCAGCGACGGCTACCGCCACAATACCGAGTTCGCCAATTACAACGCTTTCGTGCGTGCGACCTACGAGGCTCCCCGCGCCGGGTTCTTCGACCTGCAGGCCGGTTACCAGAACCGCACGTTCGGTTCCAACGGCTTCTATGCGGCCTATAACCCCGACCAGTGGGAGGCGACCTCCACGGCATTGGCGTCGCTGCGCTGGTTGAAACAGGCCGGGCGCTTCTCGTTCGGCGCTTCGGCGAGCTACCGCAAGAATTTCGACCGTTACGACTGGACGCGCGGCACGGCGATGAACCGCCACAATACCGACAACGTCGGTGCCCGGCTGTGGGCGGATTACGACTGGCGGGCGGGTACGACCTCGCTCGGCGGCGATTATGCCTTCAACCACATTTACAGCACCAATCTCGGCGAGGCGCTCTCCCGGCCGCACGGCCGCTATACGCACGCCAAGGCGCGCAGTACGGGCAACCTCTGGCTGCGCCATGCCAAACAGTGGCGGAGGTTCGACCTCGCGGCTTCTGCGGGCATCAGCCTCACGCCCTACGGCACTTCGGCGCTGTGGAGCCTCTCGGGCGGCTATACGCCCGCCCCGGGGCTGCACCTCGGCATTGGGGCGTTCCAGTCGATGCGCCTGCCGACCTTCACCGACCTTTACTATACTTCCCCGGCACAGATCAACAACCTTGACCTGACGCCGGAAAGGGCTGTCACTTATCTGTTTGATGCCGGTTATATGAAGAACAGCTGGAGGTTGTCGCTGCAGACCTACTACCGAGCCGGCCGCGACATCATCGACTGGGTGTGGCGTGAGGATATGGGCGACAAGTGGCACTCCGAGCAGACCAGCCGCCTCGACACCTACGGCATCGAGCTTTCGGGCGGTTATACGGTCGCCGACGGCTTTCTGCGCCGCGTGACGCTTTCCTACGGTTATATTACCACCGACCGCAACAGCGACATCATCGCCAAGGGGGCGATGGATTACATGCGCCACAAGGCGGCGCTGGCCGTCGAGGTGCATTTCCTGCGCCGCATGTCGCTGGCACTCACGGCGTCGGTCTACGACCGCAACGGCAGCTACACGCACTATCCCGTGCCGGGCGACCCGTCCCTCTCCGAGGTGCGCGATTACGAGCCTTATTTTCTGCTCGACGGCCGCCTCCAGTGGGAGAAAGGCATCTGCCGGCTTTATGTCGATGCGACGAACATCACCGATTCCCGCTACTGCGACCTGGGCGGCATCCCGCTGCCCGGGGCGTGGGTCACGGCGGGCGTAGCGCTGACCATCGGCCGCTGATACGCTCCCTTCCGGCTGCATTCCGGCCCGTCGCCTCGCGCGGCGGGCTTTTTTTTGCCGGTTGGCCGCCAGCCGTGCGCAGCGTTTCTTCGGGCTTCTCGCCGGACGGGCAGCGGTTTTGGGGAGGTTATTCCGGCCCGCTCCCTGCGCCAGCGGGTTTTTCGGGGCGGGGCTTTCTCTTCTCCCTGCAGGGTGGACAGCCGGGGAAATGGGGTGCAGGATAGCGCACCATCTTCGAGGGGGGCTTCCCGTACTTCCCGATTTTTCCAATCTTTCCGATTTCCCTGTTCTTTCCGAAATCTTCCCCTCCTTTCGTACCCCCCCCGTTTTCCTGCACCGCGTGACCCGCCGCTCGCTTTTTCTCCCTGCGGGAATTTCCGGCTCCGTGCCCGCCTCTCCTGCGGAAAAACCCCGGAAACTGCTGTTTCAGAATCCGGAGTGGCTTTTTTCGTTACGATTTTTTCGTATTTCTCCCGGATTTTCTTTATCTTTGAAAGTATAAATCTAACCTCATTACCTATGGAAAAGCGTATCGTGGAGTGTGTCCCTAATTTCAGCGAGGGATGCGACAAGGCAGTAATCCGTCAGATCACATCGGCCATCGAATCCTCCGGGGGCGTCAAGCTGCTGGACGTGGATCCCGGCGAGGCGACCAACCGGACTGTCGTCACGTTCGTCGGCTCGCCCGAAGCGGTCGTCGAAGCCGCCTTTGCGGGGGTGAAGAGGGCTGCCGAGCTGATCGACATGCGCCGTCACAAGGGTGCGCACCCGCGCATGGGGGCTACCGACGTGTTGCCGCTGATCCCGATTTGCGGCATCACACTCGCCGAGTGCGCCGAGCTGGCCCGCAAACTGGCCGAACGCATCGCCGCTGAACTGCATGTCCCGACCTATTGTTACGAGGCCGCGGCCTTCACCCCCGAGCGGCGCAACCTTGCGGTCTGCCGTGCCGGGGAGTACGAGGCGTTGCCCGAGAAACTGGCGCACAAGGAGACGGCCCCCGATTTCGGGGCGCGGCCGTTCGACGATGGGGTAGCCCGCACGGGTGCCACGACCGTCGGTGCGCGCGATTTCCTGATCGCCGTGAATTTCAACCTCAATACCACCTCCACGCGCCGCGCCAACGCCATTGCGTTCGACGTGCGCGAGAAGGGGCGCCCCGTGCGCGAGGGCAACCCCGTCACGGGTAAGGTCGTAAAGGATGCCGCCGGCAATCCCGTCATGCAGCCCGGCACACTTCCGGCCACGAAGGCTATCGGTTGGTTCATCGAGGAATACGGCATTGCACAGGTGTCGATGAACATCACCGACATCGCCACCACGCCGCTCCACGTGGCCTTCGACGAGGTGTGCCGCAAGGCCGACGCCCGCGGCGTGCGCGTCACGGGCACCGAAATCGTCGGGCTCGTCCCCAAACGTGCGCTCATCGAGGCCGGGAAATATTTCCTGCGCAAACAACGCCGTTCGACGGGTATCGCCGAGCAGGAGATCGTTCGTATCGCCGTCAGGTCGATGGGGTTGGATGACCTCAAACCTTTCGACCCCGCCGAGAAAGTAATCGAATATCTGCTTGAAGCGGAGGATAAGCAAAAACGGCTTATCGACATGACCTGCAAGGGGTTTGCCGAAGAGACTGCGAGCGAATCCCCGGCACCGGGCGGCGGCTCGATCGCGGCCTACATGGGAGCGCTGGGCGCAGCCCTCGGCACGATGGTCGCCAACCTCTCGTCGCATAAGGCGGGGTGGGACGACCGCTGGGAGGAGTTTTCCGATTGGGCCGACCGGGGACAGGCGTTGCTCGGGGAGTTGCTGCACCTCGTGGACGAGGATACGGCGGCGTTCAACCGCATCATGGCCGTCTTCGCCATGCCCAAGTCGACGGACGAGGAGAAGGCCGCCCGTAGCGCGGCCCTGCAGGAGGCGACGCTCTATGCGACGCAGGTGCCCCTGCGGACGATGAAGACGGCCTTCGGGGTTTTCGAAATCGTGCGTGCCATGGCAGCCGTCGGCAACCCCAACTCGGTGTCCGACGCGGGCGTCGGGGCGCTGGCCGCCCGCAGCGCCGTGCTGGGCGCAGGCCTCAATGTCCGGATCAATGCCGCCGGGCTGAAAGACCGTGCCGCGGCCGATGCGCTCGTGGCCGAAGCCGACCGCCTTGCGGCCGAGGCCGAACGGGCCGAGCGCGAGGTGTTGGAGATAGTAGCAAGTAAAATCTGAGCGATATGACACTGCAAGAGTTCCAGAATGACATCCGCGCGGGCATTCCCGACCGGCTGCCCGCCGCTAAACCCTATGACAAACAGATCAACCACGCGCCCAAGCGCAAGGGGATACTTACGCCCGAGGAGGAGGTGCTGGCGATCCGGAACGCACTGCGTTATTTCCCCGCGAAGCACCACGCCACGCTGGCCAGGGAGTTTGCCGAGGAGCTGCGCAAATACGGGCGCATCTACATGTACCGCCTGCGTCCCGACTACGAGATGTATGCGCGGCCGATCGACGAATATCCCTGCCGCTGCCGCCAGGCCGCGGCTGTGATGCTGATGATCCAGAACAACCTGGACAAGGCTGTGGCGCAGCATCCCCACGAGCTGATCACCTACGGCGGCAACGGCGCCGTGTTCCAGAACTGGGCGCAGTACCGCCTGACGATGAAGTACCTGTCGGAGATGACCGACCGCCAGACGCTGGTGATGTACTCGGGGCACCCGCTGGGGTTGTTTCCGTCGCATCCCGATGCCCCGCGCGTCGTGGTGACCAACGGCATGGTGATCCCCAACTATTCGAAGCCCGACGACTGGGAGCGCATGAACGCCCTCGGGGTGTCGCAGTACGGCCAGATGACGGCCGGCTCCTATATGTATATCGGCCCGCAGGGGATCGTTCACGGCACCACCATCACGGTGATGAACGCCGCGCGCAAGCGTTTCTCCGGCGGCCGCAAGGATGCCCGGGGGATGCTTTTCGTCTCCTCGGGGCTGGGCGGCATGTCCGGGGCGCAGCCCAAGGCGGGCAATATCTCGGGCGTGGTGAGCGTCATCGCCGAAATCAACCCTAAGGCGGCGCAGAAACGCTACGAGCAGGGATGGGTCGACGAGATGTGCGATTCGCTCGACGCCCTGGTTCCCCGCATCCGCGAGGCCTGCCGTGCCCGCGAGGTGGTCTCGATGGCCTATGTGGGCAACGTCGTCGACCTTTGGGAAAGGCTGGCGGCCGAGGAGATTGCCGTAGACCTGGGTTCCGACCAGACCTCGCTCCACAACCCCTGGGCGGGCGGCTACTACCCCGTGGACGTAAGCTACGAGGCTTCGAACAAGATGATGGCCGAGGAGCCCGCCCGCTTCCGCGAGTGCGTGCAGGAGTCGCTGCGCCGCCAGGTCGACGCCATCAACAAACTCACCGCGCGGGGGATGTATTTCTTCGACTACGGCAACGCCTTCCTGCTGGAAGCCTCGCGCGCCGGGGCTGCCGTGATGGGCGAGGGCGGCCGTTTCCGTTATCCCTCCTATGTGCAGGACATCATGGGGCCGATGTTCTTCGACTACGGCTTCGGCCCGTTCCGCTGGGTCTGCACCTCGGGCCGCCCCGAAGACCTCGAGCTCACCGACCGCCTCGCCGCCGAAGTATTGGAGGAGATCCGCGCCACGGCGCCTGCCGAGATCGCCGGGCAGCTCGACGACAACATCCACTGGATCCGCGAGGCCGGCCGCAACCGGCTGGTCGTCGGTTCGCAGGCGCGCATCCTCTATGCCGACAGCGAGGGGCGCACCCGGATCGCACAGGCCTTCAACCGGGCCCTTGCCGACGGGCGTCTCTCGGCCCCCGTCGTGCTGGGCCGCGACCACCACGACGTGTCGGGCACCGACTCGCCCTACCGCGAGACGTCGAACATCTACGACGGCTCGAATCTCACGGCCGACATGGCCGTGCAGAACGTCATTGGCGACTCGTTCCGCGGCGCCACGTGGGTGTCGATCCACAATGGCGGCGGCGTAGGCTGGGGCGAGGTCATCAACGGCGGCTTCGGCATGGTGGTCGACGGCTCGGAAGATGCCGACCGCCACATCCGGGAGATGCTGCTGTGGGATGTCAACAACGGCATCGCCCGCCGTAGCTGGGCGCGCAACGAGGGTGCCATGTCGGCCATCCGCCGCGAGATGGAACGCACCCCCGGCCTGCAGGTCACACTGCCCAGCGTCGCCGACGAGGAATTGATACGTAATATATTGAAAGAAAACGAATAAATCCCTATCACTTCACATGGAACATCACCATATCTCCGCGGAGCACCTTTCCCTTGCCCGCATCCGTGAAATCCTCGAACGGCACCTTCCCCTGGCACTGAGCGATGATGCCCGTGCCCGCATCGTCCGCTGCCGCGAATACCTCGACCGCAAGATGGAGAATCCCGAGCGGCCGGTCTACGGCATCACCACCGGATTCGGTTCGCTGTGCGACATTTCGGTGGGCTACGACGAGCTGGCGCAGTTGCAGAAGAACCTCGTGATGTCGCACGCCTGCGGTACCGGCGAGCGGGTGCCTTCCGAGGTCGTGAAGCTGATCCTGCTGCTCAAGATCCAGTCGCTCTCCTACGGCCATTCGGGCGTGCAGCTTGCGACCGTGGAGCGGCTGATCGACTTTTTCAACAACGACCTCCTGCCCGTGGTCTACCAGCAGGGTTCGCTGGGCGCATCGGGCGACCTGGCGCCGCTGGCGCACATGAGCCTGCCGCTGCTGGGGCTGGGCGAAGTGGAATACAAGGGGGCTGTGCGCCCGGCTGCCGGCGTGCTGGCGGAGCTGGGGTGGCAGCCGATCGAGCTCCAGTCCAAGGAGGGGCTGGCGCTGCTCAACGGCACGCAGTTCATGAGCGCCTACGGCGTCTGGGCTTTGATCCAGTCCCGCCGCCTGAGCGAGTGGGCCGACCGCATCGGGGCGCTGTCGCTCGACGCTTTCGACGGGCGCATCGAGCCTTTCTGCGACGAGGTGCACCTGATCCGCGCCCACCGCGGACAGCTCGCCACGGCACGGAACATCCGGCGCCTGTTGGAAGGCAGCCAGCTGGCCGCACGCCCCAAGAAACACGTACAGGATCCCTATTCGTTCCGCTGCATCCCCCAGGTGCACGGGGCTTCGAAGGACACCATCGACTATGTCGAGAGCGTGCTGACGACCGAGATCAACAGCACCACCGACAACCCGACGGTCTTCCCCGACGAGGACATGGTCGTCTCGGCGGGGAATTTCCACGGCCAGCCCATCGCGCTGGCGATGGATTTCCTCGCCATAGCCCTCGCCGAGCTGGGCAACATCTCCGAGCGGCGCACCTATAAACTGATTTCGGGCGCCCGGGAACTTCCGAAGTTTCTTGTCGCCAACCCGGGGCTGAACAGCGGTTTCATGATCCCGCAATACACCGCGGCGTCGATCGTCAGCCAGTCCAAAGGGCTGTGCATGCCCGCCTCGGTCGACTCGATCCCCTCGTCGCAGGGGCAGGAAGACCATGTGAGCATGGGCTCCAACGCCGCCACCAAACTCTACCGCGTGGTGCTCAACACCGAGCGGGTGTTGGCCATCGAGCTGTTCAATGCCGCGCAGGCGCTCGACTTCCGCCGTCCGGCGCGTTCCTCCGCGACGATCGAACAGATGGTCGCCGAGTACCGCAAGCGGGTGCCGTTCATCGACAACGACTCGGTGATGTACCCCCATATCGAATCCTCCATCCAATTCCTCCGGACACTATGAGGCTGCTGGTAAAGAACATCGGTACGATCGTCGGGATCGAGACCGCCGGCCGCCTCCGCCTGTGCGGCGGGGAGATGGATCGGCTGGAGACGTTCGACGATGCCTGGCTGCTCTCCGACAACGGGCGTATCGCAGCCTTCGGGAGCATGAATTCGCTGGGCGAGATGGCCGCGGACGAGGTGGTCGACGCCGGGGGCGGGATGCTTTTCCCGTCGTTCTGCGATTCGCATACGCACCTGGTCTATGCCGGGAGCCGCGAACAGGAGTTCCTCGACAAGATCAACGGCCTGACTTACGAGCAGATCGCACGCGGCGGCGGGGGCATCCTCAATTCCGCCGACCTGCTGCACCGCACTTCCGAAGAGGAGCTCTACCGCCAGGCGATGGGGCGTATCCGCGAGATCGCCGCCATGGGGACGGGTGCCGTGGAGATCAAGAGCGGCTACGGGCTGACTACGGCCGACGAGCTGAAGATGCTGCGCGTCATCCGGCGCATCCGCGAGACGGCGCCGCTGGCCGTGCGCGCCACGTTCCTCGGGGCGCATGCCGTGCCGCGCGCCTACGTCGGACGGCAGGAGGAGTATGTCGACCTGGTCTGCAACGAAATGCTGCCTGCGGTGGCGGCCGAAGGGCTGGCCGATTTCGTCGACGTGTTCTGCGACGAAGGGTTCTTCACCGTGGAGCAGACGGCACGCATCATGAAGGCCGGGCGCAAGCTGGGCATGCGCGCCAAGATCCACGCCAACGAACTCGCCGTCTCGGGCGGCGTGCAGGTGGGCGTGGAGTACGACGCCCTGTCGGTCGACCACCTCGAACGCATGGGCGGGCCCGAGATCGGCGCCCTGCACGGCACGGTGACCTCGCCGACGATGCTGCCCGGCGCGGCATTCTTCCTCGGGATGAGCTATCCGCCGGCCCGCGAGATGATAAATGCCGGGCTGGGCGTGGCGCTGGCTTCGGACTACAATCCCGGTTCGTCGCCCTCGGGCAACATGCGCATGGTCGTCTCGCTGGCATGCATCCGTATGCGGATGACCCCTGCCGAGGCCATCAATGCCGCGACGCTCAACGGGGCCTACGCCATGGGGCTTAGCCGTGACTACGGCTCCGTCACGGTCGGCAAGGTCGCCAATTTTTTCCTCACGGTGCCGATGCCTTCGGTGGCGTTCATGCCCTATGCCTATACCACGCCGCTCATCAGCCGCATATTCCTGCGCGGCGAGGAGGTCGTGGCGTAATATTTGACGGGAGAGCCGTATGAGATTGTTGGTTTTGATCATTGGCCTGGCGCTTGCCGGGGCCGTAAAAGCACAGGATATGAAGCCGTTGACACCGGAAGAAAGACGTGTGATCGTCGACAAGGGTACCGAAGCGCCTTTTTCGGGCCGTTATTACAAGCATCGCGGAGAGGGGGTTTACCGTTGCCGCCAGTGCGGTGCGCCGTTGTACCGTTCGCAGGACAAGTTCGACGCCGGGTGCGGCTGGCCGAGTTTCGACGACGAAATCCCCGGTGCCGTGAGGCGCACGACGGATGCCGACGGCCGGCGTACCGAAATCACCTGTGCCCGCTGCGGCGGACACCTGGGGCATGTCTTTACGGGCGAAGGCTTTACGCCCAAAAATACGCGCCACTGCGTCAACTCCGTCTCGCTCGTGTTCGAACCCGGAGGGGAAGCTTCCGCCGGGGCCGAAACGGCCGTAAAACCCGCGGCTTCCTCCCCGGAATCCGAAGGCCGGGCTGTCTCGCAGCCCGAAAAGCAGGCGCAGCAGCCCGGAACCCAATCCGGGAGTCCCGGCGCTCAGGCTTCCGGAGCTGACTCGACGTCGGCCGCCGCCCGGCCGGGGGACGGGATGCCGCCCGCAGGGCAGGCCGCGGAGCGTGGCGCGACGGCGATCTTTGCCGGAGGTTGTTTCTGGGGCGTGGAATATATGCTTTCGAAAGTGCCCGGAGTCCTGAAGGTCGAGTCGGGCTACATCGGCGGCACGACCGAAAATCCCACCTATGAAGAGGTATGCAGCCACCGTACGGGACATGCCGAAGCCGTACGTGTGGTATTCGATCCTGCAAAGGTGTCCTACGAGACGCTGGCACGCCTGTTCTTCGAAATCCACGACCCGACCCAGGAAAACGGGCAGGGCCCCGACCTCGGCGACCAGTACCGTTCCGAGATATTCTACACCTCGCCCGCCCAGCAGGCGACGGCCGAAGAGCTCATCGCCGAGTTGCGGCGCAAAGGCTACGACGTCGTGACGCAAGTCACCCCTGCGGGCCGTTTCTGGCCCGCCGAGGATTACCACCAGCGATACTACGAACGCAAGGGTACGCAGCCCTACTGCCACGCCTATACCAAGCGGTTTTGAGTAGGGGCGGGTGCCGCCGCCGCGTTGCACCCGGCCTTTCATGCCCGGACATGCTGTTGTGGCGTTTCCGCCTCTGTCCTGTCCCGGACATGCCGCCGCATAGCACCCGCCGCCGTCCGTAAGGGCATTTCCGATTCCGATACGATTGTAAGACACCCCGCCTCGCAGCGGGGTGTCTTGCCGTCCGGGCGCAATCCCGGCCTGGAGCGATACGGGGCCTCGGCGCCGAAGGGTTTTGAAAATCCGCTGCGGCGAAACGCTCCCGGCCGAGGACAGATTGCCTTTCGGCCGTGGATTGGTTGCCTTCCGTCCGTGGACAGGCTGCCTTCCGGCTGTGGACAGGTCGCTGTGTTTTAGGCCGTTGCCGCGTGCAAAGCCTATTCTTCGGTGAGTTTCCCGATCTCGCCCTGCATGATATGGGGCAGATTTTCGCGGATTTTCCCGATGGGCCAGTCCCACCATCGCAGTTCCTGCCACCTGGCTACGGTGTCCGCGTCGAAACGCCTGCGGATCTCCCTGGCCGGCACGCCGCCGACGATGGTGTAGGGCGGGACATCCCTGGTGACGACCGCCCGCGCCGCGATCACCGCGCCGTCGCCGATCCTCACACCGGCCATGACGACCGCTTCGTACCCGATCCATACGTCGTTCCCGATTACGATGTCGCCTTTGTTGTCCCACGCCGCGGCGACATCCTTCCTGTCCAGCCCCCACTCCTCGAAAAAGAGCGGGAACGTATAGTTGGCCAGCGATCCCAGCGTGTGGTTGGCACTGTTGAACAGGAACTTGGCGCCGCACGCTATCGAACAGAACTTGCCGATCACCAGCCGGTCGCCGTTGACGGGGTAGTGGTACAGGACGTTGTTCTTTTCGAATTGCGTCGGGTCGTTCACGAAATCGTTGTAGATCGTGTAGTCCCCGACCTCGATCATCGGGTTGCCGATGACCGTGTTCAGGTAGACCGTCTGCCGGTCGTTCGTGCGGGGATAGGTCTTGCTATTCATGGTTGGTCGTTTCAGTCTGCTTTTACGGTGATGATCTGTTTCCAGTCGGTCGTATATTCCTGCGAGAGGTGCTGGCGGTTCATCTTCAGCGGGGCGAACCCCTGTGCCGCCACCACGACCCTGTTGCGGCCGTAGGTGCGGTTGGTCGCGTCCATGGCGTCCATCAGCCGGGCGTGCCTGGCACGATCCACGGGGTCGAACAGGTCGGTTTGCAGCCCCGTGCGCGACGAAATGTCCGAAAGCGTAATCCCGGCTTTCTTGTAGCCGTAGCCTTTGCGGAATATGCGTTGCAGGGCCTTTGCCGCCAGCGGCACCAGCTCCAGCGTGTCGTCGGTCGGCACCACGGGGCGCACGGTCTGGCTTTCGAAATACTGGGGCAGCTCCTCGCGGTGGCGGTTGGTGAGGATGTAGACCGTCACCTCGCCGCAGAGGCTTTGCTGGCGGCGCAGTTTCTCGGCGGCCATCGAGACGAACGCCGCCACCGAGGTGTGTATCTCCTCGTATTGGGTCAGCTCGTGCGCGAAGCTGCGCGAGACGGTGATCTGCTGTTTGGCCGGCGGGGCGCTCTCGAAGTCGATGCACGCCTCGCCCTGAAGCTCTTTCCATGTGCGCAGCCCCGTGACCCCCATGCGGCCGCGTATCCATGCCTCGGGACGCTGCACGAAGTCCCATGCCGTACGTACGTTGGCGGCCTGCAACATGCGCCGGTGCTTGCGCCCGATGCCCCAGACATCCTCTATCGGGAATTTGCGCAGTACCTTTTCGATGTCCTGCGGACGGTACATCAGGCAGGCGCCCTGCAACTTGGGGTACTCCTTGCAGAGTTTCGACGCGATCTTGGCCAGCGTTTTGGTCGGGGCGATGCCGATGCTCACGGGGATGCCCGTATTGCGGCGTACCGTGCGGCTGATGTGCCGTCCCAACTCCTCCAGTCGTCCGGTTTCGATGCCCCGCAAGTCGAGGAACGCCTCGTCGATGGAGTATACCTCGGCGGCAGGAACCATGCGGCGGAGCGTCCAGATCACGCGCCGCGACATGTCGCCGTAGAGGTTGAAATTACTCGAAAAGACGGCTACATTATGCCGTTTTTCGAGGTCGCGGATCTGGAAATAGGGGTGTCCCATGCGGATGCCGAGCGCCTTGGCCTCGTTCGAGCGCGCGATCACGCAGCCGTCGTTGTTCGACAGCACGACCACGGGCAGCCCTTCCAGTTCGGGGCGGAAGACCCGCTCGCACGAGGCGAAGAAATTATTGCAGTCGCAAAGTCCGTACATCGTTTTTTCGTGTTGCATGTCGTCCGTCGCCCTCTCCCTGGGCGTTGCCGCTCCCTCGCTGGGATATTGCTAGGGGTGAGGTAGTTGCGGCGTTTCGGCGGCCGCTTCAGACCTTTTTGATGGCGTACGTCACCACGCCCCATACCGTGAAATCGCTCTCCTGGCCGATCTCGATCGGTTTGTAGCGCTTGTTCGCGGGCACGAGGACGATCTTGCCCTGTCCCATCCGCAGGCGTTTGAGGGTGAATTCCCCGTCGAGGAAACATACGGCGACACAGCCGTCGTAGGCCTCCAGCGACTTGTCCACGACCAGCAGGTCGCCGTCGGCGATGCCGTCGTCCTGCATGCTGTCGCCCGCGACCCGAGCGAAGAATGTCGCACCCGGATTGCGGACCAGCTCCCGGTTCAGGTCGAGGGGCGGGTCGAGGTGGTCGTCGGCCGGCGAGGGAAAACCCGCCGAGACGCCGCTCGTCGCCACGGGAAGTTCCGTGCGGGTCGAGGTGTCGGGGCGGACGAGCCGGAGCCGTATTTCTTCCTGGTTGTCCATCTTGTTATCCATAGTCGCTGCAAAATTGCAAAAAATTTCGTGTAAACCGGCAATATTTCCTACATTTGCCTCCTGAAATCCCGGTTTTATGGAACGTGCCAAAGGTATTCTCTACGCGGCCCTGTCGTCGTCGACCTTCGGGCTGGCGCCGCTCTTCACACTGTTACTGCTCGGCCTGGGCTACTCTTCGTTCGAGGTGCTGTCCTACCGTTGGGGTGTCGCGTCGCTGTTTCTCGGTGCCCTGGCGCTGCTCGCCGGGCGCAGTTTCCGCCTCTCATGGCCGGAATTGCGGACGGTATTCTTCCTGAGCCTT
>ENA-UEQX01001742-UEQX01001742.1-human-gut-metagenome-genome-assembly--contig:-NODE-1742-length-13039-cov-9.618809_pt1 | contig 13039 bp, 12 predicted proteins | sample MGYA00242952_ERZ507952 | MGnify/ENA primary metagenome ERZ507952 (study PRJEB26167, sample SAMN06115425) | human gut metagenome | host: Homo sapiens | place: China:Sichuan | collected 2015-04-07... | reverse complement strand
TATGATTGCCCGGAAAGGAGTGCCTTTTCGGGCAATTTCTTTTTCGGCCTGCTTTGAATTCGGGCCATTGCGTGTTATAATCTTTTCTGTAAAATAGATACTTCGAGGTATATCATCATGAAACTGAACCATAAATTTGCTCTTCTGCTGGCCGGCGCTGTGCTGGCTGGTTCTCTCACCGGCTGCGGCGCATCCGGCACCCCGGCCAGCTCTGCCGCTTCCTCCGAGGCTGCGGCCTCCTCCGCCGTGAGCGAGGCAGCTTCCGAACCGGCGGCAGAGGCCGCTCTGCCCGACGGCGTCTACACCGCCGACTTTGACACCGACAGCTCCATGTTCCATGCCAACGAGGCCAATGACGGCAAGGGGACCCTGACTGTGAAGGACGGTCAGATGACCTTCCACGTCAGCCTCGTCTCCAAGAAGATCGTCAACCTCTACGTCGGCATGGCCGCTGACGCCGAGGCCCACGAGGGCGACTGGCTCCAGCCCACCACCGACACCGTCACCTACTCCGACGGCCTGTCCGATGAGGTCTACGGTTTCGACATCCCGGTGAAGGCTCTGGACGAGGACTTCCAGCTGGCCATCCTCGGCTCCAAGGGCAAGTGGTACGACCATACCGTCCGTGTCGCCAACGCCCAGCCTGCTGCGGCGGAAGCACCTGCCGACGGCACCTACACCTGTGACGTGACCCTCGAGGGCGGCTCTGGCCGCGCCACCGTGGAAAGCCCTGCGGCCCTGACCGTGGCCGACGGCAGGATGACCGCCACCATCGTCTGGTCCAGCCCCAACTACGACTATATGCTGGTGGACGGCGAGAAGTATCTGCCCACCAACACCGAGGGCAACTCTACCTTCGAGATCCCCGTCGCGGCTCTCGACACCCCGCTGGATGTGGTGGGCGATACCGTCGCCATGAGCACCCCGCATGAGATCGAGTATACGCTGACCTTCGCCTCTGCATCCCTGATCGAGGCAAAGTAACGATGAAACGCCGCAATTTCCTGAAAGCCCTGCCTGCCGCCGCCCTTGCCCTTGCGGGCTGCGGGCAGCACAAGACCGCCCCGGCCAATACAGCATCCCTCGTGTTCGACCACAGCTATCCGCTGGACTATGCCACCCAGTTTTCCGCCGACTGCTATGAGGGCGGCTATGTGATGATCGACATCCCGGACGCCGGGCGGTTCCTCGTCGTCCCCGAGGGGGCCGCCGAGGTGGACGACCTGCCCGAGGACGTCGTGGTGCTGCGCCAGCCGCTGGATCATATTTATCTCGTCTCCACCTCGGTGATGGACCTCTTCGTCCATCTGGACGCCCTGGACAGCATCGCCCTCTCCGGCACGAAGGCCGAGGGCTGGTATGTGGAAGAGGCCAGACAGGCCATGCAGGAGGGCCGCATCGCCTACGCGGGCAAGTACAGCGCCCCGGACTATGAGCGCATCCTTGCCGCCGGCTGCACCCTCGCCATCGAGAACACCATGGTGCTCCACGACCCCGAGGTCAAGGAGCAGCTGGAAAAGTTCGGCGTGCCGGTCCTCGTGGAGCGCTCGAGCTACGAGAGCGGCCCGCTGGCCCGGATGGAGTGGCTCAAGCTCTACGGCATCCTGCTGAATAAGACTGAGATGGCGGAAGAGGTCTTCCGCCAGAAGGTCGAGCAGGTGGCCCCCATCCTCGAGCAGGAGAACACCGGCAAGACCGCGGCATTCTTCTCCATCACCACGAATAACCTCATCACCGTCCGCCGCACCAGCGACTATGTGGCCCAGATGGTGGGGATGGCCGGCGGCGTCTACATCTTCGACGACCTCGAGGGGGAGACGTCGGCCCAGTCCACCATCAAACTGCCGCTGGAGACGTTCTACGCCCGGGCCAGGGACGCCGACGTCCTCATCTACAACAGCACCATCGAGGGCGTGATGGAGACCCGTGACCAGCTCATCGAAAAATGCCCGATGCTGGCAGATTTCAAGGCCGTCCAGTCCGGCGACTGCTGGTGTACGGCCCAGAGCCTCTTCCAGCAGAGCATGGAGCTGGCCGACCTCATCTCGGATATGAACCTCGTCTTCACCGAGGGCTCGCCCGACCCGGCGTCCCTCCGTTTCTTACAGCGCATCGTATAAAAGGAGCTTTGTCATGACCACCACCCGCCGCCTCAGCCTCGCGTACCTCGCCCTCACGGCGGGGGTCGCGGTGCTGTTTGCACTCAACCTGTTCTGGGGCAGTGTGTCCCTGACGCCCGGCGCGGTGGCGGCGGCTCTGCTGGGCCGGGGCGAAGATGCGCTGGCCGTGGGCATCGTGCTCCAGCTCCGTCTGCCCCGGGCGGTCATGGTCGTGCTGCTGGGCGCGGCCCTCTCGGCGGCGGGCTACCTCCTGCAGACCTTCTTCGCCAACCCCATCGCCGGCCCCTTCGTCATGGGCGTGTCCAGCGGCGCAAAGCTGGCGGTGGCCCTGACGATGGTGGTGTTTTTACAGCAGGGGCTGCTCACCGGCTCGGCCACCCTCATCATCGCCGCCTTTGCAGGCTCGATGGCGGCGATGGCCTTCGTGCTGGTGGTGGCCCGGCGGGTGCCGCGGATGAGCATCCTCGTCATCTGCGGCATCATGATCGGTTATATCTGCTCGGCTGTCACCGACATCGTGGTGACTTTCGCTCAGGACTCCAACATCGTCAATCTCCACAACTGGTCGATGGGCAGCTTTTCCGGCATGACCTGGGCCAACGTGGGTGCAGCGGCCTGCGTGGTGCTGCCCGCGCTGGCGGCGGCGTTCCTGCTCTCGAAGCCCATGGCGGCCTACCAGATGGGCGAGAGCTACGCCAGGAGCGTCGGCGTACCGGTGCGGGCCTTCTCGACGGCCCTCGTGCTGCTTTCCAGCCTGCTTTCCGCCTGCGTGACGGCCTTTGCAGGCCCCATCTCCTTTGTGGGCATCGCGGTGCCGCATCTGGTCAAGAACCTGCTGGGCAGCGCAAAGCCCCTTTATGTCCTGCCGGGCTGCTGTCTGGGCGGGGCAGCGTTCTGCCTGCTCTGCGACCTCATCGCCCGCAGCCTGTTCGCGCCCACTGAGCTGTCCATCAGCTCGGTGACGGCAGTTTTCGGTGCGCCGGTGGTCATCTGGCTGCTGGTGCGCCGCCAGACACAGGAGGGCCGGGAATGAGCGATCCGAAATTCTACTGCCGCGCCGAGGACCTTGCCATCGGCTACGGCAAAACGCCCCTGATGGAGCACATCGGCCTCGGCGTCGGGAAGGGGACCATCCTCACCCTCATCGGCCCCAACGGCGCGGGAAAATCCACCCTGCTCAAGACGCTGGCAGCGCAGCTGGCCCCCCAGGGGGGCGCTGTGCTGCTGGACGGCAAAAATCTCGCGGACTACTCCGGCCCGGAGCGCGCCCGCAAAATGGCTCTGATGGTGCCTCACACCCGCCGCACCGAGCTGACCACCTGCTTCGAGATGGCGTCCGCCGGGCGCTACCCCTACACGGGGCGGCTGGGTGTCCTCTCGGCAGAAGATAAGCGCCAGGTCCATGCCGCGCTGGCCCTCGTGGGGGCCGAGGCGCTGGCGGGCCGGGACTTCAACCGCATCAGCGACGGCCAGCGCCAGCGCGTCCTGCTGGCTCGGGCCATCTGCCAGCAGCCGGAGCTGATATTATTGGACGAGCCTACGTCTTTCCTCGACATCAAGGGCAAGGCCGAATTGCTGGCCATCCTGAAAAGCCTCGCCCGCGACAAGAAGATGGCCGTCATCCTGAGCCTCCACGAGCTGGAGCTGGCGCAGAAAGTTTCCGATAAGGTCGTCTGCGTCTCGGCGGCGGGCGTCTCGGACGTCATGACGCCGGAAAAGGCCTTTGCCCGGGAAAACATCTGCAAAATTTATGCTCTGACCGATGAGCAGTACGCATTCCTCTACGGCGAAGAAAAAGCGCCGGAGGAAAAGCGCCCGCTCTTTGAGCACTACGTCCGCAGCGGCCAGAAGCTCCTGCGCTGCGGCTATACCACCGGCACCTGTGCGGCGCTGGGCGCGGCGGGCGCGGCACGGTTGCTGCTCACCGACCGCACCCCCGAGACGGTGGCCCTCCGCACCCCGAAGGGCATCGTGGTGGAGGTAGAGCCTATCTTCTGCCGCCTGTCCGGCGAGGGGGCCGAGTGCGCCATCCGGAAGGACGGCGGCGACGATGTGGACGTGACCACCGGTCTGCCGGTCATCGCCAGTGTCGCCCTCCGGCCCGAGCTGTCCGGCGAGGTGCGCATCCACGGCGGTGAGGGCGTGGGCCGGGTGACAAAGCCCGGTCTCGACCAGCCCGTGGGCGAAGCTGCCATCAACCACGTCCCCCGGGCCATGATAAAGGAAGCGCTGGAAAAAGAGGCCGAATCTGCCGGGTACGCGGGCGGTTTTGACGTCACCATCTCCATCGAGGGCGGGGCCGAAACGGCGAAGCGCACCTTCAACCCCCATATGGGCGTGGAAGGGGGCCTCAGCGTCCTCGGCACCAGCGGCATCGTCGAGCCCATGAGCCAGCAGGCCATCCTCGACACCATCCAGCTGGAAATGGGGCAGGCGGCGCTTCGGGCCGGAAGCCCCCGGCGGCTCATCCTCGCCCCGGGCAACTACGGCCTCGACTATCTCCACGAGAAGATGCCCGCCCTAAAGAATATCCCGGTGGTCAAGACCTCGAACTTCATCGGGGATACGATGGATATGGCGGCGGCATCCCACTTCGAAGAGGTGGTGCTGGTGGGCCACATCGGCAAGCTGGTCAAACTGGCGGGCGGCGTCATGAACACCCACTCCCGCACAGCCGACTGCCGCACCGAGCTGCTCTGCGCCCACGCCGCCCTCTGTGGTGCATCCCGAGACGTCTGCGCGGCCCTGATGAACGCGGCCACCACCGACGCCTGCATGGAGATCTTAGACGAAGCAGAGATGAGAGAACCGGTGCTGTCCAGTCTGCTGGACGCCATCCAGCTCCACCTCGACCGCCGCGCCGCCGGGGCGTTCCGGGTGGGCGCGGTGCTCTTCTCGAACCAATACGGCCCGCTGGGCCAGACCAGAACTGCAAAGGAGCTGCTGGACGAATGGAAAAACGGATAGGCACTTTTTACGGCGTCAGCGTCGGCCCGGGCGACCCGGAGCTCATGACCCTGCAGGCTGTCCGCCGCCTCGAAAACTGCCCGGTCATCGCCGCGCCCCAGACCCCAAAGGGCGGGATGCTGGCGCTGGACATCGCAAAAGGTGCGGTGGATCTGAGCGGCAAGACCATCCTGCCGCTGCGCTTCGCCATGAGCCTTGACCCGGCGGTGCAGAAAGCCGCCCACATCGAGGCGGCCCGGGCCGTGAAAGAATATCTCGACGCCGGGCAGGATGTCGCCATGCTCAACCTCGGCGACGTGTCCGTCTACGCCACCTTCGGCTACCTGCAGGAGATCTTGGAGGCCGAGGGCTGCAAGACCGTGATGCTCCCCGGCGTGACGAGCTTCTGCGCCGCTGCGGCCCGGCTGGGCCAGTCCCTGACGGGCGGCATGGAGCAGCCGCTGACCATCGCCCCGGGGCGCTGCGCCGCTGAGGTGCTGGCCGCACCGGGCGCGAAAGTGCTGATGAAATCGGGCCGTCAGCTGCCCGAGACGCTGGCCGCGCTGGCCGACGCCGGGCTTCTGAGCCGGAGCGCGATGGTCTGTAACTGCGGCCTGCCGAACGAGGAGGTCTGGCCCGACCTGGCCGATTATGACCCGGCCCGGTCGGCGGGCTATTTCGCAACGATTTTGGTGAAGGAGGGGTAAGATATGGTCCATTTTGTAGGAGCCGGGCCGGGTGCGCCCGACCTCATCACCCGGCGGGGCGCGGCCCTGCTGGCCGATGCCGACTGCATCATCTACGCGGGCAGTCTCGTCAACCCGGCCCTGCTGGGGCTGGCGAAGCCCGGCTGTGCCATCTATAACAGCGCCGAGATGACGCTGGAACAGGTGCTGGACACCATCCGTGCCGCCGAAAAGGCCGGCGGCACCACGGTCCGCCTCCACACCGGCGACCCCTGCCTCTACGGGGCCATCCGGGAGCAGATGGACGCGCTGGATGCTGACGGCATCCCTTATGATGACACCCCGGGCGTGTCCAGCTTCTGCGGCGCGGCGGCGGCACTCTGTGCCGAGTACACCCTGCCCAACGTGAGCCAGACCGTCATCATCACCCGGATGGAGGGCCGCACTCCTGTTCCTGAGGCCGAACAGCTGGCAAAGCTGGCTGCTCACGGGGCTACCATGGTCATCTTCCTCTCCATCGGGCTGGTGGACAAAGTCCGGCAGGCCCTTCTCGAGAGCGGCGGCTACCGCCCCGATACCCCTGCCGCTGTGGTCTATAAGGCCACCTGGCCCGAGCAGAAGGTGGTGCGCTGCACCGTCTCCACACTGGCCGAGGAGACCCGCAAAAACGGCATCACCAAGACCGCCCTCATCGTCGTAGGCGACTTTCTGGGCGAAAACTACGAGCGCAGCAAGCTTTACGACCCCGCCTTTACCACCGAGTTCCGGCAGGGGACGGAGGCCGGGCAGTGAGCCGGGCATATCTGGCCTTCACCGCAAAGGGCGAGGCGCTGGCCCATCGGCTGGCGGAAGCTTTGCCCGGCAGCGTGAGCCGTTGCGGCGGAGACGTGACCCTGAAAGACTGGACGGCGGAGCATTTTGCACAGGATGAGGCCCTGATTTTTGTGGGAGCTGTGGGCATCGCGGTGCGGGCCATCGCGCCCCACTGCAGGAGCAAGGCCGCCGACCCGGCGGTGGTGGTCGTGGACGAGGGCGGGAACTTCGCCGTGCCGCTCCTGTCGGGCCATCTGGGCGGTGCCAACGCGCTGGCCCGGGCGCTGGCAAAAGCGTGCGGCGCGGTGCCGGTCATCACGACGGCCACCGACGTCAACGGTCTCTTCGCCGTGGACCTCTGGGCCAAGGCCCAGAACTGCGCTGTCCTTGAGCCGGAGCGCATCAAGCGCGTCAGCGGCGCCCTGCTGGCCGGGCAGACTGTCCGGTACTGGTCGCCGTGGCCGGTGGCGGGGGAGACCCCCGCCGGCGTGGAAAAAACTGACGCACCCGAAGCCGCCGACTTCGCCCTGACCCTCACGCCGCAGGGCGAGGCGCTCCACCTCGTCCCCCGCATCGGGGTGCTGGGGGTGGGGTGCCGCCGCGGCACGACGGCCCAGCAGCTGGAAGAAGCCTTTGCGGCGTTCTGTGCCGCGTCCGGTCTCAGCCCGGCGGCGGCCTGCGCAGCCGCCAGCATCGACCTGAAAAAAGATGAGCCGGGGCTTGCAGAGTTTTGCAAAGCCCACGGCTGGCCCATCACGTTCTATCCGGCCGACGAACTGCGGGCCGTGCCGGGACAGTTCACCCCGTCGGCCTTTGTGGCAAGTGTCACCGGCGTGGACAACGTCTGTGAGCGCTCGGCGGTAAAAGCCTCGGGCGGGACGCTCCTTCTGCCCAAAACGGCAGGCGGCGGCGTGACGCTGGCGCTGGCCGTCCGCCCCTTTGCACCCGATTGGAGGACAGAGCAATGAGTGAGAGTAAAAAGACCGTGTTCGTCGTGGGGCTTGGCCCCGGCGGCGGACAGTTTCTGACCGTGCAGGCGCAGAGCGCCTTGCAGCAGGCCGAGGTGTTGTGCGGCTATACGGTCTACATCGACCTTGTGCGCCCCCTCTACCCGGAAAAAGAGTGCTACACCACCGGCATGACCCGGGAGATCGACCGCTGCCGCTGGGCGCTGGACACCGCCCGGGCGGGTCGGGACGTGGCGCTGGTCTGCTCCGGCGACGCCGGGGTCTACGGCATGGCCAGCCCGCTGCTGGAGCTGGCCGAAGAGTACCCGGACGTCAACGTGGAGGTCGTCCCCGGCCTGACCGCCGCCCTCAGCGGCGGCGCGGTGCTGGGTGCGCCGCTGGCCCACGATTTCTGCGTCATCTCGCTGTCGGACCGCCTCACGCCGTGGGAGGTCATCGAAAAGCGGCTGGTCTGCGCCGCCCAGGGCGATTTCGCACTGGCGCTGTACAATCCCTCGTCCAAGGGCCGCCCGGACTATCTGCGCCGGGCCGTGGACGTCCTGCTGGCGAACGGCAAAGCCCCGGACACCCTCTGCGGTTCTGTGCGGAACATCGGCCGGGAAGGGCAGGAAAAGCACATCCTGCCTCTCAGCCAGCTCCGGGACACCGAGGTGGATATGTTCACCACCGTCTTTGTGGGCAACGCCGCCACCCGCGCGCTGAGCGGGCGGATGGTCACGCCGCGGGGGTACCGCCGATGAACGTCGTCGTTTTCAGCGGCACCACCGAGGGGCGGGAGCTTTCCCGCCAGCTGGCGGCGCTGGGCATCGAAGTCACCGTCAGCGTGGCCACCCCGCTGGGGCAGGAAGAGCAGGGGAGCATCCCCGGCGTCACCGTCCGGTGCGGGCGGCTCCTGCCCGATGAGATGGCCGCGCTCTTGGGGGATGCCGCCCTCTGCATCGACGCCACCCACCCCTACGCAGTGGAGGCGACCAAAAACATCAAAGCAGCGGCAGAGAAGGCCGGGGTGGAATACCTCCGCCTGCTGCGCCCGGCCAGTCCGCTGCCGGAAAACTGTCTCGTCTTTGAGAGCGCAAAGCAGGCAGCCGAGGCGCTGGCCGCAAAAGAGGGCAACCTTCTATTGGCCACCGGGGCCAAGGAGCTGGCGCAGTTCGCGGCCATCCCGCCCGAGCGGCTCTACCCCCGTGTCCTGCCCACACTGGAAAGCATCGCGGCCTGCGAGGCGGCGAACATCCCCCACCGCAACATCATCGCCATGCAGGGTCCCTTCAGCTTTGCCCTCAATCAGGCCATGATGGAGCAGTTCCATATCCGCTGGCTCGTCACAAAGGACGGCGGCGCAGCCGGAGGCTTCGACGAAAAAGCCGCCGCCGCCTCTGCCGCCGGGGCGCAGCTGGTGGTCATCCGCCGCCCGCCCGAGCAGGGCGAGACGGCTTCCGAGGTGTTGAAACGCTGCAAGGAGATGATAAGATGAACGTGACACTCATCGGCATGGGCTCCGGCCAGCCGGAGAACCTGACCCTTCAGGGCCTGGCCGCACTGCGGCAGGCCGACCTCATCCTGGGCGCACGGCGTCTGCTGGCAGTTCTGCCTGCCGGCTGCACCGAGAACCGCGCCGCCGCCTACCGCCCCGACGAGGTGGCAGAGCTGCTGCAGACTTCCGGCGCAGAGAACGCCGTGCTGGTCTACAGCGGCGACACCGGCTTTTACTCCGGCGCGTCCTCCATGATGGAAAAGCTGGAGGCCCTCGGCGTCCGCGCCCGGGTGCTGCCCGGCCTTTCCAGCATCCAGCTGCTGGCGGCGGCGCTGGGCCGTCCGTGGCAGGGGTGGAACCTTGTTTCGGCCCATGGCCGCACCTGTGACCCGGTGGCCGAGTGTATGCAGGGCAGACCCACCTTCTTCCTCACCGGCGGCAGCGAAGACCCCGCCACCCTCTGCGCCCAGCTGGCGGCAGAGGGCTTCGGGGACGTGCAGGCTGTTGTGGGCCAGTGCCTCGGCACGCCGGAAGAGAAGATCTTCCGCGGCAGCGTCAAAGAGCTGGCCGCAGGCCGCTTCAACAGCCTGAGCGTCCTTCTCGTGGAGGCGGCGGAGGTGCTGCCCCGCCGCGCCCCGGGCCTGCCGGACGAAGCCTTCGAGCGGGGCGACGTTCCCATGACCAAGCAGGAAGTCCGGGCCGCTGTGCTGGCGAAGCTGGCCGTCCGCCCGGAAGACATCCTGTGGGACGTGGGGGCCGGGACGGGCAGCGTCAGCGTGGAGCTGGCATTGGCCGCGCCCCGGGGCCGGGTCTACGCAGTGGAGTGCAGGCCGGAGGGCTGTGCGCTCATCAAAGCCAACCGCGAAAAATTCAGGACCCGGAACCTCGTCCTCGTGGAGGGGCTTGCCCCCGCCGCGCTTTCGGACCTGCCCGCGCCGGACGCTGTTTTCATCGGCGGCAGCAAGGGCAGCCTTGCCGCCATCGTGGACGCCGCGCTGGATAAGAACCCCGACGCCCGCATCTGCGTGTCGGCCATCGCCCTTGAGAGCCTTTCGGCGGCGGTGGCCGCGCTGACGGCCAAAGGCCGGACCGTGCAGGTGAGCCAGATCGCCGTCAGTCGGGCCAGGGCCGTGGGCGGACTGCACCTTATGATGGCCCAGAACCCCATCTACCTCATCACAGGAGAATGACATGATACAGTTTCTGCTGGCGGCGCCCCGCTCGGGCAGCGGCAAGACCACCATGACCTGCGCCCTGCTCATGGCGCTGAAGCGGCGGGGCTGTGCGCCCTGCGCCTTCAAGAACGGGCCGGACTACATCGACCCCATGTTCCACCGGGCCGTGCTGGGGGTGGAGAGCCGCAACCTCGACCTCTTTTTCTCTGCGCCCGAGACGGTGCGCACCCTCTACGCGAAGGGTGCCGCCGGACACGGTGCGGCGGTGTGCGAGGGGGCCATGGGCTTTTACGACGGCCTCGGCGGCGTGAGCGACAGGGCCAGCGCGTGGCATCTGGCCGACACACTGGACCTGCCGGTGCTGCTGGTGGTGGAGCCAAAGGGTCAGAGCCTGACGCTGGCCGCAGAGCTGAACGGGCTCGTAAACTTCCGCACCCCCAGCCACATCGCAGGCATCCTGCTGAACAACTGCACGGCACGGATGCACGTTCTGCTGGCCCCGATGCTGGAAAAAGAGACGGGTCTGCCGGTGCTGGGCTTTCTGCCGAAACTCCCGGAGGCCGTCATCGGTTCCCGCCATCTGGGCCTCTACACGGCGGCGGAAGTGGAAAATTTACAGCAGAAGCTGGCCCTTCTGGCCGACGCGGCGGAGGAGCACATCGACTGGCCCCGCCTGCTGGCCCTCTGCGAAAAGGAGCCGCCCGTCCTGCCGGTGCAGCCGGAGACGCCTCCGGCCCGCGTCCGCATCGCCGTGGCGCAGGACGAGGCGTTCTGCTTTACCTACGCCGAGACGCTGGAAGCCTTCCGGGACGCCGGGGCAGAGGTGGTCTTTTTCAGCCCCCTCCGCGACACGGCTCTGCCGGAAAACATCGGCGGGCTGTATCTGCCCGGCGGCTACCCGGAACTTCACGCAAGAGAATTGAGTGAAAATACCTCGCTTCTGCGCGAGATAAAGCGAAAAATCGAGTTCGGTCTGCCCACGGCGGCAGAGTGTGGAGGCTTCCTCTATCTGGGGCAGAGCCTCACGGACGCCGAGGGGCAGAGCTGGCCGATGGCGGGCGCTCTGCCGGGCGAAGCAAAAGATGCCGGACGTCTCGTCCGCTTCGGCTATGCTACGCTGAGCGCAGACTCGGACAGTATGCTCTTCCGGGCCGGGGAGAGCTTTCCCATCCACGAATTCCACCACTGGGATTCCACCGCCAACGGCACGGCCCTCGCGGCAAAAAAGCCGGTGGGCGGCGCAGCGTGGCGGTGCGGATCTGTAAACGAGCATTTCTATGCGGGCTTCCCGCATTTGTACTGGGCGGGTACGCCCCTGCCGCAGCGCTTTGCCGCCGCGGCTGAAAATTACAGGAGAGACCATGACTGAGACAGAACTCGCCGCCCTCTGTGCGGCCATCACGCCGCCGGACGAAGCCGCCCGGGCGGCGGCGCACGCCCACTGGGCCAGCCTTGCAAAGCCGCTGGGCGGGCTGGGCGGATTGGAAACGACCATCGAGGACGCCGCCGCCCTCACCGGCAGCGCAAAGCTGGATATTTCCCGCCGGGCGGTGCTGGTGCTCTGCGCCGATAACGGTGTGGTGGCCCAGGGCGTCAGCCAGACCGACAGCAGCGTGACCCGCGCCGTGGCTGAGAACCTCGCCGCCCGCCGCACCAGCGTCTGCCGGATGGCACAGACCGCCCGGTGCGAGGTGGTGCCGGTGGATATGGGCATCGCGGGCGACCCGGTCCCGGGCGTCCTCGACTGCCGCATCGCCCCCGGCACAGCGGACTTCACCCTCGGCCCGGCTATGAGCAGGGCTGAGGCTGTGGAGGCCATCGGCAGGGGCATCCGGCTGGTGCAGGAGCAGAAGAAAGCGGGCGTCGGCCTGCTGGCCACCGGTGAGATGGGCATCGGCAACACCACGACATCCAGCGCCGTGGCCGCTGTGCTGCTGGGCCAGCCCGTCGAAGTGATGACAGGCCGGGGCGCGGGCCTTTCGGACGAGGGACTTGCCCGGAAGATCGACGCCATCCATCGCGGCATCGCAAAAAATCAGCCCGACTCTGCCGATGCACTGGACGTGCTGGCAAAGCTGGGCGGTTTCGATATTGCCGGGCTCTGCGGCGTCTTCCTCGGCGGTGCGCTGGAAGGTGTGCCGGTGCTGGCCGACGGCTTCATCAGCTGTGTGGCGGCGCTCTGCGCTGTCCGGCTCTGCCCGGCGGCGGCCAAGGCTGTTTTTGCAAGCCATTGCTCCACCGAGCCGGCCGCAAAGCTGGTGCTGGACGCGCTGAACAAAAAAGCCCTCATCACGGCGGGCCTGCATCTGGGCGAAGGCACCGGCGCGGTGGCTGCCATCCCGCTGTGGGACATGGCGCTGGCCGTCTACGATGGCTGTTATTCTTTTGAAGAGGGCGGCATCGAAGCCTACACGCCGCAGGAGGGCGAAGGATGCTGACGCTGGTGCTCGGCGGCGCGGCCAGCGGCAAAAGCGCCTACGCCGAGAGCCTTGTGCTCAAGACCGGCCTGCCCCGCTATTACCTCGCCACCATGCAGGTCTGGGATGCCGAGTGCGCCGCCCGGGTGGAAAAGCACCGGAAAATGCGGGCGCAAAAGCAGTTCGAAACGCTGGAATGCCCGCTCCACCTCGACCGTCTGCCCCTGCCCGGCCGGGGGACCGTCCTGCTGGAAGACCTCGGCAACCTCGTCGCCAACGAGCTTTACAGCCCCGGCGGGGCAGGAAAGCACACCGCCGAGGCCGTTTTGGCCGGGCTGGAACGCCTCGCCGCCGGGTGCGATGACCTTATCGTCGTATCGAACGAGGTGTTCAGCGGCGGTGCCGACTACGCAGGCGACACCGACCAGTATCTGCTGGCG
>ENA-UEQX01001741-UEQX01001741.1-human-gut-metagenome-genome-assembly--contig:-NODE-1741-length-13046-cov-31.356465_pt1 | contig 13046 bp, 6 predicted proteins | sample MGYA00242952_ERZ507952 | MGnify/ENA primary metagenome ERZ507952 (study PRJEB26167, sample SAMN06115425) | human gut metagenome | host: Homo sapiens | place: China:Sichuan | collected 2015-04-07... | reverse complement strand
AATGCCCGATTATTAAAGGTTAAATTAAAAGGAGAATCGGTAAATGATGTGGGTTCTATGTCATTATATGCTATCGATCTCCTTTCAAATAAATTTATTGTTGCATTGCTTAATTCTAATGTGTTATTTGATTATTACCGAGAATTCATAAATTGTTCCGTTAATATACAAATAAATGATATTAAGCAGCTTCCGATAATTATTCCCACTAAGGAATTTGCTTTTTTAATAGAATCTTTAGCTGATAAGGCGATTAAAAAGAAACAAAAATTGGTTGACAACGATTTAGAATTTATTGAAGAGGAGATAGAGGATTTAATAAAAACCCTCTACTCCATATAATGAACGAACCAACCTATTAAGTTCATATTGCTTTTCTCCCACAAGGAAATCATCCGTGGTTGCAACTTTCTTGAGGCTGATACAATCAGCAGCTAATTTTTGCAATGACTCAAATGTTTCCTTTTGGGGGATTATTATTGGGAGTTGTCTGGCGTCATTTATCTGAAAATGAGAGGTGTTATTGATGAAATTATCCACATACAAACTAATAAATTCAGAATTAATTAACGCAACAAAGTACCAATCAGGGAGGGAGGTCATTGTGAATAGGCTCATACTCAAAACATCAAAAACTCCATTCGCTTTAATTCTAGCTTTAAGGTATGTAGAGTTAACATCTATCCAACAAAAACCCTCCCTAAAGTAGAACGTATAACCTTGGTAACGAGCTTTCGGGTCTGTCTTCAAAAAACGGACATTCTCTTTAGACCATGCAATAGCAAAAGGAGTCTCTAGATACCATCTATTACCGTCTTTATCTCCTTTGTCGTAAGGCACATAGTACGGCTTAGTGGTTTCTATTCCGTTCTCTTTTTCATCATTTGTCAAAGAATCCACATCTGCTATTTCGCAATCATCCACAATCTTATAAAGATAACCTTGACCGAAAATGTCACGACCATATTGCTCTTTGAGAGAATCAAAGAGTTCTGCAATTTCAGCTTCTGACAATGATTGTAAAAAAGCTACATATGATGGGTAACGGCGCATTTCTGCGGTTATAGCTTTCGGGGTTCGAGCCAAAAAATCAGCAAGTTTCTTAGGCCGAGACACACGGATGTTCTCCGCCCATTTAGTGGTGCTTCTTACCGCAATGTATTTACCATTATTGGCGGTAGCCAAACCTTGTCCACCCTCGGTCAAGCACCCGAGAAGTGCAACATCACCAGGTTTAAGGCTTGCCCGATATTCTTCAAGTTCGCGTTTATTCTTTTCGATGTCACGAGAAGTCTTAATCTTGTCCCACCACTTATCATACAGAGCTTTGACCTTTTCGCCATAAAGCTCGTAGATACGCATATTCAATTCAGACGGTTTGAATATCACACTGTTTTGAGTATTGAGATATACTGATTGAGCTACGGTCAGACGTTCGGGCTGTAATAAATTCTTACGACCATCCATAAAGCGCACGAGATTTTCTGCGGCAGGCTTATTCTTAACTGCCGAGGTGATGCAAGTGTCAACCATTACAGCTTCAAATGGATTGGCTGTATCAAACACGTAATTAAGTGTATTGGCAAGCAGTAAATCTCTTAAATTACGCTTGGTTTGAGTTGTCCAAAATGTCTTAGGAGTAATGTATGTAATACATCCTCCCTCACAAAGCAAGGAAAAGCCTTTGAAAAAGAACAGGTTGTATGTATCATCAGAGAAGCCAAATTCTGCTTCGAATAGTTTCTTATCGGCAGTTGAAACACCTTTTGTAGAGATATAAGGTGGATTGGCGATAAGTATGTCAAAGCCCTCTTTGATACCAAACATCCATTCGGGATCAAAGAAAGGAGCGAAAGTATTTTGGTCGAACATATCCCACTGTGCAAGTTGGGCTGCTTGTTCGTTGCCGATACAGTCTTTTTCAAGTAAGAGATCCGCAATCTCCTTACGCAAGCGAACTACCTCATTGCGCCATTTTTCCTTGGTTGTAGGTCGCCTAGCACTAAATATTTTATGTTTAGCAATTTTAAGTTGACGTTCTTTCTGTTTTATTTCTTCTGAGTCAAATAAAGATCCTTCCGTCCGTTTTAGACCAAGAAGTGAGTTTGCTGCAACAAATTTGGCTTCCAAATTAGGCAACGGACGAATTCCGAAATTGTCGGCAGGATTGTTATTCCGTTTCTGGTCTATGACAAGTGAGATAAAAAAGCGGAGTTTTGAAATTTGAATGGCAATGGGCTGAATATCTACACCATAAATGCAATTTTCGATAAGGTGGAGTTTACGGGCATAGTCTGGGTAGTTTACATTCTCATCAAAAGCTCTTTCTATATCAGCAACAGCTTCTCGTCGTTCTTCAGCAGTCGAATTAAGGTATGCCTCAGATGTTTCATCAATAGCGAATTGCAGTAGCATATTCTTCCAACGACTATTATCGGGATCAATTTGCTTAAGAATATGCACCATCTGTTGAAGCACACCAACAGGGAATGCTCCTGAACCACAAGCGGGATCGAGTATCTTACAGTTATAGAGAGACTGCATAATTGCCAACTTCTGCTGTTCGGTAAGCAAAATTTCGTTGTCTGCATAGTCAAGTAGCTTGCGGTATTCACTCTCCAACTCATTGCCAACCGTGCGTTTGAGGTGAGTGACAAGGCTTTCATCAACCATATACTGCACTATTTCTCGTGGAGTATAGAATGAACCAGTTTGCTTACGGGCTGTCTGTTGGGTTTCTGGATTGTATGAAGCTAACAAGTTCTCGAATACCTTACCAAGCAATTCCGGGTCGAGCGATACATCTTTATCAAATGGCATATTTTCCTCTACTGTAAAGTTGTAACGCTTGAGAATGTCAATGATACCACGAGCCGACACTTTCTTCTTGTTAGCATCGCCGTAGAATTCTGAAAGGTCTATGTTTTTACCCGCTTCCTCTCCGAAGAAAAGATAGTCTGGTACAATCAGTTGTGCCATTGACTCCTTACGTTCACTGAAACCATCGTAGTACATTCCCGTACGCTTTTCATCCAAGCAGTCGAAAAGTCCGCCATTGAGGAATGGCACGGTTTCGTTAGCGAGACGCAAGAACTCGTCAGGATCATTGAACTCATCACGATAGCGCATCAGTTTGTTATCGTCAAACTGCGAGCGGTTGTCCTTGAAACGGCGTTCTGTAAACTCCGTACTTCCCTCCTTGGTAATTGGGCAATTAAGCATTGCAAAGAAAAGGTTCTGCAGGATAGCGCGATAATAAACACTTGCTTCCGACTTGCCGAAAAGATTGTCAATTTTATGCGGATTGAAACCCTTAATAAGATGATTGGCTATATACTCTTGATCGAAGAACTGCCACGGAATAAGTTTACGCTCTTTCAAGAACCATACAAAAATCAATCGAGTGATAAGGCGGATTACTCCCTCGTGATTATGGCGTTTATCATCTACATGTGTAGAGATATCGTTTGGAAAAGAGATAACCTTAATTGCCCAAGCATACCAATCTGACAGTTCTTGATAGAATGCCTTGGTAAGTACCTCTACCGAGAAACGCTCAAAAAGATCTTTCACATCCTTGACTCTACCCAGCTCATTCAAGTATTTATTGGGAGTATAACAAGCGATTCCCTTGCCGAGATAATAAGAATAGCGACGAGGATTAGAATAAGTGCGAGTAACATTACTGTCATTTTCACCGATAGAGAGTTTGATTTCAATCAGCGAGAAACGGTAATTGTTCGAATTATTTTCCGGAACGAATATGACCAAAGCTCGGTTTTGTTTCTCTCCCGCAAGCATACGGAACGCATCTTTCGACAGCCCCACACGAGCATCATGGAGCGAACGGTGCTTGATTTCATAGACTACGAGGTCTAACGTTTTAGACTTGCCAAGACAAGTGGCAACAGATGCATAGTTCATCTGTGTCCAAAATGGGACATTCTTTTCTTCCTGCTCAAAATCATCGGGGAGGAAATCACGGCGGAGGTAATTGACAAAATCCGCACGATTATATGCTTTGCTAAAATCCATCATTATTGCAGTTCTTCAGTTATTATTAATGTTTCGTTCCCTTCTCCGACTTTGGCTTGTGCTTCGAGCAAGCGCATAAGATAGTCGGCAGGAATCTCTTTGAATAATTTTTGAATCTCTGATGGTTTCATTTGATTGATGAAACGCACTTCATAGCCAGACAATGCTTCCGCATCGAGAGCCGCCAAAAGATCAGAATAGTAATCTTCAGGCAGTTTTATCTTAATTGCATTAAGTTTTTGAATAGCCCTTAAGATGTTTTTGTCATTACGGCTCTTTGTATCGCTGCGGAATAGTAAAAGTTTCACTTGTTGATACAATCGGTCGAAGTCCTCGGTGGTAGCAAACGGCTTTTCATCGGGTAAAGCTTCAAAGAGCTTCAATGCTTCTTCGGCAGAAAGCATTGTCGGCTCACGGTCGCCATTGGAAATTTTAAAAACGAAATCTTCGCCTTTTTTACCAAAAAGGATGACACCTTTGAGTGGCTTATCCACGATGCGCCCTGTTCGGGCGCGGTGTGGAATCTGCAAAGCCTCATTGTATTCATCAGTACCCTTGACCGATTCTAAAAAATGGCGATACTGAGTGTCCCACGATTCCGTTTCGGAATGCTCGATTTCCGCACGGTAACGCTCTCGGAAAAAAGCGGAACATTCTTCATCGGAAGTTAATGCCTTAGTATCTTCACCCATAATGGCATGAATCATTGCCATTTTTAAGGTAGATATTTCTTTGGTGCGGGTTTCGCTTTCGCCTACCTCTGTGGGGAAGTAATTATAAATATAAAGGTTGTCGAAAACCTTTTTGTTGATACGATTGATACGTCCTATACGCTGGATCACCCTTGTGGGATTATATGGAATGTCATAGTTAAATATCGCTCCGGCTCGATGCAAGTTGTAACCCTCGGAAATGGCATCAGTGGCAACCAAGACCTTGTAGTCATTGGCTTGCATTTCTTTTTTAACACTTGCGTCAAAATTATTGCGAATAGTCTGGCGCATAGAAGGCGTTGCATCCGCTGAAGTATATTTAAGTGCAGGAAGTCCGGCATCTTTGAGGGCCGCACCAAGGTAGTTGGCAGTATCAGCGAACTCGCTGAATACAACAAGTTTGCGATTTGGTTCATTGGATAGTTTCTCACGAACAAGGCGGATGAACGATTCGAGTTTCGGATCGAACTTGATAATATTTTCCTTACCAAACCATTCCAAGTAAATAGACTCAAGAAGTGCGATGTCGGCTTTTACGTCATTGATAAACTCGTTCTTGACAAACTTCATGTCAATAACAAAGAATCCCTTGCCTGAATATTTCTCAAACGCATCTTCTATTTCCGCCATGCCATCATCAGTACTTTCGTAAAAGTCATCCACATCAGGCATGCCTCCTTTTTTCCAAACGGGGATCTTTCCGGTACGGTCAATCCAATCGAGCACATTACGAGAAGATTTTATCATAAAGGCAAGCGACGTTTTGAAAGCTGCAACCGAACTTTCGAAGCGACGCACCAGCAAACGGCGCATGAATTTTGCCACGTTTGCTTGACGACCGATGAGCATATTTACATCATCAATCCCTGTTTGGCGTTCTATGTCATTGGCCAATGCTTCACGTTTATCTTCCGGCACATATAGCACTGGCTTGTAACGAGCTGCTTGAAAGCGGTAACTGCCATCGTCCGAATCTTCATCGTTTGATTTTGTTCCATAAATGAGATTAAGCGTGCGCAGATACAAGTCTTTCAATTCCTTGAGGTCATAAGATAACTCAATAGGGTCCTGTGGAATAACCACCTCAATCTTTTGCTTTTTTAGGTCGTCTTTATATGTGTCAATCTGCTGTAGGTCAATGCGTGAACGGCGGATAACCAAAGGCCCGATAATAGAGCGAATTGTGCGAGCTATCTTAGCGGTTTCGTTTTTTACGTCTTGCTTGGAGAGTTTACCTTGACGCTGCAATTCGCGCAGTTCCTTGTACTGGTTGATAAGATCGCGAAACTCAATACTAAGATTTTCCACTGTTTTAAGTGTGGACTTGGTAGGTATCTGAAAGAGTTTCAGCATGGAATAGATGTCGGCAGGGTCGTTGTTAAATGGAGTTGCTGTCAATAACACCACCTTATTACCTTGACAAAGATTGTGCAGCATGGCATAATCTTCTGTGTATTCATTGCGGTAGCGATGCGCCTCGTCCACTATAATCAGAAACTGTTCATCAGGTTTCTTCAAATCATTGTAATGCGTCAATGCTTCCGAAATTTTACCACTGCTGAATACTGTGCCTGTGAAACCGAACTCGTCCTTATAAGCGTCCCATCCTGACTTCAAGTGTGGGGGTGATATAACAATAGTACGCAAACGGAGGTTGTGGGCAATGGTAGAAGCGATTATACTTTTTCCCAAGCCAACTACGTCTGCTACAATCGTTCCGTTATGGGTTTCGATAGACTTCAATGCAAGTTGAATGGCATCAGTTTGATATTTCAGGTTGAAGAACTTTCCATCGGTAATGTCGAAAGGTGTACGCACATTTGTTTTGGACGGAATGTTAAAATACTCGCTGAGCACGCGTAGATAAAGTTTATATGGCTGAAAGAGTCGGTCAATCCAAATTTTACTCTCGACTTTTTCTTTCCAACGATCAATAGTGTTTTCGTCCACAATTGGAATAGCATTTGACCAAAGTTCGTCAAAGATTTGTTTTCCCTCCGTATATTTCCCCTTGTCTGTAAACCGTACATTGATTTCTGTTCTACCTTGCAAACCTTGATAGGAAAGATTACTTGATCCTGTGATTACATCACCGGGTTGTTCTCCATTTTCATTATTGATGCTATTATAAGCAAAAAGGTACATTTTCGCATGACACGGGTCTTCGGTCTTACGTATTTCCAATGTGCCATTATAAATTTTATGTTGAAATTGACGAAATATTCGGATGGTTTCATCTGTATCGGTATTATCCGTTTCATTAATGAGTCTAACTAAGTTGTTGAAATATTCCTCACGAACCTTACTCCGGATGCGTTGCCATTCCACCAACTCTTCTACCTCACGGACACGATTTGAAATCCGAGTGTCTATGTCAAGACCAACCAAAATACGGAGATGCTTATCAGCGAGCTTATCGGCAAGCTGTATGTATCCCGAAAAATAGAAATAGCCCACAAGAATATCTACGGCATCCGATTTGGGCAAGATACCCGTGATAATGTCCGAGAGCAGACGATCTTTATTGGTTATGAAACTATGTGCCATATTGAACTATGTTTTGTATTCTTTATCAATCAAAAATAATAGTTTCGGTCATATCAACATTTATTCTAGCCATACCGTTAACGATTATTTTTCCATACCAATGTTCTAAATCTGTTTTGCAACTCACTCAATCGTTCCATAATCTCATCGAAAGAAGGTGCATTGGCATAGATGAAGCCGATTTGCATCTGCTTATAGTCGTCACGCAAAATATCTTCTATGCTTTCAGGAGGCAGGAACGATATTGTGTGTGGAAGATGACTCGTATAATCCAATCCACTCCATGCTGTGAACTTTTTACGATGAGACACAATGTCTTCATATAGTTGTACATTCTGCATCGCTTCCATTGCAAACGGCTTGTCCATCATCTTAACAATATCATACATGTGCCGTGTGATACGTTCGATATGTGTACAGCCGTTGGGACGGTTAAACTCTTCATGCAAAAGAAAAACCTTTTCCAAGAATGTCCGTCCCGGCACTACGGTAGAGACAGTAAATGTCGGTAATGAAAACTCTTCATTCGGATAGGCATCTTCTATCATAGAACGCATTTCTACATCTTCTGACGGTTCCATGAGTGAACGACAACTTATCTCAACTTTGACTCGTTCGGGTATATATTGCATTTTCGTTTGCAGCACTGAATTATACTCGACAAACAGGACTACAGGGTCAAGGTCACTGACAGATGTCTCCGGAACTATGACCTTACAGCTCTCTGATAGCCCAAACTCTTTTAATCTGTTCTCAACGTCGAGCGCAAAAGAGCCATCTATGAACTTCTTGGAGTCTTTCCGCAACTTAGTCCGTTGACTTTTAGTCTCAATATTTGTGAAACCGAGATATTGGGGATCTATTGCAAGGTCAATATCTTCCGAAAACCGTTCTATTAATCCCCAACCTTTGCTAAGGCTTGTTCCTCCCTTGAAAACAAAAGCTGCTGCATACGGCAAAGAAAATATGGCACGCAACACCATACTGACCCAGTAGTCCTTTTCTACGGCATTGTCCACAATCCCTTTCTCTTCGGCTACATTAGCCAAAATGGTAAGTTGTTCTTCTTTTGTAAGCTTAGTAAAATTCATAATGCAAGTCTTTGTTTAATCCATTGCGGGGCAATGCTGTAATCGTATTTGATTTCATCAGGACTACCATATTTTTCAATGGCTTGTTTTATGATTGCAACCTGTTCATCTGTCACGTTATCTTTCCCTAATTCTTTCATGGCAGCGACTATAAGTGGGAACAAGTCTGTCTTGTAGGCAAAATTGCGAGGTGCGCTGCGCTTGAATATGATTTTACGGTTCCCGATAGTAAGTTCCCTTGCTGTGGCATCTGTCAAATAGACTGCATTCATCGTGACCTGTGTGGAAAGTCCCAATTTGTTCAATGCTGTCAATCCACTAGGTATAATACGAGCCTTATCCTTTTCCGCTATGGCGTATGCGATATCTTCTATAGAGGGACGAAGTACACCGAACTTATTCCGTAATGGATATAAATATAGACCTTGAGAAAGACGAATGAGCACACCCTCTTTCTCTAATCGGGAAAGCGCACGAGTAACTAGCCCGTCATTATTCAGATGGGCAAAATCGCTCACCATATAAAGCCTGTTCGGTCCGTTTCGGTCTATAATGTTTCGTATTTCCTTCGTCAGTATCGTCTTCATATCCACAATGATTCTAGTTGCAAAGATACGATATTACTCTTGATGTAGCAATAAAATGTCCGAAATTCTTAAAGAAAATCGGACATTATAGAATGCCTTGCGGCTTAATATCCCAATCATAGACCGAATACATTAAGTTAGGATTATGATAGTCCGCCAAGGGGGGGCTAACCGACCCATTGTGGAACATTAACACCATACCTCAAAATGAAGAGCTTTTACTAGACAGTGGGGTAAAATAGTAATAAGCTTTGGGAAACCGACAGAATATGGGAACTATACGGTATCAAATAAAAGATAAAGCCTAAAATATAAATTGATTATCAGATTAGTATATAATTATTCTCGGTTCAAGCGTGGAACTGCAATGCCACGTCTTTGTTGAAGGTCGTAGGAAAAACCTAATGAGCAGATGTAGTAATAGCAGCCCACGCTATAGCGTGAGAACCACTATGCCATCCTTGCTCATTTTGAAAATTTCCTACGTTTTCAACAACAAGATAAGCATAACGCTTCTTTCTTTTCTAATATGTCTTGGACGGAGTTTCCCTAATCCAACCACAAAGGTAGTGAAAAGTTGTGATAATCACTTATGTTGCAATAGATTTATTTGCTCGCTGTATAAAATTGGAGCTTTACAGTTTCATACCCCTGCTTTTCCTTTGCTGCTGTATAGGTTGCCGTATGTTCTGCCTTAACTTCTCGAACTGTTCCTTGAACCACTCGGCAATGGGCTTTCGGTTGATGGCAAGAACCAATTTAGTCCCGTCCGTGGGGTCTTTCACCACTTGAAACCCTGCCTTTTCAGTCGTGAATTTCCGTCCGTGTTCCTCTGAGTAGAGTTCCCCTGCATACTCCAACGGCTTTCCCTTGACGAGCGTTGCGGTCTGCCTTTCATCGAATCCCACAAGGCGGCAGAGGTTTTCGATACGGAGCATTTCACGGAAATAGGGAAACCATGCCGCCGCCTTTGCGATTACCGTTTTCAGAAACGATGTTTCCTGCTTGTGCCTTGTGTCCTTGTCCGCTATCTCCCTGCCGTGCTTTTGCTGCATTTCCCGTATCTCCCGACTGTGGTCTGCCTGCATGGTCTGTATTCTGTCTTGCAGGGCTTCGATGGTTTCCTCGTGGTCGGCTACCTCCCTATGCAGGGCGGTGTTCTCCCTTTCCAGCGTCTTGACCTTGTTGCTCCCGAAAAGAGAACCGACGCTCTCGGCGATGTTGGCGGCTGCGGTGGTTGCCGCCCCTTTCAGCTTCTCGGTCTGTATTTCTTTTTTCGCCCGTCTTAGTTCCTCCCGTGCCGTTTCTTTCTGCTGTTGCAAATCCACCACTTCCGCTTTGAGGTCGTCGGAGAGTTTCTGTATATCCCGATAATACTGCTGCGTGGACTTGTGGCGAGCTTTCGAGCCGTCTATGCCCCTTTGCAGCCCGTATTTCGCCATCGCCACGGCATAGGTATCTTGGTAGGACTTCAATTTCAGCCGTGTCATAATATCGTCTGCGCACAGTCTCACGGTGTCGGTCGGTTTCTTGCGGTATCGCTTCTTCGTCTGTTCCTCCCTTTTCCTGCGCTTTCGCTCTCCCTTGACGATGGGGACGAGCGTAACGTGTATGTGCGGCGTTTCCTCGTCCCTGTGCAGGTGAGCCGCCACGATGTTCTCCTTTCCGAACGTGTCGGCGAAGTATTTCAGATTGTCGGCGCACCACTCGTCCAAACGCCCCTCTTCCTCTATCCGCTTCATGTCCTCGTGCGTTCCCGACACGTTGATGCGGATTGCCCGTACTTGGTTGCTTCCGATTTTGCGTGTCAGCCCCGCTTCTTCTAATCTCTGCTGTATAGCCGCCGAACGGTCTTTTATCCCGTCGGGGTATTCGATAAGCCTGCGGTTTAGATGCGTGCGTGTGGGGTCGGCGTTCTTCGGTATGATGAAACGCTCGATATGTGCGGTCGTTCCGCTGTCGCTGCCGTGCGCCTTTTCCATGTGTAAAACTACGAAACCCATATATTCTTCCTTTCTTTTTTGGCTTGTGAAACAATGATTTTTTGTATCTTCGGGGGCGGCAAATGCCGTCCCCGATGGGGTGTGCAGAGGGGCTTGCCCCTTGCCTTATTGGGGAATTTTCAGCGATACGTAGTATTGCGGCTCGGAAAATTCCCTAATAAGCTACGGTATTTTCTTCGTAAATACCCTGCGGCGTGCCGTCTGCTTACCCATATAACCCCACCTTATTTTTTCCCTTTCGGTCGGTGGGTGGCGGGGCGGTCGTTTTCGTTTTCAAAGGCTCTTTTGCACGGGGCGGTCGGATACAAGGTTTTTCCGATAAATACGCTCGCAGCGAAGCGAGAGGAAGATTTATCGGGAAACGGCGCAGCCGCTTGACCTTTTAGCCGACGTAAAGCCCCGTGCTTGCTTTGCCTTTGTAAACGGAAATGATTGCTCCGCTTTCCTCTGAAAAGAGAAATAGACCCTGCAATATATATCACCATAGTGATAGGTTTGCATGTTGGCATGCTGGTACGTTTGCATGTTGGTATGTTGATATGTTGGTATGTCATCATGCTTTCCAACGGCTGTTGGGCTTGCCGTCCGAAACAACCGACACAAATACCGTCGTTTTCTCTTTTCGCCCGTGTATAATCCTTTCCAATAATGCCCTGCGGACTTTCGCCGCCCCGAACGATTCGACACGGAAAGCAAGGGCGGCTATCGTTTCGAGGTTGTAAACCTCCGCGCTGTATCTGTCCGATATGCGGATAATGCGCTTTATGTCATATATACTCAAAACTCCGCTTTTGCAGAGAGCCTTTATCCCTGCCCGAACCGTCGGGGCGATAACCCCGAACAGTTCGCAGATTTCCCACTCGGTCATGGCGGTTGCACCTATATCGTTCGGCAGGAAGATATTGCCCTGCCCGTCCATCGTGATAATATTCCTTTCTTCTTTCATCGGTATTCCGTTTTTAATTAGATGGCTCGGCAGATATTCTTCTCCATATCTTCCAACTTGTGCGACAAGGTTTCCATGTCTTGGCTTATCTTCTGGGCGGTGATTTTGGCGTAAATCTGGGTGGTCTTTATGTTAGTGTGTCCCAAAAGGCGGCTCACCGTTTCGATGGGTACGCCGTTGGATAAAAGTACGGTCGTGGCGTTCGTGTGGCGTGCAACATGATAGGTCAAGCGCACCTTGAAACTGCACTGTCTGCCTATCTCTTTGAGTATCTTGTTGCAGCTTCCGTTACTCGGAACGGGGAAAACATGACCGTCCCGAGCCAGTCCCTTGTATTTCTCTATGATACGTTTGGGAACGTCCAAAAGACGGATGTTCGATTCGGTGTTGGTCTTCTTTCTTCGGGTGATGATCCAAAGATTGCCGTCGAAGAATGTTTGCAGGCGGTCGGCGGTGAGGTTCTTCACGTCCGAATACGCCAGACCCGTGAACACGGAAAAGACGAACAAGTCCCGTACAAGCTCGTGGGTGGCGTTCTTCATCGGTGCGTTCATGAGCGTCTGTATCTCCGTTTGGGTGAGGTAGCCCCTATCCACGCTTTCGGGAGAGTTAATATATCCCGCAAAGGGATTAAAGGGCAAACGCCCGTCGTTCCTCGCTATGGAAACGATGTGTTTCAACGCAATCATGTAGCCCCACACGGTATTGGTGCGGCATTTCTTCTCCGTGCGCAAAAAATACTCGAAGTCGTTGATGAACGTGAGGTTGAGTTCCTTTAACGGAATATCCTCACGCTTGTAGGTATGGGGCAAAAACTCCCGAATATGGTTGCAGACCGTCCGATAACGGGTGAATGTACCCTGCGCCCTGCTGTGCCCGACTTTCTTCTCAAACTCGGCGTTGTGCTGCTCGAACAGCTTCAGTAAAGTTTCCTGCTTGACGCCGATACCGAGATAGGCGTCTTTGAGTTTGGCGGCGGTAACATATCCGTCCGTCTGCATCAGTTCTTGGTAGCGGCGGTTTACCTCCACACGGATTTTATCTACCGCAAGGTTGATTCTCTGCGCTTCGACGCTCTTGCCCGAAGCACGGCTGTTCTTCACGTCCCACAACCGTGGGGGAAC
>ENA-UEQX01001740-UEQX01001740.1-human-gut-metagenome-genome-assembly--contig:-NODE-1740-length-13047-cov-3.656284_pt1 | contig 13047 bp, 9 predicted proteins | sample MGYA00242952_ERZ507952 | MGnify/ENA primary metagenome ERZ507952 (study PRJEB26167, sample SAMN06115425) | human gut metagenome | host: Homo sapiens | place: China:Sichuan | collected 2015-04-07... | reverse complement strand
TGGGCGCATTGGGGTTCGCAATCACAACCATTCTGTCGATATTGCAGTAATCCCGATAATCCACGCCAAAATCCTCTTTCAGAGGAATTTTCACGCAGTCCACATGATAAAGGTCGGCATAAACAGGATAAAACCCATAGCTGATTTCGGGGAATGCCGCCCCTCTTTCGCTGTCGCAAAACGCCATGAAGGCGAAATTCAGAATATCATCCGAGCCGTTGGAAAGGAAGATATTTTCTGCTTTCACACCATAAAGCGCCGCCAGCTTTTCCTTCAGCACCCTGCCTGTCGGGTCGGGGTAAAGGTTCAGCCTGCTGACCTCCTCGGCAGAAATCGCCGCCACCACCGCAGGCGAGGGCGGATAGGGCGATTCATTCGTATTCAGCTTTACATACTGCTGATCCTGTGGCTGTTCGCCGGGTGTATATGCCTCCAAGCCCGTAAAACGAGGACTCATAAATCTGCTCATTGGATAACCCCCTTATCTTTTCGCACCAGAGCGGAACGGGCATGTGCCTCCAAGCCCTCTCTTCTGGCAAAGAAACCGATTTTCTCTGCCTCCGCCGTCAGTGCCTCTTTTGTATAGTAAGTAAAGGAAGAACGCTTCACAAAATCATCCACGCCCAAGGGAGAGGAAAACCGCGCCGTACCGCTTGTCGGCAGGGTATGGTTCGGCCCTGCGAAATAATCTCCCAAGGCTTCGGGTGCGTTTCTTCCAAGGAAAATCGAGCCGGCATGGCGGATATCCGCCAAATAACGAAACGGCTCATCCACCGAAACCTCCAGATGCTCCGGTGCAATTTCATTGGAAACCGCGATGGCTTCCGCGATATCCTTTACCAGAATAATCTTTCCGTTATTGTCAATGGATGCTCTTGCGATTTCCGTTCTGGGGAGCAGTGCAATCTGCCGTTCCAGCTCTGCCGTTACCGCCTGTGCCAAGGCTTCGCTTTCCGTCACCAGAACCGCCGAAGCCATTTTGTCATGCTCCGCCTGCGAAAGCAAATCCGCCGCAATGATTTCCGCATCGGAATTGCCATCTGCAATCACAAGAATTTCGCTCGGCCCTGCAATCATATCAATCGAAACCTGCCCGAACACCTGCTTTTTCGCTTCTGCAACAAAGGCATTGCCGGGGCCTACGATTTTATCCACACGAGGGATGCTTTCCGTGCCATACGCAAGCGCCGCAACCGCCTGTGCGCCGCCGATTCTGAAAATACGGTCAACCCCTGCGATTTCCGCCGCCGCAATGATATCGGGGTTTAATTTCCCATCCTTCGCCGGCGTTACCATGCAAACCTCCTTGACCCCTGCTATCTTTGCAGGAATACAATCCATCAGCACCGTAGAGGGATAGCTTGCCGTCCCCCCGGGGACATAAAGTCCCACTCTGTCCAGAGGAATAATTTTCTGCCCAAGCACAACACCCTCGCGCTCCGTCAGCACAAAATCCATCCGTTTCTGCTTTTCATGGAAGGCACGAATATGCGCCGCCGCTTCCTTTAAAACCTCCAGAAACGCCGCGTCCGCCTGTGCATACGCCGCCGCCCGTTCCTCCTCGGAAACCTCAAACACCGCAGGTGCCGCGCCATCGAATTGCTCTGCATAGCGTTTCAGTGCCGCATCGCCGCCTTTGCGTACCTCTGCGATAATCTCCGAAACCACGTCCGCCACATTCGTTTTTTCTTCCTCTCTTGCAAAAATTTCTCCTATTTTAATGTCTTTGTAAGCATAGGTTCGAATCATGCCTTCACCTCATTTCTTCTTATCAGTCTTTTTTTTCCAGATTCTCCGCAATCCTGTCGCACAGCTCGCGAATCCTTGCATTATTGAACTTATAGCTGACCTTATTCGCAATCAGCCTTGCGCTGATTGGCACAACCGTTTCAATGACCTCAAGATTATTTTCTCGGAGGGTTGTTCCCGTTTCCACGATATCTACAATGACATCGCTCATTTTCAGAATCGGGGCAATCTCAATCGAGCCATGTAATTCGATAATATCAATTTCTCTGCTCTGCTTTCTGTAAAATTCTCTTGCGATATTGGGGAATTTTGTTGCCACGCGCAGGGTATGTCCCCCATCGGGACGTTCTCCCTTCACGCCTGCCACTGCCATGCGGCATTTACCCATGCCTAAATCCAAGAGCTCATACACATCCGAGGACTGCTCCAGAAGAATATCCTTTCCGACTACACCGATATCCGCCGCGCCGCGTTCCACATAAACCGCCACATCCGAGGGCTTTACCCAGAAATACCGCACGCCGTTTTCCTCGTTTTCAAAAATCAGCTTTCTGCCGCCCTCATGAATGGAAGGACAGCCATAGCCGATTGCCTCAAAAATATCATACGCCTTTTCGCCTAATCTGCCCTTCGGCAGTGCGATGTTAATCCAGTTCCGCAACGATTTCAAGCCCCCTATCCTTCATACAAAGCAGCTGCTTATATTTCACGTTTCCCGTATTTTTTCTCTGCACCAGAACGCTCTGCCCGTTATCGGTCAGCATCTGCGCCGCCTGCGCCAGAGCCGCCACATCCGCGCCCTCCTCATAAAGCAGGAGTGTATCCACATCGTATTCCTTTTCCTTGGAATCAAAGCGTTCCAGTAAATCCAGATAAACCGCAAATCCGATGGCATCCGCATCCTTACCCAATTTCCGCAGCAGGTTGTCATATCTGCCGCCGCTGAGAATACTGCTGGGCACACCGTTGATAAAGCCCTGAAAAATGATGCCCGTGTAGTAATCCATATCGTTCACGATGGAAAAATCGAGGTTCACCTTTTCCTCATTGCCGCCGATTTTCAGACACCGCAGGATATTTTCCAGCTCCTGCACTGCCTGCTCCATTTTTTCATTACAGCAAAGTGCCTTCGCCTGCGGCAGGGTTTCCTCCAGACTGCCATACAGACTCGCCAGTCCCTCCAATCTTTCGGTCAAATCCGCCGCAACACCGTTTTCCTTACAAACTGCGCGAATCCCATGGACATTCTTCTCGCTGATGCAATCGAGGATTCTATCCTGCTGTGCATAAGGCAAAGCAACCTCCTCCATCAGCCCTGCCACAAAGCCCATGTGAGAAACATCCAGTATATAAGCGTCGCTGATGACTTTCAGGCTTTTCTGCGCCAGTAAAAGCACCTCAAGCGTGGCGTATGCATCCACCTCGCCGATATATTCCAAGCCAACCTGCATGATTTCCTTGTATTCACCTGCGCCCTTTCTGGCACGATATACATTTTCGTTATAATACACGCGTTCTGCCGTATCTCGGCTTCCCTTCGTATTCTTCACGATAGAAAGGGTCACATCCGGCTTGAGCGCCAAAAGCTTGCCGTCCAGTCCCGTAAAGGTTAGGATGGCTTCGCTGTGCAGAAAGCTTCTGTTCTCCGCATAAAAATCGTATTCCTCAAATTTGCTCATCTTAAATTTCCGATAGCCATATTGTTCAAATAAGGCACGCAGGCTGAAGCTGACTCGCTCCTCTTTTTTCAAAAGCATTTCTTCCGGTTTCATTCAAATTCCACACCCTTTCTGTTCTGAAAATAGTGTATCGCATTTTAACGCTTTAGTCAAGTAGAACACTAAAGCATATCTCTCAAATTTTACAATATAGTCTACACGTTTTTGTGCATTCTGTCCAGTGGACATTTGTCTTTTTCCGTTTTTTCTGCAATAAAATAGGCTGTTTCTACCTATTTAATAGCAGAAGCAGCCTATTTGCCGAATCTATATCCGAAGAGCCCTTTTATTTTTTCAGTGTCCGATTCAGGTTGACCATCTCGATAGCGCTGACCGCACAATCGTAGCCCTTGTTGCCTGCTTTTGTGCCGGCACGTTCAATCGCCTGCTCGATGTTTTCCGTTGTCAGCACGCCAAACATCACAGGAATGCCTGTTTCCAGAGAAACCGCCGCAATCCCCTTGGAAACCTCGTTGCAGACAAAATCATAATGGCTGGTCGAACCACGGATGACCGCGCCTAAGCAAATCACAGCATCATATTTGCCGCTTTTCGCCATTTTGGATGCAATCAGGGGAATTTCAAATGCGCCGGGCACCCATGCCACGTTGACATCCTCTTCCGCCACATCATGCCGCACCAGACCGTCCATCGCACCGCTCAACAGCTTTGCTGTGATAAATTCGTTGAATCTTGCCGCTACAATACCGATTTTAATCTGCTTCGATACCAGTTTACCTTCAAATGTTTTCATTTTTATTCCCTCTTTTCTTTCATTTTTTCTTTTATATTTCAGATTCTTTAATATTTCAGATAATGTCCCATGCGTTCCTGTTTTGTTTTCAGATAGAATAAATCATGTGTTGTTGCATCCATCTGGATAGGCACGCGCTCCGTAATTTCAATCCCAAATTCCTCCAGCTGATATACCTTATCGGGATTATTGGTCAAAAGACGCATGCTTTTTACGCCCAATTCGCGCAGAATCTGTGCGCCGATATAGTATTCTCTCTGGTCGCCCTTGAAGCCAAGGGAAAGATTCGCTTCCAAGGTATCCATTCCCTGCTCCTGCAATTCATAGGCGCGCAGCTTATTGATTAAGCCGATACCACGCCCCTCCTGCCGCATATAAAGCAGGATACCGCGTCCTTCCTTTTCAATCTGCGTCATAGCAGCGGCAAACTGCTGTCCGCAGTCGCACCGCAGGGAGCCGAAGGTATCCCCTGTCAGGCACTCGGAATGAACTCTGCAAAGCACATCCTTGCCATCACCGATATCGCCCTTTACCAGTGCTACATGATGCTCGCCATTCAGCAGATTGACGAAGCCATACGCCATAAAATCACCGTATTTTGTGGGCATTTTAACAGCTGCCTTCTGCTCCACCAGCTTTTCATGGCATTTACGGTAATTCTGCAAATCCCGAATGGTAATGAATTTGATATCCCATTGCTTTGCCAGCTTCATCAGCTCAGGCGTACGCATCATGGTACCATCCTCACGCATGATTTCGCAGCACAGCCCACATTCCTTCAAGCCTGCCAGTCTGCATAAATCAACGGTTGCTTCGGTGTGCCCTTCCCGTTCCAGAACGCCGTTTTTCTTTGCCAGGAGAGGGAACATGTGACCCGGTCTGCGGAAATCCTCAGGCTTTGCATCATCCGAAACGCAGGCAAGCGCTGTGATGGAGCGTTCTGCCGCAGAAATGCCTGTTGTGGTTGCCACATGGTCGATGGAAACCGTAAATGCTGTTTCGTGATTATCCGTATTCTGCTGTACCATCTGAGGAATCCGCAATTTCCGCACATATTCCTCAGACATAGGCATACAAATCAAGCCCTTGCCATAGCATGCCATGAAGTTGATGTTTTCTGTGGTTGCAAATTCTGCCGCACAGATGAAATCCCCTTCGTTTTCCCTATCGGGATCATCTGTTACCAAAATGATTTTGCCGTTGCGCAATTCCTCCAGCGCTTCCTCTACTGTGTTAAACTGCATGATGTATTCTCCTCCTTAAAATCCGTATTTCGATAAAAAATCCATTGTAATTGTATTTTTCGGCTGCTGCTCTGCTTTCGGGCAAACCAGCTTTTCTACATATTTTCCAATGATATCCGTTTCCAGATTTACCAAATCGCCTTCTCTGCGGTTCTTCAAAATGGTTTGGCTGACCGTATGCGGAATGGCAGAAATGGAAAACTCGCTTTCTCCGACCTCCGCCACTGTCAGGCTAATGCCGTCAATGGTTATGGAGCCCTTTTCAACGATATATCGCATCAGCTCCGCCTTCGCCTGTATGGTATACCAAATGGCTGTATCATCCCGACGCACGCGGATCACCTTTCCCACACCATCTACATGGCCTGCAACGATATGCCCGCCAAAGCGTCCGTCTGCCGCCATGGCTCTTTCCAGATTCACAGGCGTTCCCATTGTCAGCCCTGCCAGAGAGGAACGGTTCAGCGTTTCGTGCATCACATCTGCGGAAAAGCCATGCGAAAACAGCTCCGTTACTGTCAGGCAAATGCCGTTGACCGCGATGCTGTCACCGATTTTGGTTCCCTCCAAAACCGTATCCGCATGAATGGTCAAGACCGCAGAATGCTGTCCGTGCTTGATTCTCTCAACCCTTCCGATTTCCTCAACAATTCCCGTGAACATCTCTGCTCACCTCGCTCTCTATCAGAAAATCCTCTCCCAGAGGAATGATTTTGCTGTTCTTTAAATAAAATGCCTCCGCCGGCGTTGCAACGCCCTGCCCCTCGATGGGGGTTTTTGCCGTCCGTCCGCCAAATAATTTCGGTGCGATATATGCCTGTACCTTTTGCACAATGCCTTCCTCCAATGCTGTCCAATGGAGTGTGCCGCCACCCTCTATCAGAATGCTGTCAATTTCCTGCTCCCCTAATTTTTGCATCAATTCCTGCAAATCAACATGTCCGTTTTTTTCGTTCACCTGTAGGATTTGACAGCCTGCCGCCAGATATGCCTCCTGTTTTTTCCTATCCGCACAGCAGGTTGCAAGGATGGTCTGTATTTCCTTCGCCGTTGCAACAATTTTTGTATCCAACGGTGTGCGAAGGTGTGTATCGCAAATAATGCGAATCGGGTTTTTTCTGCCCTCCATCCTGCAATTCAGCATGGGATTATCTGCCAATACCGTTCCCACACCCACCATAATTGCAGTATATTTATGTCTTTGCTCTTGCACATGAGCTCTTGCCGTTTCCGATGTAATCCATTTGGATGCACCTGTGTAGGTTGCGATTTTTCCGTCCATCGTCATCGCATATTTCATTACCACAAAGGGACGCTTTGTTTGAATATAGTGAAAAAACACCTCATTCAAGCGGTCACATTCCTCCTCCAGCATGTGCTCCGTTACCTCTATGCCATGCTCTCGCAAAATCCGAATTCCCTTTCCTGCCACAAGTGGATTGGGGTCTGCCGAGCCGACCACCACGCGCCGAATGCCTGCCTCCAGAATGGCATCCACACAAGGCGGCTGTCTGCCCTGATGGCAGCAAGGCTCTAATGTCACATAAAGCGTCGCGCCCTGCGGCGATTTTTTGCAATTTGCCAATGCGTTTCGCTCTGCATGCGGCTCACCGCATTTTTCATGCCAGCCCTGCCCGATGATTTCACCATCCTTTACAAGCACTGCCCCCACCATCGGGTTCGGTGCCGTCCATCCGAGTCCATTTTTCGCAAGCATGAGTGCAAGCTCCATATATTCTGAATCCTTCATAGAATCCCTCCAGACAGATTTCAAAAATACAAAATAAAAAATGCTCCGAACAGAATCGCTCAGAGCATCAGAAACACACACCAAAAGACTCCCTGTGCCCAAATAAGAAAAGCTCCGGAATGTTCAAAAACAATCCAGAGCAGATATCTCAAAAAGACACAGAAAAGAAACACTTTTCCTACGTTCATCCATCTTCTTTCATCCAGACTATACTGTCGGCTTCGGAGTTTCACCGAATCATGCCTTGCGGCTCGTGGGCTATACCACCGGTAGGGACTTTCACCCTGCCCTGAAGATTCTATTTATTTACGAGACCAGTATATGCGTTTGTCAGAGATTTGTCAAGCTATTTTTTGCAAAACATATCAAAATTCTCTGCCCCCAAGAAAATTTCAGCAAAAAAAGAACACGGCTTTTCTCGCAAAAATCCACCGTGTCCCTTTTTATTTTTCCGTTACCGAAATGCTGATTGTGTGCGATGCGCCGTCCGCCTCGCCTTGGAAAAGTGCCTGTATTTCGCCCAGCTTGCCGACCTGCTCCAGAAAATCTGCATAATTTGCCGCAGGAATCACCGCCTGAATCACATCATCCGCACTGCTTCCCTCATAACCGCCGGCTTCCTCTATGCTCTTACGAATTGCCTGCAAGGCTGTCTCCTTTTCCGCCACCTGAAGTGTCATGCTGTCCGCCGCATTGCTGTCCGCAGCGCGTGTGCCGCTCACCAATGTCTCTCTGTCCATCGCATTTTCCGCTTCACTTGCATATAAAGCTGCTTTCGGCATGGTTGCCGCTCCCTCCGACCGAAAAGACTTTGCCGTTTCCTTCGGAGTTGTTTCCTTCGGAGTTGCTTCTTTGGGTGTAGTTTCTTTTAGTGCCGTTTTCTGCGAAACAGGTTTTTTTACTTTCTTTGTTTCCTGCTCAGAAAAATCCTCCTTGGTATCGGATTTTTCCGCCGCATTGTTCTCTGTCGCGCTGTCCGCCGCAATCTGTTCTGCCGCTTCCTCGCCCGTATCCGCCGTCAGCGCAGTATTCTCAAACAGAATCTGCTCTATCTCCTCGTTCTGGTTCTGCCGCATTTCCAGCATCCCCCTCGTGCCGCCTGCTACCACAACCACAAGCACCGCCGCCGCGATCATGCTCATCTGCTTCCAGCCATGCTTCTTCTTTGCAGGGAAAGGCACAATCTTGCGTTCCGCCTGCAGCTTCTGCATCAGCTCTGTATGATAGCCTTCAGGGAGTTCCTCGTCAGGAAGGCTCGCCAAAGCGTTTTTGATTTCCTTCTGCTGCGCCAGCTCTTCTCTGCAAGCCGCACAGCCTTCCAAATGCGTTTCGATTTCTGCTGTTTCCTCTGCCGTGGTTTTGTTTTCCAAATACGCCCAGAGCAGCTCTTTCACTTTATCACAATTCATTGCCTTCCCTCCTTTCCTCTCTTATGACGAATAAAATGTGCATCTTGTTCCCGTAATTTTAAAATTTCCTGCTTTAATTGATTTCGCCCACGGGAAATACGGCTCTTCACCGTTCCCAGCGTAAGCTCCAGAATCTCAGCGATTTCCTCGTAGGAAAGCCCCTTGATATCCCGCAGGATAACCGCCACCTTATGCTCCGGCGAAAGGCTCTCCAATGCCTGTAAAATCTCGCTTTTCTGCTCCTCTCGAAGCATGCTTTCCTCCGGTGTTTCGCCCGCATCCGCAACCTGCCGCTGCATGCTGCCTTCCTCGCTTTCCAGCTCTTCCTCTAACGAAAAGCTCTGCCTGCCCTTCCGCTTTCGCATTTCATCAATGCAGGTATTCGCCGTAATGCGGTAAATCCAGGTAGAAAACTGCGACCGCTCGTCAAAATTCCCGATATTCCGATACGCCTTCAGAAACACCTCCTGCGAAATATCCTTCGCATCCTCGCTGTGGTTCATCATGCGCAGTGCCACGTTATAAACGATCTTTTCGTGCTGTATAATGAGTTCCTCAAAGGCGTGCATGTCCCCCTGCTTCGCCCTCTTGACCAATCGTGCCTCGTTCTGGTCGGTCATAAACGGTTCACCTCCGTAGGCCGTGCCGATTCTCTCTTTTTCCAATTTTTTTCAAATCACTGCCGAATATGAAAAAAGAGACGAATCATATTCGTCTCTTAAACTGCCATCGAGGCGACAGGATTTGAACCTGCGACCTCTACATCCCTAATGTAGCGCTCTACCAAGCTGAGCCACGCCTCGATATTTTTTATCACTTTTGTTCAGCGACTTTTACATGTTACCACAGGATATTCTTTCTGTCAACAACAGATTTTATATTTTTTCAAAATGTATCCAAAAAAATCCCTTTTTATAGAAAAATCCACCGAATCTTCCGCAAAATCATTCGGTGGATTTCTGTTTTTATAACAAATGCAGCCGTCTGCAAACGCGAATCAGCTTGCCGCCGCCGGGTACCGTCTGCAAGTCCTCCTCCACGATGCCCTTGATGAGCAGCATCACCAGACCATACACCGCAACCGCAATGCAGATTGCAAGCAGTGTCGCGATGGTGTTGCTCTGCAAAAGCTGATAGAACACATGATAGCTGCCAAGTGTTGCCGCCGCCATGGCAGCAGAGCCAATAATCGGCTTGAGAAAGCTTCCCATGATATCGAATTTCGTTCCCGTCAGTCTGCTCAGCATGATTACATCAAAAACGCCTGCAACCAGATAGCAGCCCGTTGTGGAAAGCACCGCCCCCAGAACGTTAATAGAAGGAATCCGAATCAGAACCATGTTCAGAATCACCTTTGTAATGGCACCCAGAATCGCACCGACCACGGGCACCTTAATATGTCCAATCCCCTGCAAAATCCCCGTAGAGGTCTGGCAGAGCGCAAGGAAGATAATCGAAACGCCGCCAACCGTCAGCAGTGTACCGCCGTCGCTTGCACTGGGGAACAGCATGTGGATAATCTGCGGCCCAAGCACACTGATACCAACCGCCGCAGGCACAGAAATAATCATGGAAATGCGGTAGGTCAGTGCCATTTTTCTGCGCACCTGCTTCCGCTCCTTCAGCTTCACCGATGTTGCAATGCTCGGCAGAGCCGCTGTTGCAACCGCCGTAGAAATCGTAACGGGCAGTGTGGTCAGCGTGACATATTTCCCGGAAAGCTGTCCGTACAAAGCCTTTGCGTTCGCTTCGGAAAATCCAATCTGCTGCAGAATTCTTACCACCATCCCCATATCAATCAGGTTGGTGATGCTGAATACCGCCGTACCTGCGATGATGGGCCATGCCGTCTGCAAAACTCTGCCCATCAGCTCACGCTTCGATTCCTCGTAGGGCTGCTTGCATCGCTCTGCTCTCCAAAGCAGATACGGGCGAATCAGACAGTAGGCAAAGACCACCACAACCAGACCTGCCAAAGCGCCAATCCCCGTCCCCATCGTGCCGCCGGCAGATGCCAAAGGAATGTTTTTCGTCATCCCTTCCGGAATATTGATGCTCATAAACACCCATGCCAGATACACACTGAAAAAGGCGTTGAACACCTGCTCTACAATCTGAGAAATCGCGGTCGGCACCATGGTACGCATCCCTTGGAAATATCCGCGGAATACGGACATGATAGCAACAATCACCAAAGTCGGGCAAAGCGTCAGCAGGGAATAATAGCTGTCCGCAATGTCAATCATATCTGCCAGTCGGTGTGCGCCAAGTCCCATCACAATCGCAAAGAACGTGCCAAAGCAGGTGGAAATCACCAATGCCGCCTGAAAGACGCGATGCGCGTTTCGGTATTGCTTCAGTGCGATTCGCTCGGAAACCAGCTTAGAAATTGCTGCAGGCAGTCCTGCCGAGGACAAAATCAGCAGAAAGGTATAAATGTAGTAGCCGCCGGCATAAATTGCATTGCCCTCGTCCCCAATCATATTGGTTAAAGGCCAACGGTATATAAAGCCCAAAAAACGTACCAGCAGGCTGGCTGCTGCCAGAATTGCCGCCTGTTTTACGAAGCTGCCGCCCTTTTTCTTCGCTTTTGCCGCCATGGTGCACCTCTTTCCCAAAAATCCTAATCAGAACCGCTTCTTAGCTGTTTGCGCGGTTTTTCGCCTTTCTGCGCTGGGTATTATCCAGAATCTTTTTCCGCATACGCAGATTCTGGGGGGTTACCTCCAGCAGCTCATCATCACTGATAAATTCCATGCACTGCTCCAGAGACATCGTGATATGCGGTGTCAGCTTCAGCGCATCATCGGAGCCGCTCGCACGGGTATTTGTCAGCTGCTTTTTCTTACATACGTTGATATCCATATCATCCGCACGGGCATTTCTGCCGACAACCATGCCCTCGTAAACCTTTGTGCCTGCGCCGATGAACAGATCCCCACGTTCCTGCGCGTTATACAGACCATAGGTGATGGCTTCGCCGCTTTCAAACGCAACCAGAGAGCCCTGCGAACGGGTCACGATATCCCCCTTATAGGGTTCGTAGCCGTCAAACAGGGAGTTCATAATGCCGTTGCCCTTGGTATCCGTCATAAATTCACTGCGGTAGCCAATCAGACCTCTTGCAGGAATAGAAAATTCCAGTCTGGTATAGCCGCCCTTTGCAGGATACATATTTGTCATTTCGCCCTTTCTGCTGCCCAGTTTTTCGATAACATTGCCGACAAATTCCTCAGGAACGTCAATCGTTACCGCCTCCATAGGCTCGCATTTCTTGCCGTTAATCTCTCTGAACAGCACCTCCGGCTTGGAAACCTGAAATTCGTAGCCTTCTCTGCGGAGTGTTTCAATCAGAATGGAAAGATGCAGCTCCCCTCTGCCGGAAACCTTCACGCTGTCCAAATTATCCGTATCCTCTACCCGCAGGCTGACATCTGTATTCAGCTCCTTGAACAGTCTGTCACGAATCTGTCTGGAGGTAACATATTTCCCCTCCTGCCCTGCAAAGGGGCTGTCATTTACGGAGAAATTCATTGCCAATGTGGGTTCGGAAATCTTCACAAAGGGCAGAGGTTCAGGCTTTTCGGGGGAACAGATGGTATCCCCAATCATGATATTTTCAATGCCGCTAAGCGCAACAATATTGCCGACACTCGCTTCCTTTACCTCTACTCTCTGCAAGCCCTGAAATTCATACAGCTTTGTGATACGAACCTTTTTCTGTGTTTCCGCATTGTGCATATTCAGAACGACAACCTCGTCATTGACGCGCAGTACGCCGTTTTCAATCTTACCGATGCCGATACGACCCAGATATTCGCTGTAGTCAATCGTGGAAATCAAAGCCTGTGCAGGCGCATGCACGTCCCCTGTGGGAGCGGGAATATGGTTGATGATTGCTTCAAACAGAGGCTTCATATCGCCCTCTCTTGCAGAGGGATCCTCGGAGGCATAGCCGCCTCTTGCGGAAGCGAACACAAAGGGAGAATCCAGCTGGTCTTCGTTTGCATCCAGCTCCATGAACAGCTCCAGCACCTCATCCACAACCTCATCAGGGCGTGCTTCGGGTCTGTCCACCTTATTCACGCAAACAACAACAGGGTGATTCAGCTCCAATGCCTTGCGCAGAACGAATTTTGTCTGGGGCATAGGGCCTTCAAACGCATCCACCACCAGCACAACGCCGTCCACCATTTTCAGCACACGCTCTACCTCGCCGCCGAAATCGGCATGTCCGGGGGTATCAATGATGTTGATTTTGGTATCACCATAGTTTACGGCTGTGTTTTTGGAAAGAATGGTAATCCCTCTTTCCCGTTCAATATCGCCGCTGTCCATGACTCTTTCCTGTACCTCCTGATTAGAACGGAAGATACCGCTCTGTCTGAGCAGCTGATCCACCAATGTGGTTTTGCCGTGGTCA
>ENA-UEQX01001717-UEQX01001717.1-human-gut-metagenome-genome-assembly--contig:-NODE-1717-length-13164-cov-5.338810_pt1 | contig 13164 bp, 7 predicted proteins | sample MGYA00242952_ERZ507952 | MGnify/ENA primary metagenome ERZ507952 (study PRJEB26167, sample SAMN06115425) | human gut metagenome | host: Homo sapiens | place: China:Sichuan | collected 2015-04-07... | reverse complement strand
CACACAAGAAAGCCCTATATTCAACACCTTGCAGATTCCCCGAGGCGGGGAATATTTCCTGACACTTGCCGACGGTACGGAAGTATGGCTGAATGCCGAGACGGAAATCCGTTACCCGGTACAGTTTACAGGCAACAAACGTGTCGTTTACCTTGACGGGGAGGCTTATTTCACGGTAGCCCCGGACAAGAAGAAACCCTTCACGGTTGTCTCCACTCATGCCAGCGTGTCCGTGCTGGGAACACAATTCAACTTCCGAGCTTATCCCGACGAGCAGGACGTGCAGACCACTCTCGTTTCCGGTTCCGTGATCATGCAATCGGAAAAATACAAACAACAGGTCAAGCTGGTCCCCGGCGAACAAGGCGTTCTGGAAAAGAGGTCCGCCAATCTCACGAAACTGGAAGTGAACACGTACCTCTACACGGCATGGAAAGACGGGCGTTTCGCTTTCCGTGATGCACGGTTGGAAGATCTGTTCAACATTCTAGCCCGCTGGTATGACCTCAGCGTCTTCTACCAGTCCCCGGAAGCCAAAGACATCCGGTTCACGGGTGACCTGAACAAAACCGATGATTTCAAATCCATATTAAAAATAATTGAACAAAATGAACGAGTGACATTTACAGTAAATCAACGCACAGTTTTTATTCAAGCGAAATAAAAAAGGCATCTGACGCTCGCAACATCAAATGCCCAAACTATTTTCTAGTTCTCATTAAAAACATTACAAATGTATGAATGAAATTTGTAAGGGGAATCCTAACCCCCGATTAAACACAAAAACTAAATTGGGCAGAGTCATGAAGTTAACCTCAATCCCGCTATTTATTTTTACCACAGGTGTATACGCTTCCGTACACTCCCCAAACATGCGCATTAAAAGCGACATCAAGATTATAGAGAAACCATCAATCGTATCCACCCCGCAACAAAACACCCGTCAGATCACCGGAACCGTGATTGATGCTACCGGTATGCCGATAATTGGCGCCAATGTGATGGTAAAAGGGACAACAAACGGGACAATAACGGATATAGATGGAAAATTCACGTTGGAAGTAGCCAAAGACGCTATTTTGCAAGTGTCCTATATCGGTTATATGAACCAGGAGATTCCGGTAGGCAATAAATCGGTTTTAAGCATCTCCTTGCAAGAGGACACACAAAAGTTGGATGAGGTGGTAGTGATTGGCTACGGTACGATGAAGAAAAGTGATATCACGGGGGCTATCTCGTCCGTGAGCGAGGAGAAAATCGCTCGCCAAGCAGTGGCCAATGTTTCTACCGCATTACAAGGTTTGGCTACCGGTGTATCCGTCACTTCCAGTTCCGGATCTCCGGGTTCCGCCGCCACGATCCGTATCAGAGGTGTCGGTACGGTAAACGACGCAGAACCATTGTTCGTCGTGGATGGGATGCCCGTGACGGATATAAACTACCTGAACACATCGGATATACAGTCTATGGAGGTGCTTAAAGACGCTTCCGCTTCCGCTATCTACGGTTCCCGTGGCGCGAACGGCGTAATCCTTATCACTACGAAAAAAGGCGCCGCTGGAAAAACCACCGTTACGCTCGACGCGTATTGGGGTATGAACAAAATATTGAATAATCTCGATTTGATGTCAGGTCCGGAATGGTACGACTATCAGGAGCAGTTGAACACAGTGAGGAGCGTTCCCATCAATTTGGCCCTTGTCAATCGTAATGTTTCCACCAATTGGATGGACGAGATTACGCATACGGCCTTTATGCATAATTACAGTGTCGGCATAAGCGGTGGTAAAGAGAACGACTATAAATTCAATCTGGGCTTGAACTATATAAACCAAGATGGAACGATCAAGAAATCCAACTACGAACGGTTCAGTGTCCGTCAAAGCACGGAAAAAACGGTGCTCAAAGATCATTTGGTAGTGGGTACCAACGCGTCGATCGCAAGATCTACCGACGCAAGTATTAGCGAGCGCAACAGTAGTAATGTGTACGACTCCGACTATGGTGTCGTAAGTAACGCAATCCGTTTGGATCCGGTAACTCCCGCCCAAAACGCAGACGGTTCATATGGTTACTCTCCTTATATTGACTACTATAACCCATTGGCAAGTATCATGTATCGGGATAATCAACGGGAGAAACTTGCTTTCATCGGCAATATGTATGGGGAATGGCAGATTATAAAAGGATTGAAGTTCAAGAGTAGCTTCGGAGCGGAAATCAGAAGGGTAGACAATAAAACCTTCTCGCCTGTCTATGAGGTATCCTCAAGCCAAAGAAATTTAGAGAGTAGTTTATCGAAGTCGCAGACCAAAGGGCATTACTATACGTTCGAGAATACCCTTTCGTATGAGAAAACGTTTGCCGAGAAGCACTCCATATCCGCTCTCGTAGGTTATACCAATGAATGGGGTAAGCAGGAAACCTTGAGCGTAAATGCGAGAGATCTTATCGGAGAGTCGGATAACCTGCATTATATAGACGCTACGCTGGACAAGAACAAGACCACGGCCAGCAATAGCGCTACGGAATATGGTTTGATGTCTTATCTGGGCCGCCTACACTACGATTACAATAACAAATACCTTATTACAGCCACTTTCCGGCGAGACGGCTCCTCTAAATTCTCTTCCAAGAATCGCTGGGGTAACTTCCCCTCGTTCGCTCTAGGTTGGAGAATCGACAACGAACCGTTCTTCCAGAAATTGAACGCCGAATGGGTTTCCTCCTTGAAACTCCGCGGGGGTTGGGGACAGATCGGAAATCAGAATATCACCAATTATGTGGATCGTAGTTTGCTGTCATTGAGTACGCAATACGGTGCTTTATTCGGAGCGAGAGAGAATGAGACCTTGTATCAAGGTATTGCCGTGAGCAGATTGGGCAATCCGGATATTAAATGGGAGACCACGGAATCTCTGAATATCGGTCTTGACGCAAGCTTCTTTAACACCCGCATGGTCTTCAGCTTCGAGTATTATTACAAGACAACGAAGGACATGCTGCTGGCCGCTCCTATGCCTATCTATATGGGATATGCCAGCAACACCTACACCAATATCGGCGAGGCGAACAACCGCGGTATCGAGATGAATCTCGAGTGGAGAGACAAGACCGAAAGCGGTTTCGAATACAACGTGGGAGTAAATATGTCGACCATCCGTAACCGCATGACGAAATTGAATGGTGGCACACCAATCTCCGATGGACCATTCCGAAACGGAAGCATGTACCTCACCTATACGAATGAAGGTATGCCTATCGGCGCGTTCTGGGGCTATAAGACAGACGGGCTTATCCAAACACAGGAACAGTTGAATGCCGTTAAGCGGGCGGATTTCCAACCTAATGCCGAATTGGGCGATGTATTGTTCGTAGATACGAATGGCGATGGCAAGTTAGACTCAAGTGATAGATGCATGATCGGTAATCCTATTCCGGATATCATATACGGTATCAACATGGGTATGGCGTGGAAAGGCTTCGACCTCAATTTGCAGTTTGGTGGAACAATCGGTAATCAGATATTCAACGCGATGCGTTATTACACCTACTTCCCGAACGATATAACGAACAAGGATAGAGCGTTAATGAACTATTGGACGCCAAATAATACAAATACGGACATCCCTCGCCTGACGGCTACGGACGTAAACGACAATGACCGCTTCTCGGACATGTACGTAGAAAACGGGACTTATTTCCGCTTGAGAAACGCCCAGCTAGGTTATACCCTGCCCGCTTCTCTCACGCAGAGGATAAAACTACAAAAAGTACGTTTTTATGTAAGCGGCCAGAACTTGTTTACGATATCCAGTTACTCGGGTATGGATCCGGAAGTGGGTCAGTCCAGCTCTTTGTCTAGAGGCATAGATTACGGTATCTATCCTCAGAACATTTCATTCACCGGAGGTATTAATGTTAATTTTTAAAATTTATAATGTCCTGTTTAAAAACAAATATATCATAGGAATCGTACTAGCGATTTTAACAGGATTCAGCAGTTGTGCAGATTTGGATTTAGCTCCGTTAGGAAGTCCGGAGGCTGGAGAGATATCAGAGGAAAGACAAGCTTTCTTGCGTCTGACCGCTGTCTATTCCGTCATGAAGGACTTCCGTTACACATGGTCAATGCAATGTTTCGGCGACGTGTTGTCGAATGACGCGACCTACAGCGGTTCTTCGAACGACGCACAAACCTTCACGTTGCTGGAGAATTATCAGTATCAAGCGGATCATACCGAGATCTTGAACAAATATCGGTATTCTTACCAATGTATTAATAAGGCCAATTTGTTTATACGGGATATGGAAATGGCAGACGATGCCCTATTCTCGAAATATAACAGGGAACAGATGATCGGTGAGGCCAAGTTTATTCGCGCCTATACTTATTTCGAGCTTGTGAAAACCTTTGGTGGTGTTCCTTGCTATACGGGAGTCTTGGATCTCGATCATGAGAGACTCGGACGTGCGTCTGTCGAAGAGATATACTCGGTTATCGAGCAAGACCTAAACGATGCGGTTAGCGTATTACCTAAGAAAAGTGAGGTGGCTAACTACGAGTCAAGCTATGCGGGAAGGATTACCAAAGGCGCGGCCATCGCCATGCAAACACGTATTTATCTGTATGAGAAAAAATACGATGAGGTAAAAAAGGCATTCGAGAAATTCCAGAATGAGTGCGGGGGTGAGTATAGCTTGGTCGCTCCGGAGGATTACGCTTGGCAATTCTCACTGGACGGCGAGCACTGCTCTTCTTCAATCCTTGAAGTAAATATGTATACCTCCACAACCCAAAGCGGGTATGGCGTTAATAACGGCAACCGTCACGTGCTGATGTCTATGCCCCGAAACATGACGATCGGCTTCGGTTGCGCACAACCTACACAGGCCTTGGCAGACGCTTATGATGCCGAGGGGGATATCATACGAAAGAAGACCACTCTCCTTTCCACGGAAGAGGCCATAGAGATCGAGACCGCGGCCAAAGGCGATGTGGCACCCGTTACGGACGACCGAACCGGTTGGTACAATCGCAAACTATATCTCGCGCCCGGGCAAAGAGAGGAGAATCGGGGAAATAATCAACCCACGAACCTCAGGCTTATCCGCCTCGCGGAGGTATATTTGAACTATGCCGAGGCTTGCTATTTCAGCGGCGATATCGCTAATGCGCAAAAGTATCTGAATGAGGTAAGAAGCCATGTCAACTTGGCTCCTAAAAACCATACAGGAAGCCAATTGTTTGAAGACATCATGAACGAGCGTCATCTGGAGTTTGGAATGGAAGGTTTCCGGTTCTTTGACGTGGTACGTGTAGGATGGGGCGAGAAAGTATTTAACGGAACCAAGAAGGCGGAATTTGGAGCTAAGACTCCTTTCAGCGCCGGTGCGGAAGTATTGCCTATACCTCAAACCGAGATTGATATTAGTGACGGTTTAATAACTAATTAATAAGGAAATAACAATTCGCAAAAATCATAATAGTATGAATAGGAATTTAGTATTGCTCGGAATCTGTCTCTTGGCCGTATCGTTCGTTGGAGAGGTCTTTGGACAGAAGAAAAAACCTCGTATCGGTATTGCCGGTATACAGATAGAAAACAGCGTGTTCGTCCCGAATAGGCAGCCGCTCGTAGGACACCCCGTAAGAATGCCGGACTATCTCAGCCCTGACTCCGCAATGGGACAGGCGGCCACTTGGCTTCCCACGCAGATTGGCTATGGCGGTGGAAGAGGCCCCGTGACAAAAGAATCGTACGACGCATTTGTGGAAAAAACATTGGAGATGATCAAGGCCAATATGCCCTATGACGCTTTCTGGTTTTATAACCACGGAGCTTGTAGCGTGGAAGGCGTAGCCGATCCCGAGGGCGAATTCATGGAGAAGGTGCGTAGCTTGATCGGAAACGATGTCTTGACTACCACCACGATGGACCTTCACGGAAATACGTCTTGGTTGGTAGCTCTCAACTCCGATTTGATTACGACTTATCGTCAAGCACCGCATGCGGATTCTCGCGAATCACATCGGCGAGGGGTCGTCAATTTGTTGGAACGTCTTGAGTCGGGGAAAGGACGTCCGGCATACAAGGCATGGGTTGCTGTTCCTGTCCTAGTTTCCGGCGAATGGTCGAGTACCCGTGTCGAGCCTGCGAAATCGCTGTACGCATTGGTTCCCGAGGTTGAAGCCATGCCCGGAGTGATAGACGCAGGGATCTGGATCGGTTATGTTTGGGGAGACAACCCACGGAACCAAGGAACCGTGATGGTTTACGGTGACGATGAGGAACAGGTAAAAGCCGGGGCGAAGAAACTCGCCCAGAAATTCTGGGATGTCCGTAAGCAGTTCTCGCTGGAAGCTCCGGGATATTCGCTCGAGAAATGTATCGATTTGGCAATAGCAAGCAAAAAGAAGCCTTTCTTTATCAGTGATATGGGAGATAATCCCGGCGGAGGCGGCTCAGGCGAGGTCACTTGGACTTTGGCGAGACTCTTGAAGCGTCCGGAATTCCAGACTGATAAGGGAAAGAGCGTTCTTTATTGCTCCATCCCGGGAGAAGAAGTGGTTAAGCAGGCACGTAAGGTCGGCGTAGGCGGACACGTAGAAGGCATGGTAGGTGCCATGGTCGATAATTCCTACGAAGGTCCCGTGAAATTGTCGGGTACCGTGGTTTATGTCAGTCCGGAAGAAGACAAGAACGCGGAATCATGGAGACGGAAAAGAGATATCGCTATCGTAAAGACCGGAAGCGTTTATGTGGTAGTAGGCACATCGTCTCCCACTCCAAACCTAGAGGGTTCAGGAATTGACCCGAAGGAAATGGATATCGTAATGGTTAAACAGGGTTACCTTGTAACCCAATGGTACAATATACAAGCGGATTGGGTGATGGCTTTTACAAGGGGAGGCGTGGATCAGGACTTCAAGAAGCTTCCCTATAAGAATATCGTGAGACCGATGTTCCCGATCGATCCAGACATGGCTGATCCGGAATTGAACGTTATCATGGTTCCTTCCGCCAAGCATTACTATGGCAGATAGATCGTATTGATCGATTTTTTACTGCAATGCCTATGCAGTGTTACTGCAATAGGTGTTGCAGTATTGCTGCACAGGCATTGCAGCATCACTGCAACCCGGGTTGCAGTGATGCTACTAAATTATCCTATATTCCTACTCAATAACTTTCGGACTTGCTCCTCCGTTAAATTCCGGCGGCTCGCATAATCTCTCATCTGCTCCTCATCGATAGAACCGATCATGAAATATTGAGAAGAGGGATGGGCAATATAAATCCCACTAACCGAAGCCGTAGGATACATGGCACCATTCTCGGTTAACGAAACACCAATTCGCGACATATCGAGCAATCCATCCAATGTGAAATTCAATAATTGATCCGGTAGAGAAGGGTAACCGATAGCCGGACGGATTCCTTGGTATTTCACCTTGTAAAGATCCGGGATAGACAAGGATTCGTCTTTAGCATATCCCCAATATTCTTTACGTACTTTCTCATGAAGATATTCGGCTGTAGCTTCCGCTAGGCGATCGGTCAAGGTTTGCAGCAACATTGAATTATAGGTATCGCCTTCTTCCTCAAATTTATCCTTCAAACAATCAGCGCCAGCTCCAGCGGTAACGACAAACGCCCCTACATAATCAGTTCGCTCCTCGGAAACCGGTATTACATAATCGGAAAGACATTTATAAATATTTTCCTCTTTTTTTACTTGCTGACGTAATAAAGGCAGCGCTATATCACCCATTCGGATCGTATCCCCTTCACTATTCGCTGAGAAAAATCCGTAAATCGCTTTACAATATTCAACCTTCATATTGACCAGCCGATCCAATAACCTAACAGCATCCTTGTATAATTGCATCGCCTCGGTAGCCTTCGCACGATCTTTTTCCGGGAATCCGGCCAACCAAGAGGCACGACAAGAATCGCAACCATGTATCTGGGAGATTTCCGAGAAACGGCCATTCAATTTCCATGCGCTAAAAAAGAAGGTCCAGTGGATATAAGGAATCACTTCTTCCAAGGGGATATAAGGGATAACATGTACCCCCATCCGGGCCGGAACAACCGGTGTATACCCGGTCCAATCTATTTCTATCGGATGCTTACGAGCCTCTGAAAGAGAAGCCAAGGTCTCTTTCTTCTGCCCTAAAGAGGCACGCAAGGCTTCTTGTTCTTGTTCCAACTCCCTGATATAAGCGTCACGGGTATCTGGATTCAATAGTTTGGCGGCGATCAACGGATTCTGTGAGGCATCCAGCACATGAATCACCGGATAATCATAATGCGGAGCGATCTTCACCGCCGTATGCAATTTGGAGGTCGTAGCGCCACCCACCATCATAGGAATCGTAAGTCCCGCTTTCTGCATCTCGTCCGCAACATGCGCCATCTCTTCTAAAGAAGGGGTTATCAGGCCGGATAAGCAAACCAGATCCGGTTTCTCCTCGATCGCTTTCTTTATGATCACATCTGCGGGAACCATTACCCCTAAATCAATCACCTCGTAGTTATTACAAGACAATACGATAGAGACGATATTCTTACCGATATCATGTACATCCCCTTTTACCGTAGCGAAAATCACTTTACCGGCCTTCGCAGAGCCGGAAGCTTTCTTTTCAGATTCAATGGCCGGTTGTAAAATAGCCACGGCCTTTTTCATCGTACGTGCGGTCTTCACGACTTGAGGGAGAAACATCTTTCCGGCACCGAATAACTCGCCGACCTTATTCATTCCGCTCATTAACGGACCGTCAATTATATCCACGGCATGCGAATAAGTCCGCAAGGCTTCTTGTAAATCATCCTCCAAATAGTCTCCGATCCCTTTAATTAAGGCATGCTCCAAACGCTCCTTCAATGAAAGCTCACGCCAAGCCTCATGCTTCTCCGGAGTTTCTCCGGAAGCTTGAACATGTAAATTTTGAGCATAAGTAATTAATTCCTCGGCAGCTTCCGGACGGCGTGCCAAGATCACGTCTTCCAACAAGGTACGGAACTCCGGCTCTATATCCTCATAAAGTACGGAGGTAGACGGATTCACGATACCCATATCCATCCCCTTCCCAATCGCATGATATAGAAATACGGAATGCATAGCCTCGCGTACATGATTGTTCCCCCGGAAAGAGAAAGATAAATTACTTACACCACCACTCACCTTCGCACCCGGCAAGTTCTTCTTGATCCATTCAACGGCACGGATAAACGCCAGACCATAGCCATTATGTTCCTCCATACCGGTAGCGATCGCCAATACGTTCGGGTCAAAAATAATATCTTGGAGATTGAAATCGATCTTCTCGATCAATAGGCGATAGGCCCGTTCACAAATCTCAATCTTTCTTTCATAGGTATCCGCCTGCCCCTTCTCGTCGAAAGCCATCACGACCGCAGCCGCACCCAGTTGCTTAATACGGGCGGCATGTTTAAGGAAGACCTCCTCTCCTTCTTTCAAGGAGATGGAATTCACGATGCTCTTTCCTTGCACGCACATCAAGCCTTCCTCGATCACTTCCCATTTAGAAGAATCGATCATGACGGGTACACGGGCAATATCCGGTTCGGAGGCGATCAAGTTTAAGAATGTCTTCATTTCTTTCACGGCATCCAACATACCATCGTCCATATTGATATCGATCACTTGGGCGCCATCCTCCACTTGCTTACGAGCGATCGTCAACGCTTCCTCATAACTGCCTTCTTTTATCAAGCGTAAGAATTTCCGAGAACCGGCCACATTACAACGCTCTCCCACGTTCACGAAATTATTCTCCGGTTTCACCTCCAGCAGTTCCAAGCCCGACAGCCACAGGCAATCCGGTTTCAAAGCCGGGATATGCGGTTTAGCTCCTTTCACCAACTCCGGATACCGGGAGATATGCGCTGGAGTCGTTCCGCAACAGCCTCCGATAATGTTCACTAATCCCTCTTCCACAAAAGGCTTCACATGTTGGGCCATTTTATCCGGCGTCTCGTCATAGGTACCAAAACTATTCGGCAATCCGGCGTTCGGATAAGCGCTGATATAATAGGGGGCATACTTCGCCAACTCTTGTAAATAGGGCTTCATATCCGCCGCTCCGAAAGAGCAGTTTAAGCCAACCGAAACAATATGTGTATGCTGTATGGAAGCTAAGAAGGCCAATAAAGTCTGTCCGGAAAATGTTCGTCCACCTTGCGCAGACAAAGTCAAAGACAACATAATCGGCAGGTCTTTTTCTTTCTCTTTCAACACGACCTCAGCCGCTTCCAATCCCGCTTTTACGTTCAACGTATCGAAAGTAGTCTCGAAAAGGATGATATCCACCCCGCCATCAACAAGTCCCTCGACTTGCTCCTTGTAGGCATTATACAAATCTTTATAAGTTACGGCACGATAAGCGGGATCGCTTACATCCGGACTCATGGAAGCTGTCTTATTGGTAGGACCGATCGATCCGGCCACGAAGATCGTACGATCCGGATGCTCTGCCATATAGGTATCCGCCACTTCCCTCGACAATCGGCCGGCGGCCAGATTTATCTCACGTACATAGGCCTCCATCGCATAATCTGCCATGGAAATAGCATTCGCATTAAACGTATTCGTAGCGAAGATATCCGCTCCCGCATCCAAATACTGACGATGAATAGACTGGATTACATCCGGGCGGGTGATACACAATAAATCATTGTTCCCCTTCAACTGTCCCGGAAAATCGGCGAAACGTTCGCCTCGGTAATCTTGTTCGTTTAGTTTGAAACTTTGGATCATGGTACCCATACCACCATCCAAGATCAAAATGCGCTCATTCAAGAGTCGCAGAAATCGTTCCTTATTCATAAATATGTTTTACCTTTCTTGCGTACATATAACTATATCCCCGGAGGATCCATACCACAACGATGGCGAAAAACAGACGGGTAGGCACCACCCAAAGAACGGGTACCCCTATCGCGGCAAAGATGATCGTATCTTCCAACAGGGAATGGCACACGGCCAAATGATGGTTCAGCAAGTTGCCGTCACCGTAAGACAACTTCCTCTGCTCCATTTGCTCTACCATAATAGCCCCGCCATAAGCCAGTCCAACCACATTACCTACCAACCACAAAAAAGCGGCATCTTGAGGCAAGCCAAATAATCGCATCAGTGGAGAAAAGACCGAGGACAATCCTTTCATTAGATTAAACTCTTCCAATATATAATGAAGGATCATTAAAGCCGTAACAATTATCAAAATAGAAATCACCACCTTCATCGAGCTGGTAAACCAAAGTACGAATACTTCCAACCAATTATCGCATACAGCCGCGCTTTGAGCGATCCCGACCTGTCCCCATCCTTCATGGGGCATTACCCAATTCAAAGAAAAGGCGATCACGAAACTCATGATCAAACGGAGCAGCGTCATCTCCCAGAAAGAAGACCCAGTCTTTGCCTGTACGGAGGATTCTACCATTAGATTATGGGAAGTAAGGCACATCAATGCTAATATCGTAGCTTCACGGACTCCTAAAGACATCGAGGTGATCAAAGCGATCGGAGCATATAATGGGGAGAATATACTGGTTATAAAAACAATGGCTGTCTCCCCCGGCAGACCCACCAACGAGAACACGGGCACTAACCAATCCGAGATCTGACCTAATATTCCGGAATATTGCAATATACGGACCAATAAAGAAATAGGCAAAATAATCTTTAGCAGCCATAAACACGTCTTGCCTGCTTTAGGCAGAGCTTTCAGGATACATCCCCAAACCCTACCGATCACGCCTTGCCCTGTTTCCATCTCGACTTATCGTTTGAAAGCCCGATCCATCTCCCGTCGGTCGTCACGTTCCCGGATGGAGTCTCGCTTATCATATTCCTTTTTACCTCGTGCGATCGCGACGACTACTTTCGCCAATCCTTTCTCATTGATAAACAAACGAGTGGGAACGATCGTAAAACCACTAGCACGAACCGCACCCTCGATCTTTCGTAATTCCTTTTTGGTAAGAAGTAATTTCCGGTCCCGCCGTGCGTTGTGATTATTGTACGTACCGTAAAAATATTCGGCGATGTACATATTCTTCACCCACAGTTCCCCTTTTTCCACGATACAAAACGTATCTACCAAACTCGCCTTCCCTAAACGGATCGATTTAATCTCCGTTCCGGTCAGTACGATCCCGGCCGTAAAAGTGTCGAGCAACTCGTAGTCGAACGTCGCCCGCTTATTCTTTATCTGTATGTTATTACTAATCTTCTCCTTCATCTTGTGTTATTCTGTCAAAAACTCAAACCGGGCATCAGCATCGATAACAAAATCTCGATAACTGCCGGAGTCAGTAATATAATGGCGGTTGTAAATCCTACGAACTTCAAGCGGATCTTCTCCTCGACTCCCATATACGGACCAGCGCCTTCCCAAACAATATAGAATGTATAAAGGATAAATATCCGCAAGAAGAAAAACTCGGGAAGCAACATCAATACGATATTCAAAGCGAACATCAACGACGAGGAATACCCGACGAAGCGCAACCACAGTTTCAAATCCTTCTCCCGTTTAAATATACCTTGCCATATCTCGTTCATCAGATAAGCCCCGAGGTAAAAACCACCGAACGAGGACACCAATGTCCGGATAGACGACTTCAAGGCCAGCTCTAAATCAAACTCCTTCCGCGTAAACAATACGCCCAGAAAAGCCGCAACAGTAACGAAGCCGATCAAAGGATACACGAATCGGGATAAGAACTCCTCCTGCTTCTCTCCTTTTTTCGCTAACAAGACCCACGCCTTCGCTGGCTGTGAGATGATAGCGATTACCCACCTAAATATCTCCTTATACATCTCTGTTTACTTTTAAATAGCAAAAGTATATATTTAATTCGTAAAACGCAACGTAAATACGTCGGTAGCCCCCCAAACACATGCGGTTGTATCCGCATTATAGCGTTCGGCATAATTTATTTTAAAGTTTATCTCATTTTGCCCCTCCCTGCTCTCTATCGCTTTGGCTTGGTCCAAAAACTTATCGATCGTAAAAGCGGTCGTATTGATCCATTTAGTGGAATCGCCGGTACCCCCCTCTTGGGTTACCCGGAGATATAGGTTATAGATCCGTTGTCCGTCATCATCTTTTTCCACCTCCTG